>Ga0105242_10001241_pt1 | contig 20079 bp, 20 predicted proteins | sample KBSM24metaG_FD_81521 | JGI IMG/M metagenome (GOLD analysis project Ga0105242, IMG submission 81521) | Miscanthus rhizosphere microbial communities from Kellogg Biological Station, Michigan, USA - KBS M2-4 metaG | ecosystem: Host-associated > Plants > Roots > Rhizosphere > Soil | place... | reverse complement strand
GCCCCGACCGTACTCGTCGACCTCGGCAAGATCGACGAGCTCCGCGGTGTGCGCGACGACGGCGACAGCATTCTGATCGGCGCGATGACCACCTACTACAACCTGCTGGGTAACCCGCTCGTGAGCAGGCACGCACTGCTGCTCGCGGACGCCACCCGTACCGTTGCGGACCCGCAGATCCGGCATCGTGGGACGCTGGGCGGGGCGGTTTCTCACGCGGATCCCGCGGGCGACCTGTGTGCGCCGGTGCTCGCGTTGGACGCCACGATGACGGCCGCCGGCCCGTCCGGCCGCCGCAGCATCCCGGCGTCGGAATTCTTCGTGGACTACTTCACCACGGCACTGCGGCCGGACGAAATCCTCACCGAGATAAGGATTCCCAAGCACACCGATTGGGCGGCGCACTACGAGAAGCTCAACAGGGTGGCGCAGGCCTGGTCGATCGTGGCGGTGGCCGCGACCGTGGCGCTCGACGGCGGGGTGATCCGGCAGGCCAGCGTCGCGCTGACGAACATGGCGTCGGTGCCGGTGCGGGCGCGTGGCGTCGAGCAGGCGTTGATCGGTCAGGAGGCGAGCCCGGAGTTGATCCGGGCGGCGGCCGAGCACGCTGCCGAGGGCACCAGCCCCAACAGCGACGGCAATGCCGACGCCGACTACCGCAGCCACCTCGTGAAGGTGCTGACGAGCCGGGCGGTCGCGACGGCGGTCGGCGTCTAGAGATTCGCGCGAGCGGCGCCGACGAACGGCGCGGTCGAGGACGGCAGCAGCGCAGCCATCTCGCCGGGGTACTGGACCTCGATGTCCACCGAAGCGGCGATGCGGTACGGCTGGGCAGCGAGCAGGCCGACGTATTGCTTTCGCATGCGCGACAATTCGGCTCGCACGGTCACCACGCGCGATTGGTCGCCGTACAGGTCGCCAGCCAGTTCCGGAGCGGACCGACCACCGGGGAAGACCGCAAGCGCGAGGAGAATCTCGGCGTGCCTCAGCGAGAGGTCGCGCCGCCACCGGCCGAACTCACCGTCCATCTGCAGCGAGGGAGCGTCCGGGTTACGTAGGTCCAGAGTCGCCCTGGCAACCCGGCCGCCGGCGTCCGGAAACTCGGGGGTCAGCCGCACCAGCCAGCCGCCGGGTAGCGGGTCGACGTCGCACGCACCCAGCGTCGGGAACCACAGCCGACCCGGGGTGATCTGGGGCGGCAGCGGAATCCGGTTGTGCGGCGGCAGCGAATCCACCGCGGCCACCCAACCCTGCGGGTCGACCGCAAGCGCCGGGCTGGCGATCCTCGCCAGGATCGGCGCCGCCACCGTCCGCAGCCGGTTCAAGGTGCGGTCGTGCTCCTCACGCAGATGTGCTTCGGCGAGCCGAGCCACCGCGTCGACCAGCGCGACGGTAGTGGGATGCACCGTCGCCGCCGGGCCTGACACGTCCACCACGCCGATGACGTGACCCGTCCTCGGGTCCTTGATCGGGGCACCGGCGCACGTCCAGGAGTGGTGGCTACGCGCGTAGTGCTCGGCGGAGAACACCTGCACGGCGCCGTTCGACATCAGGGCGGTGCCGATGGCGTTGGTGCCCACCGCGTTCTCGCCCCAGTGCGCGCCTTCCACGAAGCCGAGGCGGTCGGCCTTGCCGAGGACCGACCGCGACCCGGAACGCCACAACACCCGGCCCTGCGCATCGGCGACCACCAGGATGTTGTCGCCCTCGGCGACCAGCGACTCCAGGCCGCGGGAGATCTCGTCGAGCACGGCCATCAGGCCGGAGGACAGCCGCAGCATGTCGAGTGTGGCGTCCTCGACCTCCGGAGCGGGCAGCGCGTCCGGGTCGATGCCCCGCGCCATCAGCCGATGCCAGGAGTCCTCGATGACCTTGCGCGGCCGCGCAGGGGCACGGTCGCCTGCCATCGTGGCGTCATACACCTCGGACATCAGCCGGGCATAGCGACGTGGGTCCTCGCCCACAGCGACAGCGGGCTCTGGAACGGGCGACCGAGGCATCACAGGCGATTGTGCTCCTGATCACACAGCGTGACCACCGGGGCTCACGCAGTAGGGTCCACGAGGACCTTCATCTTGGTGCCGCCGTGAAGCGCCTCGAAGCCTTCCTCGATGACATCGTCGATGGCGATGGACGTCACCCATCCGGTGGTGTCGTAGGCATCACGCGCCATCAGCGCGATGACCGCCTCGAAGTCGTCGGCGGTGTAGCACAGTGACCCTTGGATCCGGGATTCGTTCATCACCAGATTGAGCAGCGGCGTGGTCAGCGGCTTCTCATAGATCGCGACACTGACCATCGGCCGCCGCGCACCGACACATGCGAGCGCGGTCTCGACGGCCGGTGTCACGCCTGCGGCGTCGTAGACTGCGTCCGCCCCGCGCCGGTCGGTGTGGTCGGCGATGAACGAGGGCACGTCGACGCCCGCCGGGTCCAGGGTCGTCGCGCCCAGCGCTTCGATCGCGGCGCGCCGCGTCGCCGACGGTTCGACCACGAAGACGTCGTCAACTCCCTTGCCGCGCAAGGCAAACCACAATCCGATGCCGATCGGGCCTGCGCCGAAGACCATCGCGGTATCACCGGCCTTGGCATCGCCCAGGGTGGCCGCGTGGTAGGCCACCGACATCGGTTCCACCAGCGCCCCTAGCTGAAGCGACACGTTGTCGGGCAGCTTGTGCAGCATCGATGTTGGGACAACGGTGTATTCGGCCATGCCGCCGTCGGACATCAGGCCGTGGAAGCCGATCTGCTGGCAGATGTTGTACGTGCCGGCTCGGCAAGGGGCACAGTGCCCGCACTTGTAGATCGGTTCGACGGCGACCCGGTCGCCTGCCTTCCAACCAGTGACGCCCTCACCGACATCGGTGATGACGCCGGAGAACTCGTGCCCGATCACAAGGGGCATCTGCTGGTGTGTCAGCGGGTGCGGTTCGGTCGGGACGAAAATGGGCCCGGCGTAGTACTCGTGAAGGTCGGTGCCGCAGATTCCGTTGAAGCCGACCTTGAGCTTGACGGTGCCCGGCCCCGGTGTGGGTTCGGGTACATCGGCGATCTCTACCTTGTTCGGCCCGTAATACACAGCTGCTTTCATGCGGCCAGTTGTATGTGACCGCCGCCACACGCCGAAAGAGTTGCAAGCCGTTGCAACGCTCCCGTGTCATGCAACGCGGTGCAACTCTTGCCTGGACTGCCCTATCGGGTGTGTCCTGGCTCACATGACGCAGACCTTGGAACCCACCGACACCGTGACCCCGCAGCAACGGGTCGACGCCTGGCTCGCCGACTTCGAGGCCGCCTTGGCGGTTCGCGATATCGACAGGGCGGTGCAGAAGTTCGCCACCGACAGCTTTTGGCGCGACCTCGTCGCGTTCACCTGGAACATCAAGACCATCGAGGGCCGCGATGAGATTGCCGACATGCTGCACGCGCGGTTGGCCAGCACAGACCCGTCGGGATTCACAACCCGCGAGACTCCCACTCAGGACGGCGATGTGACGTCGGCGTTCATCGAGTTCGAGACGGCCGGCGGACGGGGCGTCGGGCATCTGCGCCTGAAGGGCGATCAGGCCTGGACGTTGCTGACCGCACTGCAGGAGCTCAAGGGGCACGAAGAGCGAAAGGGAACGACGCGCGTGCTGGGCGCCGTGCACGGAAACGACCCCGATCCGCGGTCCTGGGCCGAGAAGCGCGCCGAAGAGGACGCGTCGCTGGGACACAACGTGCAGCCTTACGTGATCGTGGTCGGCGGCGGGCAGGGCGGCATCGCGCTCGGCGCTCGGCTGCGCCAACTCGGCGTGCCCGCGATCGTGCTCGACAAGCATGAGCGGCCGGGAGATCAGTGGCGCAAGCGCTACAAGTCGCTGTGCCTGCACGACCCGGTGTGGTACGACCATCTGCCCTACCTGCCGTTCCCGCAGAACTGGCCCGTGTTCTCGCCCAAGGACAAGATCGGTGACTGGCTGGAGTTCTACACCCGCGTGATGGAAGTCCCGTACTGGTCGGAGACCACCTGCCTGTCGGCGTCGTTCGACGCCGCAGCGGGCCGCTGGACCGTCGAGGTGGACCGTGACGGCGAACGCCTCACGCTGCACCCGGCGCACCTTGTGCTCGCGACCGGGATGTCGGGCAAGCCAAACGTGCCGACGCTGCCCGGCCAGGACGCGTTCCGAGGAGATCAACACCACTCCAGCGCGCACCCGGGTCCGGACCGCTACGTCGGCAAGAGAGCTGTTGTCGTCGGGTCGAACAACTCAGCGCATGACATCTGCAAGGCGCTCTACGAAAACGGCGTCGACGTCACCATGGTGCAGCGGTCGTCGACGCACATCGTCAAGTCGGACACTCTGATGGACATCGGCCTCGGCGACCTGTACTCCGAACGCGCAGTGGCCGCCGGGATGACAACGGAGAAGGCCGATTTGACGTTCGCGTCGCTGCCGTACCGGATCATGCACGATTTCCAGATCCCGCTCTACAACGCGATGCGCGAACGGGACAAGGAGTTCTACGACCGGCTGACCGCCGCCGGATTCGAGCTCGACTGGGGCGACGACGATTCCGGACTGTTCATGAAGTATCTGCGCCGCGGATCGGGCTACTACATCGACGTCGGCGCCTGCGATCTGGTCGCCGACGGCAGGATCAAACTGGCCCACGGCCAGGTCGACCGGCTGACCGAGGATTCGGTCGTCCTCGCCGACGGAACGGAACTGCCCGCGGACCTGGTGGTCTACGCGACGGGGTACGGCTCGATGAACGGCTGGGCCGCCGACCTGATCGGGCAGGAAGTCGCCGACAAGGTCGGCAAGGTGTGGGGCCTGGGCAGCGACACCACCAACGACCCCGGTCCATGGGAGGGCGAGCAGCGCAACATGTGGAAGCCGACCCAACAGCCCAACCTGTGGTTCCACGGCGGCAACCTGCACCAGTCGCGGCACTATTCGCTGTACCTGGCGCTGCAGCTCAAGGCCCGCCACGAGGGGATCGCGACGCCGGTGTACGGCCTGCAGGAGGTGCACCACCTGAGCTGATCGGTGGGCCGCAACAATGGGTCCGTGGACGACGATCCGTATCTGTGGCTCGAGGACATCACCGGCGACGACCCGCTGGACTGGGTGCGCAGGCACAACGAGCCGACTCTTGACGAGTTCGGCGGCGACCGGTTCGAGCAGATGCGCGCCGAGGCGCTCGAGGTGCTCGACACCGATGCCCGCATCCCGTATGTACGCCGTCGCGGCGAGTACCTGTACAACTTCTGGCGCGATGCCGAGAATCCGCGCGGGCTGTGGCGACGCACCACGCTGGCCAGCTACCGCACCGACGAGCCGGACTGGGACGTCATCATCGACGTCGATGAACTGGCGCGCGAGGACGACGAGAAGTGGGTGTGGGCGGGTGCCGAAGTCATCGAACCCGACTACACGCTGGCCCTGATCGAGCTGTCGCGCGGCGGTGCCGATGCGACCGTCATCCGCGAATTCGATATGCAGAAGCGCGAATTCGTCATCGACGGCTTCCAGCTACCGGAAGCCAAGTCGGCCGTTTCGTGGGAGGACCACGACACGGTGCTGGTGGGTACCGACTTCGGGCCGGGATCCCTGACCGAGTCCGGCTACCCGCGCATCCTCAAGCGATGGCGGCGCGGACAGCCGCTGGAGGATGCGCGGACGCTCTTCTCAGGCGACCCGTCTGACGTCAGCGCGGGCGGGGGCTACGACCGCACGCCTGGCTTCGAACGGCTCCTGATCACTCGGTCGCTCGATTTCTTCAACTGGGAACGCTACGAGCTGCGCGGCTACGAGTTGATCCGGATCGACGTGCCGACCGACGCCGGTATCGCGCTGCACCGCGAGTGGCTGTTGATCCGGCCCCGCACCGACTGGGCCGTCGGGACGACGATCTACCCGCCGGGCTCCCTGCTGGCCGCAAAGTACGAGGAATTCCTCGCAGGCACAGCCGAATTGAGCGTGGTATTCGAGCCCGACGAGCACACCAGCCTGGAGAGCTACACGTGGACGCGGGACCACCTCATCCTCGTTACCCTCGTCGACGTCGCAAGCCGAGTGGAGGTGGTCACCCCCAGTTCGTGGGAGCGTGCGCCGATCGCAGGCATTCCGCCCAACACCAACACGATGTTGGTCGACGTCGATGAGTACGGCAACGAGATGTTCCTGGACTCCAGCGGTTTCGACTCCCCGTCGCGGCTGCTGTGGGGCCACGCAGGCGATGATGTGACGGAGATAAAGAGCGCGCCGGCGTACTTCGACGCGTCCGACATCGAGGTCACGCAGCACTTCGTCGCGTCGGCCGACGGCACGATGATCCCGTACTTCGTGGTGGGCCATCGCAGTTCGACCGGACCGGGTAAGACCCTGTTGAGCGGCTACGGCGGGTTCGAGAACTCGAGCGTGCCGGGCTACGGCGGCGTGCTTGGCCGGCTGTGGCTTTCGCGTGGCGGGACGTATGTGCTGGCGAACATCCGGGGCGGCGGCGAATACGGACCGCGCTGGCACACGCAGGCGATGCGTGAGGGCAGGCATCTGGTCGACGAGGACTTCGCCGCTGTGGCAAGGGATCTGGTGGACCGCGGCATCACGACCGTCGAACAGCTCGGTGCGCAAGGTGGCAGCAACGGCGGTCTGCTAATGGGCATCATGCTGACGAAGTACCCCGAGTTGTTCGGCGCGCTGGTGTGCAGCGTGCCTTTGCTGGACATGCGACGGTTCCACCTGCTGCTGGCAGGCGCGTCGTGGGTCGCCGAGTACGGCGACCCGGACAACCCCGACGATTGGGAGTTCATCTCCAAATACTCGCCGTATCAGAATATTTCGACAGACCGCCGCTACCCGCCGGTGTTGATCACCACGTCCACCCGTGACGACAGGGTGCATCCCGGGCATGCCCGCAAGATGACCGCGGCGCTGGAGGCGGCGGGCCACCCGGTGCAGTACTACGAGAACATCGAGGGCGGCCATGCGGGCGCAGCCGACAACGCGCAGACCGCGTTCAGGGCTGCATTGATTTACGAGTTCCTGCACCGGACGCTCGACAAGTAGCAGAGTGCCGTAACCCCGCGGCCTATCTCTGCGCGATGTTCACACCCAGCACCCCGCGCCCGGTGATCATCGGAAGGTCAAGGAACGTCCGGATTCCCGGCGCCGCCGCGCACACCGGAGCGATGGCGTGGACGGCGTGCATGGCGGTGCCCAGGCAGCCCTGATCGGTCTCGTCCTCGCCGTGGGTGGCGATCTTCGAGTCGAGCACCATCGAAGGCCGCCCTTCCACGGTCACCTTCCAGCCGCGCCCCGTCGGCCAGTTCGGGGCTTGTTCGTCACCGAGGCGGGTGATGTGCTCGACGGTCAGTGCGCGACGGCCGGCCACGATGGCGGTGTAGCCGAAACGCTGTGCGGCGACGGTCCCCGCCTCGACCCGTCCCGGCCTTGATGTCGAACGCTTCCGCGGCCACGGCGACCTCGCGGTGGTATACGAAGTCGTCGATGGTCGCGTCGAGTCCGTCGGCGAGAAGCATCAGCGGCGCGCGGAAGGTGACACCGGCGAGTGCGGCGTCGGCCATCGGCACTGGTTCGTCGGGCGCCTTGCCGAAACCCATGATGTCGAAGAGCATGTCGGCGCTGTCGTAGCTGGTGTAATCCATCAGCTCCTGGACCAACAGCGAGTCGATGCGCTGGAACAGGCCCGACATCGTCAGTGGCAAAACTTCTGCGGCCCAACCCGGTTCGATGCCGGTGGCGTGGAAGGACGTCTGTCCGGTCGCGCAGGCGGACTCGAGCCTGTCCACCACTTTGTCGCCGAGGCTGCGCGGATAGATGAGGCCGGTGACGGCCGTCGACACCACGTTCTTGCCGGAGCCCAGCAGGCGGCAGATGTCGTCGAGGGCGCCCATCGGGTTCATCTCGCCCTGCGGCATGTAGAGCACACAGTCGGCGTCGAGGGCGACGATCTCGTCGGGGTCCGTGGTCGCCGTGACGCCGACGGGACCGATGCCGCAGACGTCGCCGACGTCGCGGCAGGCCTTGGCGTCGCTGTAGACGAGGGCGCCCACGAGTTCGAGATCGGGACGCTCGTGCACGGCTGCGACGGCATGGCGGCCGACGGATCCGGTGGCCCACTGAATGACGCGCAACATGCTGAGGAGCTTACGGTAAGGGCGACGATTACACCGCCGTCTTCGGCCCCTCAGTCGCGGTTGGCGATGATCCGTGTCGCGGCCTCGACCGCCGCGGCGCGGCGATGCGCGATGACGGCAGGGTCGTCCGTGACGGCGTCGGGGTGTGGCAAGTGCGCCCAGGCCAAGCCGGTCGCGAAGAGCAGCACGATCAGATCGGCGGGCTGCCAGGCGGGGTCGACGTGGCCGGCTGCTTGCGCGGCTTCGATGGCGGCGATCCCGTGGGCGTGGATTGGTTGGCCGTCGGCATGTGGTTCATCGGGGGTGAACCCTTCCAGCTGCGCCCAGGTGATCATGCGCAGGTGCTCGGGCCGGTTAAGGGCGAGATCGTAGATTTCACCGACGAATTCGGGCACGGCGTCGGGGCGCAGCTTCACCGCGCGGGTTTCCGAACAGGAGTGGGTGGAGACGGTCAAACAGCACACCCAGGAATCACTGGAATAAGCCATCTCCGACCTTCTGCAAATCCGGTCCCGCGACCCGTATCGGGAACTGAACCCGCTGGCCTGGCGCGCCGCCACCCAACCCCCCGTCGAAGGGTGACAGCGCGCACCTGAGCCGGTCGGCACCGTGCGAAACTCAGCTATGCCGACGAAGTTCGAGACGCTGCTCTACAAGACCGACGGATACGTCGCCACCATCACGCTGAACCGCCCCGAGCAGCTCAACACCATCGTTCCGCCGATGCCCGACGAGATCGAAGCGGCCATCGGACTAGCCGAACGCGACCCCGCCGTCAAGGTCATCGTGCTGCGCGGTGCCGGCCGCGCGTTCTCGGGCGGATACGACTTCGGCGGCGGCTTCCACCACTGGGACGACGCGATGAACACGGACGGACGCTGGGATCCCGGCAAGGACTTCGCGGCGATGACCGCCCAAGTGACCAGCCCGCACCAGAAATTCTTGGCGATCTGGCGCGCCTCCAAACCCGTCATCGCGCAGGTGCACGGCTGGTGCGTGGGCGGCGGCAGTGACTATGCGCTGTGTGCTGACATCGTCATCGCCAGCGACGACGCCGTCATCGGCACGCCGTACGCCCGCATGTGGGGTTCCTACCTCACCGGCATGTGGCTGTACCGGCTCAGCCTCGCGAAGGTGAAGTGGCATGCGCTGACCGGTGAGCCGCTCACCGGAAAAGAAGCCGCCGCAGTAGAACTCATCAACGAGTCCATCCCGTTCGAACGGCTCGAGGCGCGCGTCAACGAGGTCGCCGGCAAGCTCGCGAACATCCCGCTCTCCCAATTGCAGGCCCAAAAACTCATCGTCAATCAGGCGTACGAGAACATGGGGCTCTCGTCCACGCAGATGCTCGGCGGCATCCTCGACGGGCTGATGCGCAACACCCCCGACGCGCTGCAATTCATCGACACCGCGGCCAACCAGGGCGTGCGGGCGGCGATCGAGCGCCGCGACGGACCGTGGGGCGACTACAGCCAGGCGCCGCCGGAGCGCAGGCCCGACCCGTCGCACATCATCGAGCCCTGAGGTCCAGCAGCGCGTCGAGGTCTGCGATCGCGCGCAGGGTGTCGTTGAGGTGCGTGCACGTGGTGGTCCCGACGAACTCACCGCGGATCCGACCGCGCATATCCGACAGCGTCATGCCCTCCACCCGCGCCGCGCTTCCGATCGCACCCGGGCATTCTTGCCACGGCAGCACCTGCACGGTCGCCGTCACCCACTCGTTGGTTCGCGTCGAAGTGTCCACCGAGCCGAGGACTGTGTACTCGTGCACGATCGTCTCGACGCCGTCGCCGTCAACGTGAGTGTCACGGAAGTGGGCGACGAACTCAACAGAACCGGCATCGACCGGTCCCAGGTCGAGCCGTCGGAACCGACGCATGCCATGGGCGCGCAGCGGTTCGAAGGCGTGCATCCCGGCGTCGACGAGCGGGGGCGCGACCGGGCCGTGCACCGACGGAATGGTGCCGTTACGCCTGGCGTACGGGACGAGCGACGCGTCGGATGCGAAGCCCGCGCAGATGCCTGCCATGTTGTCGGCGGTACCGGGTGGCAGCTTCTCCTCGATACCCAGGGTGATTGCCACATGCTGCAGCGCATAGCCGGAAACCAGCGCCGCGCCGACCCAGTCGTCGAGCAGCAGGTGCAGCAGACTCGCTCGCTCGGCCTCGTCGGGCAGCAGCTTGTTCACCGTCGCGCGGAATCCGGGGCCGACCCGGCTGCCCAATAACTGCACAAGACGCGTGTCGTGCGGGTGGGACGCGATGTCGTCGACGACGCGATCGGTGAGATGCGCGCGCACACAGACCTCGCCGAGCACGTCCGCCATGTCCGGATCGCGGGCCACCACGTCGCGCGCCCGTAGATCGACTTCGGACTCCCCGGTGCCGGCCGCGTGGGTGTCGATCGTGCTGGTACGCCGGACTGCGACCGCGACAAGCGGTGGCCATGCCTGGACGGGCCGCTGTGGGCCGACGATGTCCGTGACGAATGGCATGGCAAGACGGTACTAAAGCGTGTCGAACAACTCCGTTGAGTGTCTGGCACCGCCCTTCTCGGGCGTCGTTTATTCAGGCCGCCGGGGCGGTGTGAATGTCGGTTCCCGCGTCATCCGGGCTGGTTTCACCGGCACACGTGGGGTGCTGGTCAGCGCCGTCCCGTCGGCGGGCGTTGGTGGCCCGGCTCCTGCTTGGGGGTCCGGGGATCGGTGAGGGTCGTGATGGGCCTGGCCCCAGCGGGCTAGATTGGTGGCCGCGTTGCGATCGCGGTCGGCAGAATGCCCACAGCCACAGGTGAATACGCGCTCGGCCAGGTTCAGATCGCCGCGAACAGTCCCGCATTCTGGGCAGCGCTTGCTCGACGGGAACCAGCGGCCGGCCACTAAGACGTCGCCGCCACGCCAGGCCTGCTTGTAGCGTAGGAGGCGGGCGAACTCGGCCCAGCCGGCATCTGAGATCGCTTGGGCTAGCCGGTGGTTGCGCAGCATCCCGGTCACGTTGAGGTCTTCGATCACGAGCCGGTCGTGGGTCTTGACCAGCGCGTTGGAAACCTGGTGCAGGAAATGCCGACGCACGTTGGTGTTGCGGTGATGGTGCCGCCCCAGTTTGGTGGCGGCCTGGCGGCGGTGAGCTGATCCTTTCTGCTTGCGCGACAACGATTTCGACAAGCGCCGCTGGCGAGCCATCCCCGCGCGCAGTGCTTTGGGGGCGTCGCCGATACGGGCGACCTCCTCGCCGTCACTGGTGGCGGCGACCAGGAACGCCGACAAGCCGCGATCCACACCCACCCAGCCGCCGTGATCCGCCTCGGCGCGCAGCGGGTGCTGGTGGGCTGGGTGCACATCGGCGGCCTCGACGTTCAGCAAAACCCACCAGTGCCCGCCGTGATGAGTGACGGTGGCGAACTGGATTTTCGCCCGCTCGTTGGCGAGCATGCGCCGCAACCGGCGAGTGTCGTCGTGCACGGCGATCGGGCCGATGCCGGGCAGGATGACCGAGCGTGGGCGAGCGTTGTCGCCGACCTGGATCGCCGACGGACGGCCCCTGGGGTGCTTGTTACGCAGTCGAAACGACGGGGCAGCGCCGGTCTTCTTCTTGAAGCAGGGAACCCGATCCGTCTGCCCTTGCGCTTACCTGAGCGAGAGTCGGACCACGCTTTCAGCCCTTTACCTAGGTCGACGGCGGCTTCCTCGAATACCTGCTGGCACACCTGGCTACGCCACGCCAGCCCGGTCACCACAGGCTCGGACACGCCATCGGTGTCGACCATGAACACGCGGCCGGCGTCCTCGGTCTTCTTCCACGCGTTGAAGGCGTTAATCAGATCGAACGCGGTCCACGGCACATCGATGTCCTGGTCGGTGCGGCGCCCAGTCAGCGCGGTTTGCACCAGGCCCAAGCACTGGTTGAACGCGAACCGTGAGGCACCCGCGTGCCGGGCCAGCACCTCGTGCTGCTTGACCGTCGGGTCCAGACAGAACTTGAACGTGGTGTGCCGGCTCATCTCAGCGGTGAGCATCCCACGACCCACCGACAACCAACCCTCGCCAGCGGCTGCCAAGGCCGGAATCACTGTCGACATCGTGTCCGGCCCTAAGGCTGGCAGCGGGTTCCTCGTTCAACCGCGACGGTGGGTGGTCGAACGCACCAACGGATGGATCAACCACTGCCGTCGGCTCGACCGCCACTACGAAATCACCCTCGACGCCCACGAAGGCTTCCTGATGCTCAGCCAAATCGCCCTACTACTCCGATGACTCGACCTCAGCCAGTTGTTCGACACGCTTTAGGCCGGGGATGCCGCGCGCGGCAGGGCGAAGGCGAGGCCGAACGCTACGACGCTCAGCGCGGCGCTGACGCCCATGGCCATCGTCGCGCTGTGTGCGAAAGCCACGGCCACCGCGTCGGGGCCGGGCACCACGTGCAGCGTGCCAAACAGCACAGTCCCGATGACAGCGATGCCGACCGCGCTGCCGATGCGCTGCATCGTGCCGATCACCCCACTGGCCGCGCCCGCATCCCGACGCTCCACCGTCGCGACGATGAAGTCGGAATTCGGCGCGATGAACAGGCCGCTGCCGATCCCGGCGATCAGTAACGGCGCAAGCAACTCCCAGCCGCTGTAAGCGGTCGGCGCAGTGTGCGCCAACATGAGCCAGACGGCGGTGATACCGGCGGCTACCAGACCAAGGCCGCAGATCAACACGCTGCGGCCGAACCGCGCGGCCAGCACGTCACTTCGTGCAGCCCCAATGATGCTGCCGACGGCGAATGGCATTGCGACAAGCCCGGATTGCAATGCGCTATGACCCAGGCCCGCCTGCCACAGCAAGGCGATCGTGAAGAAGATGCTGGTGAAGGCCGCGAAATAGACCAACGCGAGCAATACCCCGCCCGTGAACGACGAATGGGCGAAAAGCCGTGGCGGGACAAGCGGATTGCCTTCGAGCTTCTCCAGGCGACGTTCCCACAGCGCGAAGAGCGCGATGAGCACGGCTCCTCCGACCATCGACACATATGTCCACGACGGCCAGCCTTCTTGCTGGCCTTCGATCAACGGCGTGAGCAGCGCCACCAGGCCCGCCGTTAGCAACGCCAGTCCGAGCCAATCGGCTGCGCTATCCGTACTCTCGGCACCACTGGGGAGAAAGACCGCTGCCGCGCCAACCGCAACGATTCCGATCGGGATGTTGACGCCGAAGACCAGCCGCCATCCGGTTTCGGCGCCGAAAGCCTGGATGATCAGTCCGCCGACCAACGGGCCAAGGGCGGTCGAAAAACCAATGGTCGCACCAAGAATCGCGAACGCGCGGCCACGCTCTCGGTCTGCGAACATCAACTGGATCAAGGCTGTGATCGTCGTGAAGAACATACCGCCGGCCAGCCCCTGCACCGCTCGGGCGGCGATCAACTGACCGTCATCCTGGGCCAGGCCGCACGCCAGGCTGGCGATGGTGAAGAGCGACAAGCCCGCGATGAACACCCACTTGTGCCCCAGCCGATCCCCCACACGTCCGGCGGGAATCAGCGCCAGCCCGAATGCAAGTGCGTAACCCGAGACGATCCAGGACAACGTGGCGTTCGATGCCCCGATGCTGCTCCGGATGGTTGGGATGGCGACGTTGACGATGGTGGTGTCGAGCAGGGCCATGAACGCACCGATCAACAAGACGGCCAGCGCCAGCCATTTGTTACGAGATCCGACAACCTGTTTCGACGTCACAACCGGAGTCTTCACGGTGTCCTCCTGGCGCGATGGTCGGCAACGATTTCTGGTAGCGCAGCAAGAAGCTCGTCATGCCAAGCGATTTCGGCACGTAGCCGGTCGGCCCGATGCTTCATCACGATCCGTTCGCTGACGCTCAGATAGCGGTCGATAGCGTTGGCATGGGCTTCCCATTGTTCGAGCGTGGCCGACAACGATGCGATCCGAGCAGTGATGATCGCCGGCAGATCGTCAAGGTGAGCGTCGTCGAGCCGGGTCATCGCGATGTCGAACGGATCAGGCTTGATGACGATGTCGCGCAATGCGCGCAATCGCAGCCCGCCGAGCGCTTCGCGTCCCGCATCGGTGATCGCCCACACCTGTCGCTGCGGGTACGCACCCGAACGTTCGACGCGGACCTCCTCGATCAGTTCCTCAGCGGCCAACCGCTTGATCGCTCCGTACAGGCTGCCGACCGTGATGTCGGTCCACAGCGCCACGTGCTCCTCTTCGGCCAGAAGCCGAAGCTGATGGCCGTGCATCGGGCCACGCTCCTCCAGGGCAGCGAGGAGAAAGACCCGGATTGACGACACGCGACTACTCTTGCACGAGTAGTCGTACGAAAGCAACCCTGGTGATGTCGTCCCTGCCTAGTCGCGTCGGCGCAGCCCACCGAGCATCGACACGAGCACGCCGAACGCCACCAGCACTCCGCCCGCGGCCAGCGTCAGGTTCAGCCACTGATGCAGGCTGCCCTCGGCGTGGTTGACCATCGCGTCGGCGACCTGCCGAATGTCACCCGACGTCCGATCCAGTGCTTGGTTGACGAAGCGCCGCGCAACTTCCAGGGCCGCCCAGCCTGCGGCGCCCACCAGCAGAGCCGAAACACCCAGCGCTGCAAGCGCTTTACCCCGGGCTCGTGCCGCAGCCAACGTCAGCAGCGCGAGCACTCCCGTCAACACCGCCGCTCCGATGCTGACCCACGGACCCCACGTCGACAACTGCCGCAACTGTCCCGGTTGCATACCCGCCGTGTCGGACACCGTAATCGGCACCGTCAGCGTGTCCGGCACATCGAGATTCAGATTGCCCAACGTCGCGCGCAGCGACGGATCGGACAGCATCGGGGCGATGTCGATCAGCCAGCGATCGTCGGTGCCTTCCTGGCGGCGGATCTCGTCGGTGAACATCCAGGTGTGGACGATACGGTTCGCCTGTGCGAACTGCCCTGGGAAACCGGCGTTTTGGGTGTAGGCCGTCGTCACCTCACGCACCACATCGGAGTTGAGGTGGAAGCCGTTGTTCGAAGCCAAGGACACCATCTGAGTGGTGAGTTCGGAGGCCATCGCCTGTTGCAGCCGCGGATCCTTGGCCGCCGATTGCGCGAACGCGGCGTAGCCGTTGGCGTCGACGATGTTCCTCTGCGCCCACATAGCAGGAAGGGCCACCGCCAGCGCGACCGTCGTGACGAGCCACAGCAACATGGTCGCCACAAACCGCACGCGTCCTCCTTCCTGGCAGGACGCGCAGACCTCAGTCGTTCAGGGCGCGTCCCACGATGAGGGGGTCCGGCCTGCCGACCACCTCATGGTCCTTGTTGTCGTAGTCGAACTTACTCAACACATGGCGCATCGCGTTGACCCGCGCGCGCTTCTTGTCGTTGCTCTTGACCACCGTCCACGGCGCGGTCTCGGTGTCTGTCCACGCGAACATGTCTTCTTTGGCCGCGGTGTAGTCATCCCACTTGTCCAGCGACGCCAGGTCTGTCGGCGACAGCTTCCACTGCCGCACGGGGTCGACCTGACGGATGGTGAACCGGGTGCGCTGCTCGGACGACGACACCGAGAACCACAGCTTCGTCAGGCTGATGCCGTCGTTGACCAGCATCTGCTCGAACAGCGGGACCTGCCGGATGAACTCGGCGTGCTGCTTGGGGCTGCAGAAACCCATCACCCGCTCGACACCTGCGCGGTTGTACCAGGACCGGTCGAAAAGGACGATCTCGCCGTGGGCCGGCAGGTGATGGACGTAGCGCTGGAAGTACCACTGGGTGCGCTCGCGTTCGGTCGGCTTTTCCAGCGCGACGACGCGCGCCCCTCGCGGGTTGAGGTGTTCCATGAACCGCTTGATGGTGCCGCCCTTGCCCGCGGCATCGCGGCCCTCGAACACGATGACATGCCGGTGGCCGTTGGCCTGGCTCCACTTCTGCAGCTTCAGCAGTTCGATTTGCAGCAGCCGCTTCTGCTCCTCGTACTCGTTGCGCTTCATGCGCTCGTCGTACGGGTAGTTCTCCCGCCAGGTGTCGACCTCGGTGCCTTCTGGTTGCCGAACCAGCACCGGGTCGTCGTCGTCATCGTCGCGAAGTGTGTAGCCCTGGGCTCCATCGAGCATCGTCACCGGCAAAAACTATCGACGCGCGGGTACGCCTGGGTAACGCGCAGATGAACGGGCGGTGCTTAATTCGCGGCCCCGCTGCGATGCTTACTTAGCAGCGCGACGAGGCGTAATGAGCGCCAACTTCGTCATCAGCTTGTTCATCCGCTTCAGCGCCTTGGGCGAGTTGTGGTAGTAGTTGCCGCCTGCGCCGACGTTGGTGCGCGGCGCGACCACCGCCTGCTGACGGCAGTACTTGCGCAGGCCCTCGGCCCCGCCGAAACGCGCGCCCATCCCAGACGTCTTCCAGCCACCCATGGGCGCCGTCGTACACATCAGATTGGAGATCACGTCGTTGACGTTTACCGCACCGCAATCCAATTGCACTGCAACGCCTTTCGCGCGCTCGATATCGTTCGAGAACACCGAGGCGGACAACCCGTACGGGCTGTCGTTGGCCAGCCGGATCGCCTCGGCGACACTGGACACCTTCATGATCGGCAGCGTCGGCCCGAACGTCTCCTCGGTCATGCAGGCCATGGAATGATCCACGTCCACCAGTACCGTCGGCGGGTAGAAGCTGCCGACACTCCTCGGCCGCACGCCACCGGTGAGCACCCTTGCGCCCTTGGCCTTCGCGTCGGCGACGTGGCGCTCGGTCACGGCAACCTGGTTGTCGTCGATCAGCGAGCCGAAGTCATTCCCGTTGCCCGCGCCCATCTTCAGGTTGTTGACGTCGCGTACTACCGCCGCGACGAACTGGTCGTACACCGGCTCGAGCACGTACACCCGCTCCACGGACACACACGTCTGCCCGGCGTTGAACATCGCGCCCCACACCGCGGCGTGCGCCGCCAGGTCGATGTCGGCATCCTCCAGCACGATCATCGGATCCTTGCCGCCGAGTTCGAGGCTGACCGGGGTGAGCCTGCGCGCGGCGCGCTCCATCACCTTCGCGCCCGTCGCACTGGACCCGGTGAACTGGATGAAATCGGAGTTGTCGATGACCGCTTCGGACACCTCACGTGCCCCCTGCGCCAGCGCGAGCACATCGGGCGCGCCGGAGTCCTGCCACCCCCGCAACAGCAGCTCGGCCGTCAACGGCGTGCGTTCGGATGGCTTGAGCAGCACCGCGCAGCCGGCGGCAAGCGCACCGATGGCGTCCATCAGCGCGTTGGCGACCGGGTAATTCCACGGCGCGATGATGCCGACCACCGGACGCGGCCGGTAGTGCACCTCGACCTTCTTGATCGCCAGGAACGGCAGCGACGCCGGACGGGGCTCGGGCGCCAGCGCCTTCTCCATCGTCTTGATGTAGTAAGAGGCGATCATGATCGAAAGCGGCACCTCTTGCGCGGCGTCGGTGGCCGACTTGCCAGTCTCCTTGATCAGCAGCGTCTCGATCTCATCGCGGTGCTCGCCAAGCCACACCGCGTAGCGAGCCATCACCTTGGCGCGGCCCTTCGCGCCGCGGGCCTCCCAGTGCTTCTGCGCCTCGCGCAGACCCGCCGCGATGCGCGGCACATCGGCGGGATCGGTCCAACGCACTTTGCCAGCAACCACACCGGTCGCAGGATTGCGGATGGTGCCGGTGTCGGACACATCAACTTGAGGAGTCGCTGTCATGGCCTCATGGTAACCACGGACTGTGACGCAGATCGCACCGGGGTTGACACGTGTCAAGTCCGGTGGGGTGCGTGTCCTGATGTGAGGGCTGCGACGCACACGATGGCGGTGCCCAGCAGCAGGCCGCCGACCGTATCGGTGAAGTAATGAAAAGACACGCCTACGCCCAAGATGGCGAGCAGGCAATACACGACCGCGACGAGCACCGCCCAGAGCGCGGCGCCCGCCACCAACACGACCATCCCCATCACCACGACGAACGTCGCCGTATGGCCACTCGGGTAGGCATAGGCCAGTCCCCGTTCACGGCCGAACACGGGCTTCAGCAGCCTGGCGAGCCCCATCGCGAGGAGCGGACACACGGCCGCCGCCACCGCCAATCGGTACTGCCGTCGGTACAGCGTTACGGCGAGCGTGGCCAGCACCACCGACGCGAGGAGCCACGGGTTCGCTAAAAACATCAGATAGCGCACATGGCGTCCGTGTTGGTGAAACCAGTCGTCCAACGGGGTGGACCCGTGTCTCACCGCCAAACCCAATATCACCATCGCGACTACCGCGACGGGTGGCCAGACGCGGATCAGGTGATGCCCCGCACGTACGCCGCCTGGCCCAGGTGCTGAGCGCAGTCGTCGACGATGCTGACCAGTCGCGCGCTCGCGGTTACCGGCGGATGCCAGCGGGTGTCGACGATGCGGCTGAGCTCGTCGGGCGTCACGGACGCGATGTACTCCAGCGTCACCTTGTGCACGCCGTGGTAGTAGCCGGCCAATATGTCGGCCGACGCGTGCACCTTCCCGACGTCCTCAGGACCGTGGCCGAATCCCGTGTCGTTGCGCGGGAGGTCCAGATCGAACCGGTCGACCCAGCCGTCGCGCGTCCACACCTCCTCGATGTTCGCGATGTCGCAGAGCTGTGCGTCCTGCACACGCGCGCTGTGCCAGATCAACCAGGCAATGCTGTTGGCGGTGCCGGTCGGGCGAAAGAACGCGACCTCGTCGGTGAGCCCGTCGGTCAGTTCCTCGACGTGCTCGATGAGCCGGGTGAACGAGTCACGCAGCAGTTCGCGAACCGCTGCCGCATCTGAGTCAGCCATGCCTTGACGCTACCTGTGGGGCGATGACATTCCTTGACAGTTATATGAATGAGTGGTGATATGAAAGGGTGGACGCATTCGCGGTGATCGCCGACCCGACCCGCCGTCGCATCCTTGACACCCTGCGCGACGGCGCCGCCGACGTCGGCACTCTCGTTGCACGGCTTGGCATTTCGCAGCCGCTGGTGTCCAAGCATCTCGGAGTGCTTCGGGACGCCCGGTCCGTCGACGTTGCCGTCGACGGCAAGCGACGGGTGTATCGGTTGGCTGAGGATCCGCTCCCGGCGGTGCTGGCGTGGGTGACGCCCTACCACCGCAGGTGGTCATCTAGCCTGGACCGCCTTACCCAACTCGTCACTGCGGCGAGCCGCGACGAAGATGAAGAGGAGCAGTCATGACGCACCCACTGGAGGGGAAACTGGAAAACCGCGACGGCGCTTGGATATTGACGCTCGTGCGCGATTTCGGTCAACCGGCCGAGAAGCTCTGGCCGTGGCTGGTCGATCCCGACCGATTGCGCCAGTGGTCACCGATCGTCCCCGACCGAGCGCTGGACGGCGTCGGACCGCGCCAGGTGCGGGAGAACCCGGACGACGAGCCGGTCACCGGCGACGTCATCAGCGTGGACCCGCCGCATGAGCTGGTGCACCGGTGGGGCGACGACCTCGTGCGCTGGCGCCTGTCACCGACCGATACCGGCTGCCGGCTGACGCTGGAACAGACCATGCGTGAGCAGGACCATGCCGCGATGAACGCCGCGGGCTGGCATCTGTGCCTCGACGTGTTGGACGACGCCGCGAACGGCGTGGACCGTCGGCGGGTGGTCGGCCGGGACGCCATCGCGCACGGGTGGGAAGCGTTGCGCGACAAGTACTCCGAGGCGCTCGGCGTCTAGGCCTCGGGCGTAGCGCCGTGGAATACCGCTTCGATGTTGTTGCCGTCCGGATCGCGGACGAACGCGCCGAAGTAGCCAGGGTGGTACTCGGGCCAGAGCCGCGGCGCGTGCAGTGATTCGGCGCCCTGCTCGAGCGCCGCGTCGTAGAAGGCTTTGACTGCGTCGGTGTCCTTGGCTTGGAACGCGACGTGGTTCTCGCGGTTCGGCCCCGCCGCGTCACCGGCACTCATATCGGCGATCCAG
>Ga0105242_10001240_pt1 | contig 20102 bp, 20 predicted proteins | sample KBSM24metaG_FD_81521 | JGI IMG/M metagenome (GOLD analysis project Ga0105242, IMG submission 81521) | Miscanthus rhizosphere microbial communities from Kellogg Biological Station, Michigan, USA - KBS M2-4 metaG | ecosystem: Host-associated > Plants > Roots > Rhizosphere > Soil | place... | reverse complement strand
GCCGAATTGCCGGTGGGCGGCCAGCAATTCATCCAGGCGCGGGTCCCGCAGCATGACCTGCTGGGAACTGCCATTGCTGCCGTCTGCCACTGCCAGCGTGGAGGACGAGGCCGACGATGCCAGTTGCGCGCCTCCGCCCTGCGGTACCACGGACCCGGCGTAGGTTCCCCAGCCGATGGCAGCCACGGCGGCCATGGAAGCGAGCCCCGCCACCATCTTCCACTGGAACACCCCGGCGTTGGCAACCTTGGCATCGGCCAGGGCCGGCGATGGGGGCGCCACCTGCGTCAGTTCGCCGGCTGCCAGCGCCTGGGGCAGAGGCTCCTGGGCCAGTCGCTCGCGCAATCGGTCGAGCAGCAGGGGCCGGACGGGCGCGGCCAGTTCGGCCGAGCGCAGGACGTCGCCCACCAGGTGGTGCATCCGCCACTGTTCGCGGCCGGCCTCCGTGCAGGCGAACGCCACCGCACACGCAAAGTCTTCGCCCTGCAGCTGCCCGTCCGCCAAAGCGGACAACTGCTCGCGCATCATCACATCGTCATTCGTATTCATGTCCATCACCCTGCTGCTTGTGCCCACCAACCATCCACCACCCGCCGGCCGCTGCCCTGCAGCTCACCAGCGCTTGCCCGTCTGCTTGTCCAGCAGCGGCTTGACGCGCGCCGAGATCGCCTCGCGCGCACGGAAGATCCGCGACCGCACGGTGCCGATCGGGCAGCTCATCGCCGCCGCGATCTCGTCGTAGCTCAGGCCCTCGATCTCGCGCAGCGTCACGGCCTGGCGCAGATCCTCGGGCAGCGCTTCCATCGCCGCATTCACGGCTTCGGCGATCTCCCGGGCGGCCAGCACCGTCTCGGGCGTTTCTTCGGTGGTTAGTTCGTTGCCGACGCGGGAAGTTTCATCGTCATCGTCACTGCCGCGCAGGGCGCTGTCGGTGATCACGGGGTTGCGCTTCATGTCCACCAGCGCCTTCTTCGCGGTGTTCACCGCGATGCGGTAGAGCCAGGTGTAGAACTGGGCCTCTCCGCGGAACTGGTGCAGCGCGCGGTAGGCGCGGATGAAGGTCTCCTGGGCGATGTCCTGCACCAGATCGACGTCGCGCACCATGCGGCCGATCAGGCGCTCGATCCGGCGCTGATACTTGATGACCAGCAGTTCATAGGCGCGCTGATCGCCCGCCACCGTGCGCTCGACGAGCTGCAGATCGCTGTCATTGCCGTTGGGCGGAAGCGGAGATGCTGTCATTTTTGAGGAAGAAGGGCTGTCCGGACGTCGGCAAGCGGAAATGGAAGAAAGACGGGCAAGACCCGTGCCGCAAGGGCCGAGGCTGCCGGTCGCCGGCTGCCGTGCGAAGGGGCATGACGCATCGCCTGCACGTTCAGGATTCCGATGCGGAACCGGCGGGGGCCGCGCTGCCGGCCATCCGGGCGCGCGAATATAACGCCCGCCGCAATGCCGGCCACGACTGCGCAGAGGCTTCCCGCTCCAGGCACAGCCAGACTCGGGGTGCATCGCACAGCGGCAGGCACACCAGCACGAACCGCTGAAGATCCAGATGCACTTCAGGCGCGGTCCGCGCCGCCAGGGGCAGCGCCCGTCCTTCGGGCAGGAACCACCACTGCGCCCCATCCCATTGCAATGCACCGCACGGACTGCGCCACCAGGCCACGGCAGCCAGCCCGGCCGTCACCCCCCAGAGGGTCCAGCCCAGCGGCTGCGCCAGGGGCTGGGTCGGCGCACCGGCCATGCCCCAACCCGCCAGCACCAGAGCGCAGGCAACGATCAGGGCCGCGAGGGCCAGCCCGGCTCGGACGCTGCGCTCCACGGGAAAGCGCACCGCCGGCGGGTGGTGATAGGAAGAGGAAGCGGGGTGGGAGGCGTCCATCGCAGCGGCACGGGTCAAGGGCCGAGCGATGGAAGGGAATCCGAGGGACGCGGCGGCAGCGGTACTGCCCGCGTCAGACGCGCTTGAAGACCAGCGTGCCGTTGGTGCCGCCAAAACCGAAGTTGTTCTTCACCGCCACGTCCATCTTCATGTCGCGGGCCGTGTTGGCGCAGTAGTCCAGATCGCAGTCCGGATCCTGCTCAATCAGGTTGATCGTGGGCGGCGCCTTCTGGTCGCGCAGCGCGAGCACGGTGAACACGCTCTCGATGCCGCCGGCGCCACCCAGCAGGTGACCCGTCATGGACTTGGTGGAACTCACCACCGTCTTGTAGGCATGGTCGCCCAGCGCCGCCTTGATGGCGTTGGTCTCGTTCAGGTCACCCAGCGGCGTGGAGGTGCCGTGCGCGTTCAGGTAATCCACCTGATCGGCATTCACACCTGCATTGCGCAGGGCAGCCTGCATGGCGCGGCGGGGGCCGTCCATGCTGGGTGCCGTCATATGGCCGGCGTCGGCGCTCATGCCGTAGCCAGCGACTTCGGCATAGATCTTCGCGCCGCGTGCCTTGGCGTGTTCGTACTCTTCGAGCACCAGCACGCCGGCGCCTTCGCCCAGCACGAAGCCGTCACGGCCCTTGTCCCACGGACGCGAGGCGGCCTGGGGATCGTCGTTGCGGGTGGAGAGTGCACGCATGGCCGCGAAACCGCCAACGCCCAGGGGCGATACCGTGGCTTCGCTGCCGCCGGCCACGATGACGTCGGCGTCACCGTATTCGATCTTGCGCGCGGCTTCGCCGATGCAGTGCAGGCCGGTCGTGCAGGCCGTCACCACGGAAAGATTGGGGCCCTTGAAGCCGAACCGCATCGACACCTGGCCTGCCACCATATTGATGATGGAAGCCGGCACGAAGAACGGCGTGATGCGGCGGGGTCCACGGCTGGACAGCTCTGCATGCGTGTTCTCGATCAGCGGCAAGCCGCCGATCCCCGAACCGATGATGCAGCCGATACGCGTGGCCAGATCCTCGCTCAAGGCCTCACCCGTGGGCAGGCCGGAGTCCTGGATGGCTTCCTGCGCGGCGGCGATGCCGTAGTGGATGAAGGTGTCCATCGTGCGCGCATCCTTGGCGCTGATGAACGAATTCAGGTCGAAACCCTTGACCTCGCCCGCGATCTTGCAGGCGAAGTTCGACGCATCGAACTTGGTGATGAGGTCAATGCCGGACTTTCCGGCGAGGATGTTGGCCCAGGCATCAGCCACCGTGTTGCCCACGGGGCTGATGCATCCCAGGCCGGTCACGACGACGCGACGACGGCTCATGCGTTCAAACTTTCTTGGGGTTCACAGCGCCCGGCCGGGCGCCATCGCGCAAAAAGGATCAGGCTTTTTGATGGGTGTTCGCGTAGTCGATGGCGTTCTGCACCGTCGTGATCTTCTCTGCGTCTTCGTCAGGGATCTCGATGCCGAATTCGTCTTCCAGCGCCATCACCAGCTCGACCGTGTCCAGCGAGTCAGCGCCCAGGTCGGCCACGAAGGCCTTTTCGTTGGTCACTTGGGACTCTTCAACGCCGAGTTGTTCGGCAATGATTTTTTTGACACGTGCTTCGATATCGCTCATGGTTTCCCTCAGGGGGTTGTGAATGAATCCGCGATTCTAGCCGCTTAAGGGGAAAGCCCCTGAACGACCCGCCGCACGGAGAACCGGCGTCAACTTTCTTCAATTACATGTACATGCCGCCATTGACGTGCAATTCCTGCCCCGTCACATAGCCGGCGCCGGCCGAGGCCAGATAGGCGACCGCATTCGCGATGTCGGAAGGGCGGCCCAGATGGCCCAGCGCGATCTGCGATTGCAGCGCTTTTTGCTGTTCTTCCGGCAATTTGGCGGTCATGTCGGTCTCGATGAAACCGGGGGCCACGCAGTTCACGGTGATGTTGCGGCTGCCCAGCTCACGCGCCAGGGCGCGCGCCATGCCTGCCACACCGGCCTTGGATGCGGCGTAGTTGGCCTGGCCGGGATTGCCCGAGGCGCCCACCACGCTGGTGATGTTGATGATCCGGCCATAGCGCTGCTTCATCATTGGGCGGATGGCGGCGCGGCTGCAGCGGAACACGGCCTTGAGGTTGGTGTCGATCACCGAATCCCAGTCGTCGTCCTTCATGCGCATGGCCAGCGTGTCGCGGGTGATGCCGGCGTTGTTGACCAGCACGTGCAGGCCGCCGTATTCCTTGACGATGGCATCGACCAGCGCATCGACGGCAGCGCCGTCGGTCACGTTCAGGGCCACGCCCTTGCCGCCGTGGGCCGACAGGGCCTGCTGGATGCGGGCCGCGCCGTCTTGCGTCGTGGCCGTACCGATCACGCGCATGCCGCGTGCGGACAGCTCAGCAGCGATGGCCGCGCCGATGCCGCGCGTTGCGCCGGTCACCAGGGCGATTTGTGGGGAGGAAGCGTTGTTGTCTTGGGTGCTCATGCCAGAAGCTCTCGGGTTTCGGCCAGCGTGGCCGGATCATAGATGGAGGCGGCGACCAGTTCGGGGTCGATGCGCTTGGCCAGCCCTGCGAGCACCTTGCCCGGACCGCATTCGACGAGGTGGGTGGCGCCGCGGGCCTTGAGAGCCTGCACACATTCCACCCAGCGCACCGGGCCGAAGGCCTGGCGGTAGAGGGCATCGCGGATGGCGTCGGCGTCCTGCTGTACCGCCACATCCACGTTGTTGACCACGGGAATGCGCGGGGCGGCCAGTTCCAGGCCGGCCAGGGCCGTGCGCAGCTTCTCGGCGGCGGGCTTCATCAGGCTGGAGTGGAACGGCGCGGACACGGGCAGCAGCAGTGCGCGCTTGGCACCGGCCGCCTTCAGCACTTCGCAGGCCTTGTCCACCGCTGCCTTGGTGCCGGCGATCACGGTCTGGATGGGGTCGTTGAAGTTGACCGCCTCGACCACTTCGGGCGAGCCCGCACCGAACGTGGCGGCCGCTTCGGCGCAGCCGGCGATGACTCTGGCGGCATCCATGCCCAGGATGGCGGCCATGGCGCCCGTGCCGACGGGAACGGCTTCCTGCATGGCGGCGGCGCGCAGGCGCACCAGCGGCGCGGCCTGGGCGAGGCTCAGCACCTCGGCAGCCACCAGCGCGGAATATTCGCCCAGCGAATGGCCGGCCAGCACGGCAGGCGCAGCACCGCCCTCGGCGCGCCAGACGCGCCATGCGGCAACGGCCGCCACCAGCATCACCGGCTGGGTGTTGGTGGTCAGGGCCAACGCCTCCTTGGGGCCTTCATGGATCAGGCGGGCGACGTCTTCGCCCAGCGCATCGGAGGCTTCCCGCAGCGTCTGCGCCACGACCGGGTGATCGCCCCAGCCGTCCAGCATGCCGACGGACTGCGAGCCCTGGCCAGGAAAAACGAAAGCAAAGGTTTTCGACATGTTCACTTGGGTTTTTCGAAAAAGAAAGTGGCTGCAGCGCTTGCCAGGCAAGCGCATACCGCTACATTTTGAGGAGCACCGCGCCCCAGGTGAAGCCGCCGCCCACCCCTTCGAGCAGCACGTGCTGGCCCGGCTGGACCTGCCCCGAGCGCACGCCGTGGTCGAGCGCCAGCGGAATGGACGCGGCCGAGGTGTTGCCGTGCTGGTCCACGGTGACGACCACCTTGTCCATCGACAGCTTCAGCTTGCGGGCCGTGCTCTGCATGATGCGGATGTTGGCCTGGTGCGGGATCAGCCAGTCGATGTCGGCTTCGGTCAGACCGGCCTTGTCGAGCGTGGCCCGGGCGGCCTTTTCCAGCACGCCGACGGCGAGCTTGAACACGGCCTGGCCGTCCATCTTGAGCAGCGGATCGCCCAGCACCTGGCCGCCGGAGACATTGCCCGGCACGCAGAGGATGCCGACATGGCTGCCGTCGGCATGCAGGTCGCTGGCGAGGATGCCGGGCTGCTCGGAGGCCTCCAGCACCACGGCGCCGGCACCGTCGCCGAACAGCACGCAGGTCGTGCGGTCGTTGAAGTCGAGGATGCGGCTGAACACCTCGGCCCCCACCACCAGCGCGCGGCTGGCGGCGCCGGACTGGATCATGGCGTCGGCCACCGTCAGGGCATAGACGAAGCCGCTGCACACGGCCTGCACGTCGAAGGCCGGGCAGCCGTTGGCGCCCAGCTTGTTCTGCAGGATGCAGGCGGTGGAGGGGAACACCATGTCCGGCGTGGACGTGGCGACGATGATCAGGTCGATGTCCTGCGGCTGCAGGCCGGCGGCCTCGATGGCCCGGCGCGAAGCTTCCAGGCCCAGGTCGCTGCTGCAGACATCGGGTTCGGCGAAGTGGCGCGCCCGGATGCCGGTGCGCTCCACGATCCATTCGTCCGAGGTTTCGATACCGCGCTGGGCCAGTTCGGCCACCAGATCTTGATTGGACAGGCGGCGCGGAGGCAGATAGCTGCCGGTGCCTGTGATGCGGGAATAGCGTCTCATCAATGTGTGGCCGCGGCCATTCCGGGCACTGGCGGCGTCTCGGCAGGGGCCAGAAGCGGCGCTGCATGCGCCACCCGCGTCCGGACGCGGTCAAGCAGGTTGTTGCGGGCCGCATCATACGCCCGGCCCAGCGCCTGCTCGAAAGCCAGCGCATCGGCCGAACCGTGGCTCTTGAACACCAGCCCGCGCAGGCCCAGCAGTGCCGCGCCGTTGTAACGCCGGTGATCCATGCGCCGCATCAGCGCAGATAGCACCGGATAAGCCACGATCGCCGCGATTTTCGTGAAGATGTTGCGCTTGAACTCTTGCTTGAGGCCGCCGACGATCATCGACGCCACGCCCTCGCTGGCCTTGAGCGCCACATTGCCCACGAAACCGTCACACACCACGATATCGACGACGCCCTTGAAGATGTCGTTGCCTTCCACGTTCCCGTAGAAATTCAGATCGCCGCTCTTGCCGGCGGTTCGCAGCAGCTCGCCCGCCCTCTTGATGACTTCGCTGCCCTTGATGACTTCTTCGCCGATGTTGAGCAGGCCGACGGAGGGCTCGCCCCCCTCCTGCAACGCCGACACCAGGGCCGAGCCCATGACCGCGAACTGCAGCAGGTGCTCTGCCGTGCAATCGACGTTGGCGCCCAGGTCCAGCACCGTGGTGGCGCCGCCCTTGGCGTTGGGCATCTGCGTGGCGATGGCCGGCCGATCGATGCCGTCCAGCGTCTTGAGCAGGTAGCGGGCGATGGCCATCAGGGCACCCGTGTTGCCGGCGGAGACCGCCGCCTGCGCCGCGCCGTCCTTGACCTGCTGGATGGCCACGCGCATGGACGAATCCTTCTTGCGGCGCAGCGCCACCTCCACGGGGTCGTCCATGGCCACGACTTCGGTCGCCAGGACATGCGTGGCGCGCTCATGCTCCAGCCCCTTCAGGCCGTCGGCAGTGCCGACCAGCAGCAGGCGGGCATCGGGGTGTTGTTCGAGGAATCGGCGGCACGCCGCCAGCGTGACGCTGGGGCCGTGGTCACCCCCCATGCAGTCAACGGCCAGTGTGATCATGGGCGACTTGTCTGGACCGGCGAAGCGATCCGTGGATGAGATGAATGGAAGGCAGAAACAAGAAAGGCCCGCGCTACGCTGAATGTAGCAACGGGCCTCTGGCGGCCTGCGAGGCGCCTAGTCCGGTCAGGCTTCGGACTTGTTCTTCAGCACCTGGCGGCCACGGTAGAAGCCGTTGGGGCTGATGTGGTGACGCAGGTGGATTTCGCCGGTGGTGGTTTCCACGGCGGTACCCGGCGTCGTCAGGGCGTTGTGCGAACGGTGCATGCCGCGCTTGGAGGGAGATTTCTTGTTTTGCTGAACAGCCATGGTCGGCTCCTGAGTCTTGGAGAGGGTTGGTAAAACGCGACCCAGCCACCCAGCCCATCTTCTTGAATAGACACGAGGGGATTCGCGCGAAGCCCTCGATTATAGCCGACTTGCTTTTTCGCGGCCAGAGGCAGGCTCAGCCACCCGTTCTGTCGCTCTTGAGCGACGCCAGCGCGGCGAAGGGATTGGGCTTCTGCGCACTGGCCTCTTCGAAATCTTCGTCGCTGGACGCCAGCGCCACGGGCGTGGGGCAGACATCGTGGCGCGGCACCACGGGCAGGGCCATCAGCAGCTCGTCCTCGATGAGTTCGTGCAGATCGAATTCGCGGCTGAGCGCGAGCAGGTCTTCCTCGCTCTCGTCGTCCAGCGCCTCGGCGGTGGCTTCGTCGGCGACGAAGCGGAATTCGCGGTCCACCTCCAGCGGCACGTCGACCGGCGTCAAACAGCGCTGGCACACCATGGGCACCGTGGCCCGCACCTTCAGGCGCAGCCACACCTGCCCGCCGATGCCATGGGTGGTGCGCACTTCGCCATGGGCTTCCCAATCGACCATCAGATCAGGGTGCAGCCCTTGCGCTTCCTGGGCCAGGCGCTCGTATTTCAATAGCGAATCGCGGTGCGACAGATGCCCGCCCGCCAGGGCGAAAGCCTTCACATCCAGACGGTTCGGGGAGTATTCCTTGGTCATGGATGCAGTGTAAGAGAATCGCCCGCATGCCTGACCTCACCCCCTCTTCCCGCACGCTCATCCTGGGCTCCACCTCCCGCTACCGGCGCGAATTGCTGGGCCGGCTGCGCCTGCCCTTCGACGTCGCCGCCCCCGACGTGGACGAAACACCGCACACCGGCGAAGCGCCGCGCGAACTGGCCCTGCGCCTGGCGCTGGCCAAGGCCCGCGCCGTGGCCGCGCAGCACCCGCAGTCGGTGGTGATCGGCTCCGACCAGGTGGCGGATCTGGCGGGCGAACCCCTGGGCAAGCCCGGCGACCACGAACGCGCCACCGCACAGCTGCGCCGCATGCGCGGCCAGACGGTGATCTTCCAGACCGCCGTGGCGGTGGTCTGCCAAGCCAGCGGCTTCGAACAGGCCGAGCTGGCCGAAGTGCGCGTGCGCTTCCGCGACCTGGACGACGCCGAGATCGAGCGCTATCTGCGCGCCGAAGAGCCTTACGACTGCGCCGGCAGCGCCAAGAGCGAAGGCCTGGGCATCGCCCTGCTCGACGCGATCGAGAGCGACGACCCCACCGCGCTGATCGGCCTGCCGCTGATCCGCACCTGCCGCCTGCTGCGGGCCGCCGGCCTGGTGCTGCCATGAACGCGGAGGCGACCACCACCGCGGCAGCCGCCGCCACGGGCACGCTCTATCTGGTGCCCGCGCCGCTGGACTTCGGCTGCGACACACAGGCCGAACTGGGCGCGGCCCTGCCGGACGCCACGCTGCGCACCGCAGCCGGCCTCACGCACTGGATCTGCGAGAACGCCAAGAGCACCCGCGCCTATCTCAAGCGGGTGGATGCACTCCACCCCCTGGCCGCGCCGCTGCAGGCGCAGCAGATCACCGAGCTGCCGCGCGAAGTCCACAAGAAAGGCGACCACGGCGCCGCCGGCCATGCGCCCTTCGACGCCCGTCCGCTGCTGACGCCGGCGCTGGAAGGCCACGACATCGGCCTGGTGAGCGAAGCCGGCATGCCGGCCGTGGCCGACCCGGGCAGCTCGGTGGTGCGCGCCGCGCACGACTTGGGGTTGCAAGTGGTGCCGCTGGTGGGCCCGGTGTCGCTGCTGCTGGCGCTGGCGGCGAGCGGGCTCAACGGACAGGGTTTCGCCTTCACCGGCTATCTGCCGCAGGACGGCGGCGAGCGCGCCCAGCGCATCCGCGAACTCGAATCGCTGGCGCTCAAGCAGGGCCAGACCCAGCTCTTCATCGAAACGCCCTACCGCAACGCCGTCCTCTGGCAGGCGCTGCTGCAGACGCTGCAGCCCAACACGCGGCTGGCGATCGCCAGCGGCCTCACGCTGGCGACGGCGCGCACGGCCAGCCGGCTGGTGCGGCAGTGGCGCCAGCAGCCGGAGCCGCCGGACAACCGCACGCCGGCCGTGTTCCTGATCGGGCGATAGCCGCCCGGACCACAAAAAAGCGTGGCGGCCACCAAAGGCTCCACGCTTTTCTCTTTTCTATGTGTGCTGCGTGCAGGGCCTGCGCCCTGCCCACCACACGCCGCCGTTCAGCGAATGGCAGGCACGGCCTGCAGTGCGCGCACCGCGGTCTCGCCCATGGCCGCGCCGAACTTCTTGGCCAGCCGCTCGGCGACGTTGTCGCGGCGGGTGTAGTCGATCACGTCCTCGGCCTTGACCACCTCGCGGGCGACGTAGTCCAGATTGCCCAAATGGTCGGCCAGACCCATTTCCACAGCCTGCTGGCCGGTCCAGAACAGGCCGCTGAAGGTCTCGTCGTTCACCTTCAGGCGGTCGCCGCGGCCCTTCTTGACCACGGCGATGAACTGCTCGTGGATCTGGTCGAGCATCTGCTGCGCGAAGGCGCGCTGCTTTTCCGACATGGGGCTGAAGGGGTCGAGGAATCCCTTGTTCGCGCCGGAGGTGATGAGCCGGCGCTCCACGCCCAGCTTGTCCATGGCGCCGGTGAAGCCGAAGCCGTCCATCAGCACGCCGATGCTGCCGACGATGCTGGCCTTGTCCACGTAGATCTCGTCGGCCGCCGAGGCGATGTAGTAGGCGGCCGAGGCGCAGCTTTCTTCCACCACGGCGTAGACCGGCTTGTTGTACTTGGCCTTGAGGCGCACGATCTCGTCGTTGATGATGCCCGCCTGCACCGGGCTGCCGCCCGGCGAATTGATGAGCAGCACCACGGCCTGCGAGCCGGAATCCTCGAAGGCGCTGCGCATGGCGGCCACGACGAATTCGGCGCTGGCATCGGCGCCGGCGGCGATCTCGCCCTTGATGTCCACCACGGCCGTGTGGGGCGTGGACTTGCTGACGGTGGCGGCGTCGCGCTGCAGCACCACCCAGGCGATGGCGATGGCGAAGACCAGCCAGGCCAGGCGCGAGAAGGTACGCCAGCGGCGCGCCGAGCGCTGCTCGGACAGCGTGGAGAAAACGAGCTTTTCGAGCACGTCGCGCTCCCAGCCGGGACGATCGGCGACGGCAGCGGCGGGCTTCGCTACTTTTTCAGGAGCACCCTGCGCCCACAGATCGGGCGTGGGGGACGGATTCTCCGCGGGACCCGTTGGATCGGTGCGGGTGGGATCGGTCATGAATCAGAACTCTACGGGTTGGAGGTGGGGCGCAGTATGCCAGCGGACCATGCCGCCGCTTTCGGAGAGGGCGATTTTCACCAGCCCGCCGCGGCAGGGGCCGCCCACGCAATGGCCATTGTCCGGCCGATAGGCCGCGCCGTGGGTGGCGCAGAGCAGCCAGTTGCCGGTGTCGTCGAAGATGCGGCCGGGCTGGTAGTCCAGCTCGATCGGCACATGGGTGCAGCGGTTCAGGTAGGCATGCACGCGGCCTTGGTAGCGCACGGCGAAGGCGCGGCTGACCTGGCCATAGCGGACCACATCGAACGCCACGGCAAGGCCTCCCTCGACCAGATCGGCCGACGGGCAGAGCCCGATCTCGCGCGGCGCGGGCTCGGCGTCGGGGCCTGCGCCGGGGGGCAGCGGAGCGGGGTCAGGGGTGGACGGGTCCACGGTGGCGTCCTTCCGTTCTGTCTTGCTGGATGGGCCGTGCCCGCTCAGGCCTGCTGCAGCAGGCCCTCGTGCAGTTCGCGCAGGTCGTGGGCCACGAACAGCGGATTCAGCGGCTCGAAGCTCGCGGGCTCGTGCGCGCCGTAGCTCACGCCCACGCTGGCGCAGCCGGCGTTCAGCGCCATCTGCAGGTCGTGCGTGGTGTCGCCGATCATCAGCGTGCGCTCGGGCGGCACATCGAATTCGGCCATCAGCTCCTGCAGCATCAGCGGATGCGGCTTGCCGGCGGTCTCGTCGGCGGTGCGCGAGGCATCGAAGACGCCGCGCAGCGCGTCGGTGTGCAGCAGCTCGTCCAGCCCGCGGCGGCTCTTGCCGGTGGCCACGGCCAGCAGGTGGCCGCGCTCGCGCAGCGCCTGCAGCATGGGCATCACGCCGTCGAAGAGGCTCAGGTCGTCCTGGTGCTTCAGATAGTGGTAACGGTAGCGATTGCCCAGTTCGGCGTGCCTGGCGGGCGGCACGTCGGGCGCGGCGTGGGCCAGCGCCTGGGACAGGCTCATGCCGATCACCCAGGCAGCGGCCTGGTCGCTGGGCACGGTGCCGCCGACGTCGCGCACCGCTTCCTGGATGCAGCGCACGATGATGGCGGTGGAGTCGTAGAGCGTGCCATCCCAATCGAAGGCGATCAGGTCGAAGCGGCGGGGGCGGGAGGTATTCATCAGGCGGGTCCGGAAACGTAGTCGGCCAGTTCGGGCGGCAGTTCGGCGCGCAGTTCCACGCGCTCGGTGCTGGCCGGATGGGTGAACTGTAGCCGCCATGCGTGAAGGAACATGCGTTTGAGGCCCAGCTTCTGCAGCCGCCGGTTGAGGTCGAAATCGCCGTACTTGTCGTCGCCCACGATGCCATGCCCCTGGCTGGAGAGGTGGACCCGGATCTGGTGCGTGCGGCCGGTCTTGATGGTGACTTCGAGCAGGCTCATGGCGGGCAGGCCCTGCTGCGGGCGCGGCGGCAGCACCGAGCGCACCTTGACCAGCGTGATCGAGCGCATGCCGTCCGGGTCGTCGGCCGTGGTGGTGCGCACGCGCCGCTCGCCGTCGGCCTGCAGGTATTTGTGCAGCGGCGTGTCGATCACCTTCTTGTTGGCCGGCCAGGTGCCGGCCACCAGGGCCAGATAGGTCTTTCCTGTCTCGCGCTCGCGGAACTGGTCCTGCAGCGCCACCAGCGACGAACGCCGCTTGGCCACCAGCAGGATCCCCGAGGTCTCGCGGTCCAGCCGGTGCACGAGTTCCAGGAATTTCGCCTGCGGCCGGGCCTGGCGCAGCTGCTCGATCACGCCGAAGCTCACGCCGCTGCCGCCATGCACTGCCGTGCCGGCGGGCTTGTCGATGGCGATGAGATAGTCGTCTTCGAGAAGCACCGGGAATTCACGCGCGGGCGCCGGGCGCTCGGCCTTTTCGGCCACCTTGTCGGACACGCGCACCGGCGGCAGGCGCACCTGGTCGCCATCCTCCACGCGGGTGTCGGCGCTGGCGCGGCCCTTGTTGATGCGCACTTCGCCGCTGCGGATGATGCGATAGACGTGGGTCTTGGGAACGCCCTTCAAATGGCGTATCAAAAAGTTGTCGAGCCGCTGGCCGGCCGACTCCGCATCGACCTGCACGATGCGGGCCGCCGGTGGTGTCGCGGCCGGGGCAGCGTCTGGGACCGGTTTGCCCCCTATAATGTGTTTCACCTGCGCTACGTTGTGTAAGTGGTTGATTTGTCTGGAGTTTAGTCCACCCAACCCGGCATGCTGCGCAGGAGGTCGATTGCCCACGGGCGTCGTGTGCGCGGATTGCAGGCCTGGATGCCTGTGCAGCCCACATGCCGCGCGGCAGGCTGACGAATTGAAACACTGAACACGGAATCCCCAAGCCGGCCGGTCGCCCCACACGGGCACCACAGGTCGGCGGATCGAAGCGACAACTATGTGGGCATTGCTGGCTTGGATTGCGACCCTTTGGCAGAGGCATGCGCCCCTGGCATGGGTGCGCGACATGCCTGCAGCGCCCGTCCGGCAAGTGCCAGCCGCTATACCTTTCGTAGCGGTCCTCTGCGCAGCCCGGCTCGCCCCCATCCACGCGCCACCACCTCGCCTGCGAAGCTAGACGCTTTGCAGCCGCGCGGCATCCGGCCATTCCTCCCTTCGTTTCGATGCGTCAGTCCAGGCAATCACGGCTCCTCTAGAGCCCGTCATTGGTTTGGAAATCCGCGGCACGCGCGGCCAGCAGCTTGAGCACGACAAGCCAGCAGCTGCCGGGCGCGCCGCAACGACAACGAAAAGGAATCGCATCATGAAGCGGATGCTCATCAACGCCACGCAGCCCGAAGAACGGCGTCTTGCCATCGTGGACGGCCAGAAGCTGCTGGACTATGAGATCGAGATCGAGGGACGCGAACAACGCAAGGGCAACATCTACAAGGCCGTGGTGACGCGCGTCGAGCCGTCGCTGGAAGCCTGCTTCGTCGATTACGGCGAAGACCGCCACGGCTTCCTGCCCTTCAAGGAAATCTCCCGCCAGTACTTCGCCGAAGGCGTCTCGCCCAACCAGGCACGCATCAACGACGTGATCCGCGAAGGCCAGGAACTGCTGGTGCAGGTCGAGAAGGAAGAGCGCGGCAACAAGGGCGCGGCCCTCACCACCTTCGTGAGCCTGGCCGGCCGCTACGTGGTGCTGATGCCCAACAACCCGCGCGGCGGCGGCGTCTCGCGCCGCATCGAGGGCGAGGACCGTGCCGAGCTCAAGGAGGCGATGGACCAGCTCGAGTACCCCAAGGGCATGAGCATCATCGCGCGCACCGCCGGCATCGGCCGCTCGGCGCCCGAACTGCAGTGGGACCTGAACTACCTGCTCAAGCTGTGGACCGCCATCGACGGCGCGGCCAAGGGCGGCAAGGGCGCCTTCCTGATCTACCAGGAATCGTCGCTGGTCATCCGCGCCATCCGCGACTACTTCAACAACGACATCGGTGACATCCTCATCGACACCGACGACATCTACGAGCAGGCGCACCAGTTCATGGCGCACGTCATGCCCGAGCATGCCTCCAAGGTCAAGCGCTACCGCGACGACGCGGCGCTCTTCAGCCGCTTCCAGATCGAGCACCAGATCGAATCGGCCTATGCCCGCACCGTGACCCTGCCCTCGGGCGGCGCCATCGTGATCGACCACACCGAAGCGCTGGTTTCGGTGGACGTGAACTCGGCCCGCGCCATCAAGGGCGGCGACATCGAGGAAACCGCCACCCGCACCAACCTGGAAGCCGCCGACGAAGTGGCCCGCCAGATGCGCCTGCGCGACCTGGGTGGCCTGATCGTGATCGACTTCATCGACATGGAAGAGTCGAAGAACCGCCGCGAAGTGGAAAACCGCCTGCGCGACGCGCTGCGCCAGGACCGCGCCCGCGTGCAGTTCGGCACGATCAGCAAGTTCGGCCTGATGGAAATGAGCCGCCAGCGCCTCAAGCCCGCGCTGTCGGAAGGCTCGTCCATCCCCTGCCCGCGCTGCGGCGGCTCCGGCCACATCCGCGACACGGAAAGCTCCGCCCTGCAGATCCTGCGGATCATCCAGGAAGAGTCCATGAAGGACAACACGGCCGCCGTGCACTGCCAGGTGCCCGTGGAAGTGGCCTCGTTCCTGCTGAACGAAAAGCGCACCGAGATCGCCAAGATCGAACTCAAGCAGCGCGTGGCCGTGCTGATGGTGCCCAACAAGACGCTGGAAACGCCGAACTACAAGCTCGAGCGCCTCAAGCACGACGACCCCCGCCTGGACCACATCGAAGCCAGCTACAAGCTGGCCGAGGAAGTCGAGGACCCGACCGCCGTCACCCGCCGCTCGCAGGAACCCACCAACCGCCAGACCCCGGTGATCAAGGGCGTGCTGCCCGACGCGCCCGCTCCGTTGGCCGAACCCCGCCCCGAAGGCGCCACCCGCGCCCCGCGCAACGGCGCTGCAGCCCCTGCGCAGCCTGCCGCCGCAGCCCGCCCGGCCCAGGCCCCGGCCGCACCCGTGCGCCCGGCGCCGGTGCCGGAGCAAGGCTTCCTCGCCTGGCTCAAGAGCCTGTTCGGCTTCGGCCCGGCGCCCGCACCGGTCGCAGCCCCCGCCCCGGCACCGGCTGCCACGCCCGAAGCCGGTAACGGCCAACGCGGCGAAGCCCGCCGCGATGGCCGTGGCCGCCGCAACGAAGGCCGCGATGGCCGCCCCGGCCAGCGCGACGCCGCCGGCAACGGCACGAACGGCAATGGCACCGGCGAAGGCCGTGGCCGCCGCAACGAGGGCCGCGACGGCCGCGCCGCCGAAGGACGTGAAGGTCGCGAGAGCCGTCCGCCCCGCGAAGGCCTGGAAGGCCGCGAGGGCCGTGAAAGCCGCAACGGCCGCGAAGGCCGTGAGAGCCGTGGCGACCGCCCTGAAGGCGAAGCCCGCCGCGAGGGCCGTGAAGGCCGCGGCGGCCGCGAACGCGGCGAACCGCGCAGCGCATCGGCTGCACTGTCCGCCGACGGCATGCCCGCAGCAGCGGTGGCTGCTGCCGCCGGCGTGGCCCTGGACGACGCGAACGGCGAAGCCCGCACCGAGCGCGCACCGCGCAATGGTGAACGCAACGGCGAGCGCAGCCCACGTGGCGAGCGTGGCGGCGAAGGCCGTGAACGCGGCGAGCGCGGCAGCCGAGGCGAACGCGGTGGACGCGGCGAGCGCGCACCGCGCCAAGGCGACGGCGCAGCCCCCGCTGCAGGCGACTTCGCCGACGCTGCATCGCCCCTGGCCGCCCTGCCCGATCTGGACCTGAACAGTCCCGACTCCGCAACGGCAGCGCCCAGCGCCAGCCCCGCCAGCGGCGGAGAGGAAGGCCGTCAGCGCCGCTCCCGCGACCGCTACGGCCGTGACCGCCGCGATCGCGCCGACCGAGGCGACCGCGCCCCGCGCGACGCCGAGGCCGCAGCCGGCGAAGGCCAGCAGGCACCGGTAGAAGCCGCCGCAGCGCAGTCCGTCGATGCGCCCGCCGCAGCCGCACAGCCGCAGGCAGGCACCGACGCCGCGCAGGACGCACCGCGCCGCAGCTACTTCAATGCAGCGGCCGCTGCTGCCCCGGCAGCGCAAGCCCCTGCAGAAGTGGCAGCGCCGGCCGCAGCCGAAGCCCAGCCGTTCGAGCCAGCAGCCGCTCCCGTGGCTGCCGCTCCGATGGCTGTCGCTCCTGTGGCAGCTGCGCCGGTCGCGGCAGCCCCGGTCGCACCTGCGCCCACGCCAGCACCGGCACCGGTCGTGGCGGCCGTGCCGGCTCCGGCGCCCGTGGCTGCAGCAGCACCGGCTCCCGCAGCCGCGGCTCCGGCAGACAGCGCCATGCCCCGCGTGCAGACCTTCGAGCTGCCCGTGCAGGAGCTGATCTCGGTGGCACAAGGCTCCGGCCTGGAATGGGTCAATTCCGACGCCGAAAAGATCGCTGCCGCACAGGCTGCCATCGCCGCCGAGCCCCGCCCGGTGCATGTGCCGCGCGAACGGCCCCCGGTGGTGGTGCTGGACGAAGGCCCGCTGGTGCTGGTGGAAACCCGCCGCGACCTGCGCGACCTGACGCTGCCGTTCGAGCAGCAACAGCAAGCGCCGCATCAGCCTTCCACCACGGCGTGATGCCGCGGTAGTGGCCGCGCAGGCGGCCAGCAGCCAGGGGCAAGCCCCCTGCCCTGCTGGCCGGCCCTCGCTTGAGGCACACTTCCTCCTCGTTCCCTTTCTGCGGCCCTTCACGGGCCGCAGCCCATTGCGGGGCACCTCCATCGCCCGCCCCACCCTACCGATCACTCACGACAGGCCCGCACCGCCATGCTGTTTCTGCTGTCCCCCGCCAAATCGCTGGATTACGACACGCCGCTGCCCGAAGGCCTGACGCACACGCAGCCGCAGTTCGTGGCCGACTCCACCCGGCTGATCGAGGTGCTGCGCGAACAATCGCCGCAGCAGATCGCATCCCTCATGCACATCAGCGATGCGCTGGCCGCGCTGAACGTGGGCCGCTATGCCGCCTGGAAGCCGAAGTTCACGGCCGCCAACTCGCGCCAGGCCGTGATGGCCTTCAACGGCGACGTCTACGAAGGCCTGCAGGCGCAGAGCCTCACGCCGGACGAGCTGGACTGGGCACAGCAGCACCTGGGCATCCTGAGCGGCCTCTACGGCGTGCTGCGCCCGCTGGACCGCATGCAGCCCTACCGGCTGGAGATGGGCACGCGCCTGGCCACCGACGCCGGCGCCAATCTCTACCAGTTCTGGGGCTCGCGCATCGCCGAGCACCTCAACACCCGGCTGCAGGCCGACGCCACGCCGGTGGTGGTCAACCTGGCCTCGCAGGAATACTTCAAGTCAGTGGATCGCAAGGTGCTCAACGCCCGCGTGATTGAATGCGTGTTCGAGGACTGGAAAGGCGGCGTCTACAAGATCATCAGCTTCCACGCCAAGCGCGCGCGCGGGCTGATGGCGCGCCACGCCATCCAGCACCGGGTGGCAACCCCGCGCCAGCTCGAGGGTTTTGACGCGGAAGGCTATGCTTTTGCCCCTGCCGCGTCCGCGCCCGACCGTCTGGTGTTCCGCCGCAAGACCGCCGGCTGAGCGCCAGCGCACGCGCCGGCCGCACGGGCGGCCCCAGGCCGCCTCCGTTCAACGCCAACGCACGCACGACCGCCATGCCTTCCCACTCCCGCTCTGCCTCTGCCACCCCTCTGCGCCAGCCCGTCACGCCCGAACTGCGTGCCTGGATCATCGAACAGGCCGAGGCCGGCTTCACCGGCCCGGTGGTGCTGCAATCCATGCTGGACGCAGGCTGGGACGAGGCCGTTGCCGTGCACGCCATGGAAACGGTGCTGACCGATGCGCTGCGCGAAAAGACGCAGGCCGGCTCTGCCGCCAGAGCGGCTCCGGAGACCGCGCAGCGCCCCATCCCCGAGCCCGACCTGAGCCAGTCGCCCGCCCGCATCGACGTGGGCGACCGCGAGGTCGAGGTGCTGATGTCGCTGCACGCGCCCCGCGTCGTGCTGTTCGGCAACCTGCTCTCGCCCGAGGAATGCGATGCGCTCATCGCCGCCGCCGAGCCGCGCATGGCGCGCTCGCTGACCGTGGCCACGCGCACCGGCGGCGAGGAGGTCAACGACGACCGCACCAGCGACGGCATGTTCTTCCAGCGCGGCGAGAACGACGTGGTCGCGCGGCTGGAGGCGCGCATCGCGCAACTCGTGCGCTGGCCCGTAGAGAACGGCGAAGGCCTGCAGGTGCTGCACTACCGCCCCGGCGCCGAATACAAGCCGCACTACGACTATTTCGACCCCGAAGAGCCCGGCACGCCCACCATCCTGCGGCGTGGCGGACAGCGCCTGGCCACGCTGGTCATCTACCTGAACGACCCCGAGCAAGGCGGCGGCACCACCTTCCCCGACGTGCAGTTGGAAGTGGCACCGCGCCGCGGCAATGCCGTGTTCTTCAGCTACGACCGGCCGCACCCCGCCACCCGCAGCCTGCACGGCGGCGCGCCCGTCATCCGCGGCGAGAAATGGATCGCCACCAAGTGGCTGCGCGAGCGGGAATTCCACTGAAGCCTTGCGGCCTGCGGCGCGCCCCGGGCCATGGAACTGCATCAAAACAGCCTGCAGCCCGCCCAGCCTCAGCGCATTGCGCTATCAAATTGATATCAAACCCCACCACACCGCAGACCGTCGCCCAGGCGCTCGCCCAGGGCCAGGCCCAAGGCCTGGCCCGCATCGACGCACAGCTGCTGCTGCTGCACACGCTGGGCCGCCCGCACGGCGACCGCGCCTGGCTGCTGGCGCATGACACCGATCCGCTCGGCTCCGCAGCCCAGGAGGGCTTCGAACGCCTGTGCCGCCGCCGCGCGGCCGGCGAGCCCGTGGCCTATCTCACCGGCACCAAAGAGTTCTACGGCCTGCCCCTGCAGGTGGACGCGCGCGTGCTCGACCCGCGCCCCGATACCGAAACCCTCGTGGACTGGGCGCTCGAAGCGATCGCCCCTCTGCCCGCCCCCCGCGTGGTGGACCTGGGCACCGGCAGCGGCGCCATCGCCCTGGCCTTGCAGCGGCAGCGCCCCACGGCGCAGGTGACGGCCGTGGACGCCAGCGCCGATGCGCTGGAAGTGGCCCAGGGCAACGCCCAGCGCCTGGGCCTGCCCGTGCAGATGTGCCACGGCCACTGGCTGGAGGGCATCGACGGCCCCTTCGATCTGATCGTGAGCAACCCGCCCTACATCGCCGAGGGCGATCCGCATCTGGCCGCCCTCACGCACGAGCCCGCCCAGGCCCTGGCCAGCGGCGCCGACGGCCTGAACGACATCCGCGCCATCGTGCAGCAAGCCCCGGCCCGGCTCGGTGCGGGCGGCTGGCTGCTGCTGGAGCATGGCTGGGACCAGGCCGAGGCCGTGCAGGCGCTGCTGCGCGCGGCCGGCTTCGCGCAGGTGCAAAGCCGCACCGACCTGGCGGGCGTGGCGCGCTGCACGGGCGGCATGCGCCCCCTGTGACAAGACGCCCCGGCCGTGCGCCGCACGCCGCGCCGCAGACAGTGAAATAATCATGCATTCGCTGCGGCGCCCTGGCCACAGCCCATTCCTTCAGGAGATTCCCCCATGAGCGACGCACAGCAACGCATCGACGCCCTCGTCAAATCCAACGACATCCTGC
>Ga0105242_10001238_pt1 | contig 20130 bp, 23 predicted proteins | sample KBSM24metaG_FD_81521 | JGI IMG/M metagenome (GOLD analysis project Ga0105242, IMG submission 81521) | Miscanthus rhizosphere microbial communities from Kellogg Biological Station, Michigan, USA - KBS M2-4 metaG | ecosystem: Host-associated > Plants > Roots > Rhizosphere > Soil | place... | reverse complement strand
GGCATTCTTCCGCGTCAGTAGGCCGGTCTTCTGAAAAGGGTTTGTGCGCGCGGGTGATTTTTCTGGGTGGCCGGCGGTTCCAGATCGTGTTGTTCTGGTTTTGTGGCGGCTTCTGCTCTCGCCTGGTTCCTCAGAACTGCTAGAAGTGTCAGCAAGCTACCTATCGCGCACGCGCGAGGTTCCAAGAGCGTACCTATCGATCGAAATTTTTGAGCATCCTGGGAATGCCCACATCATCATGATTTTATTGGTCGGGGCGGGGCGATTCGAACGCCCGACCCCCTGCGCCCAAGACATTGACGCGCTCACCCGAAGCCGCGGAATAACTAGATATGAATTCAATTAGATCCACGGAAATGTCTACACCGACCGAATCCCCTGTAGTCGATTTCGTAGCTGTCCAAAACCTCACGAATCCACAAGAAACGTTTCGGGTCGTGGTCGATCCTTTGTCCGAAACGCTTCTCATCCCGGAATCGACTTAGAGAATCGTCCTAGGAGGATTGCGACGTGAGTCTCGATGATCGGTTCGGCATACTAGCACGACGGCAGGCCAAACGCTGTTCTGACCTACTCTCAGGCGCTCGTGTTGACTTTTTACTATTTTTCAAAGTAGCCCACTACCCGATTTGACCAGATAGTAGGGACACGGGTGTGGAGATATTTATTGTGAATAAGAAGCCCGATTACACGTCGAGCTAGCAGGAATTGCTATCCAAAGATAGGGTTATTCCTAGCACTAACCGGATTTATACTCAGCACGGCGGGTCTTCCTCTCCTTCCACCGGTCTTCCCGCCGACAGGAGAATAAGTTTCTCCTGCCCTATCGAGCGAGGCCGAATAACACGCGGAGGATCGGCCTCGCCAGAGGGTTAAGTCGTCGGCTTGATACACCGGCGCTGCACAAGCGGGTGCTTGCAGAGCACCCGCCTTTTTTTGTTTATCCGCTCCGCTTCAGGCCGTCCGGCACGATCCCTTCCTGTAAAAAACGATTAAGCCGATTGTTGGCTATGGATAGACTGCTTGGCGCATTTTCGATTCGCTGGCTTCCATCGGGATACGGAAGCTTTCAGGAATCATCGACGATTCAAAGTGAGATCGTGCCTCGTTGTGCTGCGCCGTCGCTTCGAGGACGTTATGGAGCAATGTATTACGTATTTCTTCTTAGGTTGGTGCAGGTTCTCGTTTGGGCGCGGAGGCGCATTCGAGGCAGACGGACTCTGGCAATTTTTCCGTTCGTAGAAGAAGCATCGGCTAGGCGAATCCCGCCTTAACCTTTTGGGTCCTCACGAGCCGAGTCTAGCGTTAGATTTCGCGTAGCTTCAAGCTCGTACGGGCTGACTGAATTCTTCGATCATGTTCTTGTTGAATGTAGGAATATCGTCCGGCTTACGACTAGTCACAAGACCGCGATCAACCACCGCGCTCCTGTCTTCCCACTTTGCGCCCGCGTTGGTTAAATCCGTCTTCAACGAAGGCCAGGAGGTAACCCGATATCCGCGCACCACATCAGCTTCGACTAATAACCAAGGCCCGTGACAAATCGCTGCAACCGGCTTATTCGCAGTGAAAAAACTCTTTGCGAATTTTACGCTTTCGGATTGGTGCGAAGCTGGTCGGGATTTGCGACTCCTCCTGGAAGCATCAAGGCGTCGTAGTTGTTGGGATCGGCGGAGTCCAACTCGATATCTACTTTGAAGCGGTCTCCCTTCTCCTGATGATTCCACCCTTGCACTTCGGCTTTCTGCGGTGATATTAGGGATGTAATTGCTCCCGCATCGTTTAGAGCCTTCCGCGGCTCAGTCATTTCAACTTGTTCGAAACCGTCCGTCACGAGTATTGCGACGCGCTTGCCTTTAAGTTCCTTCGACATGTGCCCTCCTGGGCCGCGATTCTTTGCCGCGCTCTATATGACTGCGCTCCAGTGCAGAATGTTTCGCCGGTCATTCGCGTTGTTGTACGTTCGGAACGCCAGTTGTGGTATTGGCGATCTTGCCCAACTTCAACACTTTTACTATTTCCAGAATCTGTTTCGCCTTTACGTTTGCGCGATCAAGTTGGAGCGCCTTGCGTATTTCTTCCTCGGCGCGCTCCCACTGGCCCAGGATTGCCAGCGATAGCCCAAGATTCGACCGTGGAGCGGCCTCGTGGGGCATGAGCCTGGCCGCCTCCGCAAACGATTCCTGAGCTTTGACGTATTCGCGGTTTTCGATATACTCGCGGCCCAAGAGGTTATAAGCGTACGGTGCGGTTCCGGGATATTTAACCATCGTCTTTTGCAACTCTTCAATCGCGGCCGCATGATTTCCTAAGTCGATTTGATGCCTCGCGTTTTCCAATTCACGACGGGCTTTCGATGACAATGGATGGCGTAATACATCAGCAGACACAACTACCGGTCCATTAGAAGCTGTTTGAGACTGTGAGGAAGGTGCATTGAGCGCACGAAGCTGCCACTCATAAAAAGCGCGGCTGTAGTCGTCGCCACTCTGATAGGCGAGATAGACCGTCTGGCCCTCTACAAGGACAGCCGTACATGCACTCGAACACATGATTACGAACTGTATATTGACCAAGAGGCGTGGCATAATTCCTCACGATTCGGAATGCTTGGCTGCGCTTCTCTCGGGCGGTGACCGAGATTGGAACGGCCTCCACAAAAATTCAAAGGCAATTGCAATACCAAATTGAGGCGGCGAGAAACTGGAGGAAGATGCTAGCGAATACTCGGAAAGGATATCGGGAAACGAAAGACCACTAGGCGGGTCTAATTCGTGAGACTAATAAAACGGAAACACCAGGCATGGACAATATGAAAGATGCAATGAGCGAGGCGATAGAACATCCGGTAACTGAACCGCGCACGCGGCCCAAGGCTGAGCATCGTGAAGGACGGGTTGCTCGCACCATCGAACAACAGACCGCCAAAATACCTTCCGATGCTTTTCTATGGTCTGCCGTGGGTTCGATCGGAGCCGCGCTGACACTTCGAATGTTGGGGAAGGGTGAAGCGGCTAATTTCGTGGGGCAATGGGCTCCGACGCTTCTTATATTGGGTATCTACAACAAGATGGTTAAGCTGCACGGCTCTGACGGCGCTTGACCCTCTATCCGCGAGGGGCGATTCGTTTAGACCGTAACGTAATTCTGATCCACGCGCAACTGCCCCATCTTTGTCCTGTAAGCTGACCGCACTACGTTCCTCTATTTCGTTCTGAACCTAATCGGACTGACAACATTGAGATGGAACCGCCATCGACTCCTTCGACAGGAAACGTGATGTTTTCACCTAGTTGCCGGGTCGCGATCACATAGAGCAGCGGTAGGTAGTGATCAGGCGTCGGAATGCAAAGCATCGCCGCCTTGCCGAGCTTTTCATAGGCGATCAGCGGCTCGAAATCACCGTTGAGCATCATCTGCCTTGCCTCCAGTTCGAACTTGATTGCCCAGTCGTAGGGCTCAGGCATGTGCCGACCCCAGGCGTAAGTATGTAGATTGTGGACTAGGTTGCCGCTGCCCACGATCAGGATGCCCTCATCCCGCAGCGGCGCAAGCTTTCTGCCGAGCTCGAAATGAAACGAGGCGGGCTGGGATTCGTTGATACTCAATTGCACGACTGGTATATCCGCCTTCGGATAGGCATGCACGAGCACCGACCAAGTCCCGTGATCGAGCCCCCAAGTATTGTCGAGCCCGACCGGCAAGGGCGCGAGCAGTTGCTGCACCCGACGGGCAAGTTGAGGATCACCAGGAGCGGGGTACTGCACCTGGAACAATTCGGGCGGAAAGCCGCCGAAATCGTGAATTGTCCTTGGAGAGGTACTGATCGTGACGCCGGTTCCCGGTACATACCAGTGCGCTGAAATGGAGAGGATAGCTTTGGGCTTGTCTGTTTCTTTTCCCAAGCGATGCCAAGTTTCGGTGTAGGTGTTGGTCAGTACGGCGTTCATCGGATTGCCATGACCAAAAAAGATTGCAGGCATCATGCGAATCCATTTCACCACATCGCTCAAGGCAGGGCGCTCGCCTTATAACGGTTACTGATAATGCTTGCACCTCGGGCAGCCTCCCGACACGCGCATTCAACGGGGGTGGGTGCGGGGTCGACTGACGCTTCGATCTCCCCAGCCACCTCGCGAACTTGAAGCCATACCCGGAGAACCGCTTCGTCTTCGGGACCGCACTCACGGTCAATCCTGTCCGGATCAACTCGCTGGTTCAAGTGATGATCCTTGTCAAATTTGAAGCCCGGGCTCCCCACAATGGGCAGACCATAATAACGAGCACGCTGGCCCTGTTCGATAGCCTCCATCGCTGGCTGCTATTTGGCGGATTTGGAAATGTACGGATGGACCGTGAAGGGCGAAATGCCGCCGATTGCCGAGACGTTGCTCGATCCGCTTGTGAAGGTTTTGGGCCTTAACTTGCATATAAAATGCGGAGCGTGAAATGAGCACAATGTTAATCGTGTTGGTCTTGTTACTTCTTGTGGGTGGGGGTGGAAGGTTTTTACTATGGCGGACCTCGCGTAGGGGGCGGAATCGGTGGACTGCTGCTACTGATTCTATCCTCTACTTGTTTTTTGGCAACCGCGTGTAGCGCGTCGTTCACCTGCATTCCTGCCAGTCACTATTTCGTCATGTCAGGGAAAGCGCAAAAGCAGCTAGACGATGACTTTCTAGGGTAAAGTCTGACGAGATATTGGGCGGATGGATAATGGATTCCGTTCGCGGAGGCGACTATGCTCCAACTAATCCCTTCTTCGTGCTTCTATGTCTCTTCCTTTGAACAAGCCATTCGAATCAGTGATTGCCCTCCCAAAAGATTTTGGCCAGGAATCCGCCATACCCCGGCCCGAATACCCGAGGCCCCAGTTTGTCCGGAATCAATGGATGAACTTGAATGGTGTCTGGGGTTTTCGGATTGATGACGCTAATATTGGTTTGGAAAAGCGTTGGTTCGACGGGCTGGATTTCGCCGACCGGATCATGGTCCCTTTCTCTTTCGAATCCCAGCGGAGCGGAATAGGCGATCGTTCTTTTCACCCTTGTGTCTGGTACCATCGGCGCTTTAAGATTCCTGAGGAATGGCGCGGTGAGCGCGTCCTCCTGCATTTCGGCGCAGTTGATTACCGCGCTACCGTCTGGGTAAATGGCGTCGTCGTGTGCAGCCACGAAGGCGGCCACACTCCGTTCCATTGCGATATTACTGACGCGTTGCAATCGGACGAAAATGGAATCGTGGTTCGCGCGGAGGACCCGCCCACGGACCGCTACATCCCTCGCGGGAAACAACATTGGGAAATAGAAGCGGTGAGCATCTTTTATGCCCGCACCACTGGTATCTGGCAAACGGTGTGGCTGGAGCCGGTGCCCCAAGGGTCGCTCGAAAATATACGCGTCACACCGCGGGTTGACGGATCAGTATTCTTCGAAGCTAAAATCCGAAACCCTCATCCGGCCCATTCGGTCAGCGTCGCTGTTTCGAGGCGCGGACAGATCCTAGGGGCCGGCATGAGTCTCAGCGAGGGGCCGCGAGCATCGCTTGCGGTACGCATCGCAGAGCCTCAATTGTGGTCGCCGGACTCTCCAAATCTTTATGACCTTCGTTTCGAATTGCATGGGGAGAAAGGAACACTCGACGTAGTGGAGAGTTACTTTGGATTTCGCTCTATAGCCACCCAAGACGGAAAAGTCCTACTCAACGGCGAGCCCATCTATCTCAGGACGGTGCTTGATCAAGGATATTGGCCCGAGTCCAATTTGACGCCGCCCTCAGACCAGGCGATCCAGGACGACATCAAGCAGGCCAAAGCGCTCGGCTTTAACGGTGTGCGGAAGCACCAAAAGGTAGAAGATCCGCGCTATTTGTATTGGGCCGATAGGCTGGGCCTTCTAGTCTCCGCCGAAATGGCGAATGCCTATTTATTTAACGATGATTCCGTCGCCCGCATGACCCGGGAGTGGATTGAGGTGGTGCAGCGCGACTATAATCATCCGTGCATTGTGATTTGGGTGCCTGTCAACGAGAGCTGGGGTGTGCCAAACCTGACGGACGCACGTCAACAGGCGCATTTACGCAGCCTTTACTACTTGACCAAGTCGCTGGATGACACGCGACTGGTGATCGATAACGACGGGTGGGAACACACGGAAGTAACGGATCTATTCGCGATACACGATTACACGGAGACGGGAACAACATTCGCACGCCGCTTTCATGATGTTGCAAACCGGGGAGTACCCCTGCCGCTCTACGGAAAGATGTATCTAGTGGGAGGGCAAAAGTACAATGGAAGCCCCATTTTTTTATCCGAGTTTGGTGGCGTCGGCTACATCCGGATCGAGGATCGCGCAACCGTTCCCGACAATTCATGGGGATATTCGGGTGTTGAGCCTACTGCGGACGCAGCACTCGAGCGCATCGCTGGACTGTATCGGGCCGTGGCCGAAATACCTCAAATTGCCGGCGTCTGTTACACGCAGCTCTATGACGTCGAACAAGAGGTAAATGGGCTTTTGACTTACGACCGCCGGCTCAAGTTTGATCCGCTTCAAATTAAACGGATCAATTCGCTGTTGAAATAGCCGGCTCCAGCGCAGCCGGGAATGCAACTGGTTTACGCACCAGTTCGCCCCGGGTGGCTCCGGAAAGCTTCGCGCAAAGCGTGAGAGCCTGCGCTACGACTTGATCCATGTTGTAGTACTTATACGTCGCAAGTCTTCCTGCGAAGTGAACTCCGGGTGTGGACTGCGCCAGAGCTTCATACTGCTTGTAGAGTGTGGCGTTTTCGACGCGGGGAACGGGGTAGTAAGGGTCGCCGCCATCGCACGGAAACTCGTAAACAATACTCGTTTTTGCGTGTTGTTGGCCACTAAGATGTTTGAATTCGGTGACGCGTGTATAGAGACGTTGGTCAGGGTAGTTGACCACAGCCACCGGCTGCAACTGCGCGATGTCGAGTGTTTCGTGCTGGAAGCGCAGAGAACGGTAAGGCAGCTTTCCGAAACGAAAATCAAAAAACTCGTCTACTGGACCGGTGTACACGATCTCTTTCGATCGGATTGAGCGCATCACGTCGTGGTAATCGACACCGAGGTCTATACGAATGTTGGGATGATCAAGCATATTTTCAAACATTCTCGTATAGCCGTGAAGCGGCATCGCTTGATAAGTGTCGGTAAAGTAGCGATCGTCGTGGTTAGTCCGTACTGGAATTCGAGCAGTGACCGATGCATCCAGCTGTGATGGGTCTAAGCCCCATTGTTTTTGCGTATAGCCTCGGAACATCTTCTCATACAAATCTCGCCCGACCCGGCTCACTACGACGTCTTCGGATGTTCGTATGGCGCTCGGTTTTTCCGAAACCGATTCCAAGTATTGCTCCATATCGTCAGCGGTTAAGTTCAGGCTGTAAATGCTATTCACCGTATCCACGTTTATGGGTATCGGGACAAGCTTGCCGTCAACGCTGGCGCGCACTCTGTGCTCATAGCGTCGCCATTGAGTAAATTGTGAAAGATAATCGAAGACGTCTCGAGAATTGGTATGGAAGATATGCGGCCCGTACCGGTGTATGAGAATTCCATCCTGATTGAAATGATCGTAGGCATTTCCGCCTATGTGTTCCCTGCGATCGATCAATAACACTTTCTTCCCAAAATTCCGGGCCATCTGCGCTGCCACTACCGACCCGGCAAATCCTGCTCCTACGACCAAATAATCAAACACGTGCGACTTCTCCTAACATGTGTCCACCCGCTTCAGGTCGGGCGCGACGAGAATCAAGCACATCTCCGACCAATTGATCCATGGAAGACCAAACCGCGTCCCACGACATTGTTTTAAGGAAGGCATCGGCGCGTTCTCGCCATTTCATTCCCATGGTGAACGCCATCGCCTCTGAAATCGCGGAAACAAACTCGTCAGCGCTAGAAGCGATACGCGCTAAGCCGAGTTCGCCGTAGGGCCGCACGACATCGCGCACGGGCGTCGAGACCACAGGCAACCCTGCGGACAGAAATTCTGGCGTCTTAGTAGGGCTAATAAAGCGAGTGGAATCGTTTATCGCGAAGGGCATGATGGCCACGTCCCACCCGGCGAAGAATGCCGGCAAGTCACGATAATCCTGCATCCCAAGCCAATGCAGATTATTCGCCCGGGGCAAAATCGAGGGCTGAATTTTCACAACGGGGCCGATCATGACGAACTGCCAGTCGGGGCGCTGTTTGGCCGCTTCTGCAATGAGAGGAAGATCCATTCTCTCATCTATGACTCCGGCAAAGCCGAGTCTGGGATGGGGAATCGCTGCCTGTACTTCGGGTTCCTGGCAGATTACCCGCGCTTGAGCAAAGTGCGCCACATCGACACCGCTCGGAAAGGGATAAACTCTAGGGTGCAAATGCTGTTTATGCTCGAAAAGACTGACGCCGCCGGTAAATACTAGATCCGCCATCTTGAACAATCGTGTTTCGTTCGAGCCAAGGTTTGAAGGCGCATCCTTAAAGAGCGATAGCTCATCCATACAGTCGTAAACGATGGCCGAAGCGCGGATGTTTTCTGGGAAGGAGTCGAGCCACATCGGCGAGTAGAACCACACGATGGGATCGTTCAATTCCTGTGATTCCAGATAGCTTTCTAGCACCCGGCGCACATTCCTCGAAGCGGAGTCGGCCGCGAGCATCGGAGTCAATACATTCACACCCGTGCGTTCACAAACCGTATGCCGCACGTACTCGCAGGTTTTCGCTTCATAAAGTGGTTCCTCGATGAAAAAGACCCGCCGATTGTTGGCGAACCGGCTCATCAGATGTTGTGGCCGTTGAAAAACGAAATTCCATCGCAAGTGCGAGAAGCACAGTAGGTCATGCTGATTCGTATACGTATTCATATTATTTCCGCCCGTCCTTTCCGAAGATTTTCCTGTCTATGAATTTCGTCTGCTAATGGCTGATAGATTTCCCGCGAACCTTCGGGTGAAGGGTAATCCCACAGGCCGTTGTAGCAATGACGATCATCGTTCCAACCAGGATGGTTGAGGATTGGATACAGACAAATTCCATGTAATTCGACGCCAGAAGTCTGCGCGGCGCGGACTTCCTCGCAAATGTAAGCAAACCAGGCCGGCCGTTTCGCATCTTCGGTTCCGGTTTCGGACACGAACATAGGCCGCTTATAGCGACTATAAACTTCTTGCAGGATCTGCCGGAATGGGCGGTATTCAGGTTCGCCGCGAAATATGGTCTTGCCATGATTCCACCATTGATTGGCGTCGTAGAAGTTAATGCCAATTACGTCGAGATAGCTTTCGGCTCCGCCCAGCTCAGGGTGCAGACGTCCCGCCAACATATCCCAAGCTTCAAACATTGACGTCCGGTACCGCTCGGCGTCAATTACATCCTGCGGCCGCTTGGAATCCCCAACGATATGAATTACAGGCTCGGGAGCCACCAACCGGCACTGCGGCAATTCCGCTTTGATTTCCTGCGATGCGGCAATTGCTGCACGCACCAACCGCTGTTTCAGCTCTGCGCCTCTTTTGCGCGCGAAAGGAAAAATGTGCGCATCTTCGCCGCCGCCCCAGGATAGGAACGAAATCTCATTTACCGGTGCGATAAAAGTTACACCAGAAGTTTCCTTGCGCAACAGCGACGCAAATTGTCTAGCAAGTGTAGCGAGATGTTTCACGAAACGCTCAGTGAAGATGTCGACATGATCCGGCCAGCCGAAATGAACCAAGTCCCAAATCACCTGAATCCCCATCTGGTTGCTCGTCTCAATGAACGGAAGCACGGTAGCGAAGTCATATTTGTCCGGAGTCATCTCAATGAGATGCCAGCGGATTCCTTCCCGTGCAGTTCGCATGCCAATTTGCGCCATGCGTTCGTAGTCCTGGCGCAGGTAGCGATCATGGGATGTCGCTGCCACCAGATCTAATCTGCGTCCATTTTTAATCTTATGAGTCGAGCACTCGAAACCGGCTTGTAAGAAACTCGTGAACACGCTTTCTCATAACCCGCATTCAATTCAGAAAGCGCGAGTCGTCTCATGGGGTTGGACCCTCGTCCCGCAGATTTGTTTCAACGAGGAATGCGATGCGATAGACATGCTACGCTGATCTCGCATATCGAATCCCGTGAGGATCACATTCAGGTGAGCCTCTCCTCCAATTCCTCAGCCCGTACGTTCTTCGCTCCCGGCCGAGTTAATTTAATCGGGGAGCATACGGGCTATAACGGTGGGTTCGCGATGCCGGCAGCCGAATCGATTAACCCCGCTTTGGCGACTGGGCGCTTGCAAGCATGGCTCGGAATGCCTGTGCGCGTCTTCGCCCATAAAGGCGATGACCTGACCAATAATCTCGTTCTGAACGGTTTCTTTTCGGAAGGCAACTCCGGGCGATCGCCACTGCGATGATAAGCAAAGGAGCGAGGGACAGCACCGTATAGTAGGCCAAAGCTGCGCCTAAGTCGGCCGAGCCGTGTTCCCGCCACCTTAATGTTTGCGATATCAGAGAAGCTATATAGCGAAGTCGGCCTTGCATTCGATTTTAACCTTACAATGCAAAAGCCCACCTAACCAGATCTCGTAACCGTGGCGGTGGGCTTGCGAATCGAAGACCGTGTCAGCCGAAAGCGTTACCTCCGGGACGACCTACCGCCACCGGCGTTTCGCGCCCCACCGCCAACGGTCTGGCTCTCTTCATCTTCCTCTTCTTGGTCGGTCGCTTCCTCAGTATCGTAAAGCTCAAACGCGACTTCATTCAACTTAGCGTCCGCTGCTTTTTCCTCGTCCTCCGTTTTGCGCAGAAGTTTGCTGACTGTTTGGTTGCCAAGTTTCTCTGCGATGGTTCTCGCAGTGCCATACGCAGAAATTTCATAGTGCTCGACCTTCTGAGCGGCGGCGATGATGGAGAGGTCCATCATGACTCCCGGCTCCTCCTCGCTTAGTACCTCACTTCCTTCCTCCAGCAAGCCCCGCATGCCCTTGCATGGCTTGCTCTTTGCATTTTCACCAAGTGCTTGGAAGGCTTCTTCCAGTCTCGAGACCTGCTCCTTGGTCTCCTCCAGGTGATTGGTTAGCCCGTCTCTTAGATCAGCGTTCTCCGCAGCTTTGATCATTTTAGGAAGAGCTTTTACGATTTGCTTCTCGGCGTCGTAAATGTCACGGAGACAGTCGATCAATAGTTCTTGTAGTGTTTCTTGTTCCATAGGTGTTGTTCGTTGTCCTTTTAGGTTCGGTTTGATTCTCACGTTAGACCTTCCAGCCGAGTGCCTGTTTCCTGGAATCTGGTGTTCCAAATTGCCCGACAAAATCGCAACCTATTGCTCTAAGGATTGTCACCGAGGTAAGTCACAGGGGAAAGTTGCCATAAGGACCAATCATGAATACTCCAAAAACTGTTTTGTTGCTGGCCGTCGTATTATTAGGAAGCCACGCAGCCGGGAAAGAGTGGCTCATCAGTAAGAACCGAGACATCAAGCGGGTCACCATTTTCGGCCCGGGTACCAGGCACAAAACCGAAATCGTAAGCAAAGACCATGCCTTTGGGCAGGACTTTCGAAAGGCTCTACATATTCTTTGAAGATTCGTATTTAAGCTTGTTGCAGCTGCCGTGCGGGGTCTCAATGATGACGGTGATCTCCACCGGTTTCGAGGATGCTGCCCGCTTCGCTGTTTCGGCCGTTTTGCACTTCATGATGTTTTCCGGAGGCTCGCCGACGAGCCTGGAATGCCGCTTCCACGCAGCGGGCGTAGGTTCGCAGATCGTCAACCTCCTCTGGCGTGGGGCCGCTGTCCAGCCTGCGTAACAGCTTCCGCAACTTCTTCAGCGGTTTCAATGGCCACGTTCCCGCTCCGTTTCAATTCTTATCCTTTTCGTAGGCGGTCGGCCATGATCATGTGCTGGTCCTTGCGTCAATCGGCCTCGGCACTCGCATCATCACCATTCAACCGACATAGCAGAATGGTTAACGGCATGCTCGCAAATTGTGATGACGTTAACTACTCCGCACTGTATCGAAAAGACCATATGATCGCCACGAAACCGCCCGCCGCACCGAGGTAAAACATCGCTTATGCCTAAGCAGGATATCGTCGTTGTCGGAACCTCCGCCGGTGGCGTAGAAGCCTTGCAGGTGTTAGTGGCCGGTCTACCCGCCGACCTGCAAGCCGCGGTTTTCATCGTGCTGCACATTGGAGTTGGAATAGACGGACTAAGCTATCTACCCGAAATACTGTCGAAGGCTGGCCATCTTCCCGCAGTACGACCGAAAGACGGCGAGCCGATCAAGCGCGGAACGATCTATGTCGCGCCGCCGGATTGCCATCTGTTGATCAAGCCCGAACGCGTGCATCTTTCCCACGGACCCAAGGAAAACAGGACAAGACCCGCAATCAATCCCCTTTTCGTTCGGCCGCGCTTGCCTATGGAGCGCGGGTAACGGGGGTGATTCTTACGGGCTTGCTCGATGACGGTGTTGCCGGACTTGCCGAAATAAAGCGGCGAGGTGGTATCGCCATGGTGGAAGACCCCGACACGGCTCGCTATCCGAGCATGCCGCTCAACGCTTTGAAGTGCGTTCAGGTGGACCATGTCGCGCCCATACCGCAAATCGCTGCCCTTGTCACAGAGCTCACACACAGCGAACGCCGAGGGATTGAGAGAGAAGAACCGATGGAGAAGACGCCTTCACAATTGACCTGTCCGGAATGCCGGGGCCCACTTTCGAGAGAACAACAGGGAAAAATTGTCGAATATAGTTGCCGGGTCGGACATCGATATACGCCTCTCGCCATGGAGAATGAGCATCACGACACTGTAGAGCGGTCGCTCTGGTCATCGGTGGTTGCTTTGGAGGAAGCAGCCGATATTTCCGAGAGTCTTGCATCGGAACTGGGTGAAAAATCCCTGCGGGAAGCCGGAAACAAGCGTGAGCAAGCGGCTATCCTGAAGAAAATGCTTAGCGATGTACCGTCAGAGTGATGTTGAGGTGGTCCTAGCGCATTTCGCGGGCCGTACATACCTACCCTAACTTTCTCTCTTCTGACCCCGAATTCGTTCAGAAAGGAGGCGTTTGGCTTTCTCCAGTTCCTTTTGTCGACTCTTTGGAAGTTCTTTTCCGGCCCGATTGATATAGAACGTAAGCATACGCATGCCTGATGAAGGCCCCTTAGGCGAAACTCTTTTTGTCGCCAGAGCTCGAGCGATAACCGACGCACTTTTGGTGAAAAGCCCTTTGGGCGGGTAAGTGGACGCAGTCTGAACAGTGGCGCTCCATTTTCGCGGAGCGGCCTTCGATTCCGCTTTCGTTTTCATCCAGGCCTCATTGGCAGAACGCCCGAAGACAGGTAAGGCTACTTACTTTTCTTTTTGGGAATCTTGGCCCCAGATTTGCGAGCTTCGCTTAGAGCGATCGCGACGGCTTGCTTGCGGCTCTTTACCTTTTTGCCGCTGCCGGATTTTAGCTTCCCTTCTTTGTGTTCCTCCATTACCTTGTGAATTTTTCTCTTTCCCTTCGAGCCCGAGGTCGGTTTTCGAGGTGCCATTTTCCTCTCCTTCTTCTCTGACGGCCAGTTAGCGTTTTTCTTGTTCCGGTTCGGCCTTCTTACGGTGCATGTCTGCCGTCATGGAATCCGGCAGCACGTGAGCCATTGTCGCTTGAACTTTGTTCTTGAAGGAGCCGGCGACCACATGGTCATCACCAGCCATGAGTGCCTCGAATCCGGTCTTCGCCACATCAGCCGGGTCGTCCTTGTCACTCCTGGCGACCTTGGTATCATCCATGCCAGCGCGGTGAAAAAAGTTCGTTTCGGTCGCGCCTGGCATCAAGGCCGTGATGGTAACGCCGGTATCCTTCAGTTCGTTGCGGACGGCTTGCGCGAAGGATTGAATAAAAGCCTTCGAGGCGTTATAAACCGCGTTAAATGTGCCTGGCATCGTCGCGGCAATGGAGGAGGTGAAGAGTACTCGGCCTCGTCCCCTCGCGACCATGTCTTTTAAGACAAGTTTCGCCAGGTGTACCGTTGATTTGATGTTGAGATCGATCACGTTGAAGTCCGCGTCGAGGGCAGTCTCTCGTACAAAATCGCCACCTGCGCCCACCCCGGCATTGAGTGCGATGGCATCGACCGGACGTCCGGTGTCGCGAATAACCCTGTACAACTCATCAACGCCCCCCGATTTGGCGAGATCGATCCGCGCTTCCGAGACCGAAACGTTATAGCTCTTGAGCGCGTTCCCCGCGTCGCGAATCTTCGAGCTATCCGCCACGATTAGAAGATCGAAGCCGTGCTGCGCGAATTGTTTTGCTAGTTCCAGGCCGATGCCACTAGAGGCGCCAGTTACAACCGCAAAAGACCCTTTCGTTGTGCTTTCCATTTTGATTCTCTTTTCTTTATCAGGCAGCGAGGCCGTGCGGTTTCAGAACTACTTTGATGCACTCATCCTTCTTTTCGTGAAATGTCTTATAGCCATTGGCGGCCTGATCGAGCGGCAATCTGTGAGTAATCACGAAGCTTGGATCGATTTTTCCGGCCTGGATGAAATCAAGCAGACGAGGCAAGTAGCGGTGAACATTTGTCTGTCCCATTTTTAGCGTGAGCCCTTTTGCGAACGCGCCACCCAAGGGAAACTTGTCCAAGAAGCCTCCATAGACACCGGGGATAGAAACTGTGCCTCCCTTCGCGCAGGCAAAAATCGCGGCACGCAACGCGTGAGAGCGATCAGTCTCCAACATCACGGCGGTCTTAATCCGGTCGTAAAGAGCATCGAGTGTCGCCCCATGCGCTTCCATCCCAACCGCATCAATGCAATGATCGGGGCCGCGGCCGGACGTCATCGCGCACAACCTTTCCTGGACGTCTTTGTCTTCATCGTTCAGCGTTTCCGCACCGCCTTTTCGCGCCAAGTCCAGCCGCTCCGGAACATTGTCGAGAGCGATCACGCGCCCCGCTCCCAGTAGAAAGGCGCTGCGAATGGCGAATTGTCCTACAGGGCCGCAACCCCAGACGGCGACCGTCTGCCCAGCTTCGATGTTGCAATTCTCTGCTGCCATGAAGCCGGTCGGAAAAATATCCGTCAAGAAGAGAACTTGTTCGTCGGATAAATTCTCAGGGACCTTGAAGGCTCCAAAATCGGCGCATGGCACGCGCACATATTGCGCCTGTCCGCCCGGGTAACCGCCGTAGAGATGGGAGTAACCGAAAAGACCAGCGGCCGCCTGCCCGTAGGCCTTTTGCATTTTTTCGGCCCCCTCCGGATTGGTGGTGTCACAGAGTGCAGTTTCCATCCGCTTACAAAAATGGCAGGTGCCACAGGAGATCTGGAATGGAATGAGAACGCGGTCACCCTTTTTGAGAGGATGGCTTGACCCTGCTTCCTCGACGACGCCCATGAATTCATGGCCGAGGATGTCGTCTTCCTTCATTGTTGGTATGTAGCCGTCGTAGATGTGAAGGTCCGAACCGCAGATCGCGGTGGTTGTCACGCGCAGAATAATGTCGCGCGGGTCCTTAATCTTTGGATCCGAGACATCCTTTACTTGAACGTCATGTTTTCCTTGCCAAGTCACAGCTTTCATTTCGTTACTCCTTGTTCAAGAACCACTGGACGAGAGGACTGATCGACCTACGATTTCTATCCAGGGGCTGTTCGCGGCGCCGCGTTGTACAGTCGCAACACGAATCTGAGACCACTCCGTGCGGAGGCTTCCGTCTAGTTCGGGATATGGTGGTGTCAAGAGGTTTGTCGCAAAGGTTGCGATGGTTTCAAAACCCGTTGATGTTAGCAGCCGCTTTAGGGCTTCCAAGTTATAGCCGTTCAGATAGGGAAAACCAAACAAGTTGTTATAGCCCAACGCACGGAGCCTCTGGAACGAACCACCAGTTGGCTGCCGGTAGAATTCCGCATTTGGTACTCGCAAAACGACGACTCCGTGACGCGCCAATAGACCACGAGTGCGCGTCAGAGTCGCCCAAGGATCATCGAGCTGCTCAAAGCAATTCCATATAAAAACAGCGTCCGGGCGGCTAGAGGAAGAATAGTCATCGAGCGAAGCTTGCCTAACCGAGCCGCCTTGGCGCCGCGCGAAGGCGTTAGTTTCATATCCGACATCCAGACCTCTCGGTTTCCAGCCCCATGTCTCCGCGATTTCTAAAAACGCACCGAGATGGCTGCCCAATTCCACCACTTCGGCACCTGGCCGCAGGAGCGGTTGAAAATGATCGCGTTTCTGGGCGAATGCATCGCGATATCGCGGGTACAGATGGGTCAGCAGTGCCGGATCATAACGGTCGGATTCATAATGCGCCGGTTGATCCTCGTTTCGTTGGATGGTGCCACAAAGCGCACAAGCTACTATCTCTGCCGTACCTCCATGCATAAACTGCGTGAGGTCCATTCCTTCCAACCCGGCGGGGGAGTGGCCGAGGCGTGCTTTGACAAACCGTTCACGTAGACGGGATTCCTGTTCAACTTCGCGCGTCGAGCGAATAAGGACGTCATTTACCGCGCCGCAGACTGGACAGGACACGCATACAACGAAGCACGGAAAGGGCCACAACTAAATCGGCTGATTCAATCGTTGTCCGGCCCTCTTGCCAAGAGCAGTCAGCAAACTATAAAGTGAGCCCTGCCGATCTTCGAGTTCTCGGCCGGTTCGCATCGATTCGTCCGGGCCACCTGCCGGCAACAGTGCGTTACTCAAGCGCAGCACATCTGCGGTCAATCCAGGTAAAAGTGTTTGCGCCTCGAGAAGAATCTGCGCCGGGATCCCGAGCACGGCCTCTGTTTTGCCAGCGCAAACGGCCTTAACGGCGAGTCGTTCGGCGTGTTCCGCGTTCAAACTCAGCAGGGGCAGGCTGGCGGCCACGCCGAACCAACTGGCTTCCGCCACATGATTTCCCTTGAAGTAGGCGTTTACGTGCGAGCCGGTTCGCATCAATCCCGGGATGATTGTAGTGACGTCGATACCGAACTGCCGGATCTCATTGCGAAGGCCATTGCTAAACGCCACGGCGGCCGCCTTGGCGCAACTGTAGCTCAGCAGATGCGGAACGCTGACCTTGCCGCCGATAGACGTAACGTTTACGATCCGGCCTTGGCCACGCATTTTCATAGACGGAAGGACCGCGAGCGTTGTATAGACTGTACCCCAGAACATGACCGCCATCGCGCGTTCAAAGTCCTCTATGTCCAGATTTTCAAATGGCGAGACCATGATTTCGCCGGCATTATTGACGAGAATGTCTATTTGGCCAAAGTGGGCGCCGACGGCGTCTATCATCGCCTCGACTTTATCCCGGTCTGAAATATCACAAAGGACGGTAAAAACTTCACCGCCCTCTGGCGCGAGAGCTTCTTATGCTCGTTTCAGTTCGTTATCATCCCGCGCGCAAAGCGCAACGCGGCACTGGAGCGACGCAAATTCCCGGGCTAGGGCCAACCCAAAACCGCGTGAACCGCCGGTGATCAGAACGACTTGACTGACCAGCTTCCTACGGCGCGCCCTAGTCCTGAGAGCACCCACCAAGGCAAATGCGGCACCTGCCCCGGCTGCACAGGCTGTAGTTTTCGCATATCGCATCGCAACGCTTAAGCGGCCAGAGCTTTCGAAGCGGGCGGAGGATCATCGTCCGGTGGGCGCTTGAGTGGTGCAGTTGCTACAGGCGGTGTTGAATATCGGTTTCTGAACCTATCGATTGGGATAACCATAACAGCATCTGGTCAGCACGTCAAAAGCCATCACTTCTAGTTCTATAAACGATCGGATACCGGGAACGGCGACTCGTCGCAATGGGAGATACCCACACGCGAAACGTTCTCACTGCCCGATCAGTCACCGCTGGTGGAAGTGATATTAGTGCTTTGAAGACATCCACAGCACCAGCGCGACAGGGAGCATCCCTTTCATAAAAGCAGATTTAAAAGGCCTCCGCCCCAGCTTCCGCCACCGCCTGATCCTGTTTACCGATTCCGCCGCTGACGCCGATTGCCCCTACAACATCATCACCCCGCTTCAGCGGGATGCCGCCGGGGAATATCATGACGCGCCCGTGATTGGACGCGTGAATGCCAAAAAACTGATTGCCCGACTGCGAAAGTTCAGCAAGCTCCTTGGTTGAAATATCGAAGGCGCGGGATGTCCAGGCCTTGTTCACAGCGATATCCACACTTCCGATCCAGGCTCTATCCATACGGATATGGGCAACAAGATTTCCTCCGGCGTCGACGACCGCGATATTCATCGGCTGCCGGATTTCCTCCGCTTTTCGTTCGGCCGCAGCCAAAACCCTTCTTGCATCAGCGAGTGTAATCATCATGGCTCCTGTTTATGAGTGAGTTTAGTTAAGTAAATAAAGATAAGCGGCAATGTCCCGCGACTGTGCTTCCGTTAGGCCGAGCTCGGGCATTAAGCTGTCGGGATGAACCGAATGCGGATGCTGAATCCAGTACTCTAGATTTGGCGGTTGATTTGGCAACAGCCCGGCAATATAGCTACGACTGGCGACGCCATCAAGACTGGGACCGGCCATGCCGTGGGCGCCGACAATGCCCGGAATTGTGTGGCAACTTCCACAACCGAGACGATAAAGGTGCTGTCCGCCGGCCACTGGATCGCCTCCCGTCGCAATACCGTTAGGCCGCAGGCCGCAGGCCATCAGTAAGACGGGGAGTAGAAAAATACTAAGCCGCATACTCACCTTTTCTCTCGAAGAAGCTCGTTTTCGTGGCGCGGTCGCTCTCACGAAGCCAAAGGACGAAGAGCACCAACGCGCCGATCACGTAGATCAATCCCGCCGGAATCCACATGAGAAGCCCGCCCACCTGCTGGTCTTCCAGTGGCGTCAGTCCCCACACCGGTGTCGCGGCCGCGTAGTCCGGGTACCAGACGGTTGATGAAAACGTCAGCAAAGCACCGAGGATGCTGGTGTGGATGGCGGTAGTGAACAAATACAGCACACTGGCGCCATAACGCGCGTTTCCGTGGGCGTAAAAGAGTGACCACCAAAAAAGCAAGGCTGACCCCAAAAAACTTACGTGCTGAGCGGAATGAATCCAATCATTGTCGAGAGTCGCCTGGAAAAAGCGCGGAATGTGCCACAACCATAGCGCTGCTGCATGGACCCACCACGCTGTCATGGGATGGGCGAAGAAGCCCCAGAGGCCTTGGACCATCTTCCGTTTCGACCACTGCCCGAGGGCGCGTCTCCATCCGAAGGGAAATCCCCACAGAATTGCCACCAAGGGGCGCGCGAGAACGAGGAGCGGCGCTACCACAACCATTAAAAGCTCATGCTGCGCCATGTGCGCGGAGAACAACGCCTCCCCCAGCGGATGCAATGGCGACAACAGAGCTAAGCAGAGGAGCAACCATCCTGACCAGAAATAGACCTCTTGCCTCTGAGAGACGCCGTGCGTTACCGTTGCTCCGCGCGAATAGAAGTAAGCCGTGAACAAAAGGGGAATGATAATACCGGGATCGAAGCTCCATGCCGTCCAGAGGTCGCGCGGTTTCAGGAATTCGCCACCATGAGCATACGCGAGAGGAGCAACCGTCATCGCCAGAAGAAACAGGCGTGTCATTCACAGCCCCCGAGTATCAGGTTCGGAACGGCCTGCGCCAAAATGACGAGGGCGAAGAGAGCGCTGGTTATCGCACCGGCGAGCGCGAGCCGTCGATTAAGAGCGCGTTGTGTCCATGCCAACAGGCCGCTGGAAACCGCTAATCCGAAAGCTATGGCGGAAACCAGGAGAAGGATGCTCTTACTGTGTCCAATGCAAGCAAGCGGGGCCAGCGCGAAGTTCACTTCTAGGCTTGCAAACCAAGCTATCGGCGCCAGAACCAAACCTGTTCCAAGAACGGCTTGCCTCACCGCGTTCCTCCGATCAGCCGAGGTGCCCAATAGATGACGCCGTAGAGCGGAATCCAGATGCCCACCAGGAAATACCACAACACGCTGTCCACGTGAACGCCGATCCGCTGACGTGGTCCGTAGCGCCCGGACGCCACAAAAACGATGAGGACAGCCGTCATGAGTACATCCGCAACGACGTCGTAGGAGTGCAGAAAGAGGATCGTCCACACGATGCTGCCATGCGCATCACTGGCCCAGGTGAAATTCAGCGAG
>Ga0105242_10001235_pt1 | contig 20156 bp, 26 predicted proteins | sample KBSM24metaG_FD_81521 | JGI IMG/M metagenome (GOLD analysis project Ga0105242, IMG submission 81521) | Miscanthus rhizosphere microbial communities from Kellogg Biological Station, Michigan, USA - KBS M2-4 metaG | ecosystem: Host-associated > Plants > Roots > Rhizosphere > Soil | place... | reverse complement strand
GGGCGCAACGGGGGATGTCCACTGCCCGAGAACAGGTCGATCGGGCTTACCGTCGCCTCGTGTTCGTCCAGGACGGACTCCATGCCCGTGACCCCGAAGACCTTTCGAACGGGCGCGGATACGTGGACGAAGAGCAGGCGATGCCCATTCCCAAGCGCGCGGTTCCGAGCCTGCAAAAGGGCATGAAGGCCTGTGGTGTCCAGGAACGTGACGTCGCGGAGATCCAGCATGATCGTGGAGGCAGGTTCCTGCTCGCAGGCCCTGACGACATCATCGAACCGTGGGACCGCTGCCCCATCGAGCTCGCCTCGCGGCGCGATCCGGATCGTGTTGCGGACGTCGTCGACGGTTACAGAGAACAGTGCGTTGCGCCCCATGGAGCCTCCCGATACGTTCCGGCGTCACATCCCGGAGAGAGATCAGCGACCAGGTGACTGGGGTCCGGATCTCGCGAGCCAGGGGCTGGGGCTGCGACCCGCCGAGCCTACGTCGGTGAGTCGTCTGACGGCAAACGTCCGAGGTGCCGGGTGCTCGGTCGCCGAACGGACCTGGCTCCTACGCGCTCGGCTGAGCAGTCGACGAGGCGAAGGACGGGATGATCGCCTCTTGGCGAAGGCGCAGCATCTCTCGTTCCTGCTGCTCCGCCCGATCGATCAATGCATCGGTGGGAACGGCCGAGAAGCGCTCATCGATCTCGGCGAGCTTCTTCACCGTTCCCCACAACAGGCGCTTGCCCCAGATGCCGATCGCGAGCGCCTCGAGTTCGGCGACCTGGCCGGGAGGGGCCAGGTTGACCAAACGTTCCGCCTTGCCGGCGATGCCGGTGGCAACGTCGATCCCCTTACGGACCACCCCCCGGTCGTCCTCGATGGACTCGAGCAAGCCCGCGACATGCGCACGCTCCTCCTGGATCTCTTCGACGAACCGCCTGAGGAACTCGTCCACCTGCGGATCCTCGGATCCATCGATCAAGCGCCCGGAGAGATCCTCCGCGGCATGTGAGGCAGCGATGTGCTCACGAAGGTAGATGCCAAGGGCGTCTTCGCGGATGACTTCGGTGCTCTGCTCCGTGCTCACGCGTCGCCTCCTACTCGTAGCGACCGGAACAAAGACCATGCCGCCATGACAGAGGTATCCCCGTCGTGGCACGCCGCAAACGGAGATGGTCACCGCGTACACGGCCAGCGAGGAGTCGCAACGCAGGAGAGGCGAAGTCTCGACCCAGACGGTGGACGGGTTGTCACCGTGGATCAAGCGGGCGAGACAGGATGGGGAGCCAGAGGTCGTTCTCGGCCTGCAGGAACTGACATGCGACCGGTCTCCCCCCGATTCGACCGGCTTCCGCGCCTTCATTCAGGCGTGGACCGCGCTGGGACGAACGGACAACTCAGGGCGGGTCAGTCTTCGGGAGCCCCGTCTAGCGGAGCGGTCGGTCCATGATCCGGCGAGTTGCCCCCGCCACGCGCAACCTCCGCCGCAAGCTGCTGGACGAGTCCCGCAAGCACGCGGATCGGGTCTTGGTCCCCGACCGACTCGCCGTTCGCCAGCCGCCCAGCGGTCTCTCTGATATTCGCCACCTCGCCGGATGACCCGTCCTCACGGTAGGCGTCCACGTGCCTCCTCTCGTCGTGTCCCAGAGGTTCCCGTGTGGAGACCCGACAAACCTGCGGGCAGCGACACCCGTGATCTCCAGCTCGCACCTGCACCGCGGCCCTCCGAGCCGGGAACGAGGAAATAGCCTTTCGGCGGGAGTGCGCGTCGACAGGTGGGGGTAGTCGCGACTCATGAGATCGATAGAGGGCAAAGCGCCGGCGGAATCGCAGGACCGTCTGTGGGTGGAGGCACTGTGGGGCCTCGGTCTCCTCGGCGCCGTGTTCGTCGTCGTCGCGCTCGTGGCGGTATTCGGTCGCTGATCCCGATCCTCGCTCCACCACACCGACCGAGCCGCTGGAGCTCTCCCGCCGGCGACTGAGCGAACCGGTCGAACGGTGCACCGATACGCTGGGTGTGTGTCAGAACGGGCCGAACGAACCGCGGGGATGCAGCGGACCTCGGTTCGCTGGGTCATCCCGGTCGTTGTCGCGGCGCTCGCCGTGCTCGCCATGGCGCTCGTCTCTCGTTGGTATCCGCTACCGGTGGTGATCGGCGCACGGCCGGTGCCGCTGGGTGCAGCCTTGGCGCTCGGTGCCGCGCTGCTCGCGATCGCGGCGATGGCCGATCCCGACGCACGCAAGCCCCGCGTGAGCATGACCAAGCGCCAATTGATCGCGATCTTGGCCTGGTGGGTCGGCGTCTTCGTCGTGGTCGCTCTGGTGACGTACGCGTCGTGGAAGGCCTGGTCGGTCATCGCGCTGTTCTGCGCGTTCGTCGTGATCGTGAAGATCATCCAGGTCGGCAGTCACCTCGACTGGAACATCCGCTTCGGGATATGGACGCCGTTCGCGGCGATCATCGCGTTCTTCATCATCTTCATCGCCATGGGCAACTTCCTCGGCCGGCCGAACCTGCCGCCGCCGATCACGTCGGCGCTGGACGCGTACGGGCCCGGTGAACCCTCCCTCGAACCTGCGACGCGACCGGCTCCAGATCTCTCCTCGATCGGGGCGAGCCTGACGCGAACGGGCGACCGCGACCTCGGGGGGCTCCCCGTCACGGTGTTCACGTACGACATCCACGGGAACGGGGTCGACGTCTACGAGGCGAACATCGGCTTCCCGGCGCCTCAGGGTTCCGTCGGCGCCGACGATCCCCCGGGATGGTGGGCCGAGCTCGAGGGCACCTCACTTCGGACGGGTCCGAAGGGAACGGACTTCCTCGTAGTGGCGTGGAACACGACGGTCGCGGATCGGTTCGCAGCGACGCTCGCCGCTCAGGGGTGATCCGGTTTCCAGCCGATCGCGGACCGATCGGAGGTCTCACATGAAGTTGGCGGTGTGCAGCTCCGAGATCTCGTTGGCAACGCGCTCGTCGAAGCCGAGTTGGCGGAGTCGCCCGACACGACGCCGGTGCATCGTCTCGTGCAGCTGACGAACCGCACGGATGCCATCGGGCAGCGCGCCGGGCGACGTGCCGCCGGCCGCCAGGATGACCAGCGCTTCCTCGACGTGCGGGGTCGCACCCGAGGTCTGTGACAGAAACTCGGCCCGCTCTTCGACCGCCCGGCGCAGCACATCCGCTCGGTCGGGGTCGGACGCGAGGAAGAGCCGCGCGTGCTCGACGCCGAAGGCGACATGCCTCGACTCGTCGGCCCGGGCCCGGCGGACCACGTCGGCCGTGACCGGATCGGGCGCGTACCGCTCGATGAAGCTCAGGTACTCGAGGAACGCGCCCTCGCCGAGCACCGACAACAGGAACGACGCCTGCGAGAAATCCTCTTGATCGAGCAGCGACTTCAGCGACCGTTGGGTGATCGCGGCCGACAAGCCGAGCTCACCGCCGGACGCCAGCGCGCGCTTCGTGAAGGCTTCGATGTGACGCGCCTCGTCAACGACCTGCGTCGCAAGGAACATCACGACCTCGGTGAAGTGCGGATGGATCCTGGGGATGAACTTCGACGGCACGTACAACGCCGCGTACTCGTTCTCGGCGAGGTGGGTCATGACCTGCGCGACCGCGCGCTCGACGTGCGACGGGAGCTCGGGCAGCGCGTCCCATTCGATGTCGGTCGCCGCGTCCCATTGCTGGGTGGTCGCCTGGTCGTACAGGGACGCGACGTTCTGCGCCCACAGCCGATCGCGATCCAGCTCCGTGTAGGGGAACGGCGGCGAGCCCGGCTCGAGCGTCGCGCCGCGGGGCGCGAAACCCGTGGCCGGGTCGGCCCGCTCGGGCACACGGCCGGCGAGCCCGGTCAACCAGTCGGCGGTCGCGAACCCGCCGGTCCGGTCCGGCGCGCGCAACGGCAGGTCCGGCCGGTCGGCGAACATCAGCGAGCCGCGCGCGCCGCGTTCGATGTGGAACAGCGTCCGGTCGCCGTCGGGCTCTACGGCGACCAGCCGGTGCCCGGTCCCCCGGCACCACGCCGGCAACTCGTGCTCGAGACCGGGATTCGACGAGGAGACCTCGAGGATCTCGCCGGGCGCGATGTCCGACAGGTGCACGTCGATCGCGAACATCAACCCCTCGGCGAGCCCGAGGTCGCCGCCGTCGTACCGCGCGCTCACCACCGGGCCGCGATCCCCTGTTCCTCCACGGCGGCGAACACGTCGCGGTATCCCGCGAGCACCGGACCGACCCACTCGCGCAACCCTTCGAGCTCGAGGATCCGGCGATGCTCGGGGATGTCCCACGACATCGCCTTCAGGTGGGAGACCCACGCGTCGCTCCGATCGGTGTCCATCGTCGGGAGCGTGGTGAAGTTGCAGTGCGAGTACGGCGGCGAGGTCCAGAACGGTTGGAGACGCTCCGGCGGCACGTCGCCGGAGCGAACGAACACGTCCCAGCTCGCAAGGCCGATCGCCGCTGCGTCGGCCCGTCCGTCGAGCACCGCAGCCAGCGCGTCACGCTCGCTCCGGCCTGTGTCGCCGTGCTTGCCAACGTCGGAGTCGAAGCGGACCAGCTCCACGTCAGCGCCGAGGTCGAGCCCCTCAGCCGTGAGGTAGTGCACCGGCATGATCGCCGCCTGTGCCGAGTCGGCGCTGCCGAGCGCGAGCCGCGTGCCGGCGAGGTCCGCGGCGCTCGCGAGCTCGCCTCTCCGGCCGACCAGCGTCGTGAAGAACGCGACGTCGGTGTCGCGCATCGCGAGCACGCGGCAGTCTCCGCCGGTCGCGAACGACGTCCGGATGTACGCGAGGTTCGTGTTCCAGGCGATGTCGATCCGACCCGCAAGCAGCGCATCGACCTGCGCCTCATAGTTCGAGAACAGCACGAAATCCATCCCGACGGGCGCGTCTTCGAAGTACTCGCGGATGCCCTCCCAGATCGGCACCACCTTGGGGTCGTAGACGACGGCCCCCACCATCACCCGATCCATCTCGATCACCCCAGCAGCGGCATGCCGGCCATCGCGCGGCCGGTCAGCTCGTACAAGACGTCGGTTGTGGGCGCCATCACCGATCCCGCGCGCGCGTCGCGGAAGTACCGCTCGAGGCCGAGCGCCGGGCTCATCGCCGCACCGCCACAGGCTTGCATCGCCTCGGAGGTGACGCGGATCGCCGTCTCGTTCGCGAACGCCTTCGCCGACAGGATGGGCGCGGTGGCGTCGCCCAGCGTCATCCGGCCGGCCAGATCGGCGAGGAAGCCGGCGAGCGCATCGACCTCGGTCTGCGACCGGCCGAGCCGCGCGCGAACGGTCGGCAGGTCGGCGAGGGTCTGCCCGAGGTGCTCGAGCGTCGCGGTGGTGACATGGCCGACCGCGATCGCGAGCGCGCCCTCCGCGATGCCGAGCGACACCGCGCCCTGTCCCAGCTGGAACCACGGCAGGACGACGCCGAGCATCAGGTCGAGGCCCTTCCCCTCCGCACCGAGGAGCTCGAGCTTCCCGACCGGCGTCGTGAACGTCATCGGCGCGCTCGCGTTCCCGCGGAGCCCGAGTCCGATCCACGCGCCGCTCGTCTCGACACCCTCGGCACCGCCGTCGACGACGTAGAGGCTGGAGCTCAGCGCCTCGGCACCCGCCGGCCGCGTACTCACGATGTACGTGGCCGCGTGGCCCGCGCTCGTGACGAACGACTTCTGCGACGCCAGCCGCGCCTCACCGTCCGAGCCCTGGATCTCCGACACGGGAGCCCAGAAGTGCGAGCGGGAGCCCTTCTCGCTGAAGGCGAGCGTCGACAGCTGGTTCGTGGCCATCCCGCGGAGCACCGCCTCCGATGCGCCGCCCTCCTGCGCGACCTTCGCCGCGCAGATATGCATCAGGTACACCATCGCGCTCGACGCGCATGCGCCCGCGAGACCGCGGAGCACCTGGAGGAACTCGCGGGGTCCCATCCCGAGCCCGCCGACATCGATGGAGAGCGTGATCCCCAACAAGCCGGCGTCCGCCAGCGCATCGACGCCTGCCTGCGGGAACGTTGCGTCGCGGTCGACGTCGGCGGCCCCCGCCGCGGCGACGTCGGTGACCGCGGCGACGCGATCTTCCAGGGTTGGCTGCACGGAGCCGTCTCCTTTCGAGGAGGCGCATCGAACCCTGGACCTAGCGCGGGTCGACGCGCACGATCGTGTCGGTGGGCGCCAAGACCGGCGCCCAGGATGTGGGCGCTCAGGTGCGACGCATCGACCGACACCTCCCCGGAGACCTCGAGCAGACGCCACCCTAGCCGAAGTCGCAGCGATCACCGCCTGTCCGGCGGAGCACCGCGGGTCTCGTTTCCACCGCCGCCGACCGGGTACCCCGTTTCGAGATGGCCGAACACGCGGCCATGCTCGGAAGGAGGACGACATGGACATGGATCTGTGGACCTACAACGAGGACCTGAAGCAGATCACCGACCTGGACGGGTTCGATGTGGCCGCCACCGACGGTGACATCGGCAAGGTCGACGAGGCGACCTACGACGTGGGTTCCTCGTACATCGTTGTCGACACCGGCCCCTGGATCTTCGGCAAGAAGGTGCTCATCCCGGCGAGCGCGCTGGAGACCGCCGACCTGACCGACCGGAAGGTATACCTGCGGCTCACGAAGGACCAGATCAAGGAGTCGCCGGAGCTGTCGGACGAGATGACCGACGAGGACCGCGATCGGGTCGGAAGCTACTACGGGTCGGTATACCGGTAGGGAGGTGCGTCCCATGCCGCAACAAGCATGGAGCGACAAGCGTGAGCGTCAGTACGAGCACATCAAGGAAGGCCTGAAGGAACAGGGCCGCTCGAACGACCTCGCCGAGGAGATCGCGGCGCGCACGGTCAACAAGGAGCGAGCGCGCCACGGTGAGGCGAAGGAGCCCAGCCGCAGTTCGACCGAGGACATCTCCTCCGGACGGCGCGGCGGCCTCCGCTCGCACACCGGCCCAGGTGGGCGCACCCGCGACCAGCTCTACGAGGAGGCCAAGCGGAAGAACGTCCGCGGCCGGTCGAAGATGACCAAGGCAGAGCTGAAGCGGGCGGTCGACCGGTAAGCCTGGTCCGGGCTGACACGCCACAGGGGCCCCCGCCTTCGGCGGGGCCCCTGTCGCGCGCGACGGTACGCGAGAGCGTCGGCGGATCTCTCAGCCGGCCGCGGGGACGTCGACGGGTCGTCGCCCCGGGCCATGACGCTCGAAAGATCGATCATCGTCCGGCTGTGCGCCACGCCGTCGACCACGCTGTCGACCGTCACCAACGCGACGTCCAGCGGTTCGCCGGTGGCCTGGATGCCGAGGGTCGGCACGCCGCGGACGTTGCGTCCACGGATCCGCCAGTGCGACACGATCGATCCGTCGCGGGACTCCATCTTCTCGAGCGTCACCTCGGGCCGGGCGAGCGCTCGCAGGAGATCCTTGCGGATGTCTGGGGTCCGGCGCATCGATGCTCCTCCCTCGAGCCACGGAGGCTCGGTGTCGAGGACGACGGTCGAGCACGGAGCCGAGGCTCCTCGCGAGAAACGAAAAGGCCGCGACCGCTGACGCGTCGCGACCTCCAGTTCTTCTGGTCAGTGCTCGTGTTCGGTTGTGGAACCGACACTATCGACCGCATCCGCGGTGGGTCAAGCGCTCACCCGCGATGCGACAACTTCGTCATCCCGATAGGGCGCGATGCGACAGGGTCACTCGGTCTTCGAGAAGCGAACGATCGCTATACCCAGTAGAACGAGCGCGACGACACCAACGATCGCCAGCGCGAGCCCGCCGGGCAGTCGCCACCCGTTCCACGTGACCCCGGTGTTCAGCTGCGCGGCTACGTCGGGGGGGATGGCCACGTGCGCGAAGACCGCGTTCCGCATCGGGGTGATCACGTAGGCCAGCGGATCGATCTTCGTGAGCGCCGCGAGCCAGAGCGGCAGCCCGGTCAGCGGGAAGATCGCTCCCGCGAGGAAGAACATCGGCAGCACGAACAGCTGCATCACGACCTGGAACGACTCGACCTGCTTGATCCGGCTGGCGAGCATCAGGCCGAGCGAGGTGAGCATGAACGCCGCCAGCGCCATCTCGCCGAGCAGCGTGAGCATCAGGACCGGCGAGTACGGAACGTGCACGACCCCCGCCAGCGCGAGGATGATCACGCCCTGCATCGTGGCGACGGTCGAACCCCCGGCGGCCTTGCCGACCATGATCGCCCACCGTCGTGAGGGCGCGACCAGCATCTCGCGCAGGAACCCGAACTCACGGTCCCACACGATCGACACCGCCGAGAAGATCGCGGTGAACAGGATCGTCATCGAGATCACGCCGGGGAACATGAAGGTGCGGAAGTCGAACCCCGACCCGCCCGGGATCAGGTGCGACAGCCCAGTGCCGAGCACGAACAGGAACAAGATCGGCTGTGCGAGCGACGTGACGATCCGCGGCTTGTTGCGGCGGAACCGCAGGAGCTCACGCTTCCACACAACCTTGACCGCCCGCCAGTCGTCGGCGAGCGTGCCTTGCGCGACACGGACGGGCGCGACCTGCGCGAGACTCATCGGCGCACCCCCGTCCGCCGGCGGATGAACGGGTTGGCGGCCATGCGCTCGGAAGCCGTCGCCTCCGCGTCGCGGATCGTGCGACCCGTGTACGACATGAAGACGTCGTCGAGCGTCGGCTGGGCGACCGAGACCGACAGGATCGGGACGGTCAGCTCCGCGAAGAGCCGCGGGAGGAATCGGTCGCCGTTCGCGACGTAGAAGCGGACCGCGCCCTCGGACGTGGTGGGCTCGAGATCGAAGACGTCTTGAAGCTGCGCCATCGCAGCCCCATCGTCGGCGGTCTTGAGCTCCACGCGATCCTGCCCCACGCTTGCCTTGAGTGCCTCCGGGGAATCGATCGCCACGATCGTGCCGTGGTCGATGATCGCGATCCGGTCGCAGTGCTCGGCCTCGTCCATGTAGTGGGTCGTCAGGAAGATCGTGATCGACTCGCGCTTCCGTAGCTCCTCGATGTAGCTCCAGATGTGCGAACGGGTCTGCGGGTCGAGACCGACGGTCGGCTCGTCGAGGAACAGCACCCGCGGGGAGTGCAGCAGCCCACGCGCGATCTCGAGGCGCCGGCGCATCCCGCCCGAGAAGGTCGAGACGATGCTCGTGCGCCGATCCCACAGCTCCACCATCTCGAGGACGTCCTTGAGGCGCTCCTCGGTCGAGTCGCGAGGCACGCCGTACAGCTCCGCGTGGAACCGGAGGTTCTCCTCCGCCGTGAGGTACTCGTCGAGCGTCGGGTCCTGGAAGACCAGGCCGATGTGCCGGCGGACGTCGGCCGGGCGGCTCACGACGTCGAACCCGGCGACCGACGCGCTGCCGCCGGTCGGCCGGAGCAACGTGCACAGGATGTTGATGGTGGTCGACTTGCCGGCGCCGTTCGGCCCGAGGAAGCCGAACGACTCTCCGGCAGCGACCTCGAACGTCACGCCGTCGACGGCGACGAGGTCATCGAATGACTTGCGGAGGTCGTCGACGACGACCGCCGGTGCGCCGCTCATCGGCCTGCCTCGGTCGCGGTGAGCGCTCCGTGCAGGGCGCGCAGGCCGGACAACAGGTCGCGTGCGTCGTCGGCGGCGAGGGAGCCGACGGCGTCCGCGGCGATCGACCGGTAGGTCGCGCGCCACCGTTCGAGCTCGCGCGTCCCGGCGGCGCTCAGTCGGAGCCGGACGAGACGTTGATCGGCGGGATCGCGGCCTTTCCGCACGAGGCCGTCCTCGGCGAGGTCCGCCACGATGATCGACACCAGGCTCTTGGGCATGTACCGGCGACGGGCCACCTCGTTGACGGTGATCCCGGGGTCGTTGCCGATCGCGCGGAGCACCGAGAGCGTCGCCAACGACCGCTTCCTGCCGGAGGCCGCCTGCATCAGGCGTTCACGGAGGGTCCGGTTCACCGCGCGGAGCAGCTCGACGATCTCCTCGTCGCGTCCTGTCCGAGCCGTCGCTCTGTTCATAACTGAACGTTCCATACTGAACGAGTGTACCGTCGCGGCGCCCCATCAACCACGCGTCCAAGGACGGATGGATAAGCCGCGTCTGTCCTAGGCTCCGCGCATGACTGCACGCCTCGCCGGATGGGTGGCCGGCGTCATCGCGGCGGTCCTGCTCACTCCTCTCGAGGGTGCGTCCGTCATCGACGGCGAGGCGGAAGAGTGGGTCGAGACGGTCGCGGGCTGGGCGTACCGCGTTCCGTGGGACAGCAGAGGAACACCGTGGTTCCCGCTCGGCCTCCCGATCGTCGGAGGCCTCGCCGTCGGGTTCGCGGTTTGGGCCGTGGTCACGCTGCTCCGAGCTCCGAGCGACCGTCAACGAACCCAAGCCGTCGCGGCGCTCGCGCTGAGCCTCGCCACGCTGGCGGTCGTGGCCGTGATCTTCGCCGTCCAGCCGCCCTCTCACTATCAGCACGTGTTCTGACCGAGCTGCGGCGGATATCAGAGGTGACGAGGGGGCATACCATCGATCCATGGTGCGCCCCCGGTCCCTGTTCGTCGTGCTCCTGATCGCGGCGAGCACGCTGGCGGCGACCGGTGCACCGGACGCCGGAGCGTCGTTCTCCGGCTCGCTCCGCCGCTCCCCGTACCTGACCGACCTGGTGCGTCGGACCGTGACGGTCAACTGGGCAACCACCACCTCGATCGGCTCGGGGGCGGTCCGATGGGGACGCGCCGGGGGTGACTGCGCGACCCATCAGGCGAACGCGAGCAAGACGTCGATCACCGTCGGCTCAACCGCGGAGTACCAGTGGAAGGCCCACGTCGCCGGCCTCGATCGCGGCACGCGATACTGCTATCGCATCTTCGACGGCTCGACCGACCTCCTCGGGTCGAACCCCGCTCCCGTGTTCCGAGCGCAGATCCCCAGACGATCGAAGCGGTTCTCGTTCGCCGTGTTCGGGGATTGGGGGCAGGTCGACGACGGTGGCGACAACGCCCAGCAGAGCGACCTGATGCGCGAGATCGCCTCCAGCGGCGCGACCTTCGCCGTCACGACCGGCGACACCGCCTACCCCTCCGGCTCGCAGACGAACTACGGGGACCTGGTTCAACGCGGCGCCGACACGAGTGCGATCTTCGGGCCGTCGTTCTGGACCAAGGCCGGCGATCACATCCCGCTGTTCAACGCACAAGGGAACCACGGGATGAACGCGACCACGCTCGTGAACTGGCCCCAGGATCAGGCGACCGCCACGTCGGACGGGACCTATCGGATGGAGACGTACTGCTGCGCGAACGACACGGACCCGGCGAGCTACCCGAGCGACTGGTACGCGTTCAACGCCGGCCCGGCCCGCTTCTACGTCCTGGAAGCGTCGTGGGCGAACAGCAACGTCGGCGACGCCGACCTTTACGAGAACGACTACGACGCGCACTGGACGACGTCACGCGCGGAGTACCAGTGGCTCCAGCACGACCTCGCGACACATCCGCGACCGCTCGCCTTCGCGTTCTTCCATTTCCCCCTCTACGCCGACAGCTCGAGCGAGGGATCCGATCCGTTCGTGCACGGCGCCGGGCATCTCGAAGCGCTCCTCGGCGAGCACGGGGTGGACCTCGTGTTCAACGGCCATGCCCACCTCTACGAACGCAACCGTCGCTCGGGCCGGGGCATGCCGGTGTCCTACGTCACCGGCGGCGGCGGCGCGGATCTCGAGCCGGTGAGCCACTGTTCGTCGATCGACGCGTACGCGATCGGATGGTCGTACTCCTCGAGCACCCACGGGAGCGCGTGCGGCGCCGCGTCCCGTCCCACCTCGCTCGGTCAGGTCTTCCACTTCTTGCTGGTCAGGGTCGACGGCACCACCGTGACCGTCCGGCCGACCAACGCCGACGGACATCCGTTCGACGTCCAGACCTACGACTTCGGCTGACCGTCAGACCGGCGGCAACAGCGGGATCGCGGCCGACGCGAGTGAGTCCCAGACCACCCGGAGCATCTCCTCGTCGTCTTTGGTCGCGCCGGGCACCTTGGACGGGATGTGGATGGCGAGCGGCTTGGGCTTCAGGTTCGCCTGGATCTCGTCGAGCAGGGCTTCCCACTCGCCCGTCATGGGCATCGCGATCGAAACGTGGAGCGCCGATCCGATGCGCTCAACAGCCCAGGTCATCGACGCGTCACGCCCCTCGGGTTTCGTCTGCGTGCCCCAGAGAACCACCGCGGGACCGACGAGCGCCTGCTCGGCGCAGAGCCCCTCTCGCCCCAGCGCGACCTTAGTCGCCCGCGAACCGGCGGGAAAGTCGCCCTTCGAGCAAACAGCCCGGAGCGGGGCGGCTAGCTCGCCGCCGAGCCGGCTTCGGGATCGACCACGAGGGACCCGAGCTTCCAGTCGCCCTCGTCGATGTCGGGTCGGGCGCTGCGCACGACCGACGCCGGGTCGAAGCGGACCTCCACGAAGCCGTCTTCCTCGAGCCGTCGCGTGCCGAGCTCGCTCGCGTCCCGAAGTGTCATCTCGGGGAAGCGAGGGATGCTGAGCGTCTTGCGCGGCATGAACCGAAGGCTACGACCATGCCGGGATGACGCGGTGAACGCTCGATGGCGATCCGGTGGCGGCCGATACGTCAAACCGGCGCAGCCGATGGACGGACGCCGCCGATGGACGTAGCCGAAGAACGCGGAAGGTCCCGGGGCGGCGGACCGCCCCGGGACCCCTTGCTGCGTTCGACCGTCAGCTCTGTGCTTCGATCGATCCGAACAGACCGTGCGTCTCGCCGGCCGGTCCTGCCGTGAAGAACAGCGTGGACGACGGTCCGGCTGGGCCGTCGTTGCCGAACTGCAGCGCCCACAACCCCTGGATCACGATGGGGTTGCCGTTGACGCGATGCAGGCTGCCCTCGTGCTCGAACTCGCCGTATCCCTCCGGCTCGAAGATGTTGATCGCACCGTCGCCGAAGTTCCCGATCAGCAGATCGCCACTGGCCTCGCCGAAGTTGTCCGGCGCCCAGGCGATGCCCCACGGAGCGTCGAGCGCACCCATCGACGCGACGCGCTGGAGCAGCTTGCCCCCGCGGCCGTACATGTCGACGAACCCGAAGCCGGCGCCCGCGACGTCATCCTCCGCGTCGGCGTCCTGCTTCGCGTAGGTCACGAAGATGTGGTTGCCGATCGTCTGGATGCCGAACGGCGCGTAGCCGTCGGGGATGTTCGGGTCTTCGAACGCGCCCGGCATGTTCACCGGCTGGAACCGCTCGTTGAACACGTCGACCTTCCCGTTGTGGAAGTCCGTCGCGTAGAGACGGTCACCGTGCGCCGTCGGGGCGATCGCGAGCCCCTTGAAGATCGCGCCCTCGCTCCGCATGTCGACCACCCGGAACGCCTTGGTCGACGGCGCAGGCGCCGGCACGTTGGGGTTCCAACCCCGGATCACACCGCTCTCGGTGTCGAACAGGAACAACGCCGGCTCGGTCGCGCCGTCGTGCGACACCTGGAACCCGGTTCCCCCGTTGAACACGGTGCCCGTCGGGGCGCCGGCCACCTTCACGACCAACGGGATCGCGTTGCCGCTCCCGTCGTAGAGCGTCGAGGTGTTGGAGTGGTTGTTCGCGACCCACCACGGGGTGCTCGGCCCTGCGACCAGACCCCAGGCGTTCACCAGGTTCCCATCCTGGTGCGCTGCCTTGTTCGCCTGGTCAGAGACCAGACGGGTCACCTTGTACCTGTTGTCGCTCGCCGCCGCCGGCGTGAGCGACGCGCCGAGCGCCACCAGCGCCACGACGCAAGCAAGTACCACCGATCTCTTCCGCACGTTCGCCCTCCCATCGTCGAACGATGCACGCTGCGGCCCCAGGCCCGCATACCGGGAACCGCCGGTCTTGATGGCGTACGGGCGGGGCCGCGGACCGGTTCGACGAGGATCTAGCGAAGTGCCGAGAGCGCCTCGCCCGCACGGGAAACATCGTCCGGCGACGAACCCGCAGGCATGTTGAACAGCACGCCCTGGAGCCCGGCATCGAGGAACGCGGACGCCTGTTCGGCGATCTCGGTGCGATCGCCCCAGGTCAACCGCATCGCCAAGCCCTCGTCATCGACGTCGCGATCGGCCTGCCACGCGCGCCGCCGACGGTCGGCCTCATCGTGCGTGTCGGCGACGATCAGCGTGCCGAGGCGCGTGGCGACGATCTCGGACCGATCTCGTCCTTCGGTTGCGCAGTGTTCGGACAGGACGTCCAGCTTGTGGCGGATCATCCCGATGTCGCCGAAGCCGTTCCACATGTCCGCGTAGCGGGCCGTGAGCCGCAGCGTCTTGCGCTCGCCGCCGCCCCCGACGAGGATCGGCGCGCCGCCCGGCCGCACCGGCTGCGGGACGTTGATCGCTCCGTCCACGTGATGGACCGTCCCTTGGACCGTCGACTCCTGTTGCGTGAACATCGCCCGGCAGATCCGCAGCGCGTCCTCGAGCCGTTCGAACCGCTCGGTGGCCGACGGCCACGGGTAGCCGTACGCGAGAGACTCATCCTCGTTCCACGCCGCGCCGATGCCGAGGATCGCGCGCCCGGACGAGATCACATCGAGGGTCGTCACGACCTTCGCGAGGAACGCCGGGTTCCGGTACGTCACGCCGGTGACCATCGCACCGAGCTGGATGCGGGAGGTGCGCGCGGCGACGGCGCCGAGCAGCGTGTACGCCTCGAACATCGGGTCGGTTGGCGGCCCGACGTTCCCGATCTGATGGTAGTGATCCATCACCCAGAACGAGTCGAACCCGGACCGTTCGGCGGCGAGCGCGATCTCCGCGATCCGCTCGAACAACGCGTCGTCGGGCACGTCGGGGAACGTGAAGCTCGGGAGCTGGAGCCCGAGATGCACCATCACGTCACGACCCGGTACGCAAGGTAGACGGTCCCGTTGGGGAACCGGCGCTCATCGAGCAGCTCCAGGCCGAGCCGCAGATGGTCGGGCAGGAACGCGGTGCCGCCACCCACGATCACGGGGACGACGAACCGTCGGACCTCGTCGACGATCCCCTCCCGGAGGGCCTGTTCGGCGAGGCCCGGTCCGCCGACGCTGAGATCGCGGTCGGCTGCGTCTTTCCTCGTGCGGACGGCTTCGGGATCGAAGCGGCGCTCGAGCGTGGTCCGGGCGGTCTGGGCATCCGGCAACGAGGTGGAGTACACGATCTTGTCGGCGGCCTGCCAGATCGTCGCGTAGTCGGCGAGGAACGGCGCCTGTCCGTTGCCGGTCGGCGCGGTCTCCCAGTACCGCATCACCTCGTACATCCGACGGCCGTAGAGGTACGTCCCCACTCCCTCCTCGATATCGTTCACGAACGAGTGGACGGCGTCATCGGGTTGGGCCCAGTCGAACGATCCCTCCTCGTCGGCGATGTAGCCGTCGAGGGACGTGATCGCTGTGTAGCGGAGCTTCCCCACGACACCTCCCCGAGGACCGACGACCGTCACTGTATGCGAGCGGCGCCGGAGCGACGGTCGGTATCCGGCTCGCCCATCGCTCCCCTACGATCCTCGAAGACCGCATCCGTCAGACCGAGAGGAGAGGAACGAGATGACCGCCGTCGACGATGTCCTCGAACGGAACCGCGCGTATGCGGCCGCGTTCGGTCATGGAGATGCGCCGAGGTCCCCGAACCTGCCGCTCGTCGTCCTGACCTGCATCGACGCGCGAGCACAGCCCGCTCGGTTCCTGGGTCTCGGCGTCGGCGACGCACACGTCGTGCGGAACGCCGGCGGCCGCGCGACGGACGACGCCATCCGGTCGATCATCGTCTCGACGCAGCTCCTCGGCACGCGCGAGTGCATGGTGATCCACCACACCGACTGCGGGATGGGCACGTTCACGAACGAGGAGGTCCGCGCCAGGCTACGGGCGGAAACCGGTGCCAGCGCCGACGACATCGACTTCTTCCCGTTCACCGACCTGGAGGCGAGCACCCGGGACGACGTGCGCGCCATCCGCGCGAACCCGCTGATGCCGAAGGACCTCGAGGTGAGCGGGTGGATCTACGACGTGCAGACGGGCAGGCTCACCGAGGTGCCCGAGTAGCACGTCAGGTCAGCACACGCTCGCGGAACCCGCGGATGCCGATCCAGGCGAGCAGGGCAGAGAACCCGATCAGCGCGACGTAGATCACCCAGACCTGCATGTGCGGGACGAGCTGCGGCGTGAGCGCCGCGCGCATCGCCTCGCTCATGTACACGAGCGGGTTGATCAACACGATGATCTGCAACCACAAGATCCCGTGCAGCAGCGCCCACGGGTAGTAGGTCGCGCCGAGGAACGTCATCGGGATCACGACGACCCCGAACAGCAGCGGAACGCGCCGAGGATCGACGCGTGTGCCCATCACCAGGCCAAGCGCCGCGCCACAGAAGGCGGTGAGCGGCAACAAGGTCAGCAGCTCGAACCACTGGACGTCCAGGTGAACGGCCGTGGCCGGGATGAACGCTGCCAGTGGGAACACAACGACCGCCGCGAAGATCCCTTGGAGGGCCCCCGCGACGATCTTCTCCATCGCGATGCCCCAGATCGGCAGCGGCGCCATCACGCGGTCCTCGATCTCGCGCGTGAACCCGAACTCGGTGACGAGTGGCAACGCGACCGACTGGACGCCCTGGAACATGCACGCGATCGCGACCACCCCCGGGACCAGCAGGCTCGAGAAGGTCGTCTCCCCCGCGCCGGAGCCGCCGACCCCAAAGCCGATCTTCGGGAACACGTACGTGAAGACGAACACGAACAGCAGCGGCTGCATGATCGATCGAACCAGGAACTCGATGATGTTCTTGCGGAGCACGTTGAAGTCACGGAGCAGCAGCGCGACGAAGGCGGTCGTGGGCGTGCTCTGCAACGCCGGGCGCGTCGAGACGGCGGTGGTGGTCATTCGCGGAGCTCCTTGCCGGTCAGTTCGATGAAGACGGTCTCCAGGGTGGGCTCGGTCACCGATACGTCGCGGACGTGGAACCCCTCCGCCTCGGAGCGCTGGATCAGCCGCGGGAGCAGCCCATCGGTCGTGCTGGCGGCGACCATGATGTCGCCCTCGACCACCGTCACGCGACCGACACCGGGGACCTCCTCGAGCAGTGCGCGCAGTGCGGCCGCGTCGCCGTCTGCCCGCAGACGCATGATCGTCTCAGCGCCGACGGTCCGCTTCAGCTCGTCGGGCCGGTCGAGGGCGAGCAGCTTCCCGTGGTCCATGATCGCCACCCGCGAGCAGAGCCGATCGGCCTCCTCCATGTAATGGGTGGTCAGGAGGATCGTCTGCCCCTCCCCGTGGATCTCACCCAGGATCTCCCACAGCGCGAGGCGGCTCTGCGGGTCGAGTCCCGACGTGGGCTCGTCCAGGAACAGGATCGACGGGTGGTGCACGATGCTCCGGGCGACCATCAGCCGCTGCGCCATCCCTCCGGACAAGGTGTTCACATCGGCCGACGCGCGGTCGGCAAGCCGGAACCGCTCGAGCAGATGATCCGCGCGATCGCGCGCCGCGGACGTCGGCATCCCGAAGTACTTGCCGTGGTGGTACAGGTTCTCCCAGACCGTGAGGCTCCGATCGAGGGTGTTCGTCTGTGAGACGACCCCCATCACGCGTTTGGCCGCCGTGGGGTGCGCGACCACGTCGATCCCGGCGATCCACGCCGAGCCTCCGGTGGGGATCACCCGGGTCGTGAGCATCCCGACGGTGGTCGTCTTGCCGGCCCCGTTCGGCCCGAGGAGACCGAAGATCTCCCCCGCGTCCACGGACAGCTGGAGACCGTCGACGGCCTGGACGCCGGTGTCGTAGGTCTTCGACAGGGACTCGGTCCGGATCACGGCGTCGGCGTCGGGCACCCGTCCACTCTAGGCCCGGTTCACACCTACGCCCCGGGCCGGTCGGTATCCAGGAGAACCTCGACCGCACACGATCCCGCGAGGCAGGGTTCCGTCCTGGGGTCGTCGGGATACCTCCAGCGGACTACGATGAACTGCGCAGAGAGATCCGATCGGACCAGGGAGGGACCATGCGGAAGCTACTCGGCATCACCGCCATCGCCACCATCGCGCTGGCGATCCCGTTCACGGCGCCGGCAGCACAGGCGAGCGGGAGCACCACGACGTGCGCCGGCACGCTCGACCCCGGCACCTATCACCGGGTCGTGGTTCCGCAGAACGCCGTGTGCCTGAGCGATGGGCCGGTTCGGATCCTCGCGGGCGTTTGGGTGCAACCTGGCGCCACCTTCGAGCTCGGCAGCGATGAGAACCCGTCATCCAGCGGCACGATCAGCGGCGGGGTCCACGCCACCGATCCCGCGGGTGTCCACATCCACCACGCGACGATCAACGGCGGCCTCCGGATCCACGGCGGCAGCGGACCGTTCGGTCCTCCGTTCGACGTCACCTGGAACGCGATCGAGGACAACACGATCCACGGGGCCGTGACGATCACCGGCTACGACGGCTTCTGGATGGGATTCCTCGGCAACCACGTCTCGGGCACGGTGACCCTGTCGAACAACACCCTGATCGACCCGGATGGCAACGAGTACGTCACCAACACGATCCACGGCTCGATGCGGTGCTGGGGCAACGACCCGGCGCCCCAGCCGGGGGACTCGGGCGGCTCGCCGAACATCGTGACCGGTCCCAAGACCGGCCAGTGTGCTGCGGTGTAAGCGGGGCTCCTACAGGTTTCGCGACGATCAGGCCCCTAGCAGCACAGTGACGAAAGGGGTGCGCTGATGCGAAGGGTAGCGAGCGTGCTGGCGGCTGCGATCGTCGCGGCCGGTGGCGTGTGGGCCGCGCACGCGGCGACGAACGGCGGCACCACGCCGGCGAAGTGCATCGACACGGTGTGGCGGACCGACGCGGTCTCGACCACGTCGACGACGTTCACCGATGTACCGGGGATGAGCGACGATCCGAGCTCGATCTTTCCGATCGTGGTGAACGCGAGCGCGGTCGTGAGCGGCGCGCCGGTCGAGTTCCGGCTCAAGAGCACGAACGTCGGCGATCAGACCGAGATCAGTAAGCCCGGTCGCGCGAGCTTCGTGCCCGATGGCGGCGGACCCGACTCCTTCTCGTTCCAGTGGATCGAGAAGAACCAAAGCGGGGCGGTGCACGTGAACCAGCTCCAGCTCCAATGGCGGAGCCCGAGCGGCAACCAGGTCACGATGCCGCGGGGCGACCTGGCCGTGACCTACGACGCGGACGCCTGTATCGGGCAGCCGTAAGCGCTACCGGTCGACGACCTCGGTCATCGACTCGACGGCGACGGCGATCGCCAGGAGCAGGGCGTCGTCCTGCTCCTCGGCGATCTCCACGCCGTAGGTGTCGCGCACCCGGAACCACTTCTTCGAGATCTCGGCGACCTTCCCGTGGTCGCCCTTGATCGTGTACTCGTGGTCCGTGAGGTTGCCCTTGATCTTGAGCTCGCCGCCGCCCTCGAGGTCGACCTTCAAGTGGTCGCGGAACCCGACCAAGCGCTTGTGGACCTCGGCGATCTTCTTCCCGTCGCGTTCGATCGCCATCGTGTCGCGGATGTGGAGCTTCCGTTCCTGGATCTTGGCGACCTCGGCGCCGGCCATGTCCTGCAGGATGAACGTGTCTCGCATCCGCATGGCCTTGCCGTCGACCTTGTAGACCTTGTTGCCGTGCTCGTCCTCGACCCACGAGTCATCGCCGATCGAGGCGAGCTTCTCGCGCATCCGGTACTTCACGTGCCGAGGATCTTGGCCTTCGCGGCCGCGAACTCCTCGTCGGTGAGGGCGCCGGAGTCGTGCAGCTTCGAAAGCTTCTCGATCTGCTCGAACGGGTCCTCGCCCGCAGGCGGAGCCGGCATCGCCTGCGTGGAGCCCGCCTCCACCGCGGCGACCTGCTGCTGCGTGTACTGCGCGTCCTGGTCGGCGTAGCGGTTCGCCTGCCGGCGAGACACACGTCCGCTGACCGCCGTCGCCGTTCCCGCGACCACAGCGGTCCGCGCCGCCATCCCGACCAGACCTGGGCCTCGTCGCATCATCGTTCGATCACCGATCCTTCCGTGTCGTGTCTCGGATCAATTGGACGACGCGAAATCGACCGCCGCCTGGACGACCTCGCCGGGGACCCGCTCGAGGTCCCACAGCTCACCGCCGGCGTTGACGATCGCGTCGCGAAGCTTCGTCGCCCAGACGTCCTCCCACACGAGGAGCGCCGCAGAGCTGTTG
>Ga0105242_10001234_pt1 | contig 20158 bp, 19 predicted proteins | sample KBSM24metaG_FD_81521 | JGI IMG/M metagenome (GOLD analysis project Ga0105242, IMG submission 81521) | Miscanthus rhizosphere microbial communities from Kellogg Biological Station, Michigan, USA - KBS M2-4 metaG | ecosystem: Host-associated > Plants > Roots > Rhizosphere > Soil | place... | reverse complement strand
GCCCGGGTCGTCGGCGATCCGCTTGTGCGGCGCCTCTCCCGTCGGCACCAGCACGACCTCGTCCAGCTCGAGCTGCCAGAGCGCCTCCTGGGCGAGCGCCAGATGGCCGAGGTGCGGCGGGTTGAAGGCCGACCCCAGCACCCCAATGCCCCCTTGCGAGCCGTTACTCACGTACCTGGCCGTCGCCGCGCGCCACGTACTTGAAGGTGGTCAGCTCGCGCAGGCCGATTGGCCCGCGGGCGTGCAGCTTCTGAGTCGAGTTGCCGATCTCGGCGCCCATCCCGTACTCGAAGCCGTCGGTGAAGCGGGTCGAGGCATTGACGTAGACGGCGGCGGCATCAACGTCGGCGACGAACTCCGCCGCGGCCTCCTCGGAGGAGGTGACGATCGCCTCCGAGTGGCCGGTGCCGTGCCGATTGATGTGCTCGACGGCGGCGGCAACCGAATCAACGACGGCGACTGCCATCTTCAGCTCCAGGTACTCGTGGTCCCAGTCGTCGGGGTGCGCCTCGCCGATCTCGGCGCCGCCGGCGAATTCACGGGCGCGCTCGTCGCCAACTAGCTCGACACCGTTCTCGCGCAGATCACCCAACACCGCCGGCAGGAAACGCGGTGCGATCGCCCCGTCGACCAGCAGCGTCTCCGCCGCGTTGCAAACGCCGGGACGCTGCACCTTGGCGTTGACAGCGATCCGCCGTGCCATCTCCGGGTCAGCGTCGGCGTGAACGTAGACGTGGCAGTTGCCCGCCGCCGCGTACATCACCGGCACCGTCGCGACCTCCTTGATCGCCTCCTTCAACGCCTCGCCGCCGCGCGGGATCAGCAGGTCGATCGCATCCTCGCGGGTCGCCAGCTCGGCGAGGTCGCCGCGATCGCCGCCGAGCAGCAGCACCGCGTCCTCGGGCAGGTCGGCCTCGGCGAGCGCCTCGCGGACGACCGCCGCCAGCGCCCCGTTGGAGCGTTCCGCGTAGCTAGAGCCGCGCAGGACGATCGCGTTGCCGCTCTTGATCGTCAGTGCGGCGCAATCGATCGTCACGTTCGGGCGCGCCTCGTAGACCACCGCGATCACGCCCAAGGGCACCCGCACCTTGCGCAGGTCGATGCCGCTGGCAAGCGTGCGGTGCTCGAGCTCCTCGCCGACCGGGTCCGCGAGGGCGACGATTGCCCGCACGCCCTCCGCCATCGCCGCGATCCGCTCGGGCGTCAGCGCCAGCCGGTCGCGCAGCGCCTCGTTGAGCACCGCGGCCCGCTCGTCGGCGAGATCGCCGGCGTTTGCCTCGAGGATCGCCGCGGAGCGCTCCTCGAGCAGCCGCGCGGTCGCCTCCAGAGCGCGGTCCTTTGCCTCGCTGGGCGCGCTCGCCAGGACCCGCGCCGCCCGCTTGGCGGCGTCGCACGTCTCGGCGACTCCAGTCGTCGTCACAGCCATGCGGACAAGGGTAGCTGGGGCAGCGCGGTTGTCTTTTCATCCGCTATGCGGAAGAAAGGTCGACCGCGCCTAGAGAAGGACGAAGCGGTCGCGGTGGATCACCTCGTCGGCGGCGTGCGGGAGCAGCTCGCGGACCCGCTCGCTCTGCATTCCCTTCACCTGGATCAGCTCGCGGGCGGAGTAGTCGCTGATGCCTTTGCCGATCACGGTGCCGTCGACCGCGACGTCGACCGCGTCGCCGGCCTCGAAGTCGCCCACGGCGGCGATGATGCCGACCGGCAACAGGCTCGAGCCCTGCTCACGGAGCACCCGGGCGGCGCCGGCATCGACGCCGATCGTTCCGCGGGCCGGCTTCGCGTACTTGAGCCAGAGCTTGAAGTTGGAGGTGCGGCCCGGCTGCGCCCGGAAGCGAGTCCCGACCGGCTCGCCGGCGGCCGCCGCGGTCAGCGTCCCCGGCTGCGTGCCGTTGCAGATCGACACCGGGATTCCCGACTCGCTCGCCATCTCCGCCGCCGCCACCTTGCTGCGCATCCCGCCGGAGCCGAAGGCCGAGGTGCGGTCGCCGATCTGCAGCGCCTGTAGCTGCGCGAAGTCCTCGACCTCGGTGATCGCGCTGGCCTCGGGATCGAGCTGCGGGTCCGCGGTCATCACCCCATCGACGTTGGTGAGCAGGACGAGCAGGCGGGCGTCGAGCAGGATCGCCACCTGAGCAGCGAGGAAGTCGTTATCGCCGAAGCTGATCTCGTCGGTGGCGGTGGTGTCGTTCTCGTTGATGACCGGCACCACACCCCAGGCGACCAGACGCTGCAGCGTCTGGCGCGCGTTCAGGTAGTTGGTGCGGGCGGCGATGTCAGCGGCGGTGAGGAGCACCTGGGCCGCTCTGGTCCCGCCCCGGGCCAGCCGGCTCTCGTAAGCGCGGAAGAGGTCGCCCTGGCCGACCGCCGAGGAAGCCTGCAGCTCGTCCATCGCCCGCGGCCGCACCGGCAGCTCCAGCAGGCGCATGCCGCGTGCGATCGCCCCCGAGGTGACCATCACCACCCGCTCGCCGCCCTGCTCTAGAGCGCTGACCTGAGCGCAGACGGAGTCGAGGACGTCGGCGCGCAGCTCGCCGTCGTCGGCGGCGACAATCGAGGAACCGAGCTTGACGACCAGGGTCATGGCGAGCAAAGTAGCCGAGATGGCAGCTTCACTCGGCTGGGGAGCCCTCGCCGCCAGCTCCCTTGTCGCCGGCGCTTTTCTCACTTTTCTGCGCGACTGGTCGCCGCGCCAGGTCGGCTTTGTGCTCGCCTTCGGCGCCGGCGCCCTGATCAGCGCCGTCAGCTTCGAGCTCGCCGAGGAGGGTTTCGCGCTCGGCGGCACCGGCGTCACCGCGGTCGGCCTCGGCGTCGGCGCCCTCACCTACTACGGGCTCGACGGCCTGATTGCACGCCGGCAGGCAACCGGCCGCGGCCGTCGCGGCCGCTCCCAGGGCGATGATCCCGGCACCGCGCTCGCCCTCGGCGCCTTCCTCGACGGCATCCCCGAGCAGGCCGTGCTCGGCATCAACCTCGCCGCCGGCCAGGGCGTCGGTGTGGCGCTGCTGGTCGCGATCTTCGTCTCCAACCTGCCCGAGGCGATCGGCTCCGCCGACGACATGCGCAAGGCTGGTCGCTCACGCGGCGCGATCCTCCGCCTCTGGGCGCTTGTCGCGGCGATCTGCACGCTCGCGACCGTAGGTGGCTACCTGGTCGCCGACGCCGCCGGTGGCAAGACCCAGGCTGCGATCGACGGCTTCGCCGCCGGGGCGCTGCTGGTGATGCTGATCGACTCGATGATCCCCGACGCCCGAGCCGATGCCGGCCGCCGCGCCGGGCTCGTCACCGTGCTGGGGTTCGCGCTGGCGGCCGGGCTTTCGAGCCTTTCGTAAGGGCGCCTCAGAGCGTCGTCAAGACATTGATGGCGATTTGGACGACGATGGCGAGAGCCATCAGGCCAATCCCCGCCGCGGTGCACGCGATTTGGATGTCCCTGACCTGCTCAGGAGGCAGTTCCCCAGTGCGTCGCTCGCGTCGGACCACGACCACCAGGCCAGACATTGCCCCGAACACAGACCCGACGACGAGGTATTCCAACAGCACGGGCAGTTGATACAGGGAGAGGAACTGGCCTAGATAAATGAGCCCGACGACATTCAGCATCCACCCGTAGAGGTCGGCACGCCGTCGGACTCTCCCCCCGGGTATCCGCTCCAGACTGAAGACAAAAAGTTTCACCGTCGCCAGTGTAGCCGGGGCACCGGCACCGCGTCGGCCGGGCTCAGACGTGCAGCTCGAACTCGTGCTCGCCGACGCGAACGTCGTCGCCGGGCTCAAAGCCGGCACGGGTGAGGGCGGCGACCACGCCCATCTCGCCGAGCCGCTGCTCGAGGTAGGCGAGAGCCTCTTCGTTTTTGAGGTCGTGGCGCTCAAAGAGCAGCTCGACGCCGCGACCTTGAATGCGGAACCCACCATCGTCCTCGCGCTCGACCCAGTAGCCGCCCTCGCCGACCGGCCGGTAGACGCGGTGCTCAGCCTCGAACTCGGCAGCGGACGCGCCAACCGCGGAAGTGGCCGCCATTCCGGGGGAGGGGGGGAGCGCCTCGTGGGTCGCCAGCGTGGTGAGGATCCGCCGGCGCAGATCGTCGAGTCCCTCGCCGGTCGCGGCGGAGACGGAGAGGACACCCAGCGCCTGCCGGTCGGGCGCTGTGCCTTCGGCTACCTCAGCGTCTGCCGAGCCGGGTAACCCCACGCCGAGACGCTCGCCCCACTCCTCCACCGCCGACTCGACCTCGTCGGCTGGCAGAAGGTCGCGCTTGCTGAGTAGAACCAGCTCCGGCAGCCGCTCCAGCCCCGCCCCATGTGCCACCAGCTCCGCCCTGACCGTCTCGTAGTTCTCCTCCGACGTCCCCTCTTCCGGGGCAAGATCGACCAGGTGGACCAGCATCGAGCAGCGCTCGACGTGGGCCAGAAACTCATGCCCCAGCCCCAGACCCTCAGCCGCCCCTTCGATCAGGCCGGGGATGTCGGCCACCACTGCCTGCCGGTCCTCCCCTTCAATCGTGCCCAGCACAGGCGAGAGGGTCGTGAACGGGTAATCCCCCACCTTCGGCGCCGCCCGCGTCAACCGGCCCAACAGCGAGGACTTCCCCGCATTGGGCAACCCGACCAGCCCGACGTCGGCCAGCAGCTTCAACCGCAGCTCGATCCATCCCCCCTCGCCCTTCGTCCCCTTCTCGGCGAACCGCGGCGCCTGCCTGGTCGAGGTCGCGAACCGCTTGTTCCCGTGCCCCCCACGCCCCCCATGGGCGACTACGGCCCGCTGCCCCGGCGTCACCAGATCAATCGCGCTCCCATCCACCGCTTCCGCCTGCGTCCCGGGAGCAACCGGAATCTCCAAGTCATCCCCGCGCCCCCCCTGCCGGTTCGACCCTTCCCCACTCTCCCCACGCTTCGCCCTGAAGTGTTTGCTCCCCCGCAACGCCCCGAGGTCCCTGCGCGACGCATCGCAGACGAGCACCACATCCCCGCCATGACCACCGTCACCACCATCCGGCCCACCCCGCGGCACATGCGCCTCCCGCCGGAAGCTCACGCACCCGTTCCCCCCGGCGCCACCCTCAACCCAAACTTTAGCCTTGTCGTCCACGAGAGAATCAGGGTAATCCGAGACCGACAGTGAGCCGTCCCGGAGAGGAGGGCACGGGGTGTCCTCCCGCGCAGCGGCGTCCTGCTTTTCGCACCGACCGCTCAGCGAGAGACGGCCAACTTAAAGGCGAAAAGCCCAGCAAGCGGGAGGACACCCCGTGCCCTCCCCACCGCTACGAGCGACTACTCGTCCTCCAACACGCTGATCGTCCGCCCCTTGCGACCAGGCTTGAAATCAACCTTCCCGGCCCTGGCAGCGAAGATCGTGTGGTCGCGCCCGATCCCGGTACCGGCGCCCGGCCAGAACCTGGTCCCGCGCTGCCTGACGATGATCTCGCCCCCAGTCACCTTCTGACCCGCGAAGACCTTGACTCCGAGCATGTTCGGGTTCGATTCGCGCCCATTGCGGCTCGAGCCGAGCCCTTTCTTATGCGCCATCGGAGGCCTCCTTGGTACTTGCTTTCTCGGCGGCGGGCTCTTTTTTCGCAGCCGCTTTGCGAGCGCCCATTTTGATCTCGGTCACCTCGAGCTTGGTCAGCTCGGACCGGTGGCCGGCACGGCGCCGATAGCCCTTCTTCGCCTTGTATTTGAAGACTTTGATCTTCTGCCCGCGCAGGTGCTCGGCGACTTTCGCCTCGACTTTCACCTTCTCGAGCTCCTTCGGCTCGGCGACCACCTCGTCGTCGCGGAACATCACCGCGCGCAGGGCGACTTTGTCGCCCTCCTTGGCATCGAGGCGATCGACGAGCAGGGACGTGCCCTTCTCGACCTTGTACTGCTTGCCGCCGCTTTCAATTACCGCGTACATCGTCAATCGCCCTCTTTGCTGCCTTGTTTGGCGCGCGAACGCCCCCGACCGCCCCGGCGGCCACGACTACGTTTGCGCGAAGGAGCGCTGGAGTCTAGCTCGGAGCCGTTCTCGCTGCCTCCTCCGCTGCCGTTCGAGGACTCGCCGCCCAGCAGCGAAGCGGTTGCCGAGGCCCGCTCGACTTCCTCGATCCGCACCATCCGGCGCTCGCCGACGAAACGGCCGCCACCGGTGACGCTGACGATGTAGGAGTCGATCCGGGCAACCGCGTCGTCGGCGTTGTACATGTGCGGCTCATCGATGTTGACCAGCACCTCCTCGCCGACCTTGAACGGCAGCGCCCGCTCCTCGATCTCCTCGCGGCTGCCGGACTCGATCAGCTCGAAGGAGTCGATCGCGAGCGCGTCACCGCCCTCGAAGTGGAAGCGTTTGCCGGTCTCCGCCTCGAGCTCGGTAAGACCGCTGTCGGAACCGGTCAGCTCGCGCGCCACTTTCGGGTTGACGCGAAGCAGAAAGGCCTCGCTCTCCTCGTGCTCGGCGGCGATTTCGCGCATCTTCCGCAGCCCTTCCAGGGCCACCGTCTCGGCCGAGAGGATCACTCCCTCGCCGTGGCAGGTCGGGCAGGGCGCGGTGAGGATCTCGCGGACACCGTCGGTGACGTTCTGGCGGGTCATCTCGACCAGGCCGAGCGGCGAGACCTCGACCACGTAGCTCTTCGACTTGTCGGCGTCGAGGGCTTTGCGCATCGTCTTCAGGACTTTGTCGCGGTTGCTAGCCCGGGCCATGTCGATGAAGTCGACGACGATGATGCCGCCGATGTCGCGCAGGCGCAGCTGCCGCACCGCCTCATCGGCTGCCTCGGTGTTGACTTTGGTGATCGTCTCCTCGAGGCCGCCTTTGCCGCGCCCGGTGAAGGAGCCGCTGTTGACATCGATCACGGTCAGCGCCTCGGCGTAGTCGATGATCAGGTAGCCGCCCGAGGGCAGGTCGACACGGCGGTTCAGCGTCGACTCGATCTCCTGGTCGATCTTCCACTTCTCGAACAGCGACTGTTTCTCGTCGCTGTACAGCTCGACGCCGTCGACCAGCTCCGGCGCCGTCCGCTGGAAGAAGTTGGTGACCCGCTCGAACTGCTTCTCGGATTCGATGATCGCCCGCTCGAACTCGCTGAGAAAGACGTCACGGAGGACTCGCACCGGCAGGTCGGCCTCCTGGAAGACCATCGCCGGCGCCTTGCTTTCGCCGGCCCGCCGGTCGAGCACGTCGTTGAGCTTCTGCAGGTAGGCAATCTCGCGGACGAAGTCCGATTTTTTGGCGCCGTGGGCGGCGGTGCGGACGATCAGCCCGCCCGGGCCTTTGTAGGTGCGATCGACCATCTTGCGCAAGCGGTCGCGCTCGGAGTCGGAGAGACGGCGGCTGACGCCGACACCGGAGCCCTGTGGGGCGAAGACCAGGTAGCGGCCGGCGATCGAGACGTTCATCGAGAGCCGCGCGCCCTTCGTCTTCAGCGGGTCCTTGACCACCTGAACCAGGATCTCCTGGCCCGGTTTGATCAGCTCGTTGATGCGGCGGCCGGAACCGCGCCCGCGCTTGGGCGCCTGCTCGCCGCCGGGCAGGACGATCTCATCGACGTGGAGGAAGCCGTTGCGCTCAAGGCCGATGTCGACAAAGGCGGCCTCCATACCGGGTAGGACGTTGTCGACCTTGCCTTTGTAGATGTTGCCGACGATCGAGCGCCGGCCACGTCGCTCTATGTAGAGCTCCGCTACGTCACGTTTGCCGCCTTTGCTCTTTGACTCGAGCACGGCGACACGGGTCTCTCCGCGCTCGGCGGAGACCAAAATCGTTTTTTTCATGGGGTGTTAGCTCAGTTTCGGGGTAGATACGCGGTGCCTGTGCCATTCGGCGTCACCAGGCAAACCTCCCCCTCTCACCGAGGCGCGCTTGCACGTTGATGCTCTGCAAGACACCGACGGCAAGGAAGGTCGCCAGCACTGACGACCCCCCGTAGCTCATCAACGGTAAGGGGATGCCCGTGATCGGCATGATGCCGAGGTTCATCCCCACGTTGACGAAGACCTGGAACAGCACGGAGACGGCGATGCCGCCCGCGACCAGGGTCCCGTAGGAGTTCTTCGAGAGCGTCACGATCCGCAGCGCCCGCCAGAGAAGGAGGGCGTAAAGGGATAGGACGAACGCGGCGCCCGCGAACCCGTAGCGCTCACCGATCACCGCGAAGATGAAGTCGGTGTGCCGCTCGGGAACGAAGTCGAGCCGCGTCTGGGTGGCTCGATCGCCGCGGCCGGTCATCTGACCGGAGCCGGTGGCGATCACTGATTGGTTCTGCTGATAGCCGGCGCCGGCTTCGTGCGCATGGGGATCGAGGAACGAGGTAAGTCGTTCCTGCTGATACCCCTTGAGCACGGGCGTCCCGACCGCCGGAGCGACGACCAAGACCAGCGCGATCAGCGCGACTATCGCGGCGCCAATGACCGCGAAGTGCGTCCAAGGGACGCCTCCGAAGTACATGACCGCCAGCGTTGCGACCACGAACACCATCGAGGTGCCGAGGTCTGGCTGCAGGAAGACAAGCGCAGCCGGAGCCAGGCCGAGACAGAGGTAGCGCACCGTGCGCTGGACCTCGGAACCGCGCCTGGCGCCGTCGATCACGAACCCGGCAAGCGCCAAAACGAGCAGGAGCTTGCCGAGCTCCGACGGCTGAAAGCTGAAAAAGGGGAGTTCGAATGCACGACGTGAACCGCGAGCGGCAAATCCGAAGACGAAGACGAGGGAGACGCTCGCGCACAGGAAAGTGTAGATGCCAACCCGGAGCTCGCGGAAACGCGAGTAGTCGATCCGGGTCAAGATCAACATTCCAATCACCCCGAGCAGGCCGTAGATCGCCTGTCGGTCGACGTAGTAGTTGGGGCTGCCGGGGACGTCGTGGCTGGTCGCCTGGGCGAGCGTGAAGACGCTGAAGGCGACCAGGCCGATCGCGGCGAGCGCCAGCGGCCAGTCAAGATGGGCGATGCCGAGCCGCTCGGCGATGCCGACGCGGACGGCGAAGGGCTCAGGGCGGGCGTTGCGGGCGCGGGTGGCGTACATCATTCTTCGCTGCTGTTCTTGGCGCTTTCCTGCAGAGACTTGCGGAAATACGCTTCGAGGATCGTCTTCGCGGCCGGCGCGGCCGATTCGGCGCCGAAGCCACCTTCCTCGATCGTGACCGCAGTGACGATACGGGGATTGGGGTACGGAGCGAGGACGATGTACCAAGACTGGTTGGCGTGGCCCACCCGTTCCGCCGTACCGGTCTTGCCCGCGACCTCGATCGGGAAGCTCGAAAAGATCGGGTATGAGGTGCCGCCCGGCGACTGCGCGGCCTCGTGCAGACCTTCGAGGATTACCTGCCGCGAGCCCGGGTCGATGCGGACATGGCGGCGTGGCTTCGGCTCGAATTCCTTCAGCACCCGGCCGGCGGTGTCTTCGACGCCCAGCGCCAGGTGCGGGGTCGGCACCGTGCCACCGTTGGCGAGGGTCGCGTAGGCAACCGCCATCTGCAGCGGGTTGGTCTGCAGGTCGCCCTGGCCGGTCGCCAGCTGGATGTCGTCGCCTGCCGACCACGGTCGTTCGGTTTCGCCTGCCTTGTAGAGCTGGTTACGCCAGGCCTTACTCGGCAACAGCCCTTCTACGCCCGGAATGTCGATCCCGGTCGGCCGCCCGATCCCCAGCACGTGGGCCCAGTGCTGGAGCTGGTTGGTGTCCCACATCTTCAGGCCGAGCAGATAGAAGTAGACGTCGGAGGAGACGCGCAGCGCCGAGACCAGGTCAACCGGCCCATTGGCAACGCCTTCGGAGTTTTCGAATTTCTGTTCGCCGACGGTGATGCTGCCGGTGTCGTCGACGGTTGAGGTCGGGGTGACCAGGCCTTCTTCGAGGCCCGCCAGAGCGGTGATGAGCTTGAAGGTTGAACCGGTGGGATAGAGGCCTTCGGTGGCGCGGTTGTTGAGCGGCGCCGCCGGGTTCCGGTAGAGCGCGTTGACCTGGGCTTGGGTCATCGGCCGGGTGAATTCGGAAGGATCGAAGGTCGGGTTGGACCCGAGGCCGAGGATTTCACCGGTGTCGACGTTCATCGAGACGAAGGCGCCAGGCAGTCCCCGTTCGGCGAGCGCCGCTTCGCCGGCTTCCTGGACGGAGGGGTCGATCGTCAGCTTCAGGTTCTCACCCGGGGTCGGCGGCTTTGAGTAGAGCTGCCCACCCGGGGTCGGCTGACCGAGCGCGTTGACCTGGATCCGGGTCAGGCCCGGTTGGCCCCGCAGATACTTGTCGTAGGTCGCCTCCACCCCGCCCTGGCCGACCTCGTCACCTGGTTCGAGGCGCTTGTAGGGCCCTTCTTTCAGCTGTTCTTCGGTCACCTCGCCGACGCTGCCGACGAAGTGGGCGCCGAAGGTACCGTCCGGGTAGCGGCGCACAAAGACGCGCTGCACGGCGAGGCCCGGGAATTCGCGCTTGTTCTCTTCGAGGAAGTAGACGAGGTCATAACCGACGTCCTTACGCAAGGTCACCGGCGCCCCCGCAGCGACCGCTTCCCCTTCACGGATAGTCCGCCGCAGCTTGCGCGGCGACATGTGGACGAGCTTGCCGATCCGTCGCAACTCGGCGTTCGCCTCGGCTTCGTCCTTGGGCAGGCGGGCGGTGTTGAGCTGCAGGGCGAGGCTGGTGCGGTTGCCGACAATCGTCGCGGCATTGCGGGCGACGATGTCGCCACGCGGCGCGATCACTTTGAATGAACGGGTGCGGTTGTTCTTCGCCTTGGCCAGGTAGTCGGCGCCGTCGAGGACCTGCAGGTCCCAGAGGCGGAAGAAGAGCACCGCGAAGAGGGCGACGGCGACACCGCCGATCACGGCGATGCGCAGGGCCAGCCGGGGGCTGGACTGGGGACGATCTCCCGAGCGCAGGTACACGACTGCTCTCAGGCTCCCAGAACCGACGGCCGCCTACCAGCGCGCGGCCGCACCGGCTCTTCGACCAGGGCCGGCCGCAGCAGGCGCCGCAGGCCGAGGTAGATCGGCCAGCCGAGGAAGAAGGCGAAGATGCTCTTGATCAGCGTGTCGCGGACGACCAGGGTGCTGACCGCCGAGTCGATCCCGAGCATCAGCGCCAGGGCGCCGAAGCCGAGCTCGGCGAAGAGGGTGAGGACCATGCAGAGCAGCGGTGGCACCAGCGGGCTGTGGATCTCGAAGCGCTCGCGGAACATCCCGGCCAGGTAGCCGGTGGTAAGCAGGACCAGCGAGCCACCGCCCAGTGGTTGCACAAGTAGGCAGTCGAGCAGGAAGCCGATTGCGAAACCGCTGACGGCGCCGGTCATCGTGCCGCCGAGCAAACCCAGTGAGACGACCACCGCCGGCAGCACGTCGGGGCTGGTGTGGAAGAGGGCGACCTGCGAGAAGAAGGAGAGCTGCAGGATCACCGCCAACAGCACTACGGCGATCAACCGGGCCGTCATCTTCGGGGTGAGGATCATTCGCGCCAGCCTCCGGTCAGGACCTGGACCAGATCGAGGTTGCGCAGGTCGGCATAGGGACGGACGTGGACCTGCTGCTGGGCCTCCTGCTCTTCAAGCGGGGCGCGGCTGACTTCGCCGATCGGGATGTTGGGCGGGAAGCCCGAGTCGATTTCTTCACCGCGCCAGCCCGAGGTGACAACAGCCTGGCTGCGGTGGACATGCTTGGCGGAGTCGATGAAGTCGAGGATCAGGTCGCCGGGGTCGCCAACGTTCGGCTTCACCACCCCCTGCACGCCGGCCGGTAACACCTTGGCCGAGACGGCGCTGGAGTTGTCGGCGATCAGCGCCACCTGCGAAGAACCTGACGTCACCGCCGCGACAGTGCCGACCAGGCCGTCGCCGTTGACGACCGGGTCGCCGACCTTGGCGCCGTCGCCGCTGCCGACGTCGATGGTGACGTCCGCAAACCAGATCGAGGGGGAACGGGCGATCACCCGGCCGGTGGCCGGCTGGTAGCCGGAGGGGATGGCACCGCTGCGGTCGAGCTGGACCAGCTTGCGCAGCTCCGCGTTTTCGGCCAGCGCCGCTTTCACCCCCACTGCCTGCTTGCGGGCGACTTCCAGTTCGCCCTGCAGGCGGCTCTCCTTGCCGCGCGCGTCGAAGGTCTTGTCGAACCAGTTGACCAGGTCGCGAGCCGGCTTCAGGGCGCGGTCGGCGACCGACTGGACCGGGCTGAAGATGGTGCTGACGCCGCGCTGGACCCCGTCAGACCCCTGTCCATAGGTGATCGTCAGCAGCACAAAGGAGCCGACGACGAGGAGCGCCAGCACGGCCCTGCGGCGGCGTACTTGCTTTCGATACACGTGGGGAACCTGGGGTTTGGGGCTGGACGGGGCTGCGGGCTAGAGGCGCCGCGCCCCCGAGTTCTTCTTGCTTGCGCGATGGAGGGTCTCGAACTCCTCTAAAGACAGCCCGGAACCAACCGCCACACAGGTCAGCGGCGACTCCGCCAACTGACACGGCATCTGGCACTCGTCGCGCAAACGCTGCTCCAAACCTTGCAGCAGAGCACCGCCACCGGCAAGGGTGATGCCGCGGTCCATGATGTCACCCGCCAGCTCCGGCGGGGTGCGGTCGAGGGTCTCCTTGACCGCGGCGACGATGTGGCTGACCGGCTCGTCGAGCGCCTCGCGAATCTCCTCGGAGGTTAGTTCGACCGTTTTCGGCAGACCGGAGACGAGGTCGCGACCGCGGATCTCGGTCCGCACCTCCTCCGGCAGCACCGAGGCCGAGCCGGCCTCGAGCTTCACCTCCTCCGCGGTCGGCGTCCCAATCGCCAGTTTGTAGGTCTGTTTGCAGTGACTGACGATCGCTTCGTCGAGCTCGTCACCGCCGACCCGGATCGATTGCGAGACGACGATCCCCCCTAGCGAGATCACTGCCACCTCGGTGGTGCCGCCACCGATGTCAACGATCATCGAGCCGGTCGGCTCGGCAACAGGCAGGCCAGCCCCGATCGCCGCCGCCATCGGCTCCTCGATCAGGTATGCCTGGCGGGCACCGGCGGAGAGGCAGGCCTCCTCGACGGCGCGCTTCTCCACACCAGTGACACCAGAGGGCACGCAGACCACCACTCGCGGGTGGGCAAAGCGGTTGGAGTGCACCGAGTGGATGAAGTGGCGCAGCATCTGTTCGGTGACGTCGAAGTCGGCGATGACACCGTCCTTGAGCGGCCGGATCGCGGTGATCGTGCCGGGGGTGCGGCCCAGCATCCGCTTCGCCTCGACGCCAACGGCGTGAACTTGGCCGTTGCGCGAGTCAATCGCCACCACCGAGGGCTCGGAGAGAACGATCCCGCGCCCACGCACGTAGACGAGCGTGTTGGCCGTGCCAAGGTCGACCGCCATGTCGCGGCCACCTAGCCGGGTGAAGTAACTGAATATGCCCATGCGTGTTTTGCGGGAACTAAGGCGGGAATGATCCCAAACCCCCCGAGTGGGCCGGAGTCGCGGCTCAGGCTTGGGCGAATAGATGCGGAGCAAACTCGGCGAGCAGCCCGACCGGCAGCCCAACGACGTTTGAAACGCTGCCCTCAAGCCGCTCGACCAGGGTCGAGCCGAGGGTCTGAATCGCGTAGCCGCCAGAGCGCTCACGCCACTCGCCGAAGGCGACATAGCGCTCCTTCTCGGCGTCGGAGAGCGGCTTGAAGACGACCGTCGTGCTTTCCAGGCCGCTGCGCTCTTCGCCGCCCTCGAGCAGGACCAAGCCGCTCATCACCGTGTGCGGCCGGCCCGACATGCGGTCGAGGTAGGCGCGCGCCTCGGCGGCGTCAGCGGGCTTGCCGAGTGCCTTGCCGTCGAGGACGACGTCGGTATCGCAGCCGATCACCAGGGCGCCGGGCGGCGCCGCTACCGCCCGCGCCTTGCGGCGGGCGTTCTCGACCACCTCGATCTCCGGGTCGCCGCCGTAGAGCTCCTCGGCGCCGGAAACGACCACCTCGAACTCGATCCCGAGCTTGGCGAGGATCTCGCGCCGCTGCGGGGACCCGGATGCCAGCACCACGCTCATCGCGTGGCCGGCCTCAGGAAAGCTCGGGGAACCAGATGTCGATCTCGCGCTCGGCGGACTCGTCGGAGTCGGAGCCGTGGACCATGTTGAAGGTCACCTCGAGCGCAAAGTCGCCACGGATCGAGCCGGGGGCGGCCTCGACCGGGTTGGTAGCGCCGATCAGCTGCCGTGCCGCCTTGACGGCTTCGACGCCCTCGAAGACCAGTGCGACCAGGGTGCCGCCGGTGATGAAGTCGACCAGCTCACCGAAGAAGGGCTTCTCGCTGTGCTCGGCGTAATGCTGGTGGGCGATCTCCTCGCTGGCGCGCATCGACTTCAGAGCGGCGATGCGGAGGCCCTTGCGCTCGAAGCGGGCAATCACCTCGCCGGTGAGGGCGCGCTCGAAGGCGTCAGGCTTTACGAGGATCAGGGTCCGGCTCACGGCTGGTGCTCCTTTGCTGTCGTTTGCTGGTTGACGCCTCCGGAGAGGCGCCGCGGGCCGGTTCGCTATCAGCGGCGCTCGCGGAAGATCGTTTGCCGGCAGGGGCTTTTTTGCGGGCCGCACGTTTCGGCGGCGCCTCGCGGCGCGGCAGCTCCTCCTCGGGTCGGCGCTCGCGCGAGGAGCGACGCCCACGCTCGCGCTCGGCGCCGCCGCGCAGAGTCGATTCGCAGAAGGGGCAGAGTTCCCAGCGCGGGTCGACCGGCTTGCTGCAGGTCGGGCAGGGATCCTTAAGGCGACGCTGGCAGTTCGGGCAGCGCAGGTAGTTCTTCTCGATCGGGTGCTCGCAGTTGGGGCAGGAGGAGTCGCGCAGCTGGCGCACCCGCAGCTCCGCCGCTTTGATCTCCAACTCCCTCTCGTGAGCGTCCTCGAGGAACTCGGGCGGCCGCACGATCGCGTAGACCGCGGTACCGATGAAGGGGAAGAACGAAGCGACGGTCGCGCAGCCGACCAGAAAGGGGTCGGAGATGCGGCGCCTGGCGTCCAGATACGTGTAGACGATTAGCGCCAGCCAGAGCACGACCAGCATCAGCAGGAAGAGGGTCGCGACCAGGTTGAGGCCGCTGTTGCTAATGCCGAAGATCGCTAGTGACATGGGTTTGGGGCGCCCGCCGTAGAGGGACGGGCAGTCTACTTCGCCGCCGACGGCGCGAACCCTGTCGGGCCCGAGCCGCTGGCCGGATGCCTCAGAGGAAGAGCCTTCCGAACAGGTACCCGACCCCGAAGAAGAAGAGGATCACGATCGCCACCACAGCGGCGACGAGACCCATCATCGAGAGCAATTCGGAGCCGGCGCTGCGGTTCATCTCCCCGAATCCTCCCAGACGGCGCGAACTCGAAGGAAAGAGGCCCCTATGAGGGCGCTAATCGTTCGAGCAGCGTCCGCGCCGGGGCCAGTGCGTAGTGGGAGCCGCTGACCAGCAGGACGCCCTCCGGCGGGCCGGCGGCGAGCTGGCGGGCGCGGGCGAGGGCGGACGCGAAGTCCGGCTCGACCTCAGCGGTGAGGCCGGCCGCCTCGCAGGCAGCGGCGAGGTCGGCGGCCGGGCGCGAGGTGGCGCCGGGGCGGCCGTGGCCTTCCAGGGCGGCCGCTGGCAGCTCGGTGCAGACGGCACGATCGAGGGCCGGCGCCAGGGCGGCGACCATCTCCTCGGCGTCCTTGTCGGCGAGCACCGCCAGGCAGGCGACCACGGGGCGGCCCTCGGCAACCGCAGGCAGCGCCTCGGCGAGGGCGGCAGCGCCGTCGGGGTTGTGGGCGGCATCGAGGTAGGTGGGCGGCCGCTCGGCGATCCGCTCGAGCCGGCCGGGGACGCTGAGGGCAGCGGCGACGGCGGCGACCCGCTCGGGATCGAGCTCGCCGAGGAACGCCTTCGTTGCCGCCATCGCCAGGGCGAAGTTGCGGCGCTGGAAGCGGCCGCGAGCGCGCAGTTCGATCTCCGGCCCGGGGTCCTCGGGCGCACGGACCAGGCTCGCGCCGCGTTCCGCGGCGATCCCCTCGGCGAGCGCCTCAACCGCCGGTGAGACCCGTCCCAGCACCAGCGTCGTCTGGTCGCGCAGCACCGCCAGCTTCTCGGCGGCGATCTCGGTCTCGGTCTCCCCCAGCCACTCGGTGTGGTCGCGGCCGATCGAGGTCAGCACGGTGACCCGCGAGGGGATCGTGTTGGTGGCGTCGAGGCGACCGCCGAGCCCGGCCTCGATCGCCGCCACCTCAACCCGCGCCCGGGCCAGGGCGACAAAGGTCGCCGCGGTCGCCGCCTCGAACTGAGTGACCGTATCCCCCTCGGCGAGGGTGCGATCGACGCCCTCGGCCGCCCGCGCCACCTGCTCGACCGCGACCACCCACGCATCCGCACCCACCTCCTCGCCGCGGAGGAGAGTCCGTTCCGACCACCGCTCGGCGTGCGGCGAGAGGCAGGCACCGGCGGCGAGGCCGTGCGCTTCCAGCAGCGCCGCGGTCATCCGCGTCACCGAGGACTTGCCGTTGGTGCCGACGATGTGGACCGAGGCGAAGCGGTGCTGCGGCAGTCCCAGCGCCGTGGTCAGCAGCTGCATCCGCTCGAGGCCAAGCCGCCAGCCAACCGGTTCCAGCGACTCCAGGTAAGCGTCCGCGTCGAAGGCGCTCACCCGGGCTACTCGAGCTCGGCCAGCTCGGCCCGGTAGCGCTCGAGCTTGCCGCGCTCCTCCTCGACCACCTCAACTGGCGCCTTGGCGACGAAGCCTTCGTTGCCGAGTTTGCGCTCGGCCCGCTCGACCTCGGCGCGCAGCTCGGCGCGGCGCTTGTCGAGCCGAGTGGAAACCGCCGCGGCGTCGAGTTGTTCGGAAGCCAGGACGCGGACCGGGCCGACTGAGGCAACAGGGTCCCCCCCGTCTGCCTCGAACTCGAAGCGGGCGAGGCGAGCGACGAACTCCGGCGGATCGACGCCTTCGATGCGGGCGTTGAGAATCGCCGCCGCTGGCAGCTCGACGAGGTCGCGCCAGGCGCGCAGGCGCTGCGTCAGGGCGATGCCGGACTCGACGTCGGCCTCGGCGGCCTCGTCAAAGAGCGACTCGTCAGCGTCTGGAAAGGCATGGACGACGAGGTGGCCACGGCGAGCCGGGTGGAAGGACCAAATCTCCTCGCTGACGAACGGCATCGTCGGGTGCAGCAGCGCCAGCACCCTTTCAAGCGCGTAGAGCAGCGTCGCCGAGACCTGCTCCTCACCGTCATAGAGGCGCGGCTTGACGATCTCCAGGTACCAGTCGCAGAGGTCACGCCAGAAGAACGAGTAGGCCTCCTGGACGGCGTGGGCGAAGTCGTAGGTCTCGAGCTTCTCGGTCACCGAGGCGATCGTCCGCTCCAGGCGCGAGAGGATCCAGCGGTCCTCAACTCGCACCGGGACCGGCGCAGGGACTCGGCCCTGCGCCGCAATTGTGTGCGATTGATCTTGCGACAATTTCGCATTCAGCAAGATCAATCGCGAGGCATTCCAGAGCTTGTTGGCGAGGTCGCGGCCCTGCTGGACCTTGGCGTCGGAGAAGCGCACGTCCTGAGTCGAGGACATCGCCAGCAGGCCGAAGCGCAGCGCGTCGGCGCCGTGCACATCGATCTCCTCCAGCGGGTCGATCCCGGTGCCGAGGCTCTTCGACATCCGCCGCCCGTCGCGGGCCTGGATCACCGAGTGGACGTAGACGTCGCGGAAAGGGATCGCGCCGGGGAACTCGAGGCCCATCATCACCATCCGCGCCACCCAGAGGAAGAGGATCTCGCGGGCGGTGGTGAGGAAACTGGTCGGGTAGAAGGCGCGCAGCTCCGGGGTCTGGTCGGGCCAGCCGAGGGTCGCGAAGGGCCAGAGCGCCGAGCTGAACCAGGTGTCGAGGACGTCTTCCTCCTGGCGCAGCTCGCCGCCGCATTGGCCGCAGCGCTCGGGAGGGGTCTCGGCGACGATCGTCTCTTCGCAGGGGTCGCAGTACCAGACCGGGATCCGGTGGCCCCACCAGAGCTGGCGCGAGACGCACCAGGGACGGATCTCCCGCATCCAGTCGAGGTAGACGCGCTTCCACTGCGAGGGGGCGATCCGGATCTCGTCGCGTTCGACGACCTCGATTGCCGGTTCGGCCAGCTTGTCCATGCGGCAGAACCACTGCAGCGAGATCAGCGGCTCGATCCGCTCGCCGGAGCGGTGCGAGAAGGGGACCGAGTGCAGGTAGGGCTCCTCGGCCCGCAGCAAGCCCTGCTCGCGCAGCGCCGCGACGATCTGCTCCTGCGCCGCGGCGATCGTCAGGCCGGCATACTCGCCAGCCGCCTCGTTCATCCGCCCGTCCTCGCCGATCACCGAGAGCTCCTCGAGCCCGTGCTTGCGACCGATCTCGAAGTCGTTGACGTCGTGGCCGGGGGTGATCTTCAGGGCGCCCGTGCCGAACTCGGGGTCGACGTGCTCGTCGGCGATGATCGGCAGGCGGCGCCCGACCAGCGGCAGCAGGCAGTGCTGGCCGACCAGGTCGCGGTAGCGCTCGTCGTTCGGGTTCACGGCGACGGCGGTGTCGGCGAGCATCGTCTCGGGGCGCACCGTGGCGACGGTGAGCACCCGGTCGGAACCCTCGACCGGGTAATCGATCGAGTAGAGCGAGTCCTCAACCTCGCGGTTCTCGACCTCGAGGTCGGAGATCGCCGAGCGCGAACCCGGGTCCCAGTTGACCATGTAGTAGTCGCGGTAAATGTAACCCTTGTCGTAGAGCTGCTTGAAGACGCGGTAGACGGCCTTCACGTAGCCGTCGTCGAGGGTGAAGCGCTCGCGCTCGTAATCGCAGGAAGCGCCCAGCCGCTTGTACTGCTCGACGATCCGCGAGCCGTACTCCTCTTTCCACTGCCAGACGCGCTCGACAAAGGCCTCGCGGCCGAGCTCCTGGCGCGACCCGCCTTCCGCCCGCAGCCCTTTCTCGACCACTGCTTGGGTGGCAATGCCGGCGTGGTCGGTGCCGAGGATCCAGAGCGTGTTGCGCCCGCGCATTCGGTTGAGCCGGACCATCGCGTCCTGCATCGAACCGTTCAGTGCGTGACCCATATGCAGGGCGCCGGTCACGTTCGGCGGCGGGATCGCCACCGAGAAATTGTGCTCCGGGTTCCCCTCCGCCTCGGGATGAAAGTAACCGCCCTCGATCCATTCCGCGAAGACGCGCGCCTCGACCGCGCCCGGGTTGTAGCGAGTCGTCTGCTCGAGCTGTTCTCGCTTCGCCGCGTCCATCGCGGCGAGTCTAAAGAGCGCTAGGCGGATTCCTCGCTGAGGCCGGCGTCAGCGGCGCCGATGTCCTGGTGGGCAGCCTCGGTGACAAGGGTCGGGCGGCGACCCTGGGCGATCGTCTCGCGGGTGACCACGCACTTGGTGACGTCGCGTCGCGAGGGCAGCTCGAACTGGACGTCGAGCAGGGTCTCCTCGAGGATCGAGCGCAGGCCACGAGCGCCGGTCTCACGCTCCAGCGCCTTGTTGGCGATCGCCTCGAGGCTGTCCTCGGCGAAGACCAGCTCGATGTCGTCGAACTCGAAGAAGCGCTGGAACTGTCTGGTCAGAGCGTGTTTGGGCTCGGTCAGGATCGTCACCAGGTCATCGCGGCTGAGCTGGTGGATCGCCGTGATCACCGGCAGGCGGCCGATGAACTCCGGGATCAGCCCGTATTCGATCAGGTCCTCGGGCAGTACCTGCTCGAACCATTCGCCGGCGTCCTTCTTTTCGCGCGAGGAGATTTCGGCCCCGAAGCCGATCCCGCGGTCGCCGACCCGGCGCTCGATCACCTTGTCGAGCTCGGCGAAGGAGCCGCCGCAGATGAAGAGGATGTTGGTGGTGTCGATCGTCAGGAACTCTTGGTGCGGGTGCTTGCGCCCACCCTGCGGCGGCACCGAGGCGGTCGTCCCCTCGAGGATCTTCAGCAGCGCCTGCTGCACGCCTTCGCCGGAGACGTCACGGGTGATCGACGGGTTGTCGGCCTTGCGGGCGATCTTGTCGATCTCGTCGATGTAGATGATTCCCGTCTCCGCCTTTTTGACGTCGTAGTCGGCGGCCTGGATCAGCTTCAGGAGGATGTTCTCGACGTCCTCACCGACGTAGCCGGCCTCAGTCAGCGCGGTAGCGTCAGCGATCGCGAAGGGCACGTTGAGGATCCGGGCCAGGGTCTGCGCCAGCAGCGTCTTGCCGCAGCCGGTCGGGCCGAGCATCATGATGTTCGACTTCTGCAGCTCGACGTC
>Ga0105242_10001232_pt1 | contig 20191 bp, 23 predicted proteins | sample KBSM24metaG_FD_81521 | JGI IMG/M metagenome (GOLD analysis project Ga0105242, IMG submission 81521) | Miscanthus rhizosphere microbial communities from Kellogg Biological Station, Michigan, USA - KBS M2-4 metaG | ecosystem: Host-associated > Plants > Roots > Rhizosphere > Soil | place... | reverse complement strand
GCGGCGAGGCGCAATTGCCACGTGATGGTTATTTCGCATCCAGCGAAGCGGGCTGCTCAATTTCGAACCCAGGAGCCATACTTGGAGGACATTTCCGGCTCGAAGCATTGGGACAACGTGCCGGATCAGGGGTTTGTGGTTCATCGGAAGGAATTTCACACCCCTGAGGGCAAGCGGCTGTACGACGTGAGCCTGATGCAGGCGAAGGCCCGTGAGGAGGAGCTAGGCTACGTCTGTCGCATTCCGATGCGGCTCAATCCGAAGACCCAGCGCTTCGAATGCATCCCAAACCAGGCGCAGCAAATATGAGCCGAGGCCGGCCTAGACGGACAGACGCAATGCGAGGAGCGACAGGAAAAATCATGACAGCCGAATACCAGCAGGACGTGCGCACTCCGGCTCAGTGGGCCAAATACCGCGATAGAGCGGCCGAGTTGATGCTCGACGAGAGATTGGGTTCATTGGCCGGGCGATTGTTTTTCACCAAGCAGCTGACCGCCTCCCAATTCAAGGCGGCAACGGACTGGGCGCTCATGCTCGACGAATACGACCTGCTCATTCTCGGTAAGCGCCGCGTCACCAAGCCGGCAGCCTACGAACGATGCAGCCCAGGAGAATCCTCAGAAGCCTCGACGGAGCATATTGAGAAATTCCTACGCCGCTTCCATGCAGCCCACGCAGCCCTACTAGCTGCTGGAAAAATTGCAGAGGTCGCAGTGAACCGCGTTTGCCGAGACGAGGGCGTCGGAGCCTGTTTCGACGATTTCGCTAGGGGATTAGATGCGCTCGCAACTCACTGGGGATTGACAGGAAAAGCAAAAAATGCCAAGCGCGATAAATAGAGGCTGGCAGTGCTTTTGAAAGCGCGCCGGCCTTTTTCGTTGGAGCCCGCCATGAGCAAAAGGAAGTCCGGCAAAAAGGGCTGCAAATGACCGAGCCCAGCGAAAACGCCCTCGACGACATCATGGACCGGATCCGTGAGTTGGCGAGTAAAATAGCAAAGGCACAGAGAGGCTACTGGGACGCGCTTGAGGGGGTTGGGGCTATCCAACTACCTCCCGACCCCTCAACGCGCGCTGGCGGTGCCTCTACGTGTCAGGAAACGGCATCCAGAATATCGGGGAACCAACCAAAGCGCCACACCCGCTCCGAATGCTACCCCTTCCCGGACTACAGGTGAACCGTGCCAAGCGAACCGGAATCGGAAGAAGACAAGACCAACCGTCTTAAGGCAGCCGAACTTATGGAAAGCGGTCTTCAACCGTCCGACCCAAGATTTCCGCCCGAGCTAAGAGATTGGCTCATCGAATGGCTCCGCCGGCCGTGGCGGGTAGTGCCCTGAAAGCAGGGCATCTGAGAAAATGCAGTTTCAGAAAGGGCAAAGTGGCAACCCAGGCGGCATGCCCAAAGGCACTGCAGAGCTGAAGGAGCTCGCGCGGGCGGCCTCGCCGAAAGCTATCGCCAAGATGATCGAACTGATCGGCCATGAAGATGCGCGCGTTGCGCTGGCAGCCTCAGAGGCCGTGCTTTCCCGCGGCTGTGGCAAGCCTGTCCAGGGCGTCGAGGTAACGGGCGAGGGCGGCGGGCCTGTGGTGTTCCAGACAATCTACGAGAAGTGAGATGACCGAGCAGCGCTGGCAGCGAAACATTCGGATGCGGCGCATGCTTCGCTCGGTGAAGCACCCTAGTCATCCACTCTGGCGTCAATCCGTCCCGCCAAAGGACATGTCTAAGGAAGAGATCAGGGCATTCATGCAGCAGGCGACAGGGCTTGCCACACATTGAGCGCCGTATCCGCAAGTACCAGCAGCCTCTTCACAGCTTCATGGTCAACGGGGGCAAACGGGCCATCGAGATAGCCCACCGCCGCTGGGGCAAGGATGAGATAGCACTCAGCGTCACATGCGAGTTGGCCCACAGGCGCGTCGGCTCCTACTGGCATTGCCTTCCGGAGTATGAACAAGCTCGCAAGGTGCTCTGGACGCAGGTCAACGCGCGGACGGGCAAGCGCAGGATCGACGAGGCATTCCCGCCCAGCGTTCGCGCCAACACCAACGAGCAGGAGATGTTCATCCGGCTGCACAACGGCAGCACATGGCAGCTTATCGGCTCGGACCGATACAACGCGGTCGTCGGGGCCGGCCAAGCGGGGATAGTCTACTCGGAATGGGCTTTGGCGAACCCTAGCGCCTGGACGTATCACCGGCCGATGCTCGTGGAAAACGGCGGCTGGGCGATGTTCATCACCACTCCTCGCGGTCGCAACCACGCTCATGCGCTGTACGAGCTTGCCAAGAGCCGGCCGCATGAATGGTTTGCTGAGGTATCGAGCGCCAGAGACACAGGGGCGCTCACTGAGGGGCAGTTGGCTGATGCCCTGGCCGAATACCAGGCACTGCACGGACACGACGCTGGCAGGGCGCTATGGGAGCAGGAATACCTCTGTAGCTTTGACGCTGCCATCCTCGGTGCCTACTTCGGGCACGAGATGTCCCGAGCCGACCAGGAAGGGCGCATCTGCGTTGTCGACATCGACTGGACCGAGCCGGTTCACACGGCGTGGGACCTGGGCAAAGCTGTCAACAACCCGATCTGGGCCTTTCAGATTGGCAAGGGCAACCAGCCGCGCATCGTGGACTTCTACCGGCCTGAGAGCGACGACTTGCAGGACTGGTGTGCGGAGCTTGGCAAGCGCGGCTACCACGGCGACGACTACGTTCCGTTTGACATCATGACGGGCAACTGGGGTGCTGGTCGGTCTCGTATCGAGATGATGCGGCAAAACGGCAGGAAACCACGGGTTATTCCGCAGGTGGCCGTAGCGGACAGGCAGCAAGCGGCGCGGCAAACCATCAACGCCGCGGTCTTCGATGCTGAGCGGTGTGCCCTCGGGATAGACGGGCTGCGGAACTACCGCCGTGAATGGGACGACGAGCTGAAGACGTTCCGCGCAAACCCGGTCAAGGACTGGTCGGAGCACATAGGCTCGGCGTTCTGCTACCTCGGCATGGCTTGGCGAGAACTTCCAAAGGCGGCTCCTCCAAAGCCTGCTCCGAAGTGGGAGTGGGAAGGCAAGCCAGACGGGACGATGGTCGGGCCGAGGCTGGTCGACATCATCGAGCGCAACAAGCGCAAAAGACTGGCTGCGATGCACAGATGAAGCGGCTACGCGGCAAGAATGAATCTATGGATAGCGTGCAGCAGTGGCGGCGTAAGTGCATCGCGTCTGACGTTGCCGCATGCGCCGTGATGGCCGAGCATCATCCCGAGCGTGACTTGCTGACCCGTATGCGGGCGGCTCTAGAGCGCAAAAGGCTCGCAGGGATGCGGTGACGGCATCTTGGTTTGCCGACCGTGGGTTGAGCGCGCAGGCGTGAAGTGCTCCCCGACACGGGGATAATACCAATCACTGATTGAAAACTAGGTGTCTCGATGTCCATTGTTGGCCTCGGATATGCATCTCCATGGCAGCCGTAACCGGATGGGAGATACAGCCGCCGCTCATTGCGCCAGCCATCGGCTTTGCACCAACGGCCGGCCCCTATGGAACCACGGCACCGGTCAACATTATGGACCCGATTTATAATGTTGATCCGACTGGTGTAGTGAGTGCAAACGCTGCAATCGAGGCAGCAATCGCCGACGTGGCGCTGACGGGCGGGACGCTGCTGTTTCCCTACGGGAGATATAAGCTTACCGGCACAGGGGTCGTCATCGGGCGTGGAAACATCACGATAGACGGAAACGGTTCGTCCGTTTTGGACTGCACAGGGTTGGATACGGGGGCGCATGGCTTGCATTTTGGCGGGTCGATCAGCGCTACGACGACGACATGTACGCACGACGTGGCAATTGGGGACACGCAGATAACGGTTGCGAGCGCTGCCGACTTTGCGGTGGGTGATTTCTGCAAGTTCACGTCCACAGAGTATTTCAACGGCATCTCGGGGGCGTCTGGGTATGGGCTGACGACGAAGGGAGAGTTCCTCCAGATTTCGTTCATCTCGGGCAATGTGATCACGTTCGAGAGCGGGATTCTGGATAGCTACACGCGGGCGGCGTTTGGGTCTGTGTCGCCCAACACGCAGACCCTTACGAAGATGAATTTTCTCGAAAAGATTAATGTCAAGGGCCTGGGCTTTGAGGGGCCGGCGCAGGGAAGCTCGTGGTTAGGAAGCTCCATTCCTAGCACGGCGCGGGGACTGGGATGCTTTTACGTTCGTGGCCTCAAGATCAACGACTGCCGGTGGAATAATTTCTCCAGCTTCGCGCTTATGTTGAATCATGTCTTATACTCTGAGGTGAGCGGAAACGTCAGCCAGGGACTAGATCTGACCACGGCGTCGAACCAGGGGGCGACGCTTAGCCCGTGGTTCTATTTCATAAACAATGTCAGTGTGCAGGGGCAGGATTTCACCCGAAACATCGGCTACCGGCATCGGCATTTCATGGACGGCGGCGGCGGCGGGGACGGTCTGGCGGTCGTCACCCGCGCCCTGAACGTGGTTGGGAATCTCGCCCACTCCTGCGCCAATCCGTTCATCTGCCATCAGGCGGCAGACGCGCTGTTTGCCGGCAATACGATAATCTCTGGCCGGGGTGGGGCGTTTGATTTTCGCGGCAGGAATGTTGCTATCGTCGGCAATCGCGCGACCTATTGTGGGGGTGCCTTTGCCTCAGTCGGGGGACCAAGCGATCAAGGGTATGACGACAACGGGCTTGTGGCAAATGGTAATGTCCTAATCGCAAATAATGTTGTGGACCATTGTGACGGTAGGTTTTTAACACTGACGGGTGACAGTGATGTGGTAAGCGTTACGGGGAATGTCGCTACTAATATGAGTGAGAATGGCATTAGGACTATTTCTAATCGCATAAGGTCGATGAATATTTCTGGAAATTACTTTCACAGTCCTAACCGGCCAGCGCTGGATGATGGTGTTTATGGTATTGAGGATGACAATTTTAATGGGAAAACGTTGGAGCGTGGGGCTATTAGGATTATTGGTAATACATTTGACAATTTTGCCACAGGTGTGTTGATCGAGGGGTGTGGAGATTTTGATTTACCTGGGGTCGAGACGCCTGCTGATAACATTGATATTTCTGGGAACACGTTTCTTAATATAGACAACTTTGATTTGAGGCTGGGGAATGACAGCGGGGCGCGCGGCTTTTATGGTGACAACATTCGAGTTCAGGATAACTTGTTTTCCAAGCCGTTAGCTAGCGCGGTAAGCTTCACGTTTGGATACATGTTCAAGGCGTTTCCGGCTATTGGGGGTAATAGGTGTCTTGGTGAGCCTGTTTATGAGTATTGGCCGACTGCTGGTGTTTTTGATGGCACTGAGGACAATGGGCATCAGCATGGCAGGACGGTTCGTGTTGGGGATAAGTTCGATAAGGTGACGCCTACGGCTGCAGGCGTTGAGGGGTATGTAGTTACAGCTGCCGGCACGATGGGGAGCACGGTCCGGACTGGATCGATGACGAGCGGAACTAACATTCTTACCACGACAGCCAGTGCTGGGTTTATGCCGGGGAATTATATAAGCATTCCTACTGCTGGGCCGGCTGCGGCTACGTTGAAGACGCGCGTGACAGCGGTCACGCCAGATAAGATGACGTTCACGACGACTGACACGGCGAGCAGCACTGCGACGGCGCAGACAATCAACTACGCCAATCCGACAATTAAGGCGCGCGGGGTCATCGCGGCCTGACCTAACCCAAACATTCACTTCTGAAGTCTGAAAAGGACTGGAAAGCATGGCTTCTCCGGTAACGGTCTCCTATTCGACGGGGCTTCCCGGCACGATAGGCGATGTGGCGGTCACGCCAACCACGCCGCTCCCTGTCACGGGCGTTGCAGGTGGCTCGATCACGGCTATAGCGCCCGTTGTAGCGACGGCATCGCTGACGGCGCTCGCCTCTCTCGCAACCACGCAACAGCTCCTCGCAGCCAACAGTGCCCGGCAGGGGCTGATCCTCGTCAACACCGACGCGAACAACGTCAAGATCAAATACGGCACCACGGCCTCGGCCACGTCCTTCACGGCCATTGTCCCGGCGAATGGCGGTATCTGGGAAATGCCGTATCCGGTCTACACGGGCCGCATTGACGCTATCTGGGATGCGGACGGTGCCGGTTCACTCTATGCGACGGAGATGTAACCCATGCCTGTCTTCGGGCCTTACTTTCCTTCGCAGGCACCAACGGTCGTTACCGTTTCTGGCACGGTGACCGTTCCGGCTTGGGCTACAATGGCCTACGTCACGTTGGTTGGCGGCGGTGCCGGCGGATGTGCTGGCCATGCGACGGGCGGCGGTGGCGGCGGTGGCGGCGCTGCCGGCTTCCTGATTGATTATCCAGTCCCTGTCACGCCTAGCGCTACGCTCACTTTCACCATTCCTACGGCTGCGGCTGCGGCTGCGGCTGGAACTGCCGCGTCGGTTTCCGGTGCGCTCATATCCGTGCCGGCGGCTGGAGGTGGCGGTGTTGGTACGGTTGGTGCTGCGACTAACGGCGGTAACGGCGGCAGCGCTGGAACTGTCGGGTTTGGTTTTTCGGGTCAGAGTGGCCCCACAGGTGGAGCTGGCGTTGGCACGGTAGGAGCCGTAGCCACTGCGTTCGGGTCGTATATGGGTACTGGCTCGACTGGCGGTCCTGGCGCAGGAACGGGCAGCGGTGGCGGCGGTAATTCACGGAGCATGCTCACTGCCGCTTTTATCTTAGCTGGCACGAACATCGGTGGTGGTGCCGGCGGTTGTACCCCTTGGGGCAATGGCGGTGTTGGTGGCACGACTTCGGTCGGCGGCACCGGTGCGGCTGCGACTGCCTACGGTGCGGGTGGGGGTGGCGGCGGGCAGAATGCGGCCGGCTCAGTTGGCGCGCCCGGCGTCGCCATCGTGCGGTTCGCGGCCGGCTGATCGTTTATGGCTATCGGTTATTCAACCGAGACGGCCGTCTCGGACCCCGAAAGTGTGTCTGTCATCGGGCCGCAGAAGCACATTGTGCGCCGCTATTTAGGTGATAGCTGGGCTCCGATGCGCGAGGTGACGGACGAAGACGACGATACTCATGATGCCCTCAACACGCGGGTTTTACAGGAGATTGTTGCCGTAAGCGGCAAGGGCTGGCTGATGCGGCCGGGGTCGTTCTTCCGGCTTTCTCAGCGCGCCGAAATCACGGTAGACGAAACATGCATTGAAGGGCAGGGGTCTAGTCGTGGCACTCTCTACATGCCGGCGAGCGCGTTTAGCAGTGTCAATGCGACAAACACGACTGGTTACGGGGTAGGCCAGCGTTACGGCTCGAATGCCGTCGGCCTGATGCTGACTGGCCAGCGCTCGGGTAGCTACCTCCCCATCAGCAAGGCGGCGATCAGCAACATCCATCTCCGAAGCGAGGTGGATGATGGGCGGATGATCGTCGGCATTGCGGCGCACAATTGTGAAGACTGCGATATTGACGGCAATGAGTTGTCTGGTTTTCCGCTGGGAGATCAGATCAATCTGCAAAGTTTCGTCGGCGGCTCTGTCTCCAACAACTACATCCATGACTGCCTAGAGAACTCGACGGCATACGCCGCCACGCCGGCACCGAACATCACCGCCATCCATATTGACGGCGATCCGATCAACAGCGTCCGCTGCCAAAGCATCAAGCTACATGACAATCGCATCATCAGTGTGCGCGTGGGTCTCGATTTCCGCCTGTCTCGTAGTGCTTCCGCGCCGTGGCTACAGGAGCAAAGCGACGGCATCAACGTCGCGCACTATGGGGCTACAGACCTCTCCCTGCGCGGCAACTACATCGAGGACACCGGCGAAGGGATCGACTGCTTCGGCTCCGATTCCATCATCAGCGGCAACCGGCTGGTCAATAACTACATCTATGGGCTGAAGTTCATTCATGGGGCGCAGAACAATCTCGCCACCGGCAACAGGATTAGGGGATCGGGGCTAGCCGGCATCATCGTAACTGGCAGCTCAACGGCCGGGCGCGCCACGGAGAACATCGTCGTCACTAGCAACGAGATTTCGGATATTGATCCGGATTTGGTCTGGGCCGTTGCTACAACTTCCTGCATCAGCGTTACCGATGGAGGTACGTTCGTCCCGAACGGGTGTTTTATCGCGCTGAACAAGTGCCTAGTCGGCAACGCTACCGTTGCTATTCTCAGATCGTCGACCGGCACCAACGTCTACAGTAAGAACGATATGGAGTTGGGCTATAGCGGGAATGACTATGGAGGCGCGGAAGTCGGAGTCGTCGAGCGCATTGGCGGTCTGCCCGTCTCTAACAACGTGTTCACTGTCTCGTTCGGCGGCGCGCTGGTGGGTGCGACTGTCAATGTCAGCGGACGCGTCATGGTCGACGAACACATAGTCGAATTCTTCATGGCGGCTGCGTTCACTAACAAGGGCAGCTCGACGGGGAACTTCCTGATCAGTGGCCTGCCCGTTGCGTCGATGGTCGGGTTGAACTTTCCCTGCACCATTCACGCCTCGCTCATGACGGCGGGCGTTGGCGATACGATGCTCTCCGCCCTGGTGATGTCGAACACGACGACCATCGAGGTCTACAAGATGGCGGCTGGGGTGGGTAATCCGGCGCGGCTCACGGATGCCGATTTCACCAATACTTCGCTACTGCGCGTGTCTGGGCGGTATCTGAAGGTGGGCACGGCCTGATGGCTGATCCCGTCGACTCCACCGAAGTCTTCGAAACCAGGGAAGAGGCAGCGCAGGACAACGCTGGGCTCGTCCGCATGTGGCTCAGCGCGCTCGATGCGGCGGATGAAGAGGAGAAGTCCTGGAGGACGGAGGCGGAACTCGTCGTCAAGCGCTATCGCCAGGAGGAGGCGTCGGCGAGCACCACGACGCAGCTTGTCGGGTCGGACTACTTCAATATTCTGTTTGCGAACGTCGAGACGACGGTTCCGGCGCTTTACAACTCGACGCCTATTCCAGACGTGCGGAGGCGGTTCAACGATAAGGACCCGGTGGCGAAATATGGCTCGCAATGCATTGAGCGGTGCCTGTCCTACCTGACGGACGCCTACGACTTCGACGCTGTCATGGAAGCGGCACTCAAGGACAACGAGCTAACCGGACGCGGCGTTACAAGGGTTCATTATAAGTCTGTTCCTGGCAAGGGACGCTTGCAGGGCAAAAAGGCTTGGGAATTGGCCATTTGCGAGCATGTTGGCTGGGCGAATTTCCGGCATGGTCCAGAAAGGCAGTGGGCCTACGTCCCGTGGATAGCGTTCGAGCATTTTTACACTCGCGATGAGCTCCGCGACATCTGCGAGTCCGAGATTGCCGAGAAGATTCAACTCGACGTGGAAGTGGCGGACGACAAGACACGGGAAGCGGACAAGCCGGCACCCGACATCTTCATGCGGGCTCGGGTTTGGGAAATCTGGGACAAGGCGACGGAGGAGGTCATCTACATAGCTCCATCCTACAAGGATGCGCCAATTTCGCGTGAGCCAGACCCCCTGGGCCTTGAAGGCTTCTTTCCGGTTCCGCCGCCGCTCTACGTGATCAGAACGACTGATACGCTGGTTCCTGTGCCACTCTATCGCCTGTATCGCAGATTGGCTGAACAGCTGGATCTAGAGACGCAGCGCATCATGGGGCTGACGGCCTGCCTGAAATACCGGGGGCTGCGGGACAGTCGCATCAAGGACTTCGAGAATCTAGCGGTCGCAGGCGATGGTGATTTCCCGCCGGTGCAGGACATCGAGGCTATCTACTCGCTGGGCGGTGGGCTCGACAAAGCCATTTGGGTAATGCCGCTGGATCAAGTGTCCGCTGCTCTTGAAAAGGTGACGCTGCAAAGCGAGATTACCAAGCAGAAAATCTACGAGGTGTGTGGCACCGCCGACATCATGCGGGGACAGACGGACCCGAGGGAGACCAAGGGCGCGCAAGAAATCAAGACGCAGTGGGGCAGCCTGCGCATTCAGAACCGCCAGAAGGCAATTGCAAAATATGCGCGCGACCTGTTCCGGCTGAAGGCGGAGATCATCGCCAACAAGTTTGGTGACGAGACCATCAAGCTGATGAGCGGTATCGAGTTGCCGGCGCAGTGGGAGCAGGATTTCGCTAAAAAGCAGGCTGCGGCCGCTCAGCAGGTCCAGCAAGCGCCACAGCGTCCGCAGGCCCCTCAGCAGCCTGGTGAGCTCAACGGCGCTCAGCGGCCTCCCATAGCCCAGCAAGGGGCATACTGATGTGGCGCACAGAAGGTGAGGCGCGAGGCAAGTGGTGTGTTTGGACGCGCAACACCGACAAGGCGGCGTGTCGGGCTTCGGTTTGCATGATGTGGGTATTTGGCCCTGAGCGTGAGCCCATCGTCTTGCAGGGTGGGTCAACAAAAGACCGCCCGCAGGACGTGCCGCTTTCTTACCTGGTCAGGCGAGAGGATGGGCAGTGGATATGGACGGAGCCGCCTGAAGAGACCGCTGCGCGGCGCTGCGGCTACTGCTCCGTTCCCGGCAAGCCCGACGAACCCTATCCAAAGTGAGCATCTGATATGGCGGTTTCGACAGTCTCTTTCACGCTCACCACGGCGGCCTATCAGGATGTTTCGGGCGGTAATGCGAACTGTGCCTTTCGCTTGCAACTTCGCGGGTTCAGGGACAACGCAATCCGCGTTATCCTCGGCACGAGCCTGCCAACTGCGGGGGCCACCAACTACGACTTGTTCGGAGCGCCCGAAATTTCGCAGGACGAAAGGGTAGTCCAGTTCACAGAACTGACGACGGCCGACCGGGTTTACCTGCGGCTTGACGCCGAACCGGCCAAGACTCCCATAACTCTGACGGTCTATCGCAAATGAAGGTCTTTACCTTCCCCGACCGGCTTGAGGGCTTTTTCCCGCCCGCCGAGTCTACGCGGACAATTACGCCCGAGCAGTTTGGGGCCGACCCGTCTGGCGTGGCGTCCTCGGATACGGCATTCGCCGCTCTTGCTGCCTATGTCAACGGGCTCTCCGAAGACGACGCCGAAGGGCGCGGCGTGCTGATCAATATGACCGGGCGATATAAGCTCAACGACGAGCAGATTTTTACGGCTTCCAACGTGACCATCGACGGGCAGGGGCGGGGCATACTGGACCTCTCCGAGTCCGACGCCGGCGCTGACGCCGATGCGTGGGCGGTCTTGCACTTTGCTCCCCCCGAATATGACACGTTGCTGGTAAATCCATACGCCAACTGTTTTGGCGAGCGCACGACCATCACGACGAACGTTGCTGCGGGCAGCGCTGATGTAACGGATGTAAACAACTCTGCTTTCACCGTCGCCGACCCGTCCGTCTTGAACGAGGGCGACATCATCGCCATCACCAGCACTGGAGATTATTGGAATGGAGTGGCAGGCGTCGGCGGCTTCGATTCAAGTAATAATGGTGAACTCAATTACGTTGGGTTTATTTTCGATGACGCGATAACACCAGCACTCCCGCTCAAATACACCTACCTTGCCGAAACCTACACGTCTTATGTGCGCAAAGTAAAAACAATCCATGACATTACCATCAAGGGCATGCGGGCAATAGGAGCGGGCGGCGGCGCGCTGCATGACACCACAAATCCCACAGGCGTTCGCGCAATTGACTTAGATTTTGTAGATCGCGCGACGATGGTTGACTGCTTCTTCGAGAACTTTCCGCGTTTTGCAGTATTGTCCAATCTTGGCATTGATCATAGCATGGTCAATACGAACATCATCGGCCGCAAGCTGGATGACCCGTCGAACTACGATCCGTCACATATTTCCCAATGGTTCACTGGGTGGGCGGTGTGTGGTGTGTTAGGTGTCAACGTGACTGGCTGCACGGCACGGTTCTGCCGTCGCCTTGTTGATCCGGATGCTTCACCAATTCATATGTTCGACGACGATGTTTCGCAACAAATTCCGTGCTGCGACATCCACATCGTTGGCGGCAACAGCTACTCCTGCATCACCGGGCCGGCCGGGCACAAATATCAGGGAATGAACGTCGTCGGCCACAACGTCATCATGTGCGGCACGGGCGTTCAGCACCGCGGCAAAGACCTAACCATGTCGAACTGCGACATCAGTTGCGAGGGCGGCCTGACCATCGGCGTCGGCAACATCGACGCGGCTACCTATTCGGAGCTGCCATCGAGCGGCTTCCTCCGCATCAATAACTGCAACTTCGACTGCTCCGTAAGCGGCATCCATGCCGTTGTAGCATGGGACGAGTTCAAGCTCTCCGACTCCAAGTTCACCGCTCCACTGGTTTGTGAACTGAACGGGAAGAGCTACCCGAACTGGCGGGTGCGCAACACCGAATTTACCGGCACTGACCCTGCCAATCCTATTATCCGGGATAACTATCTCCCCAAGACCGATATGGGAAATTGGAACTTTAAGGAATGCGTCTTCCAGAATGGAACCTACGGCTTTGACATCCTCGGCTCCAGCGGTGGCGCGAGCGGCGACTTGATCTTTGAAAGCAACAAGTTTCTGGACATCTCGCTGCGCGCCATCCGGTTTGGCTCGACGGGCGTGCCACTGTGGGGTGATCGCATCATCGTTCGGGACAACATTTCCGACATGACAATTACCGGCATTTCTGACGGGTTCGGAGCGAATCCCCTGGAGGTAGGCAACGATTGGGTGCCGCTGACCAAGACGCTGACGATATCTGCAAACGCGGTCACTCTTCCCGACAACATACCGGTTGGCTATCCGATATGCTTCGCTCTCGCTACTGGTGGCGGAGCAGTTGACCTGAACACCATAACCGGCGGCAACCGAGGCCAAGTCATTGTATTCTCATCGGCGGATGGCGGCAACGATGTCACCGTGAAGAACGGCACCGGCAATATCTTCTGTGGTGCCGACTTCGTGCTTACCGTTCCGCTCGACACGATCATGCTGACGAAGATCGTGACCGATGTATGGGTGCCGATAGGCGGGAAGCAGGACAACGCCTGATGGCGCTCACTCCCGAGGAGATTCTCACGCTGCCGACGTGGGAGGAGGTGCTCGGCCTCCTGCGCAATGATCTGCTCCGTCAGTACCGCGTCGACATTGAGAGCGATTCCACCATCCGGGCAGACTTGGTGCGTAGCCAAGAGCAGATGAACCAGTTCATGCAGGGAACCGGGATGTTTCTGCAGGGTGCCACGGAAGCGCTACAGACCGGCATCATCCCGCCTGACCTGCTCATCAAGGTCTACACGGCGTTTGCCCGCAACTACAAGCTGGGTAAGCAGGCCGAGGATGCGCTCGATCAGGCGCAAGAGGAGGCTGAGAAGAAGGCCAAGCAGCCGCCAAAGCCCAGCCCGGAGGAGATGAAGGCCAAGACCGAGCAGGCCAAGGCTCAAATGGACATGCAGGGCAAGGCTGCCGATATCCAGGCCAAGCAGCAGCAGACCCAGATGGATATGCAGGCGAAGCAGCAAGAGCACGCCATGAAGCTGGAGGAGATGAAGCTGGCCTTTTCGCTGAAACAGGCCGAGCTACAACTCAAGGCTCAGGAACTGCAACTAAAGCAGCAGGACATGCAGATGACGGCGGCCATCAAGCAGGAGCAGGCGTCGGCCGACATGCAGATGCAGGAGCGGCAGACGGAGCTTTCCACTCAGGAGATGGAGAGCAAGCACGAGATGGGCTTGGAGATGATGGACGCGAAGGCGAAGGCCCAGAAGCAGCAGATGTAGCAGCGGGCGCAGCAGCCGAAGGGGAAGGGCAAGTGATCCAGGATGTTATCAATCAGTTGAAGGCCACTACGGTTAACGCAAAAAACAAGGTGGTGCTGTCCTATACGGACGACCTTGTCGTGATCACCGTGTTCACGGGGGCGAGCAGCGTGTTTTCCATCATCGTCAACGAAGCGGTGCTGCTGAACGGCATCACAGTGGACGCCGCACCCGATACCGCAGCCAAGCTGGAAGAAGCTGAGGCCGAGGCAAGCCTGTGACCGTCTACGTTCTGCGCGCTGGCCGATGCGTCAACAAAGCCACAGGGGAGCCCATGGAGAAGCCGCACGGCATCTCGGCTCCTCGGGTAGTCTCCGACCTCCCGGCCTACGCCTCGCCCCTTGGGGATGGCATGGTAGAGGGTCGTGCCGCACGTCGGGAGCACCTGAAGCGGAACGGCTGTCGAGAAGTCGATCCTGGCGAGTTCAAGCCAACCTATCTCAATGCGGACGTGGCCCGGCGGATGGGTCGCGAGTGGGACCAGGATGCGGCGAAGGAGCGAGCCGCCCGGCATGCCGATCAGATGCGGGACCGGCTCAATGAGGCTGCGCAGGACACTGCGCGCCTGATGTACGAAAACCGGAACTAGGGAGCTTTTATGTCGGAATTGGACAGCGGTGCGGCACCAGCCGCCGCCGAGAGCACGCCTGCGCTTGCGCCTAATACATCAGCGCCCCCGCCTGCCGCCCCCGCCGCCGACGCTCCCAAGCCGTCCTTCGATGAAGACCTGCGGGCTACCGCGTTCAAAATCCATGCGAAACACAACCCGCCCCGCGAAAACGGGAAATTCGCACCACACATCCCAACGGCGCGCCCTGTAGAAGAGGCAGCGCCGGAGGCACCACAGACACCCGACCAGCCCGAGACGGCGAGCAGCGAACCGGCTAAGGAAAAGCCGGCCATCGATGCGCCGCAGTCTTGGTCGGCCGAGATGAAGGCGAAGTTTGCCGCCTTGCCACCCGACGTTCGCGCTTATGTCGCCGAACGGGACAAGGACACATTTCGTCAGATTTCTCGGATGGGCGAGCAGGTTAAGTCCCACGAGCCGCTACGAGCGGTCGCCGAACAGCATGCCGACTATCTGCGCCAGATTGGACGCACTCCGGAGTCAGCTCTCGACGAGGTGATCCGGGTGTCACAATCCCTGGACAGGAACCCGGCTGGTGTCATCGCCGAGCTTGCGCAGAGGTATAGGGTTAATCTGCAAGCGCTTGCCGCTGGTCAGCCGCAATTGCCGCCGCAACAGCAAAGGGCTCCTCAGTTGGAGCCTGAGCAGGTGCGGGGTGAATTGCGCCGGCTGATGCAGGAGCAGGCGGTTCTCACCGCTATCGACAACTTCAAGAAGGATGCTCCCGACTTCAAGACCCTGGAAACACGTATTGCCGGCAATGCGGCTGCCATTCGAGAGGTCAACCCAGACCTTTCGCCCGAGCAGGTGCTGAAGCAGGCATACGATGATGCTCGATGGGGAGACCCGACCATCCGTGAGCGCATCCTAGCGGACCAGCGCAAGAAGGATGAGGAGCAGGCCAAGGCCGAGCAGGAAAAGCAGGTCAAGGAAGCCAAGCGGCACCAAGCGCTTAACCAGCGCGGAAGTGTCGTTGCGTCCCCCGTCAAGGGGACGTGGGAAGACACCCTTCGCAACGAAGTCGAGAAGCGGATTCCACGCAGGGCCTAGGCCCTTAACCCTCTTCGGAGACCACAATGCCAGCAAACAGCACGTTTACTGAAATTGTGACCTCGACGCTGCGCAATCACCCAGCGGAGATTGCCGACAACGTGAGTGAGCATAACGCTCTCTACCGTCGTCTGAAAAAGCAGAAGAAGGTCACGTTGCAAGGCGGATATGAAATCGTCCGGCCCTTGGATATTGCCGAAAACCCGAACTACCAGCGATACTCGATGTACGACACCCTCGCCATCGGTGCGGGTGATGTCATCAGCGCTGCGAAATATGACTGGGTTAATGCGGCTGTCCATGTCGCCGCAGCCGGCGAAGAAATGCGCAAGAACAATGGCCCTCAGGAGATCTTCAATCTTGTGAAGGCGCGCATCAATAACGCCAAGCGCACTGCCGCCAACAATATGTCCATCGACTTATACTCGTCCGGTGCCCTGACGAACCAGATGGGGGGCCTCGGCCTCATCATCCAGAACGCAGGAACGGGCACGGTCGGTGGCATCATCAGCGGCACCTATACGCAGTGGATGAACCAGTTCTACGAGATCCCGTCATCCAACGCGTGGAGCAAGGCCAATATCAAGGGGTATATGAACATCCTTTGGTTGAGGCAGGTTCGTGGCGGTGATCGCCCCGATCTTATCGTGTCGAGCCATGACTTCTACTCGGCATATTGGGAAAGCCTGCAGGACCTGCAGCGCTACACCAACGGCGCGTCAGGGGACTCGGCTGGAGCCGGCTTCCCGGAACTGAAGTACGTCACTGCGGACGTGATCTTCGACGACAACACCAACTTCGCCACTACGGCGGAGAAGATGTATTTTCTCAATACCGACTATCTGGAGCTTGTCTTCCACGAGGACGCGCAATGGACGGTCGGTGACGAGAAATCGTCGCTGAACCAGGATGCCGTGGTCGTTCCCATCATCTCCATGCACCAGTTGGTGTGTTCGAATCGGGCGCTGCAAGGCGTTCTGATCGACGCCGCATAAGGGAGGGCAAGAACATGGCTTATCAAGTCAGAAGCGCTCTCGCCGGCGCACAGGCGATTGCGGAGACGTCCACGACGAAGAAGCACGAACTCGGGCAGGTAGTCTGGGCTTTCGACACCACCTACGGGTGGGGCGAGTTCATCTATCTGATCGGGGTCGCCAACACCATCGTCGGCTCCTGCGTCACCTATGACGTGGGCACCACATGGGTAACGACGCTCTCGGCGGTCGGTGCCGCTCTACCGCGTCCGGTGGCGTTCGCCATGTCGGCGAATGTTGCCTCGCAGTATGGCTGGTATCAGATCAGCGGTCGCGCCGTTGCGGCCAAGGCTGTGGGCACGTCGCTCGCGGCTGCAGCTGCGGTTGGCGTGAAGACGACGGGCTTGGTGTCGGCGAGCGGCACCGGCAAGGAACTGGCGGGTGCTATCGTTTCGGCGGTGGCTTCGGCCAAGTCCGACGTATCGACGGTGACGCTGGTCATCTCGCGTCCGCACCACAGCGGGCGCGTGACGTAACCCTGCAAGGGGTTAGCGGTGGGGGCGGGCTCCCAAGTAAGTTCCCGCCCCCATTTTCTAGGAGCATTGATGACCGCACCGCGCAGTCAAATCGTCCAGATGACGTATCAGAACCCGCAGGCCGAGAAGCCGCTGTTTATCCCGGTTCTGGTCATCTGCAACACGTCGGACGAAGACCTAGAGCGGAACGTCCGGGAGAATTCAAAGCGCGATCTGAAGTGGGTCAAGCTGGAAGAGCCGCACGACCGCATCGCCGTCATGGTGGGCGGCGGGCCGTCAGTCACTGATCACGTCGATGACATCCGGGCGCTGGACCGGAAGGGTGCCCATATCTTCGCGATGAACGCCGCCAGCGAGTGGTGTCACGAGCATCGCATCAGCGTTGACTACCAGGTCATTGCCGACGCGAAGCCTGAGACGGCGGGCTTGGTTGATCCATGGGCAGAGGAATATCTATTTGCCTCTCAGGTTAACCCCGAGTGCCTGCGATACATCGGTGGGGACTTTGGAACGCTCTGGCACCTTGAGGTCGGCAACATCGAGCGTTGGTTCCCGGAGAAGCGGGTAAAGCGCGGCGGCTACGCCCTAATTGGCGGCGGTGCTGCGGTGGGCAATTCGGCCCTCGCGCTCGCCTACACGATGGGCTACCGCGAGTTTCATATTTTTGGCTACGACTCCTCGCACCGAGACGGGCAGTCGCACGCCTACCCGCAGGATATGAACCGCTTCATTCCATGCGTTGACGTGGAGTGGGGAGGCCGGACTTACCACAGCTCGGTCGCCATGAAGGCGCAGGCCGAGAAGTTCCAGATCACCGCGCAGGCGCTGAAGCAGGAAGGCTGCACGCTGCACGTCTACGGCGATGGGCTGTTGCCGGCGATGTACCTGACGAAGCCGAAAGACCTGACAGAGCAGGACAAATACCGGCTGCTTTGGCAGTTCGATACCTACCGGCAAGTGTCGCCCGGAGAGCATGCGGTCCCGACGTTCCTTGAGGTCGCCAAGCCTGATGGGCTGGTGATCGACTTCGGCTGCGGGACGGGGAGGGCAGGACTTGAGTTGTCCAAATCGGGACACGAGGTGCTGCTCATCGACTTCGCGGACAACTGCCGGGATGAGGAGGCGATGAGCCTGCCGTTTCTGGAGTGGGACTTGGCCCGTCCAATCCCTGCTAGGGCGCACTGGGGCTTCTGCTCCGATGTCATGGAGCACATTGCCCAAGGGCAGGTGAACGACGTACTGGCGAACATCATGGAAGCCGCCGAGACGGTGTTCTTCCAGATCAGCACCCGAAAAGACGACTGCGGTGAACTGATAGGGCACACGCTGCACCTGACTGTGAAGCCGCATGCGTGGTGGATGGAAGCCTTCGAATGGGTTGGGGCCTCCGTCACGTGGTCGCGAGAGGCAGAAGGGGTTTCGCAATTTCTAGTGAAAGGAGAGAGCAATGAAGACGGTAACATTTGAAACGCGTGGAAAAGGCGAGGACTGGGCCACGTGGGTCAACGACAACGACGACAGCGGCTCCGAGACCATCGAGCGGCTGAAGAGCACCGACTTCTGGTCGGTCATCGAAGGCTCTTACAAGAACTGGGTTGCCGCGAAGAGGCCGGCTCCAGCCAAGCTGGCGGCAGACGAGGCGGCCAGGAAGGCTGAAGTCGCGGCGGCAGCGGCAGCGGCAGACAAGAAGGCCAGGGACGAAGCTGCCGCAGCCGCCAAAAAGGCCGAGGCACCCAAGAAGGTCGAAGAGCCAAAACACCCAAGCACGCGCGGCGACTTCACGGCCTTTGAGAAGTCTGCACCACACGGCAAGCAGAAGTAGGGCGCGTCATGGCAAACGGCCTACAAATCCAGAATGAGGAGACCATGCGGGCGCGCAGCGTCCCATGGATTACTCATATCGAGTTCCGCACCGAATATGAGAAGCAGACGCGGGAGGAGAAGCAGACCACCATCGAGATCGTGCGCGTTGCCGACCCGACCGACGAAACCAAGGTGACGGAAAAGCGCATGCCGCGCGAGACGACGCGCACCATCGTCGAGACGGTGCCGGTCGACTACGTGTCGTGGTCGCTTCGTCCGCAAACCAGCGGCAACATCCCACCGACGTTTTCCGACAAGGTGGCACGTGTTGCCAAGTCCCGGGAGTTGTGGCCTAAAATTGAGCCGGTCTACGAGGCGTGGAAGCGGAACGAAGAGCCGCCAGTGGATGGAATGCCGCTGTCGAGATGGGGGCACCTGACACCGGCCCAACTCAAAATCATCAGGGATGCCGAATACAAGACCGTCGAGGACTTTGCGACGGCTCCGAGCGGCCATCTGATGAAGCTTCCTCTCCCAGGCGTTCTGGAGATCCAGAAGGAGGCTATCGAGTTCCTGCGCATTCAAGGTGTCATGCAGGACGGGCCTGTTCCGGCACAGATCGCGGTCCAGATGACGGCTATGTCTGAAGAGAATACGGCGCTTAAGCTCCGCATGGCGGAAATGGAGGAGGTGTTCGCCCGCCTTCGCCACGAAGAGAATGAGCCGGTGAAGCGAGGGCCCGGCCGGCCGCGCAAGAACCCAGAGCAGCAGCCAGAGGAAGCGGAGGCCGCTTAGGGTGTCCCTCCTCACCATGGTGCAGGATGCCTGCGACAAGGTAGGCATCCCGCGGCTTTCCACGGTTGTCGGCTCTGCCAGTCCGGACGCACGGCAGATGCTTGCACTTGCCAATGCGGAAGGTGAGGAGCTTGCCAGGAAGACGACGTGGGAAGCACTGACCAAAGAGAAGACGTTCACCGCGACAGCGACAGAGACGCAGACCAGCGCGCTGCCGACCGACATGCGGTTCATGATCAACGAGACGTTCTTCAACCGCAGCCGGCAGCGCCGCGTCATTGGGCCTCTGACTCCGGAGGAGTGGCAGCTCCAGAAGGCGACGACGGCGCAAATCTACTTCGACCAGTACCGCATTCGCGGGGCAGCCATCCTGCTCATGCCGGTGCCGACAGATGGCGATACGTATGCCTTCGAATACATCACGAAGAACTGGGCGACGACGAATGCAGTCCCTCCCGTCGATAGGACGGACGGCTTTGCGGCCGACACGGACCAGACGAAGCTGAATGTCTTCGCGACGACGCTGGGCATTGTCTGGCGCTGGAAGTCGTCCAAGGGACTGGACTACGCGGAGGACTTTCGCACCTACGAGCTTACGGTTGCTAACCTCGTCGCGCGAGACGGTAGCCGGCGCACTATCTCGATGGGAGGGCGGTTCAG
>Ga0105242_10001229_pt1 | contig 20210 bp, 17 predicted proteins | sample KBSM24metaG_FD_81521 | JGI IMG/M metagenome (GOLD analysis project Ga0105242, IMG submission 81521) | Miscanthus rhizosphere microbial communities from Kellogg Biological Station, Michigan, USA - KBS M2-4 metaG | ecosystem: Host-associated > Plants > Roots > Rhizosphere > Soil | place... | reverse complement strand
GCGGCCGCGATTTCGGCGAGATCGACGGTCATACCGAGGCAAGCACCTCGCCGGGCGGGGTGGCGGGAACTTCGCCGGGCGGGTTGGCGGGAACTTCATAGAACTGCGTGGCCCACTTACGCATGGCCATATAGGGTTTCGCGTCGACCTTGGCCAACGCCGGTCGCTCGATGTACTCCTGATAGCGCCAGATGTCCAGGTCCTCCCAGACCGTTCCAAGGAACTGCCGCTCGACCTGCTCGCGCACCGTATCCGGTGGCACGTCTGAGGTGTCGCCGGGTAGTCGGGGCCACCAGATCGAATAGAACATGTCCGAATATCCGTCTTCGACGGGCGTGCAGGCGAAGATCAACCGATGGTTGGACGACCCCTCGAACGCGCTGATCGCGAAGCCGAGGCCGGAGAAGTGGCTGTGTATGTACAGCGCCATCTTGTTCGGGTCGCCGCTGCGCACGTCCGGCCAGCCGGTGAGGAACCGCCATTCCTCCTCGACGGCTTCCCAATTCAGGCATACCGGTGTCACGGTGGCGCCGTGCACGTAGTGGAAGTGCGCGCTGTCGGGCCCGTTCTCGGCGACGATCTGCGGATGCACCGGCTCACGTTCGGCGCGACTCGAAAACTCCGGGTAAGGCCGGTAATACGCGTTCGGGTCGGTGTCGAACTGTGGGAACTTTCCGAACAGGTCCGGTAGCTCCCATTGCGGTTCCTTGCCGTCGGGCTGGTGCCACGCAAAGACACAGCCGTACTGCTCCCGAACCGGGAAGACCCGCAGTCGCAGCGCGCGGTTCGGTCGGTCGGGCTGGTAGGGGATGTAGCGGTTGGTGCCATCAGGGCCCCAGCGCCACCCGTGAAAGGGGCACTCCACGCAGTCGCCGACGACCTTGCCGCCGTGACCGATGTGTGCGCCGAGGTGCCGGCAGTGACCCGACAGCAAATGCAACTCGCCGGACTCGTCGCGGTAGGCCACCAGATCCTCGCCGAAGTACCGCAGCGGTCGGACCTCGCCCTGCGGAAATTCGGCCGACCAGCCGATCATGAACCAGCCCGTGACCCTCCAGGTGAATGGGACCTTCACGCAGCCGCCTCTTGAGTCGATGGATACTAAATTGATTACAGTATAGAGTTCCGCAAAGGGCAAGATCGGCAGGCTGCGACGCCGGCGATTAGCTTGCTGGCCGCCTTCGCCACATGTAACGTCATGGCGCGATTTCGGCCGAACTGCCGCCTTAGCGTTGCATCCGACGCGAAACAGGCTGTCAGTCAGTCAATTTGAACTCACGGACGGGTCGCGACGTGCGACCCCCTGGCCGTCGATCGACACTTGATTTTCCGTGACCCTACGGTAGCGTAGGTTACGCAGCCGTAGGTAAGGGATGGAGAGTCTCGATGACGACAACCCAAGAGGCATTGCTCACTGAGCTGGAACCAGTGGTAGAGGCCAACCTGAATCGACACCTTGAGAATGCGAAGCCCTGGAATCCGCACGATTACGTTCCGTGGAGCCGGGGGCGCGACTTCGCCCTGTTGGGTGGCCAGGACTGGACTCCTGCGGATTCCCGGCTCGACGAGGTTTCCAAAGCCGCCATGATGGTGAACCTTCTCACCGAGGACAACCTGCCGTCCTACCACCGCGAAATCGCCGTGCGCTTCGGAAGTGATGGCGCCTGGGGACAGTGGGTCGGCCAGTGGACAGCCGAAGAGGGTCGCCACGCCATCGCGATCCGCGACTATCTCGTCGTCACCCGCGGCGTCGACCCCGTAGCCCTTGAGCGTGGTCGCATGGTGCACATGGCGGCCGGCTATGACTCGGGCGATAAATCACCAATAGAGGCCCTGGCCTACGTGTCCTTCCAGGAACTGGCGACGCGGATCAGCCACCGCAACACCGGCCGAGCATCTGGATGTCCTATCGCCGAACAACTCCTCACCCGGATAGCGACAGACGAGAACCTGCACATGGTCTTCTATCGGAACCTGGTGAACGCTGCGCTCGATATCGCACCAAACGCGACAATGAAGGCGATCGCTCGCGAAGTGATCAACTTCCAGATGCCGGGAAGCACCATGCCAGGCTTCGCGGAAAATGCTCTAGCGATCGCCAAGGCAGGCATCTACGACCTGCGTTCGCATTTGGACGATGTCGTGCGTCCGGTGCTGCGGTTCTGGGGGGTATTCGAGCGCGAGAATTTCGACGGCGAAGGAGCTCGCGCGCGAGACGAACTGGCGGCATTTCTCGATCTGGTGGAAGAAAAGGCCTCTTACTACGACCAGCGTCGCGAAGAACGACTGGTCACCTCGGCACGGTAGATCACGGTAGATTTCGCGACCGCTCCCGGCTTGGCTCTGATACTGTAATCATTACAGTATCAGTGTGTAGCCGTGAACGTGAGGTGCCGACTCGTGACCGTGCCTGCCCGCTTCGACGCGATCGTGATCGGTGCCGGATTCTCCGGCCTCTACGCGCTACACCGGCTGCGTGAACTCGGCGTCCGCACGCGCGTGCTCGAGATGGCCGAAAACGTCGGCGGGACATGGCTGTTCAACCGATACCCGGGCGCCCGATGTGACATCGAGAGCATCGAGTACTCCTACAGCTTCTCCGACGAGATTCAGCGGGAGTGGGTGTGGACCGAGACAATGCCTGCCCAGCCCGAGATCGAGGCTTACCTCAACTTCGTCGCAGACCGGCTCGACCTGCGCCGCGACATCTCCTTCAACACCGAAGTCGTCGCGATGACGTTCGACGAGGACGCCGGCGAATGGTTGGTCGAGACCTGGGCGGGGGAGACCTTCGTCGCCCCGTTCGTGGTCGCGGCGTCAGGAATCCTGTCGGTACCCCTCGAACCCCAGATACCGGGCATGGATGCGTTCGCGGGGCCGTCCCTGTACACCGGCTGCTGGCCGAAGGAGGGCGTCGACCTGACCGGCAAGCGCGTCGGGGTCATCGGCACCGGTTCGACCGGCGTGCAACTGATTCCGGTCGTGGCGCGGCAGGCCGGTCACCTTTCGGTGTTCCAGCGCTCACCGGCGTACACGCTGCCGTGGCAGGTAAGGCCGCTCGAACCGGGCGAGCTCGATGAGATGAAGTCCCGGTACGGCGAGATCCGCGCGGCGCAACACGAGCACCCCGTCGGGGCCGCGCGACTGAGCGCGTTCTCCGTGATGCTCGAGATGATTCAGCGGCCGCCCTTGAAGTCGGCCTCCCGCGAGGAGCAGTTACGGGCCATCGAGGAGAACGGCGTCATCGGTGCGCTCAGCTGGGGCGACGTGTTCTTCGACATCCAGGCCAACCAGATGGCGGCCAGGCTCTACGGCGAGGCAGTCGCCCGGATCGTGAACGACGCCGACACTGCGGCGGCGCTGACACCGAGTCATCCCTTCGGATGTAAGCGCCCGATCATCGATCAGGGCTACTACGAGACGTTCAACCGCGACAACGTCACGCTGGTCGACCTGCGCAGGGGGCCGATCCGCGAGGTCACCGCCACCGGCATCGACACCGAACAAGGGTTCCATGAGCTCGACGTGATCATCTACGCCACCGGTTTCGATGCGATGACGGGTGCGCTGACGCGCATGGACATCCGCGGACGCGACGGCATGTCCCTGCGCGAGTTCTGGGCGAGCGAGGGCCCGCTGTCCTACCTCGGGCTGGCGGTCGCCGGGTTTCCCAACCTGTTCATCGTTCAGGCCCCCGGGAGCCCCTCGGCAGCAACGAATTTCGTTGCTGCCCTCGAACAGCACGTGGAATGGATCGGCGATTGCATCGCGTATCTGCGTACCAACGACTACCGAACCATCGATGCGCTGCCCGACGCCCAGCGCGAGTGGATCGAGCACACGACCTCCCTCGTGGCGCCGACCGTCCTCGTCCACCCAACGTGCAATTCCTGGTACAACGGGGGCAATGTTCCCGGCAAGAAACGGATGTACATGGGATACACGGCGGGGATACCGAAATACCGTCGCCGCTGCGACCAGATCGCAGCCGCCGGCTACACGGGCTTCAAGCTCGCCTAGTCGATGAAAACGTCGGAACGGGTGTGGCGGATCGGCCGCGATGTCGCGGGGGTGCTACCGCGGGCACACGCGGCGCTGCGGAGGGAAGGGCGGAATCCGCTGTCGCCAGGCGGTCTTCGGCTCCTCGGTGAGGTGGCGATGGACGAGGCCGCGCTGACGGGGATGACGCTGACGGCGTCGCCGCCGACGCTGGAGCGCTCGGAAGAAGCATGCGCGGCCGCGGCCGATGAGTTGTCAGCGCTCGGTGCCTGCGCTCACGCTCGACCGGAACCATTGCACGTGAAGACGATTGGTCGGCGTCGGTTCGGACGTTTGGTTTATGAGCGGCTGACGTTCGAGCACGACCCTCTGCTGCCGCCGTCGTTGGCGGGGTCGGGCCTCGGCGGCCCGACGACTGCAGCGGTACATCTGTGCCGGCAGGGTGATGACCGGCGACCGTGGCTGGTGTGGGTGCACGGCGCAGGGCAGGGGCAACCGCTGGACCTCTTGTTCTCGCGGGCCCGGCGCATCCAGAGCGAGCTCGGGTTCAACATCGCGCTACCGGTGCAGCCGGGCCACGGCGTCCGTCGCGAAGCATGGCCGGCCTATCCGAACATGGATCCGCTGGCCAACGTCGCGGGGATGATGCGGGCGGTGTCAGAGGTCCGAGCGGTCGTGCGCTGGCTGCAGCCGCGGTCCACCGCCATCGCGGTTTCCGGTGTGTCGATGGGCAGTCCGGTCGCGGCACTGGTGTCGCACCTCGAGACGGTGGATGCGGTCGCGGTCTATACCCCGATCTTCGGGCTCAACGCGATGATCGCTCAGCACCTCGGCCGGTGGGGCCCGTCGGTCCGCGACGTCGGCGATGTACTGCGATCGGCGACTGTCGCGCGGTTGGCGTCACCGGTCGATCTGCTGGCTGCCGAGCCGACGCCGCCGCCTGAGCGTCGCCTCATCGTCGGCGCTTGGCACGACCGGATGGCGTTGCGCGAGCCCGCTCTCGAGTTGCACGAGCGGTGGGGTGGGGAACTGTACTGGCACGACGGCAGCCATGCCGGGCACCTCTTCTCCCGACGTGTGCAGGCGGTGTCGGAGCGGTTCCTTGGCACGCTCAGCGCGGAAGGCGGCCGCCGATTGTGCGGGTGACCTGCTCGGCGTAGCCGACCAGCAGGTCGATCCATACCTCGCACTGTGATTCGGGCATGCGCACCGTCGGTCCGCTGATCGTGATCGCGCCCAGGATGTCGCCAGCGGAGTCGAATACCGGTGCGGAAAGCCCGGACGCCGAGTCCTCGCGTTCGCCCGCGGTGATCGCATAACCGTCGGCCTTCGCCGAAGCGATGAGCCTGCGCAACTCATCCGGACGGGTGACCGTTCCGTCGGTCATCGGTTCGAGCGGCCCGGCGAGAACCTTCTCCGCCAAGTCCGGGTTCCAGGCCAGCAGGACTCGTGATGCCGATCCCACGTGCAGCGGGATGACCTTGCCCACGTACATGTCTCGACGCAGCGCGTGGTGGGTCTCGGCGACCGCGACGCAGACCCTGAAGTTCTGTTCGACCTTGAAGAAGCAGGCGGTCTCGCCCGTCTTGTCGCGGATCTCCTTGAGCACCGGGTTGACGACCGCCAACACGTCGAGGTCCTTCAGCGCGGTCGCGGCCCAGTACGACATCCGCACCCCGATCCGGATGCCATCGCCCGTCCTGTCCAGCAATCCCTGAGCCACCATGTTGCTCACGAGCCGCTGCACGGTGGAGGTGGGTAGCCCCGTCGCCTGCTGGATCTCGCCGAGCGACATGTCGGGGTGGGCGAGCGAAAAGGCGTCGAGGATCTCCGTGATCTTGGCGAGCACCAGCAGTGGCTGCTGCTTGGACGAGGCCGCGGCGTCTTCGGTTGCCATGACCCGAATCTACCTGCGGTCACACACCTGCTCATTGCCGATGACCCAGTCGAACGCCTTGGCCTTCGACCGTGCGCCCTGAGCGGTCTTCGACCGATTCGGTTCGCCGAGTTCGGCGAGGAGCTTGTCGGTGATGTCCACCATCGAGGCCAGGGTGGAGGGCGTGAACCACTCCGGGCGGGTCGCGAACAACAGGTCCTCGCTGGACGTGTTGCCGCTGGCGCCTGGCGCGAACGGGCAGCCACCGAGGCCGCCCAGCGAGCCGTCGACCATAGCCGCTCCCGCGTCGATCGCGGCCAGCGTGTTCGCCACGCCAAGGCCCCATGTGTCGTGTCCGTGAAAGACGATGCGCCGCTGGGGGCTTCGCGCTTGCAGGTCGACGATGAGGTCGGTCACCTGTGTCGGGATGGCCTGACCGATGGTGTCGCACACGACGATGTCTTCGGCTCCTGAAGTGCGTGGGTCGGCGGCGATCCCGATCACCCGCTCGGGGTCTGTCAGGCCCTCGAACGGACACGTGAACGCCGTGGCGATGCACAGTTGGATGGCACCCCCGGCCTCTTGCGCGATCCGGACGGCGTCGGGCATCGCCGCGACGCTGTCTTCGGTGCTGCGCCCGATGTTGGCCTTGTTGTGCGAGTCCGACGCCGAGAAGCAGTATTGGAAGTTGCGCGCACCCGCGGCCGCCGCTTTCTCGATATGCCGCGGCGTCGCGACCCAGATCCAACAGCGATCCAGCTCATCGGCGTCCAACGCCGCGACGACGTCGAGCGTGTCGGCAAGTGGCGGAACGAGATCCGGGCGCGCCATCGAACCGATCTCGAGCGCCGGTACGCCAAGGGCGAGCAGCTCGCGGATGATCTGTACCTTGCGGTCGGTGGGCAGCATCTTCGCCGTGAGCTGCAGCCCGTCGCGCAATGTCACATCGCGGAGCTCGGCGTGCGGCGTGTACGGACGAGGTGTCATGTCAGTGCTTCTATCTCCTCGTCGCTGAGACCCAACACCGACGACAACACCTCGTGGGTGTGCTCGCCGAGGTCGGGCCCGACGTTGCGAATCGGCAGCGATGCGCCGCCGATCACCGGCACGATGCCGGGGAAGCCCACGGTTTTGCGGTGCGCTTCACCGGTGTCGACTTCGAAGTGCTGGATCATGTTTCGCGCCTCGTACTGGTCGTCGGCGCAGATGTCGGCGGCGGTGTAGATCGGGCCGGACGGCACGCCGGCCTCCTCGAGCAGCTTGAGCGCCTCGTCCCGGCTGCGTTCGATGGTCCACTGCCCGATTGCCGCATCGAGTTCCTCGCGCCGTCGCCAGCGGCCCGCGTTGGTCTGCAGTTCCGGATCGTCGGCGAGGTCCGGCCGACCGACCGTCTGCATGTAGCGCCGGAAGATCGCGTCGCCGTTGCCCGCGACGATGATGTTAGTGCCGTCGGCGCAGGGGTAGGCGTTGCTCGGCGCAATGCCCTCCATCCGTCCACCGACCCGTTCGCGCGTGACGCCGTAGGCCAGATAGTCCGGCACCAGTGACTCCATCACCGAGAAAACGGATTCATTCAGCGCCACGTCGATAACACGCTGTGGCAGTGGCACTTTGACGTATTCACGCTGGAACAACGCCATCACGGTGCCGAATGCGGCGTAGATCCCGGCAATCGAGTCGCCGATCGAGACACCGGTACGCACCGGCGGCCGGTCGGGGTCGCCGACCAGCTCTCGCAGGCCGCCGTACGCCTCGGCAACGGCGGCGAATCCGGGCCGCTCCGACAGCGGCCCGGTCTGGCCGAACGCCGAGATGCGGGTGATCACCAGGCCGGGGTTGACCCTGTCGAGTTCCTCGGGACCCAGCCCCCATTTTTCGAGCGTGCCCGGACGGAAGTTCTCCAGCAGCACGTCACAGTGCCGGATCAGGTCGAGCACGAGCTGCCTGCCGCGCTCGGTCTTGAGGTCGAGCACGATGGACTTCTTGTTGCGATTGATGGTCCGGTAGAGCATCGACGTGTCCCCGGAGTACAGCCGCCAGTTGCGCAGCTCGTCCCCGGTGACCGGGCGCTCGACCTTGATGACCTCCGCGCCGAAGTCGGCCAGCATCCGGCCCGCGGTCGGCGCGGCGATGTAGTTGCCGAGCTCCAGCACCCGCACTCCGGCGAGTGGACGAATGTCTTTGGTGTTCAATGTCGTTCCTTGCTGTGTATCAGAACAGGGCGCTCATCGGCAGGATGAGCAGGATCGCCACGACCGAGGCGACGGATACGCCGACCGTGACAGTCTTGAGTGCACCGCGCGTGGACTGTCCCAACAGCGACTGCAACAGCCAGAACGTATTGCTGGTGACATGGACACAGAAGAGCGAGCCCGCACCGGCGGCCAGGGCGATCAGGACCGGGTCGAGTCCGATGATCGGCGCCACGGGCGCGAGGATGCCCGCCGACGTGATCGCGGAGATGGTCACGGAACCGACCGCGACGTGCAGAGCCGCGGCGATGAGCCACACCACGAGCAGCGGGGCGGCCGTGCTGGCGGTGAAGTACTCGCCAAGGATGTCGCCGAGACCGGCCGCCTTGATGGTGGCGGCCAGCGAGCCGCCCACGCCGGTGAGGATCAGGATCTGACCGCTCTCCTTGAACCCGGTGGCTATCGCGTGCTGAATCGCCTCGGTACCCAGCGTGTAGCGGCCGACGAAGCTCGTGCCTATCAGGCCGATCAGCAGGGCGATGACGGGCGCGGAGACGAACTTGACGATCGGGTTGTGGACGTCTGCGGCATCGAGGATCGCGCCAGTTGCGATGAGGAGGAGCGAGACCAGCATCGGCGCGAAGAGCACGATCAGCGGGGTCTGGGTGCGCGTCACGATTGCCGTCTTGGTGGCGACGCCGCCGCCCGTCGGACCGTCATCGTCGGGTGTCGTTGTGGCGCTCGACGGTTCGTCATCACCGTCGTCAAGAGGGGCAGGATCCTCGCCGAGGAACTCCTGCTCGTCGCGCTCCGGGTTCCACCAGCCGTGATTGAACAGAAAGGACATGATCGCCACCGCGATCGCGACGGTGGGAATCACAAGGAGCACGCCGAACAGCAGCATCTTGCCGAGCGGCACACCGAGCAGGCCGGCCAGTGCAAGCGCGCCCACCCCGGGGACGGTCAGCACGATGCCGCACTCGAGGCCGATGGCCATGGCCGTGGCCATTCGCGCGGTTCCGTTCTTGCCGATCTTCTTGGCCATGCTGCGCCCCAGCGGTGCCGAGATGACAAGCAGCACATCGAGATAGATGGACTGGAGCAGCGTGGCAATCGTCAGCGACATGGCGTAGGGCATGCGCTTTGGCCCGAACAGCTTTAGCAGCGTCTGCACCAGTCGCTGAATGGCCCCCGTCTGCTGGAGTATCGCGCCCATCAAAACTCCGAACGCGATCAGCAGGCCGACCTCGGCCATGATGTCGCCGAATCCCTTCATGATCGCGTCGATCGTCTTCTCGACGCCGAGTCCGGCCGCCAGGCCGAGGTATGCGGAGCCGATGACCAGCGACACGACCGGGTTGAACTTGAATCGCACGATCATCACGACCACGGCGACGATCGCGACCGCGGTGTTGATGACGATTGCGGTGTGTGACATGGGTGCAGCCCCTTCGAACGTCTGCGCTTCGGGTGAAGGTCACCACAGGCCACTTGAGGTGTGACCCACGACGCATTCATATTATGAGCACATACTCACAATATAAGCAAGTATGTAGCCGATGTCGAGCTCGACCTGGAGTTTTGCGGATTCAGGGCGAACGGCTCAGCGCGGTGAGGGGGCTCCATAGTCACGAATGAGCCGGGCGCGGACGTACGCCATCTCCTGTGCCATGTCGATCGGATACGCCTGCATGATCCATTGGTATGCGGTGCCGAGGACGGCCGAGCCGAAGTCGTTGACCGCCCGGTCGATCTCGATGTCGGGCCGCACCGACCCATCGGCGAAGCCCCTTCGCAGTCCCGCCTCGACCATGTCCGCCGCCCGCTCGAGCCACATCCGGATGCGCGGGCCCACCGGCGACGTCGCCTTGATCGCCTCGAAGGTCAGCACGAATATCGCTCGCAACAAGTCGCGATCCTCGTCGTGGAGCTGCGCGATGCGATCGACGTGTGCGAGTGCTTGGTGCAAACCACTGGACTCTGGGTCGAGTGCAGGGCTGAGCTTGTTCACGTATTCGGTGGCGAACAAGGTCTCGAGGATGGCGTCCTTGCTGCCGTAGCGGGCATGCACCATCGCTCGGCTGTACCCGGCACGCCGACCGATCTCGGCAGCCGTCGTTGCTTCCCATCCTTTTTCGGCGATCAGTTCCACCGCGGCCTCGAGCAATCGGCGGCCCGATATCTCGAGGCGCTGGGGCTGGGTCAGCCCCCGGGAGGGGGACGGCACCCTTGCATATTAGACGCCCGACAACTAACTTAATTGTTCCGCGTCAAATTTCTTTTGGGGGTCGATGATGACTTCTGGTGGGACGGTCGGCGCTGCGGCGGCGGGTGTTCCGTCCGGCATTGAGGGTGTGACGCCACAGTGGCTGACGGCCGCACTGGACGGTGCGACGGTTACCGATGTTCGCGTCGAACAAATCGCACTGGACAGTGGCTTCTCATCGCAGCTGTACCGAGCGCACCTGTCGGGTGAGGGCGTGCCGAACAGTGTGATCGTCAAGCTGCCTGCCGTGTCCGAGGCCGGGGACGCGATGAAGATGCTGGGTGGTTACGCGCGAGAAGTCGCGTTCTACCGACACGTTGCCGGCCGCGCACCTCTGGGCACACCTGTCGTACATGCGATTCGAATGGACGAGAACACCGCCGACTTCGTCCTGGTGTTGGAGGACTTGCAGGACTGGGACAACGCCGACCATCTCGCCGGCCTGTCGCTGGACCGCGCGCGCTGCTGTATAGCCGAACTGGCAGGCCTGCACGCGTGGTCGACCAAGCCGCTGAATACCGATGTCCTGGAGGCGTTTCCGAGCATCGACACCCCGATGACACGCGACCTGCTACCTGCTGCGTTCAGCGCGGGTTGGCAGATCTACCGCGACCATGCCACCGCGCCGGTTCCCGCCGCTGTCGCGAAGTATGCCGAGCGGTTCGCTGCTCTTGCCCCTGCGGCGATAGATGCGCTGAGTCAGCGCTCGATGTTGATCCACGGCGATATCCGCGCGGACAACATGTTCTTCTGCGGTGATCGGTTGAAGGTGGTCGACTTCCAACTTGCCGGAAGGGGTGCAGGCGCCACAGATGTCGGGTACCTGGTCAGCCAGGGACTTCCGACGGAAGTGCGCTCAGGGCGTGACGAAACGCTGCTGCGCGAGTACCTCGATCAGCTGTCGAGTCATGGTGTCAGCGACTACTCCTTCGACGAAGCGTGGCGGCATTACCGATACGCCGTTGCCTACTTCGTGGTGCTGCCTGCGATGCCGTTGCTGAGCTGGGACTCACTGCCGGAGCGCTCGCGGCAGTTGTGTATGCGCTTGGTGGAGCGCGCGGTGGCCACCATCGACGAGACCGACGCCGTGGAGGTGTTCAAATGACTCGAACCGCAAGAGAAGTCGTCGAGCTGTACAACCTCGTGGTGTGGAACGAGCGGAACTTCGACCTCGCCGACGAGCTGATGGGGGATACCGTCATCCGGCATGAGGTGGGTGAGGCGCAGACGCTCAGCCACGAGCAGGCCGTCCAACGCGTCGTCGACAACTGGGCCATGTTCGACAAGCTGCGGTTCGATCTCAACCTCGTCGTCGCCGGCGACGACGGCGAACATGTGGCGATCGTGTACCAGTCACCGATGGAGCTCAAGGACGGCACGAAGACAAGTGTGGGAAGTATGGAGATCTTCCGTGTCGTCGAAGGCAGGATCACCGAAGTCTGGAACTGCGGCTACAAGCAAGGGGTTTGGCAATGACGCGTGTACTCGATGAGCTTGGCTACTACCTGCTGGCAGGCGCCGGCGGGGAAGGGCCCGCGACGTTGATGGATGAGGCCCGCCGCGGTGAGGAACTAGGCTTCGGCACCGCATTCATCTCTGAACGCTGGAACGTGAAAGAGGCGTCGTCGCTCGTCGGCGCGGCCTGCGCCGTTACCAGCCGCATGCAGATCGCCACGGCGGCAACCAATCACAACACCCGCCACCCGCTGATCACCGGATCGTGGGCGACGACCATGCACCGCCTCTCCGGCGGCCGGTTCACGCTCGGCATCGGACGCGGGGTGGCGGCGATGTACGCGGCCTTCGGCATTCCCGCCGTCACGACGGCGCAGATGGAGGACTTCGCGCAGGTGATGCGGCGGCTCTGGCATGGCGAGGTGATCTTCAATCACGACGGTCCGATCGGCAAATACCAGGTGCTGTTCCTGGACCCCGACTTCAACGAGGACATCCGGCTGGCCCTGGTCGTGTTCGGGCCCAACACCTTGAAACTCGGGGGCCGGGCCTTTGACGACGTCATCCTGCACACCTATTTCCCGCCGGAGACCCTGCAGCGGTGCGTGAACACGGTTAAGGACGCCGCGGAGAAGGCCGGTCGGGATCCCGACAGCGTGCGGGTGTGGTCCTGTTTCGCCACGGTCGGCGACCATCTTCCCGAGGAACTGCGGCTGAAGAAGACTGTCGCCCGGCTGGCGACCTACCTACAGGGCTACGGCGATCTCATGGTCACGACCAACGGCTGGGATCCCGCGGTGTTGCAACGCTTCCGGGAAGATTCCGTGGTCACCTCTATTCCAGGCGGCATCGATCACAAGGCCACGCCCGAGCAGATCGAGCACATCGCCACGCTCATTCCGGACGAGTGGCTGGAGCCGGCGGCCACCGGATCGGCGCAGCAGTGCGTCGACCGCGTCCGCAAGGAATTCGACTACGGGGCCGATGCGGTGATCATGCACGGCGCCACCCCTGACGAACTGGAGCCGATCGTCGACGCCTACCGCGCGAGCCGGTAGTGTCCCGATTCCGCGTCGGCCTGATGGACTCGATCCTGGCCGGGCGACCATCGGTTGACAGCTACAGCCGTGCGAGTTACCTTGCCGCCGTTGCCAATCGCGTCGATTCGTACTGGGTGCCGGACCACATCAACGGCCAGACTCCCCGCCCGCTGTGGGATCCGAAGTACACAGCGTCGGCACGCTTGTTGCGCTCGCCCGACGCAGCGATGGAAGCGTGGACGCTGTTGGGTAGCTTGGCGGCGCGCAGGCGCTTCAACCGGGTGCGCCTCGGTGTCGGCGTCACCGACACCGGTAAACGCCACCCCGCCGTCACCGCGCAAGCGGCCGCGACCCTGAATCTGATGACCCGTGGGCGGGCGATCCTCGGTATCGGCCCGGGCGAACGCGTCGGTAACGAGCCCTACGGCGTGGACTGGTCGAAGCCGGTCGCCCGGTTCGAGGAGGCGCTCGCCACCATCCGCGCACTCTGGAACTCCAAAGGCCAACTGGTCAAGCGCGATTCACCGTTCTTTCCGCTCCGTGACGCGATCTTCGACCTGCCGCCGTACAAGGGAAAGTGGCCTGAGATCTGGATCGCGGCGCATGGCCCCCGCATGCTGCGGGCGACCGGGCGGTATGGCGACGCGTGGTTCCCCGGGTTCGCACATCGGCCGCAGGATTACGCCAAGCGGCTGCAGATCATTCGGACCGCCGCCTCCGACGCCGGTCGTGATCCGATGTCCATCACGCCGGCGTTCTGGATGCCGGTCCTGGCCGGGCCGAGCCGTGATGCTGTCGACGCCGCCCTCGACTCCACCATGGTCAAGACGTGGGCGCTCAACGGTCCCGCCGAGTTCTACGCCCACCACGGCGCCCAGCATCCGATGGGAGCCGGCTTCACCGGCATGCAGGACCACGTCTCGTTCACCATGGATGAGCAGACGCTTCGTGAAAAGTCCGGCCAGGTCCCGCTTTCGGTGGTCAAGGGCATGGTGCTCAATGGCACGGTCGACGATGTGCTCGACCAGGCCGCAGAGTGGCGCGACCACGGCGTGCGCTACATAGTGGTGGTGAACTTCGGGCCGATGGCGCCGAGCCTGCGCACCGGACTCGCCTCGCTGATGCCGTTCAACAGGGTGGTCCGCAGCCTCAAGCGGCTGTGATCACGGCGCGCTTACGCCCGCTCAGCGTCCGTTAGCGCGCCGAAATCGCACTCTCATGGCGTGATGACTGTGCGGGACACCGGCTCCGCGGCCGCCTGCCTGCTGTAGATGCCGCGCTGCAGCGCCGACAGCAACGCGTTGCGAGTTTCCTCGGGATGGATGAGGTCGTCGAAGCCGAGATGGCTCGCGGACCGGAAGGACGCCTCCACCTCCATCTTGCGCAGCTTGGTTTCGACGTCCTCCGCGGCGTGCGACGCGCGGCTGAGAGCGGCTGCGCTCATCGCTCCCATGGTGGCGCCAGGGAAGGCGAACGTCGCGCCCTGATTGTCGAATCCCAACAGGGACATGACCATTGAGCCGAAGCCGTAGGCCTTTCGTAGTGTGACATGCAGCTTGACTGTCGTGGCGGCCGTCTGCGCGGCGAACATTCGCGCTCCGCTGCGCAGCACGCCGCTCTTCTCGGACCGGCTGCCCGGCAGCATGCCCGGGTTGTCCGCGAGGAACACGATCGGCAGGTGGAAGGAGTCGGCCACCATGATGAAATGCGCTGCCTTGTCTGCGGCGTCGGCATCGATGGAGCCCGCGAGCACCTTCGGCTGGTTCGCCACCACAGCGACCGGATGGCCACCGAGATGGGCAAGTGCGCAGATGATCGCGGGCCCGAACTTCGGCTGTACCTCGAACCAGTCCGGCCTGTCGAAGACCACGTCGAGCACCGCGCGCATGTCGTACACCTGGCGGTTTCCGCGGGGCACGATGTCGAGCAGTTCGGCCGTCGAGCGCGGCTCCGCCGCCTCGTCGTCGGGCAGGGATGGCGGATACGACCACGCACTCGACGGAAAGTAGGACAGGTACCGGCGGATGTCATCGAGCACCGCCTCGTCGTCCTCGGCGAAGTTGTGGATCACCCCGCTGGCCAGTGCGACGCTCGGACCGCCGAGATCTTCCTTCGAAATGTCCTCGCCCGTCGACTCTTTGACGACCGGAGGTCCCGCGGTGAAGATCGCGCCCTGACGGCTCATGATGGTGAAGTCGCATACCGGCGCCACGAGGGCGCCATGGCCTGCCGACGGCCCGAGCAAGCCTGCCACTGTCGGCACTCTGCCGGAGCACTGCGCCTGCGCGAGAAGGTCGGTGGGGGTGCGGCCGTAGTGCTCGCCGCTGGGCCTGAACCCGGCGCCCTCGAGGAGCATCACGAGCGGGATCCTGTCGCGCAACGCGAGTTCGGCCAGCCGGTAACGTTTCGCATTTCCACCTGGTCCGATGCTGCCCGCCAGGGTGGTGAAGTCCTCGGCGCCGACCATCACTGGCGCACCGTTGATGAGTCCGGAGCCGGCGACGATCCCGTCGGCCGCGATGTCGCCGCCGACGAGCGTGCCGAACTCGCGGAATGAGCCCTTGTCGAGAAGATGCTCGACGCGCGCGCGGGCATCGAGCTTGCCCTTGCCGTGGTGCTTGGCGAGCCGCTCGGCTCCGCCCATCGCATGAGCGTGTCGGCGTCGGCGGGACAGCTCGTCGAGGGTGTCCCCCCAGTCCTCGGCCTTTGTCATGCGCCACTCCTGTCGTCAGAAGGCGATCGTCGCACCGGCATGTTCACGTTGACCATACTGAATTGCTTACTGTAGCGTCTGCGGGCATGGGTAGCGACGGCAGCCTCAAGGTGGACGCGGCCGTGGCCAGCGGGCTTACCGGCGTCGCACAGGCGGCGAGCAAGCTCGAGCGGCGAGGCTATGACTGCTGCTGGACAGCCGAAATCAACCACGATCCTTTCCTACCGCTGGTGCTGGCCGCCGAGCACACCACGCGGATCGAACTGGGTACCAGCATCGCCGTGGCATTCGCCCGCAACCCCATGACGGTGGCCAACGTCGGGTGGGATCTGCAGTCGTACTCGGACGGCCGCTTCATCCTCGGGCTCGGCTCCCAGGTGCAGGCCCACATCGAGAAGCGGTTCAGCATGCCGTGGAGTCAACCGGTTCGTCGCATGCGTGAGTTCGTGCTGGCGTTACACGAGATCTGGGCGTGCTGGCGCGACGGCACGAAGCTGCGGTTCGAGGGCGACTTCTATACCCACAAGCTCATGACGCCGATGTTCACGCCAGAGCCCCAATCGCACCCGGCCCCAAAGGTGTTCGTCGCCGCGGTGGGTGAGGCGATGACCGAGATGTGTGGTGAGGTCGCCGATGGCCTGCTCGCTCACGCCTTCACCACCAAGCGGTATTTCGAAGAGGTGACCATCCCGGCGCTGTTGCGGGGCATGGAGCGCTCCGGTCGGCAGCGCACCGATTTCCAGCTGTCGTGTCCGATCTTCGTGGTGACGGGGGAGAGCGAAGAACAGTTGATCGCGGGCGCAGTCGGCACTCGCAAGCAGATCGCCTTTCACGGCTCCACCCCCGCGTACCGCAAGGTTCTCGCGCTGCACGGCTGGGGTGACCTGCACACCGCATTGCACCAGCTGAGCCTTCAGGGTGAATGGGATCAGATGGGCTCGTTGATCGACGACGAGATCCTCGAGGCGTTCGCGGTCGTCGCACCGATCGACACCGTCGCGAGCAAGATCCGTGATCGGTGCGACGGTGTGATCGACCGCGTCCTTGTCGGTTTTCCCTCCGCTACTCCGGAGGACACCGTCATCGCCGTGCTGGCGGAGCTGCGCGGCCAACCCATGAGGAGTCGCCCGTGACCGCGCCGACGATGGACGAAGCAGCCAAGGTGCTCGCCGACCCACTCGCGTACGCCGACGAGCCGAAACTCCATGCGGCCCTGGCACATCTGCGGGCGAACGCTCCGGTGTCATGGGTCGAGGTGCCGTCCTACCGTCCGTTCTGGGCAATCACCAAGCACGCCGACATCATGGCGATCGAGCGCGACAACACGTTGTTCACCAACTCGCCACGGCCGGTACTCATGACGCGTGAAGCCGACGAGCAGCAGGCCGCGGTGGGAATCAACACCCTGATCCACATGGACGACCCCCAGCATCGCGTGGTGCGGGCCATCGGCGCCGACTGGTTCCGCCCGAAGGCGATGCGGGCGTTGAAGGTTCGCGTCGACGAACTGGCGAAGAGATTTGTCGACAACATGATGGAGTCCGGCGACGGATGCGACTTCGTCCAAGAGGTCGCGGTGAACTACCCGCTCTACGTGATCATGTCGATGCTCGGCCTGCCCGAACAAGATTTCCCGCGGATGCTCAAGTACACGCAAGAGATGTTCGGCAACGACGATGCCGAGTTGCAGCGCGGTACGACCAAAGAGGAGCAGATGGCGGCTCTGCTCGATATGTTCGCCTACTTCACGGCGGTGACGGCGTCCCGCCGTGAGAACCCGACCGAAGACCTGGCGTCGGCCATCGCCAACGCCACGATCGATGGCGAGCCGCTGTCTGACATCGAGACGGTGTCCTACTACGCGATCGTCGCCGCCGCCGGCCACGACACCACGAGCGCGGTGATCTCGGGCGGTTTGCATGCCCTGATCGAACACCCCGATCAGCTTGCACGAATTAGGGATGACCCTGAGCTGATGCCACTGGCCGCCGAAGAGATGATCCGCTGGGTCACGCCGGTCAAGGAGTTCATGCGCACGGCGCAGGAGGACACCACGGTTCGCGGTGTCCCGATCGCCGCCGGCGAATCGGTGCTGTTGTCCTACGCTTCGGCAAATCGTGACGAAGAGGTCTTTGACGACCCATTCAGGTTTGACGTCGGTCGTGATCCCAACAGGCACAACGCTTTCGGCTACGGCGTGCACTTCTGCCTCGGTGCGGCGCTGGCCCGGATGGAAGTCAACAGCTTCTTCTCCGAGCTTGTTCCGCGACTGGAGTCGGTCGAGGTCGCCGGCGACCCGCAACACATCGCGACGATTTTCGTCGGCGGGCTCAAGCACCTCCCGATCCGATACTCGCTGAAGTGAATTGATCGGGGCGGACGACCGCCCCGCGCACGCGAGGCGGCCGTCCTGTCTCAGGTCAGCTCGGGAGAGGAATCCAGATCCCGAAGAACCAGAAGCCCCATTGCTTGTGGCGCGGGTCCCACACCGGCTGCTCATCGAAGCCGCAGTAGTCGATTTGCGGGGGAGGCGGTCCCCACGCCGGGGGCAACGGTCCGTCCCACGGCGGCCTCGGTGGCGGGCCCCGGCCCCATGGCGGCAGACCTTTACCCCATGGGGCGCCTTGAAATCGACCACGCCAGTCGTTATCGCTTGGGTTCCACGGAGGTCGCCAGTCGTGACCGTCGGGTTCGCCTGACATGCCTGGCCCGTGGTTGTCAGGTCCGCCGGGTCCGCCAGGTGCGGCTGGTGCGGCGGGCCCGCCCGGGCCGCTTGGTGCGTCGGGTCCGGCCGGGCCGGTCGGTCCGCTTGGTGCGCCGGGTCCGGCTGGTGCGGCTGGTCCGCTGGGTCCACCGGGTGCGGCGGATCCGCCTGGGCCGCCGAATCCGCCTCCACCGCCCGAGTCGCCGGGAAGCGCCGGACCGCCCCCACTGCCGGGTCCGCCGCCACCGAGTCCACCCCCACCGCCGAGTCCACCCCCACCGCCACCGAATCCGCCGCCGCCGCCGAATCCGCCACCGCCGCCGAATCCGCCTCCACCGCCCCCACCTGCACGGCTTGGACCGCCGGGTATGCGGAAGTCGACGAAACTAGCCGCGGATCCATGACCGCCGGGCCCTCGGGCTTCGCCCTGCGGCGGTCCGCCGGGTCTGTCGGGGCCGCCACACTGAGCCCCTGGAGATTGGATGCAAGGCGCGGCGCTCGCCACACTTGACGCCAGGCCGATTCCCGCAGCGGCCAGAGTGCAGGTGATCGCTGCTCCAGCGACCTTTTGTATGAGCTTCATACCTGGCCTTTCGGGCGTGCGGAGTCGCCTCCACCCACAGGCGAGGTTAGGAACGCGCGATAAGACTTAGCTATGTGCTCAATAGCAGTGTGCTGGAAGGCCACCGACAACGAGAGACCAAGCTCCTGGCAAATGCGAAGGCCGTAAACAGGTTTCGCTAAGTTCTGCTGCGTTTTCGATCTGTCCGATGGTGCCGCTGGTAACCCGACTGGAGTCGAAAGAATCACCACGGACCCGCAACACATTGCGACGATCTTCATCGGCAGACTCAAGCATCTCCCGATCCGCTACTCGCCCAAGTGAATTGATCGGGCGGACGACCGCCCCGCGCACGCGAGGCGGCCGTCCTGTCTCAGGTCAGATCGGGAGCGGAATCCAGATCCCGAAGAACCAGAAGCCCCACTGGTTGTATCCCGGATCCCAGATGGGTTGCTCCTGGAAGCCCCAGTAGTTGATCGGAGGCGGCGGAGGTCCCCACGCTTCCGGCAGCGGACCATCCCAGGGCGGCGCCGGTGGCGCACCCCAGCCCCACGGCGGCAGATCATTGCCCCACGGGGCGCCGTGGAACCGGCCCCGCCAGTCGTTGTCGCCTGGGTTCCACGGTGGCCGCCAATCGTGATTGTCGGGTCCGCGGAAGTCGGGCCCGCCCGGTCCGCCGGGGCCGCGGAAGTCGCCGGGCGGGGGACCACCCGGTCCGCCGGGACCACCCGGTCCGCCGGGACCGCCGGGGCCGCGGAAGTCACCGGGCGGCGGACCACCCGGTCCGCCTGGGCCGCGGAAGTCGCCGGGCGGCGGACCACCCGGTCCGCCTGGGCCGCGGAAGTCGCCGGGCGGCGGACCACCTGGACCGCCGGGACCGCCTGGGCCGCGGTCGCCCTGCGGGGGACCGCCGGGTCCGCGCTGTGGCGGAGGCCCGCCTGGACCACCGGGGCCGCCGCACTGAGCCCCTGGAGCTGGCATACAAGGTGCGGCGCTGGCAACGCCAGACCCCAAGCCGATTCCGGTAATGCCAAGAGTGCAGCCGATCGCTGCTCCGGCGATCATTTGTTTGAGCTTCATAACCTGGCCTTTCGCGCGTCGATAGACGCCCCGACCCATCGGCGAGGTTAGGAAGGCACGCTAAGAATCAGCTATGTGGGCAGTAGCAATCTGCTGTGCCCGTCAACAGGCTCACTTCTGGGATGCAGTGGCCCTGTCGAGTTGTGCCTGCAAGGTATGGGCACCGAGGCTCGAATCCTTCTTGTGGTGGCTGCGCGCTTGGATGGAGACGTCGTGGCCTTCGGCGGCTTTGCGCAGGGCGCCGACGGTGGCCTGTTCGCGGGGGATGTGGCCAAACGGGTCCCAGTGATACCAGCGCATGGCGTTCTCGAAGGTCATCTTGT
>Ga0105242_10001226_pt1 | contig 20233 bp, 13 predicted proteins | sample KBSM24metaG_FD_81521 | JGI IMG/M metagenome (GOLD analysis project Ga0105242, IMG submission 81521) | Miscanthus rhizosphere microbial communities from Kellogg Biological Station, Michigan, USA - KBS M2-4 metaG | ecosystem: Host-associated > Plants > Roots > Rhizosphere > Soil | place... | reverse complement strand
GCTCGTCCTGCTGTCGCCGGCAGTCCCGCAATCGTCCATGCGCAGTGGACGTCCGGCTCGTGATCTCGCCGATCTCGTCCATGCCCAACTCGAGAAGCTGCCCGCAGGCTCACCCTGGCGGGTAGCGTCGGGACGGCCCTATCCGGGCGCGTACGGGGTAGCCCGTTCCTATGAGGAGGCCCGAGAAGCGGTCGCCCTGGCCGACCGCTTGAAGTTGGCCACCCCGATCGTGCGCACCCGCGACTTCCTGGTGTATCGCGTGCTGGTCCGCGACCATGTCGCCATCAGAGACCTGGTCCATGAGGTCCTCAGCCCGCTTCTTGACGCGCGGGGGGGCGCGGAACCGCTGCTCGATACGCTCGACGCGTATTTTGCCGCTGGTGAAGTGGCCACGGAAGCCGCCCGAAGGCTCCATCTGTCTGTTCGGGCAGTCACCTACCGCTTGGACCGGGTCAAGGAGATCACCGGCCACGACCCTGCCGACCCGACGGAACGCTTTACCTTGTACACCGCCGTACTCGGCGCGCGGCTCCTCGGCTGGCCAAACACGGATACCGTCGCGGGTTGAGTGGCGACCTTACCGTCGGCTACTGCGTCAGGATGGCGGCGACCGTCGCTCCTACCGGCATTCGTCCTTTGCGTTCGAGGTAGACGTCGCCACCGCTGCGCAGTGCCAGGTCAGCGGCGTTGACGGCGCCGTCTTGCGCCTCATGGATGCCGAGGCTGGACTTCAGCGCCACCGTGCCGGCCGCGTTCAGCGGTGCCTTGATCGCCAGCTCGCCGGCGCCCGCGTCCAGCACGAGTTTCGCCGGCGCGCCGCTGCCCGTGAGCGTGACGGCGCCCACGACCTCGATGCCGCCGGTGCTGCCCGCCAGCGCGCCGATGATCAGTTCGCGCGCCCGGACATTCCCCAGGCCCTCCTGGGCGAGTGCGAAGCCGCCGGCCGGGATGTCGCCGCCGATGCTCATGTGGGCATCGACGCTGTTCGGCATCAGGCTCACGCTGTCGGCGGTCACGGTCGCGCCCAGCGCCAGGCCGTCGCCCTGCAGCAGGACGGACTTCGACGCTTTCAGCGGACTCGCGATGTCGACGAGGCCGCCGACGGCGTACTGGCTGGCGGTGAAGTGGCTGTCCGCGCTGGCCGACAGGTCGACCGGCGCGCGCACGCGGATGTCGCCGGCGTTTTCCAGCACGACGCTGGTCGCCGCGCTCAACGCGCTGTCGACCGTCACGGCGCCCGAGTGCCCGCCGTCGCCCACCCGGATCGCACCGAGGTTCTTGCTCAGGCGCGCGAGGGATGCGGGGTCCAGCACGAGGGCGTCCGTGCCGTCCTTGACCGTACCGATGCTGATCGCGCGACCCGGTTCGACCGACAGGAAGGCCAGCGTCGGCAGTTGGCCGTTGCCGATGATGTTGCCGTCGAGGGTCACCTGGTTGGCCGTGATGCCGATGTTGTTACCCGTCTTGAGGGTGCCGTTCGCCCCCAGCAGGAAGGCATTCCCGGCATGGAAATCGAAGTCGCCGCCGGCCGACACCTGCGCATTGATGTGGATGTCGTTGCCCACCTGCGCGCGCACGCTGCCGGCGGCGTCCAGGGCGTCCGTCACGGTGAGGTCGTGCTGCGCCTGCAGGATGACGTCCGTGCCGGCCGCCGTCAGCGTGCCCGGTGCGACGCGGGTGACGGCCATTGGGGCCGGCGCGGTCCCGGGTGCGACATCGGCCGCGCCCGCCGCGCCGCCGGCCACGACTTCGATATCGTACGGGGCCAGCCGCCACGAGCCGTTCTTGCCTTTGTCGCCGGACGCGTCGACCGCGATGCCGTCGACGTCGACCGCGTGCCCCGCAGTCGCGACCGCACCGCCATGGGCGCTGCCGCGGGCCGAGACGGTGCCGTGCGCGGCGGTCGTGTCGTCCGCCCACACCATGACCTTGCCGCCGTCGCCATTGGCGCCGTCGGCATGGATGGCGGCGCCGGACGCGACGACCGTCTTCTGCGCGCGCTGGATGCCGCTGTCGGCCTGCCCGTCGCCGCCGACAAGCACCGTGCCGCCGTTGCGGCCGCTGGCGTCGATGCCGGCCCCGGTGGCGACGGTGACCTGGTCGCCCAGCACCTGGACCGTACCGCCGTCCGCATCCTGGCTGCCCGCGGCACTGGTGACGCTGTCCGCATCGAGCAAGACGCTGCCGCTGGCCTTGAGCACGATGCGGCCGTTTTCGCCGCGCACGGCACTGTTCGCGTTGACGCTGCCGCGCTGGCTGACGAGGGCGCCGTAGATGCCGATGCGGCCGCCATGGGCGACAACCTGGCCCAGGTTGACGGCCTGGCCGGCGGGTGCGTTGATCTCGACGCGCAGGTCCGGGTCGCTGGAATCCACCAGCTGGACGCTCTTGCCGGCGGCGAGGATCACGTCGCCCTTGGGGGTCGTGATGACGCCGGCGTTCTCCACGTCCGGCGCGACCAGGAACACCTGGCCGCCGCCGGGCGTGGTGATCGTGCCCTCGTTGCGCACGGTGCCGGCCACGTCGCCGGCCCGGAAGACCTTTTTCCCGCCGAGGAAATCGGTGTCGCTCATGCCGAGCGAGGATGCGACGAGGCCGTTCACGTCCACGCGCGATCCCTTGCCGAACAGGATGCCGTTCGGGTTGATCAGGAAGACCTTGCCGTTGCTTTCCAGCGCGCCCAAGATCTTCGTCGGGTCCTGGCCCAGCACGCGGTTCAGCACCGCGCTGTCGGCGCTCTGCTGGATGAAGCGCGTGACCTCGCCGGCGTCGATGTTGAAGGTCTGCCAGTTGATGATGGTGCCGGGCGTGTTCGTGATCGAGAACACGCTGCCCTGCTGCGAAAAGGTGGCCTGCCCTGCCGCCACCTGGGGCAGCGTGGGGGCGGCGACGCTCGCGCCGCAGTAGCACGCCGCCAGCAGCAGCGCGCCGAGGCGCGGTTTGATCGATGGTGTGATCGTTGAAGTCATGGATAGGTCCTCAATACGCCAGCGCCACGCGCACGTGGAGCTTGTTCCTGCTGGTTGCCGTCACCTGCCCGGCGTGCAGCCCGTGCCCGTAGTCGAGCTGCACGCTGGCCGCCCCGCCCGCCGCGAAGCGCAGGCCGATACCCGTGCTGGAAATCGCCGCGTGATGCGGTTCGCCCGCCAGCGCGCGATTGCGCTCGCCCCAGGCCGCGTCATAAAAGCCGAGCAGGCGGCATTGCCATCCCGCGCGGCTGCACAGGTTCGGCGTGTACAGCTCCACGTTGGACACGATGCCCGTGTCCGTGGCGAGGTCGCGTTCGCCATAGCCGCGCACCGTCGTCGCGCCGCCGGCACCGAACTGTTCGCCGGGTACGAGCGCGTCGCGCGTCCACTGGCCGTTCAGCAGCACGCGCGACTGCCAGTCGTCCCCGATGACGCCGGCGAAGGCGGCGGCAAAGCGCACCATGCGGTAGCCGGCCCTGGCGCCGCTACGCACGGCCGCGACGTCGGCCGCGGTGCCGCGCGAGCCGCCCGGCACGTTCTGCAGCAGCGCCACGGAAAAGTCGGTCTGGCCATCCGGCGCCGCCCGGCTGCCGACATAGCCGACGCTCACGGGACGGACGGTGACGTCGTTGCCGAAGTTTTCATCGCCGAACATGACGTTGTTGCGGAAGGCCTTGACGTCGATGCCGTACACGATGCGGCCCTCCAGGCTGCCGCGCTTGGCGAGCACCTGGTTGTAGCGGGCACCGTAGACCGTGCCCTTGCCGCTCACGGCGAGGTTGAACAGGCCGGCGTTGACGGCGCCCGAGTCGACGTCCGAATAGCTCGCGAACAGGTCGACGGAATCGCCCAGCGCGTACAGCGGCACGTGGTAACCGGCGGCCCATACGGCCACGCGGTCCGGGCGCTCGGCCGTCGTCGTGTATTGCAGCGTGCCCACGTGGTCGCGGCCCCACAGGTCGGCATGCTGCAGCAGCACGCCCGCGTGGGTCTTGCCGGTGGTCCTGGTGCCCGTGTTGTCTGCATTCAGCATGACCTTCCACGGGCGCTCGTCCGCGACCTCGACCCGCGCATCGACGGCATCCTCGCCGCCCACATCGGCACCGGCCAGCGTGACCCTGACCTTCTTGGCCGGATTCTCGTTGACGAGCCTGAGGTTGCGCGACACGTCGTTCAGGTTGGGCGTCGCGCCGGGACGCAGCGCGGGCAGGCTGGCGCGCACGTTCGCCTCGGTGAACCAGCGGTTGCCCGTCACCTCGACCTGGCGCACGGTCGTCTGGACGACGTTCAGGCGCACGACGCCGCCGTTCAATTCCTGTTCGGGCAGCTGCACGGTGACGACGTTGTAGCCGTGCGCGTGGTACACCGCCTCGAGCGCTTCCAGGGCGCGCTGGACGTCGCCGAAATCGCGTCCCGCGCCCGTGTACGGCGCCACCGCGGCCTGGACCTCGGCGGCGGGCAGCAGCGTGTTGCCGCTCACCTCGAAGCGGCTGATCTCGAACCGGATCGGATCCTCGGCCCAGGCGGCGCCGACGGCGGCGGCCAGTACCGAGCCCGCGACCAGGCGCGCCAAGCGTAGTTTCATGTTGTGGATGACCATAGCGTTATTGTTGTTGCCCATGCATGCCGGGCGCGCGGCCCGGCGCCGCGGCGGAAGAAAACCGAACTCAACCGTTTTGCGCGAGTGTAATCAGGTTTTACTTGCTTGAGAGAAAAAACGTTGCGGACACGAAATCTTCCCCACGAGATGGGGAGAAACCGCAACAGCGGCGTTGTGCGGCCGATACATACATGCTTACTTGCTATCGAACGTAGTCACGCCGTCCCAGTCCGCTCCCGGCGGCTGGGCACGCCAGCGGGCGATCCGCTCGAGATACAAGGCATACAATGCCCGCTGCGGATGCGCCGCATGCAGCACCGCGACGGCGGCCTGCGCGCCATCCCAGTCGCGGGCGCGGACGCGGGCCAGCGCCGCATCCCACGCGGCCAATTCGTCGAGCACGGCGGGCTCGAGGTCGGCCGGCTTGCCGAGCGGCTCGTAGATCGCCACCGGCGCGTTCTTGCCCTTCACGCGCACCAGGTCCAGCTCGCGGTAGACGAATTCCGGCGCCGCCAGCCGCGTGGCCGCGCCCACGGCGATGCCGACCCCGTAGACCTTCGTGATGCCTTCGAGGCGCGAGGCGAGGTTCACGGCATCGCCCATCACCGTGTAGGCGCGGCGGATCGCGGAGCCCATGTCCCCGACGTGCATGATGCCGGAATTGATGCCGATGCCGATGGCCAGCGGCGGCCAGCCGCGCCGCTGGAAATCGTCGTTCAGGCGCGCCGCGCTGGCCTGCATCAGCAGCGCCGTGGCGACGGCGCGGCGTGCGTGGTCGGCGAAGGCGACGGGCGCGCCCCAGAACGCCATCACGGCGTCGCCGATGTATTTGTCGAGCGTGCCCTGGTGGCTGCCCCGGATGTCCTCGGACATCGCGGTGAGATACAGGTTGATGTACTCGCGCAGCGTCTTCGGCGCCAGGCCTTCGGAGATCGTCGTGAAGCCGCGCACGTCGACGAACATGACGGACAGCTCGCGGCTCTCGCCGTCCATCGTATAGGCTTGCGGATTCTCGGCCATCCGGGCGACGAGTTCCGGCGCCACGTATTCGCCGAAGCGCGAGACGAGTGCGCGGCCCTTGCGGAACTCGAACAGGTAGCCCCACGCCACGTTCGCGACGAACAACAGCGCGACGAGCAGCAGGCAGACGAACATGTCGGTCGCCCAGTCCATCTCGCGGTACAGGAACCAGTTGCCGCCCACCACGGCCGCGAAGACGGCGGCGGACACCAGCACGGCGGGCAGCGGCGCCAGCGCCGGCAGCAGCAGCGCGAGCAGCATGCCGGCCGCGAGGACCTGCAGGAATTCGATCGCCGTGGCGTAGTCGGGATGCGATTTGAAGCGGCCGTCGAGAATCGACTTGATCACATTGGCGTGCACTTCCACGCCGGGATATTCGCCGTTCACGGGCGTCGAACGCAGGTCTTGCAGGCCGGGCGCCGTCGTTCCGACGAGGACGATGGCGTCCTTCAGCACGGAGGCCGGCACCCTGCCCTGCAGCACGTCGACGGCGGACACGTAGCGGAACGTGCCGCCCCGCGGGCCGCCGGGACCGCGGAACTGCACGACCGTCGTCAGGCCGTCGCCGACCGGAATACCCATCCGCCCTTGCGGCAGCGTGAGGACGATGCCGTCGGCGCCCGCGGCATCGTTCTGGCCGACGAGCGATTCGTCGCCGAAGTCAGGACGGATCGCCGTCGCGCCCAGGTACACGGCCGCGGTGGCGAGGCCCAGCGACGGGTAATAGCCGTCGCCGATGCGCTGCAGCAGCGGCACCGTGCGCACGACGCCGTCGGCGTCCGGGTCGACGGTAAAGCTGCCGGCGCCGCGTGCCGCCTCCTGCAGGCGCGCGATGTTCGCTTCGTAGCCGGCCGCCTGGTAGGCGTCGAGACGGCGCCCGCCCAGGTCGGCGACGGTGAACGCCGGCCGCGGCAGCGCGCCCTTGGCGAGGAGTGGCGACACGTTGTAGCCCAGCACGACGGGGCCTTTCGCCAGCGCCTTGGCGAACTGCCCGTCGTAGTCGAGTTCCGGCCGCAGGGCCGCCAGCTTCGTCTCCATGCCCGGCACGTCCTTCAGCTCGCGCCGCACGAGGCGTTCCAGCACGGTGTAGCCGGAGCTCGTATCGGGTTCGGGAAAGGACACGTCGAAGCCGATGGCACGCGTACCGTAATGGCCGGCCAGCTGGTCGACCAGGCGCGCCATCACGTCGCGGCTCCATGGGAATCGCCCGACGGCGGCGAGGCTCTTCGGGTCGATGTCGACGATGACGATGCGCGGATCGGGCGCCGGTCCTTCCAGGCGCATGCGCAGGTCGGCGATGATGGTGTCCTGCCGTTCGATGGCGTGGCTGTGCCAGATGCCGTTCGTGTACAACGCCGCCGCCAGCGTGAGCAAGACACCCAGCGCCCAGCGTGCGCCGTATTTTTTCAACGCCTTGCGCAGCCAGGCCATGTGCTTACGCCCGGTAGCCGGGGATCGCCGCCTCGTCGACGGCGTCGATCTGCCAGGCGTCGAGGTTCTTGCGGGCGAACGTCAGGTAGACCTTCTGGCGCACGAAGATGTCGAACAGGTCCGGATCGATGTGGCCATTGAGCGCGAACTTGCCGAGGATGTGCAGCGACTCGGACAGCGTCTTGCCTTTCTTGTACGGACGGTCGCGCGCCGTCAGGGCCTCGAAGATGTCGGCGATGGCCATCACGCGCGCCTGCACGGACATCTGCTCGCGCGTGAGGCCGCGCGGATACCCGTTGCCGTCCACGCGCTCGTGGTGGCCGCCGGCGTATTCCGGGACGTTCTTCAGGTGCCTGGGCCACGGCAGGGATTCGAGCATGCGGATCGTGACGGCAATGTGGTTGTTGATGATCTTGCGCTCGTCGTCGTTGAGCGTGCCGAAGCGCACCGTCAGGTTGCGCACCTCGTCCTCGTCGAGGAAGTCGCGTTCGTTCCCGTCCGGCCCCGTCCAGCGGTAAGCGGCGATGCGGCGCACGCGCTCCTGGTCGCCTGGCGCCATGCCTTCGCTGCCGACGTTGGCCGCGCGCAGGAAGTCGCGGTCCGCGCGCAGGCGCGCCTGCTCGGCCGCGAGGCCGTCGGCCAGCGCGGCGTGGTCGGCACCGGGCAGGCATCTGGCGCGCAGAACGCGGATCTCGGCGTCGCGCAGCAGCACCTCGAAGCGCGTGTCGATCAGGTGGATGCGGTCGAAGATCGTCTCCAGCTTCGTGGCCTTGTCGACGACGTGAACGGGGGTCGTGATCTTGCCGCAGTCGTGCAGCAGGCCGGCCAGCCATAGCTCGCGGCGGTCGGCGTCGCTCATGCGGAACGACGCCATCGGGCCGGTCTTCGTCTCGTGCACGGCCTCCGCCAGCATCATCGTCAGCTCCGGCACGAACTGGCAGTGGCGGCCCGTGTACGGCGACTTTTCGTCGATGCCGATGTTGATCAGGTTGACGAGGGCCTCCAGCAGCCTTTCCATCTGCACGACGAGCTGCTGGTTCGAGAGCGCCACGGCGGCCTGCGCCGCCAGCGCCTCGATGAAGCGCTGGTCGGTGTCGGAGAACGACCGGATCGCGCCCGTTTCCCGGTCGCGGGCGTTGATCAGCTGGAGCACGCCGACCAGTTCGCCCTCGTGGTTCGTCATCGGCACCGTGAGGTTGGACTTCGAACGGTAGCCAAACGTCTCGTCGAACGACCGCATGCCCGAGAAATTGAAGACATCGGCCTGGTACACGTCGGCGATGTTCACCGACTGGTGCAAATTGGCCGCATAGGCCGCCACCGACGCGAGGTTCCTGTTGCCCTGGTCGTCGTACAGCGGAATGGACGGCAGGTCGATGGCGTTGCCGCTGGCGCCCCCCTGGCAGATCTCCAGCGTATCGTTCAACCAGATATGGAAGCACAGGCTGCGCTCGTCGCTGCCGGGCCGGTACAGCGTGCCGCCATCGGCGTTCGTCATGCTCTTCGCGACCTGCAGGATGCGGTCGAGGAAAAGGTCGATGTCGTCATGGCCGTCGCCGAGGGCGACGCTGACCTCGGTGAGCAGGTCGAGCCGCTCGACGATATCGGTCTGGGTGAGCTCTTGCATGATCGTGCGTCCGGCGGAAGCCGGCATGTTATCAACAACACATTCGTTGCCGGGCTGAAATATCGAAACAGTGTAGCCGCGTTATGCGCCGCTGTACACATGGCGGCGCAAAATTGCAAATTTCAGATAAATGGTTACAAAATGACGCTATGATCCGCCCTATATTGCAACATTGCGGGCCGGGCCGCGACCAACGACAGGCAGACGACAAGGCTGCACAGCAAGGAGTCCTTTCATGAAATTCAGATTCTGGGGCGTACGCGGATCCATCCCGTCCCCCGGGCCGCGAACCGTGCGCTATGGCGGCAACACGACCTGCATCGAAGTGCGCGGCGACGACGGCACGCTCGTCGTGCTCGACGCCGGCACGGGAATCTACGCCCTCGCCCAGGACCTGATGCGGCGCCGTGCCGAAGGCGGCGCGCCCGTGCATGCCAACATCTTCATCACGCACAGCCATTGGGACCACATCCACGGCCTGCCCCTCTTCGCGCCGCTGTTCGTGAAGGGCACGCGCGTATGCCTGCACGGCGCCCGCGACGACGCGACGGGCCAGGGCATCGAACACGTGATGGGCGTGCAGCTGCAGAACAGCTACTTCCCCGTCGGCGAGGAGCGCATGGACGCCACCATCGAATACCGGACGCTGGAGATCGGCGTGCCGCACACGGTGGGCGACATGGTCGTGCACAACGTCGTGATGAACCATCCCGTCACGAACCTCGGCTACCGCATCGAATGCAATGGCCGCGCCATGTTCTTCACGGGCGACCACGAACCTTTCTCCAACCCGCACGCGCCGGGCAGCGCGGAGCACGCGGCCGCGCAGGGCGAGATCGAGCGGCGCGAGCGCGACATCGAGCGCGCGCTGGAAGGCGTCGACGTGCTCGTCGCCGACTGCTCGTACACGCTGGAGGAATACCCGTCCAGGCAGGGCTGGGGCCACGGCACGTTCGACGCCGCCATCGCGCTGGCGCTGAAGGCCGGCGTGCGCAGCCTGTACTGCACCCACCACGAGCCGACCCGCTCGGACGACCAGCTGGAAGCCGTGTTCGCCGAAGCGCTGGCGCGCTGGCACGGCCGGCTGCAGGGCCTGTCCGTGGCACTGGCCTGCGAAGGCCTGGAGGTGAGCCTGTGATGAGCGCGGACTTCGTGGACCAGCGCAAGGGCGACCGCCGCGCGCACAGCGACACCGAGCGCAGCCTCGACTTCCAGCGCCGCCTGATGGCCATCACCACGCGGATCCACGCCACGGCGGACCTGGACCAGCTCATGCTCGACCTGGGCCAGGATTTCTGCGCCTTGTTCGACAGTGACCGCTTCACCCTGTACGTCGCGACGCCGGAGCAGGATGCGCTCGTCGCCAAGGTCAAGACCGGCCTGTCGTCCATCCGCCACCTGCGACTGCCGATCGGCCCGGGCTCCATCGCCGGCTTCGTCGCGCTGACGCACCACACCGTCAACATCGCCGACGTCTACGACGAGACCGAGCTGCGGCGCCTGGCGCCCACCTTGCGCTTCCAGCGCGGCGTCGACCAGCGCACCGGCTACCGCACGCGCGAGATGCTCGTCGCGCCCCTGCTCGATGGCGACGGCGTACTGCTGGGGGTCATCCAGTTCATCAACCACCGCAACGGCGGCCCCTTCCCGCAACTGTGCCTGGACGGCGTGAAGCAGTTGGCCGAGACGCTCGCCGTCGCGCTGAGCCGGCGCCTGCGCCCGCCGCCACCGCCGCGTGGCCGCTACGACGGCCTGGTGACCCGCGCCGTCCTGGCGGCGCAGGAACTGGAACAGGCCACGCGCCTCGCGCGCGAGCGCGACGTCGACATCGAGGACGTCCTGCTGGCCGACTTCCAACTCAAGCCCGCGCAAATCGGCGAGGCATTGTCCGATTATTGCGGGCTGCCGTACGAACCGTTCCGCGCCGACCGCGTGAAGCCCGTCGAGCTGCTGCGCAACCTGAAGCAGCAGTACGCGCTGGAACACGGCTGGCTGCCGCTGGAGGATGGCCCGGACGGCCTCGTGATGATGGCGCTCGACCCGGAACGCGTGGCCGCCAGCCACATCGCGACCCAGGTGTTCGACCGTGCGCGCGTCGCCTGGCGCGTGACGACCCGCCACGACCTGCGCCTGACCATCGCCCAGTTCTTCGGCGGCCCTGTCGCCGACGACACCAGCGTGGGCGAACTGCTGTCGAACCTGGACGCGGACGGCGATGTGGACGAGGACGGCGAGCACGCCGGCACGGAAGTGTCGGCCGCCGTCGAGAACGAACTGGTCAAGCTGCTCAACCGGATCATCGTCGACGCGCACCGCCAGGGCGCGTCCGACATCCACATCGAGCCGCAGCCGGGACGCGGCAAGACGGGCATCCGCTTCCGCAAGGACGGCGTGCTGGTGCCGTACATCGAGATCCCGGCCAACTACCGCAACGCCCTCGTCGCGCGCGTGAAGATCATGTGCGACCTCGACATCTCCGAACGGCGCAAGCCGCAGGACGGCAAGATCCGCTTCCGCAAGTACGGCCCGCTCGATATCGAGCTGCGCGTGGCGACGATCCCTTCGAGCGGCGGCGTCGAGGACATCGTGATGCGCATCCTGCAGGCCGGCGAGCCGATCCCGCTCGACAGGCTGGGCGTCCTGCCGCACAACCTGGACCGTCTGAAGGCCACCGTCGCCAAGCCCTATGGTCTGTTCTTCGTCTGCGGGCCGACCGGTTCCGGCAAGACGACGACCCTGCACTCGATCCTGGCGCACCTGAACACGCCGGAAACCAAGATATGGACGGCCGAGGACCCGGTCGAGATCACCCAGAAGGGGCTGCGCCAGGTGCAGGTCAACCGCAAGGCGGGCCTCGACTTCGCGACGGTCATGCGCGCCTTCCTGCGCGCCGATCCGGACGTGATCATGGTCGGCGAGATGCGCGACCGCGAGACCGTCAGCACGGGCATCGAGGCGTCGCTGACGGGCCACCTCGTGTTCTCGACGCTGCACACGAACAGCGCGCCGGAATCGGTGGTGCGCCTGCTCGACATGGGCATGGACCCGTTCAATTTTGCCGACGCGCTGCTGGGCATCCTGGCGCAGCGCCTGGCGCGCCGCCTGTGCACGGCGTGCCGCGTCCCCTACCACCCGGACGACGCCGAGGTGGAGGCACTGCTCGACGAGTATTGCGAGGAACTGCGCGGGCAGCCGGTCTACAAGGCCGACCCGGACACGGCACGCGCCGACGTGCTGGCCGGTTGGCGCCGGCGCCACGGCGATGCGAATGGCCGCTTCACCTTGTACCGCGCGGTCGGCTGCGCCGACTGCACCAAGGGCTACCGCGGGCGCGTCGGCCTGCACGAACTGATGCTGGGCAGCGATCGCATCAAGCGCCTGCTGACCGAGCACGCGCGCGTGACCGACCTTCTCGCGGCCGCGCTGGAGGACGGCATGCTGACCCTGAAAATGGACGGCATCGAGAAGATCCTGGACGGCGTTACCGACATCAAGATGGTGCGCGCCGTCTGCATCAAATAACCATGAGTCCCACTTCCAACCCAAGGAGAGCATCGTAATGAACCGCATCGTTCCGTCCGCCCTGGCCGCAGCCGCCATCGCCCTGCTGTCCGGCTGCGCCGCCGACGCCACGCAGCCGCAGCAACCGGCCGATAAATACCTCGACGCGAGCTATACCCCGACCGGGACCCTCATCCCGCGCAAGGCCTCGAAGGGCGCAGACAACGTGGTGGTGGTCGACAAGCAGGCGCTCGAGAACGACCGCACCAACAACAACGGCACCAACAACTGGGCCGGCGGCTCGCACTGACGCGCCGCGACAACGACAAGGGCCGGGAGTTCGCCCCCCGGCCCTTTTTCATGCCCGTTTCAGCGGGACGTCAGTCGTTCGCGTTCTGCACGAACACGGCCGCCGTGCGCGCCGGGATCGCGAACGTGCCGCCGCTGCGCTCGAAGCTCGATGCCTTCACGACCTCGTCGCTGCCGTTACGCTGGATGCGGTGCAACTGCAGCTTGCGCCCCTTCAGTTCCGGAATGGCGATCGTCCGCGCCACCTTGTCGACGTTGAAAACGACGACGATCGCCTTGTACTGCGCGCCCGGATAACGGCCCGGCTGCGTGCCATCGATGCTCATCGCGACGACGCCCGGCACCTGATCCGGCCCCACGTTATAAAACTTCAGGCGGTCGATCACGTCCTGCGCCGTGCGCAACCGGAACAGCGTGCTGTCGGCGCGGATCGCCAGGAAGTCTTCGAACGCGTTCTTCGCCGCCAGGATCGCGCGCGTGTCCGGCCTGATCAGCGGATTCTCGAGGATGGGCGCCATCAGCCCCCAGTTGTCCTGGTTCGGCCCCGCCATCGGCAGGCCGACGCCGAAGTTGTTCGAGGCATAGCTGTAGTCCAGTTTGTTGAACCAGTCGCCCGCGTTGTAGCTGTCGCGGTCGAGCGATTTCGAGCGCAGGATTTCCTGGCCGGCGTGGAAGAACGGGATGCCCTGCGCGAGCGTGTTGAACGCGGCGCCGAGCGTCTGCACGCGGACGCGGTCCGCCAGCGGCGTCGATTGCGGCAGCCGGAAGGCGTTGATGTCGAACAGCGTCTGGTTGTCGTGCGCCTCGATGTAGTTGATCGTCTCGGCCGGATTCGCCGCGAAGCCGGCCTGCTGGCCGAAGTAGTCGATCTGGGCGTTCGTGCGCACGCTGCCGAAGCGGTCCGTGAAGCGGTAGTCGCGCAGGGTGCCGGACAGCGCGACCCGGGCGAGGTCCGCCAGGCGCAGCGCATCGTCGCGCGTCTGCGTGGACAGCGCGTTCGGGTCCGTGTAGACGCCATTGATCAGGCCCTGCTGGCCAATGAGTGCCTGGCCGCCGTCGCAGCAGCCGCCGCCGCGCATCGTGTCGCGGATGCGGTCGTTGAACGAGCCGATGCCGGTGCCCGCCATATTGGCCTGGCGCGCCTGCACGAAGCGCGCGTCGTTGGCAACGCTGCCGAAGTTCCAGGCTTCGCCGTACAGGTAGATGTCGCGGCCCGCGGCCTGGTTGACGCTGGCCTGCAGGCGTTTCAGCAGGTCCAGCGGCGTGAAGCCCATGATGTCGAAGCGGAAGCTGTCGACCTTGTACTGGCGCGCCCACAGCGACACGGAATCGATGATCAGCTTGCCCATCATGGCGTTTTCCTGCGCAGTGTCGGCGCAGCAGCTGTCGTTCAGGATGTGGCCGTCGTTGCCGAGGCGGTAGTAATAGGTCGGCACGATGCGGTCGAGCACCGACAGCGGTCCCTGCTGCGACTGGCTCGTGTGGTTGTACACGACGTCCATCGTCACGCGCAGCCCGGCCCCGTGCAGCGCCTGGACCATCGCACGGAACTCGCGCACGCGCACGGCGCCGTCGTCGGCATCCGTCGCATAGCTGCCTTCCGGCGCATTGTAGTGGACCGGGTCGTAGCCCCAGTTGAAGCAGTCGGTATCCGCGACGGCCGCGACAAACGCCTGCTGCGCGGTCGAATCCGCGCCCGCGTCCGGGATGGCAGGCGTGACGCAGCCCTTCTCGTCGACGCTGGCGAAGTCGAAGCTCGGCAGCAGGTGCACGTGCGTCATGCCCGCCTTCTGCAGCGATTTCAGGTGGCGCATGCCGTTGGCGTCGCTGTCCGTGAAGGCCAGGTATTTGCCGCGGTGGGCGGCCGGCACGGTGGCGTCGGCGGCCGAGAAGTCGCGGATGTGCAGCTCGTACAGCGCGATGTCGGTCGGCGCGTCCAGTTTCGGGATGCGCTGGTCGTCCCAGCCGGCCGGCTTCAGTTGCGCGCTGTCGAGGTTCGCGGCGAAGCTGCGCGCGCTGTTCGCCGACAGGCTCAGCGAGTACGGATCGGTCACGGTATTCGTCACGACCTTGTTGTCGGCCCAGCGCGACAGCACCTGCACCGTGTATGTGTAGTACGCGCGGTTGGCGAGCTGCGGGTCGCCGGACGTGTAGCTCCAGACCCCGCTGGCCGCGTCGCGCACCATCGGGACCGTCGTGCCGCTGGCCGCATTGGCGCTCGCGTACAGGTTCAGCGCGACGGATTTCGCCGTCGGTGCCCATACGCGGAATGTCGCCAGGCCCCTGGCATCGAAGGTCACGCCCAGCTGCGCCTGCGTCGCCTTCGCGGCATACAGGTCGTCCAGCAGGCCGGCCGTCTGCAGCGACGTCACCTGCACGAGGTTGTCGCCGTCGTACTGGGCGATGGCGAACTGGCCGCTGACCATGGCGGCGACTTTCGCCGCATCGGCGTCGGACAGGCGCAGGCCCGTTGCGCCGGCCAGGTGCGGATACTTCTGGCGGATGGCGTCCGGCAACGCGGCCGGGGTCAGGTCGAATGCCTGCTCGGCGCCCGCCAGGCCCAGCGAGCCGCTGGCGTTCGCGGCGAGGCCACCGCTCGCCGCGTAGAACAGCTTATAGCGGCCGCCCGCCGGCGCGCCCGGCCAGGCTAGCGTGGTGCGCGTCAGCCACTGCGCGTTGGCGAACGCCAGATTGCCGAAGCTGAGCGCGGGCTGGGCCGCGTAGACGGTGCAGTCGCCTTCGAGCATCCAGACTTCCTGGCCCCTGGTGGCCACGTCGGCGTTCAGGCCGGCGTGCTGGTCGGCACCGCAGTTCTTGGTGCCGTTGCCGTCGGTGACGAGGAACCAGATCGCGCTCTTGCCGGTCGCCAGCGGGATGTCGACGTAGCCGCCGAAGCCATCGCTGTTCGTGAACATGAATCGACCGGTGATCCATGCCGAACTGGGATGTTGCGGGCCGTCCCACGAATACACGCCCCACTGGGCCGCATCGTTCTGGACGCGGTGGAAATGCATGCGGATGCTGGCCGGCGCGACGGGCGTGGCCGCCACGGTATTCGTCGCCAGCAGCCGGGTGCCGAATTGCGCGGCGTGCTGGCCCGCGTCGCCGGCACCGCAGCCGGCCAGCAGCAGGCTGGCGCAGACGGCCACGGCGAGGCCCAGCCGTGAAGTCAAACTACTTCTGCATATCATAGTGTCTCCTCTTCATTCTTATTGTGACCGAAGGGCATGGCCCGAACGGCAACGCTGGCCGACGATCGCATGTAATATTACTACGTCGTTAGTAAAAATGAAAAACAGAAACGAAGAGTGTGGCATCAGTACAAATTCGGGGTCAGAGCACTTTTTCGAGTAAGTCATCGGCGTGGAAATGTGCTCTGACCCCAAATTGAGGTGGCCCCGAATTGAGACGAAAAAAAAGGCAGCCACTGGCTGCCTTTCGTCGTTGCGTTGCACGCTTACAGGATATGCGTCCCAACCCACCACGCGATGGCCGCCATGAAGGCCGACGCGGGAATCGTGAAGACCCAGGCCCAGACGATGTTGCCGGCCACGCCCCAGCGCACGGCCGACGCCTTCTGCGCCGAGCCGACACCGACGATGGCGCCCGTGATCGTATGCGTCGTGGACACCGGCACGCCGATCGCGCTGGCGATGAACAGCGTGATGGCGCCGCCGGATTCGGCGCAGAAACCGCCCACCGGTTTCAGCTTGGTGATCTTCTGGCCCATCGTGCGCACGATGCGCCAGCCGCCGAACAGCGTGCCCATCGAGATCGCCGTATAACAGGCGATGATCACCCAAAGCGGCGGCGCGGCATCGCCGGCCTTCGACACGCCGGCCACGATCAGCAGCATCCAGATGATGCCGATGGTCTTCTGCGCGTCATTGCCGCCGTGCCCCAGGCTGTAGGCCGCGGCCGAGAACAGCTGCAGGCGGCGGAACCACGTGTCGACCTTGCGCGGCGGCGTGCGCACGAAGATCCACGACACGGCCAGCATCACGAGCGAGCCGAGGATGAAGCCCAGCAGTGGCGACAGGATGATCCAGGTGACCGTCTTGAGCAGGCCGCCGCCGACCAGCGCACCGGTGCCGCTCTTGGCCACCGCCGAACCCACCAGGCCACCAATCAGCGCGTGCGAGGACGAGGACGGGATGCCGTAGTACCACGTGATGACGTTCCAGATGATGGCGCCGACGAGGGCACCGAAGACGACATAGTGGTCGACGATATGCGGATCGACGGTGCCCTTGCCCACCGTCGACGCGACGTGCAGGCCGACGGTGAAGATGGCGACGAAGGTGAACATGTCGGACAGCGCGGCCGCGGTCTGCGGACGCAGCACGCCGGTCGACACCACCGTCGCGATCGCGTTGGCCGCGTCGTGGAAGCCGTTCATGAAGTCGAAGACCAGCGCTAAAAAGACGAGCAGGCCCAGCACGTAAATGCTGATATGAAGAGAGTTCATGTTGTTCTTGTTATTCTGTGCTTACGCGTTTTCGACGATGATGCCTTCGATGATGTTGGCAACGTCTTCGCAGCGGTCGGTCACGGTCTCGAGGATCTCGTAGATGGCCTTCATCTTGATCAGGTTGCGCACGTCCGGCTCGTCGCGGAACAGCTTGGACATGGCGGCGCGCATCACGTGGTCGGCGTCCGATTCCAGGCGGTCGATCTCTTCGCAGATCGCGACCATCTTCTGGGCATTGTCCATGTTGTGCAGCATGCCGACGGCCTGCTGGACCTTCTGGCAGCACGCGAGGCACAGCTCGGCCAGGCGCTTGGCTTCCGGCGTGACGGCGTGCAGGTCGTACAGCGAGATGGTCTGGGCGGCGTCCTCCATCATGTCGAGGATGTCGTCCATGCGGGTGATCAGCTTGTGGATGTCGTCACGGTCCAGCGGCGTGATGAAGGTCTTGTGCAGCAGGTCCACGCACTGGTAGGTGATCTTGTCCGCCTGTTTTTCGATGCTCTCCACGGCGTGGGTGCGGTTTTCCAGGTCGTCGAAGTTGGTCATCAGGCCGACCATCTCTTGTGCACCCTTCACGCACAAGGCAGCGTGCTGGTTGAACAGGTCGAAAAATTTGCCCTCCGTGGGCATCAGGCGTCCAAACATAGGTTCTCCGTTGGGTAGTTCTCTTGGGACTTCTTGAAAATCGCAGCGCCCGTGCCACAAGGTGGACCGGGCGCCGCGATCCTTGACTGCTATCGGCTTAGTCGCCCTGGTAAATACCGAGGTTGCCGCTGTAATTGCCGAACTTGGTGTACATGCCCATCCAGGTCAGACGAATGGCGCCGATCGGGCCGTTACGCTGTTTGCCGATAATGATCTCGGCGGTACCTTTGTCGGGCGAGTCCGGGTTGTAAACTTCGTCACGATACAGGAAGATGATGACGTCCGCATCCTGTTCGATAGCGCCCGACTCACGCAGGTCGGACATCACGGGGCGCTTGTTGGGGCGTTGTTCCAGCGAGCGGTTCAGCTGGGACAGCGCGATCACCGGGCACCCCAGTTCCTTCGCCAGGCCCTTCAGGCTTCGCGAAATCTCGGAGATCTCGGACGCCCGGTTGTCGCCCGGCTTGGAACCCTGCATCAGCTGCAGGTAGTCGACGATGATCAGGCCGAGCTTGCCGCACTGGCGCGCCAGGCGGCGGGCACGGGCGCGCATCTCGATCGGGTTCAGCGCCGGCGTCTCGTCGATGAAGATCTGCGCATCGTTCATCTTCTGGATGGCGTGCGTCAGGCGCGGCCAGTCCTCGTCGAGCAGCTTGCCGGTACGCAGGCGGTGCTGGTCGAGCTGGCCGATCGAGCCGAGCATACGCATCGCCAGCTGCACGCCGCCCATCTCCATCGAGAAGATCGCGACCGGCAGGCCGGCGTCGACGGCGACGTTCTCGCCGATATTGACGGAGAACGCCGTCTTGCCCATCGACGGACGGCCGGCGACGATGACGAGGTCGCCCGGCTGCAGGCCGGACGTCATCTTGTCGAGGTCGATGAAGCCCGTCGGGACACCCGTGATCTCACCCTGGTTGTCGCGGCTGTACAGCTCGTCGACGCGCTCGACCACCTGGGTCAGCAGCGGCTGCACGGGCAGCCAGCCCTGGGCGCCGCGGGCGCCCTGCTCGGCGATCGCGAAGATACGCGATTCCGCCTCGTCGAGGATCTGCTTGACCTCGGCACCCTGCGGGTTGAACGCCTTGCCGGAGACTTCGTCGGCGACGGTGATGAGCTGGCGCAGCACGCCGCGATCGCGGACGATCTCGGCATAACGGCGGATGTTGGCGGCGGATGGCGTATTCTGCGCCATCGCGTTGAGGTACTGCAGGCCGCCGACGTCCTCGGCCTTGCCGAGCTGGACGAGCGCCTCGTACACGGTGATCACGTCGGCAGGTTTGCCAGCATTGATCAGGCGGACCATCTGTTCGAAGATGATCCGGTGGTCGTAGCGGTAAAAATCTTCCGCATGCATGAAATCGGCAATACGGTCCCACGCCGCATTGTCGCGCAGCAGGCCGCCGATGACGGACTGTTCTGCTTCGATGGAATGCGGGGGGATGCGGAGCGACTCGATCTGCGGGTCTGCTGGGGTGTTCATGGCCGGCATTATACCCGTTCCCGATCCCGCGCTGAAATCATTGGTGAGTTTCCAAAAAATAAAAAAGCCGGGGAGCCCCCGGCTTTTCTCATTCTGGCAACAGAATGACTTAGGCAGCTTCGCCCACGACGGCGATGGTAATTTCCACCACGACGTCGGTGTGCAGTGCGACCGACACCGGGTGCTCGCCGGTGGTCTTCAGCGGACCGGTCGGCATGCGCACTTGTGCCTTTTCGACGGCGAAACCTTGCTTGGTCAGGGCTTCAGCGATGTCGAAGTTGGTCACGGAACCGAACAGACGGCCGTCCACGCCAGCTTTCTGGGCGATGGTGACGGTCATGCCGTTCAGCTTGTCGCCCTGGCCTTGAGCGGCAGCCAGTTTCTCGGCAGCTGCTTTTTCCAGTTCGGCGCGCTTGACTTCGAATTCGGCCACGGCAGCCTGCGTTGCGCGGCGGGCCATTTTTTGCGGGATCAGGAAGTTACGTGCGTAACCGTCCTTGACCTTGACGACGTCGCCCAGGTTGCCGACGTTGACGACTTTTTCCAGCAGGATAACTTGCATTTTATTCTCCAGTAATCTGACTATGCTTCGATGTCGTAGCCGACGATTAAGCGTTGTGCAGGTCGGTGTACGGCAGCAGAGCCAGGTAACGGGCGCGCTTGATGGCGGTGTCCACTTGACGCTGGTAGTGCGCCTTGGTGCCGGTCAGGCGTGCCGGCATGATCTTGCCGTTTTCCTGGACGAAATCCTTCAGGGTGTCGACGTCTTTGTAGTCAACCTGTTCCACGCCTGCAGCGGTGAAGCGGCAGAACTTCTTGCGCTTGAACAGCGGGTTCTGCTGTTTGCGCTTCTCTTTGAGCTTAGCTTTGTTTTTGTCGAACTTTTTACCGAATGCCATTTTGAGGCTCCTGTATCTATCTATAAACGTGCCGGCAACGCTTATGCGGCGGCACTGAAATCAATGATGTGAAACACGAGGCTTTTGCTGTGACGGCTTTTCCTGGCCAAAAATCCCGTGAAGCGGTACATCGCGCCCAACTCGGCATTGGCAAATCGTCCCGAAATCTCGCCCGCGGCAACCGCGGAAATCTCGAATTCGACCTGCCTGTCGACCCTCGCTTCCGTCTGCATCGATCCGTGTTGCAGGATGCCGCCCACGATGGGGATGCCGGCCGG
>Ga0105242_10001224_pt1 | contig 20268 bp, 18 predicted proteins | sample KBSM24metaG_FD_81521 | JGI IMG/M metagenome (GOLD analysis project Ga0105242, IMG submission 81521) | Miscanthus rhizosphere microbial communities from Kellogg Biological Station, Michigan, USA - KBS M2-4 metaG | ecosystem: Host-associated > Plants > Roots > Rhizosphere > Soil | place... | reverse complement strand
TGGCGACGTCGCCGAGCACGAATCGCACGCCGAGGAGCACGATGCCGGTCTTCAACCAGAACTCGTAGGTATCGACGCCCGCTTCGCAGATCGCCGGCACCCGGACGACATTCGAGACGATGAGGCCGAAGACAATCGCCCACAGCACGTACTCGATGTTCGGCAGCGTGAGATGGTGCGACCGGCCGTACGCGGCAATCGTCTGCTCGGTGAACTTGCCGGCGTAGCCGATGACGCCGAGGAGGAGGACGCCCGGCACCAGGTTCGCGGCGCGGCGCGCCGGTGAGATCACCAGCCTCGGCGCGTCGACGACGACGGTCGCGGCGGAAGTCACCAGGCCACCCCCGCGATCACGCCGAGCTTCACGAGCGCGACGGCCAGCGCGGCGACGAGCACCGCCCACCAGTCACGGGAGAGCCTCATGACAACGACCTCCAAAAAGAAAAAGGCCCGGAAAGCGTGAAGCCTTCCGGGCCCTGCAACTGTTCGAGTGCGACTCGCGCTCACGAATTACATGAGCACGGTCCTCATAGACACAGCGCTGCGCTCGGAGGCATCGGCCCCGGCGCAACAACAGGCGCACATCGAGTTCATGAACACGTTGAATGTCTTATGGCACGGGATCGCGAAGGCTGTCAAGCCGCGGCGAACGGGCCGATCGCGAACCAGCGAGGCGATCACAGTCGGAACAGCGGCCGTGCAATCGCCAGCCCCGGCCACGGCACGCCTGCCACCATCGCCAGCAGCGCAATCCCGAAACAGATGTAGCGCCCATTCCGGCGCGCGCCGGACGTGGGTTCGCCCATCGCGAGCACACGGCCGGCCCGCACGGCGACGAGCGCGACGGCCATCGCCGCCACGTGGGTAAACGCCCAGAAGCGTAAGGCCGGATCGTGGAGCGCTGCCCCCATGTTGCTCATCGCGGCGCTCGTGAACGGGCTGAGCCCGAAGTAGAGCAGCAGGCCACAGAGCACCTGCAGGTCGAGCGCCAGCATGAACGCCCAATCCCACCGCAGCCCGCGCGGGCGCTCGGCGGTGCCGGCGCGATCGCGAAAGGCGTTGACCGTCGCGGCCGCGCCCAGCAACAGGGCCGCCCATCGCAACCAGGAATGAATCACCAGGACGGCTGGATACACACGTGTCCTTTCATCGTCGAATGCCGGCGCCGGATGACGTCATGACGCGTTGCCTCTTCGGCCGCCGATCCGCGGCAGCGACGTGCGCCACCATCGGAGAACCGGGGTGGCGACCATCGATCCGCATCGCCACGTGAAGAGGATCGGCGCGAACAGCAGCATCAGCAGCGACAGGATCACCGCGTCGATGGCGACCGTCCATCGCCGCACCGTCTGAAAGACCGGCGCGCAGCCGATCGCTCCAGCCGCCAGCACCAGCCACAGTTCGAACCCCACGGCCGGTCTGGCACGCAGAGCCGATGCGTTCAGACCGGCCAACGCCTTGAAGAACAGCCACGCGCCGCCAAGCGTCTCGCTGCGCAGCACGACCCAACCCGCCATCACGAGCACGATGAGGTACAGGTGGCGCAACGCCACCGGCAGACGCTTGACTGCCGCTTCGAGGCCGGCGCGTTCCAGGACAATCAGCGCGGCGTGATACAGGCCCCAGACCACGAACGTCCAGCCGGCGCCGTACCAGATGCCGCACAACAGGACCACGAGCGCCTCACGGCCGCCTGCCGTGGAGGCGCCGGCGCGATCGCCATCGCGCGGCACGCCGGCGTACTCACGAAACCAGGCGGACAGACCGAGATGCCAGCGGCGCCAGAATTCGCCGACCGTCTGTGCGACGTAGGGCCAGCGGAAATTCTCGGGCAGGCGCACGCCGAGCATGCGCCCGAACCCGATGCCCATGTCGGAGTAGCCGGAGAACCCGTAGTAGATCTGCAGCGTGAAGCTGACCAGGCCCAGCCACGCCACGGCCGCACTCAGCTGCGCCGGCCGCAGCGCGAACGTCATGTCGGCCTGCCGGCCGGCGAGATCGGCCATGACGAAGACCTTCCAGACGCCGATCAACAGCCGCCGAACCCCGTACGAGTAGTCGCTCAGGCTGGGCCACCCATGAGCGAGATACGGCGCTGCGCTGCCATACGCCACCGGGCCGCCGACGACCACCGGCAGGAGCAACAGGTGCACGCCAAGTTGGCTCCGGCTGCGATTGGCCGCCGCGCGGCGCAGGTAGACGTCGACGACGTACGAGATGCCGTGAAACGCGAAATACGAGACTCCGAACGGCACGATCATCGCGCCGATGCCCTGCAGCGGACCGGTGATCACGCCCGCACGCAGGATCGCCGCAACCATGGCGAGGTGGACCGTCACCGCGACGATCAGCCACGCCCAGGCGGAGCCCGAACGAAGCGGCGGTTGACGATCCCCTGGGCGAGGCGCCTGTTCGATGGCGAGCGCGATCCAATGCGTGAACAGCACGAAGCCAACGAGGATCGCGGCGAACCGCGGTCCGCCCGTCAGCCACGCGAGGGCGAGGCCCGCGGCCGACAGGAACGCGGCCTTGTCGAAGCCGACGCCGCTCCAAGGACGGAGCCCGAGCGAAATGATCAGCAGGACCGGCGCGAAGCAGACGGGAATGAGGATCGAGAGCCAGATGGGCCCGGTGAAGAACACGCCCGGCGATGCTATCCCGCTCGGTCCATTCGGGCAAGGACGCTCGTGGACGACGCGTCGGCTCTAGCCGATGACGCGGTAGCCGAACCAATCGGGTACGAACGGCTGCACCTGCGAATCCGGCACGAGGTGGACGAAGTACTCGCCGACCTCGCCGACGGCAAAGCAGTCATCAACGTCGAACAGGTCATCTTTGTGCTGCTGGACCGAGCGCGTCAGCAACGACTCTTTCCCTTTTCGTTTCGCATCGGCAGGGGAACAGGCGACAAAGACGCCGAATTGATGGAGCTCGGCGACATTCGTCGAATCGTAACCACCCAAGTTCACGAAATAGAGCTTTTCCGGCTGGCTGCTCCGATTGGGTCGGAGCTCGATGCGAAAGCCATCAACGAACTTCAGCTCGAGGTAGGTGTCGAGATGAAGGCCTTTCACGGTTCCGAACCAGCGTTGTCGGAGCTGCTCGAATGTGTCCTCGATCGCCTCGCCGGCGACGAACTGAACGTCATGGAGCTCGATGTTGGATTTCGGTGTCCTGCCACCCAGGTAGACCAGAAAGAGCTTCGGCATTGTGTGTGTCTCGTCCAGACTCATCATCGTCACATCCCGGCGCTTCAAGTCCAGTCCACCCTCGGGCGACAACGTGACGCAGAACGTCCTCACGCGCATCAAGACGGAATATCGCGACAGCCAGTACATCCAAGGATGAGCTGGGACCGACAATCATTGCCTTCCGCAGCGCCGCGTGTTATTCCGGTAGTTGAGGTGTACACGATGTCCTACGGTACGACGATTCGCCGGCGTTCGCTGGCCGCACTCTTCTCCACACTCTTCCTGTTTGCCGCCACTCGACCGGCGCACGCGCAGGGATTCATCAGCCCCTTCATCGGCTACAACTTCGGCGGCGACTCGGGGTGCCCGGAGATCACGAACTGCCAGGACAAGCGCACGGACTATGGCGTCTCGATCGGCGCCCTCGGAAGCATCGTCGGCTTCGAGGAGGAGCTCGGATACACCAAGAATTTTTTCGGTGAGTCAGTGGGTCAGACGTCGAACGTGCTGACGCTCATGAGCAACTTCATGCTGGCGCCGAAAATCGGACCGGTCCAGCCGTACGGCCTGGCAGGCCTCGGGTTGATCAGGACCTCGGTCGAAGGCGTCGGCGCCAGCAGCGACCAGAATCAATTCGGGTGGGATGTCGGAGGCGGCCTGATGGTGTTCTTCGGCGGCCACGTGGGTATCCGCGGCGATGTCCGCTACTTCCACGCCTTCCAGGTCCTCGATTTCCTCAATCTTCAGAGCCTGCCGATTCCGGGCCTGGGTGGGAAGAAGCTCGACTACGGTCGCGCCGCGGCAGCCGTGGTGTTCAAGTTCTAGAGCGAAGAGAAACAATCGCGGCCGCTGCTCTTGGCCTGATACAGGGCCGCGTCCGCACGTTGAAGGACGCGCTCGATGCCGTCGTCGCCCGGCGCGCTCTCGGTGACGCCGATGCTGCACGAACAGCGGACGTCGCCCGCTGGCGTCCGAACGATCAGGCGGTGGCAGGCCTCGCGGATGCGCTCCGCCATCGTCTGCGCCGCCTCGAGGGACGTCTCCGGCGCGAGGACGGCAAACTCTTCGCCTCCCAGGCGTCCGACGATGTCCGAGTGCCGGCACTCGACGCGCAGCAGGTCGGCAAAACGCCTGAGCACCGTGTCGCCGACGTCGTGGCCGAAGGTGTCGTTGACGCGCTTGAAGAAATCGAGATCGAGCAGCAGCACGGCGAACGGGCGATCGTAACGCTGAAAGCGTGAGAACTCGACGCCGCCGGACTCGAACCAGGCTCGCCGCGACCGCACCTCGGTCAGCACGTCGGTGTTGACCAGCCGCGCGAGATTGTCGCGCGCTTCCGACAGGCTGTTCACCTGCTCCGCGAGCCGACGCTGAAGCGTGGCGACGCGAATGCCGACCTGGAGGCGCGCGCGCAGTTCCTCCGTGTCGATCGGTTTCATCATGTAGTCGTCCGCGCCGGCATCAAGACCGGCGACGAGATCGGAACGAGCGTCGCGTCCGGTCAGGAGGAGCACGTACATCGTCGCCAAGGCCGGGTGCTGCCGGATACGGCGGCACAGTTCGATGCCGTCGATGCCCGGCATCATCCAATCGACGATCGCCAGTTCCGGAGTCGGGGTGGCGGTCAGCCGCTGCCACGCCGCGGTTCCGTCGCTCACGGACACGACGTCGATGTCCAGGCCTTTCAGCACCCGCGCCAGGATCGTCGTCGTGATCGGGTCGTCGTCTGCGATGACGGCTTGCACGCCGATGGCGTGCGCAAGAGCGATGCCGCCCAGTTCAGCCCAAAAACGGGGATATTGCGGGGTCGTCCGCCGACGCCGTGTGCTCAATCGGCATCACGTGTGCGGAAATGTCGTCTGAAGGCCGGCGACGCGTTCTCAGCGCCGCCAGGACGGCCATCCCCGCCAGGGCGCCCAGCAGCCACGCCGGCGCCGACGTGGCCGGTCCGGGACGCATCACGTAGTCGATCGTCAGCTCGCGCTGAAGAGGGTCGCGCCTCTGCGCGGCGATCACGATGCGCTGGCTGGTGGGGACGAGCGCATTTGCCAGATAGACGCTCCCGGCGCGCTGATCCATGTTCCGGAACGAGAGGTGATGGTCGCCGTTTCCCTGCTGCGGCAGGGCCGCGGCCGACTGGAGCCGGATCGTGCCCTCGCCATGTCGGACGTCGTCGAGCCCTGGAAACGTTGATCCCATCGGCTCGAGGCGAAGCGGGCGGCCGTCGAGCTCGAGCACCACTCCGGCGAGGACTCGTGCGAGGAAGGCGTCTCTTTCACCCGCGGACAGCAACCCGTCATGATCGCGGTCGATGTCCGCGATCGCCGTTTCGGAAACCGCGATGCCCGGCGTCAGATCCAGCTCGAGCTCCACGCGACCCGGTTCGACGCTCAGCCGCGCGGCCTGCAGATACTCGTCTCGTCGATGCGCGGACGCCGTGGTGCTGCAGATCACCGCCGCTGTCAGCGCGAGCGTGAGGACGCCGCTCCTACCGGCGCGCAAACTTCGCTCCGTAGTCGTTGGTCGGGTCCCGATAGATGGTGTGGATGTGATCCACGCTGTTCTGCGGGGCGTACTCGATGACCAGCGTCGGTCCCTGAACGCGGAAGTACGCCGCGCTGCCGTTCGTCGTCGGTCCGCTCCACGCGAAGTAGGTGTCGGCGAGGTTGGCGCGCAGCTCCGCGATCCGCGGCTCGGCGAAGGCATCGTTCATGATGCCGGTCCACTCCCGCACGAGATCCCACAGCATCGCTTGCTGCGGCGCGGACAGCGCGGATGCCCGAATCCCTTCAGGCTGAATCGTTCGCCCGTCCTGCGTGGGTCCGAGCACGAGATCGGATACCTTGTAGCCGAGGATCGCCGTGCCGCGCTGACCGGCATCCAACGCGTTGATCAACGCGAAGCCCTTGTCGTTCTCGCGTCCCAGCGGGCGTATCGTCTGCCCCTCGAACGTGTAGGTCGCCGGCTGCGCCGCCGGCAGACTGGGCGCCATCGTCGCCTGACTGCCCAGGAGCGTCAGATTGATTGCCAGATGGTGACCACCGAACTGCAGCATCCACGGCGTCGTCACCGACGGGGTCCCGACGAACGCGAGGTAGTACTCGTCCTCGCCGAACACCACGCCGCCGCCGGGGCCGCGGCCGCGTCCGCCGGCCTGGCCTCCGGGTGGCGGCCCACCGCCGCCAGGGTTCGCGCCGCCGCGAGGCGGACCCGAGCCGGCGGTTTTCCGAAGCACCTCGTCGCCGCGCATGATGTCGGTGACCTTGCGATAACCGTCGCGGCTCAGGGCGGCCGACAGCAGGCTCATGACGGCGGCTCGCTGCGGCGGCGTGATATCGCCGAGCCGCAGTCCGGTGCGCTGAAACATCGGGCTCGGAAGGTTCGACCACCGCGCCTTCTGCGGGCCGTCGAACGGATACTGCACCTTTGCCCGGCCGGCTTCGTCAAGCATGGCGAGCAGCGATTGAGCCGACCCCACGATGCGCGCCGTGACGTCGGCCGGGGCGCCGGCCGATGCGGCAGGGGTGCCGCGTTGCGCAACCAGGGTTGCCGTGATCGCCACGAACAGACCACACACGACGGATGCGATGCGAAGCGGTAGTGGCATGCAGGGATCCTAGCCGATACTCACAGACGTATCTGAAAGATCCCTGAAAGGTGTGCGGCGGATCACCTCGGCTGGCGGGCGTGCTACTCGGACACCGCGATCACGCTTTCGCGACCGCAGGTCATGCATCGCACGGCGACGGTGCGCAGGTCAGGGCCGACGCCGAGAGCCACGAGTTTCTCCGAACGGCAGTTCGGGCACTCCGAGACGCTGGTACGCCGGAATTGCTGCTGCGTGCTCACCGTGGCACCCTCCTGGTTGTTCGCCGCTTGGAGTTGTCGTGTGCCTGCTCGTCACACGGCTCCGCGTACTCCGCGATAATCAGATATCGCCCGAGCGGAACATCCACGTCGTACACGCGCCCGACGTGGAAACCACGCACGTCGAAGCCGTCGATGAGCGGCGCCGGCAGCGACTTGATGATGCGAATCAGCACGCGCCGGGGACTCCGGCAGTGCAGATGGACGGGGGGATCGTCTTCGCCCGGACCGGGCGAGATGGTGCCGCTCAGACTCGAAGGATCGGCATGCGATTTTCGGCTGGAGAAGCAAAGGACCTACCAACAATGGCAGGTCTCGTCCTCGGGTCGAATTCGCGCCGGCTCGATTTTCTAATTTCCCACTGACGAACAAGTTACGGCGATTGGTCGGTCAGGCGCGATGCGTTCCCCCGTCGAGACCGTGCGACCGTTTCTACACGGGTCGGGCCCGAGGGCGCAGCTTTTTATGACGCGCGCCGGTTCATAACATTGTCGTCAAGGTACCGGTGCACAGATCTGCTTTAACCCGTCCCGCGCATGCCGATCGAACCACGCGGCCATCCGCAGATACTGGCTCGCCTTCGACATGGCCGACGGTTCGACCGTGGCGAAGATTTCGGCACAGACGCGTGGGTTCTCGAGTGCACCGTGCAGGTACGTGCCGAGTACGCCGGCGCCTCTCACTCCCTCGACGGCGCCCTCGTCGATCCGTGCGAACGGCGCCAGGTTCGATCCATGCGCCACGGTCGTCACCCCGAGATGGATTTCGTACGCGCCGAAGCGCACGCCGCCACTCGTCGTGGCCGTGACCGCGCGCGTCGTCTTTTCGCGGGCAAGCACGGTGAGGGCCGGAATCAGACCGAGGCCATCAGCCTGGCCGGCGGCCGACTCCATGCCGTCGGGATCGGCAATCGTCCGGCCCATCATCTGATAGCCGCCGCAGATGCCAATGACGAACGTCCCCCGCCGATGCTGATCGAGAATCCAGTCCGCCAACCCGGTCTTACGGAGCCACGCCAGATCCGATACGGTGCTTTTGCTGCCGGGAAGCACGATGAAGTCGAACGCATCGTGAGGCGGCGACGTGATCCACTCCGCCCACGCCAGCAGCGAGAAGTCGGTGGCGTTCGACAGCTGCGGGAATCGGACGATCGCGATCCGCGCGCCGGACGGCGCTGATGTGCGCGGCTTCGTGTTCAGCGCGAGGCTGTCTTCGGGATCCAGTTCCACGCCCGCGGCGTAGGGAAACACACCGAGGCAGCGGGCCATCGTGCGCGCCTCGAGCATGCGGACGCCTTCGTCGAACAGGGACATATCGCCGCGGAACTTGTTGACCGCAAAGCCGCGAAACAGCGCGCGCTCATCCGGCGTGAGCAGCTGCACGGTGCCGACGACGGAGCCGAACACGCCGCCGCGCTCGATGTCGGCCACGAGCAGCCATGGGGCGCGCAGCGCCGTCACCAGCCAGAGGTTGACCAGGTCGTGATCGCGCAGGTTCAGCTCGCTCACGCTTCCCGCCCCCTCGATCACGATCGCCTCGAAGCGGCTTGCCAGATCGTCGTACGCCTCGAGCACGATGCGCCGGAGCTCCGGAACGTGCGTGTAGTACTCCCGGGCCGACAGCGTCTTCCACATGCGTCCGTTCACGATGACCTGACTCGTCCCATCTCCGTTCGGCTTCAACAGGATCGGGTTCATCGACGGCTCCGGCTCGAGCCCGCACGCTTCGGCCTGGGCCACTTGGGCGCGGCCGATCTCCCCTCCCCCGACGCACGGGTAGGAGTTGTTCGACATGTTCTGCGCCTTGAAGGGCGCGACCGACACACCACGGCCTCGAAGCCAGGCGCAGATCGCGGTCGTCATCCAACTCTTCCCGGCGTTGGAGGAGGTGCCGCCGATGAATAGCGGGCGCGCCTTCATGGGTGACCGGCGCCAGGCTCGTTCTCGCGCTCGAGTTGGGTCTTCATCCACGCCCGATTGCGTTCGAGGCGCTCGTCCTGAGAGACCAGCGGGCAGCTGGCACACAGCTCCTGCCGTGGAAGCAGATAGATCCGGCAGCAGCTCGCGCGGCGCTGGTAGAGATGGGTGACGCCGAGATGCGTCACTTCATGCACGCGCGGCTGCATGATTGCGACGACATCATCGCCGGCGAAGAACTCGCGCAGGACCGGCAGCGCCGGACGCTGGTCGCGACTGTCGCCGTGAAGGCTGGTGATGTGCGCCGCCCACGACGAAGTGAGCATGCCCCAGGTGCCGCGGCGGGCGAAGCCGGACCATTCATGGAGCGATTCGACCACGGGCGCCGCCTGCTCCGTCAACGCCGCCCGGAGCGCTCGCAGCAGGTCCACGTCGCTCGCCACCGTCGTGATCGTCGCGTCTCGGGCGGCTGGATCGTCCGCGACCGTGACGCCACGCGCCTCATGAATCGCGGTGCGCTCGAAGAAGGTGGACTCCTTGAACTTGAGCGAGATGTTCTCCAGCGAGACGTCCGGCACACAGCGGTACTTGAGGTACGGCGCGATCGCCATGGCTGATGCCCAGCCGTAGCGGAGGGCGAACGACGCGGCGATCGTCTTCTTGTCCGCCGATTGCTGCCGTTCGCCGATGCGCCGGAGCAGCGCGTTGAACGGCCCGGTCGCTGCCTGCCGCAGTTCAGTCCCGGCGATCCACCCGCCCCCCGAGGGCCGGCCAACGTCGACGCTCCAGCTCGCGTTGAGTGCGCGCAGCGCGTCGTAGATCGCCGCGACCGGAGTCTGCCGCAGCGCGCTCACGCCAGCTCCCGAACCACCCGCAGAACGGACATCTGGTCCAGATCCGCAAGTCGCACGTAGGTTCCATGCAACGCATCGGCTAGCGATCGAGGCCGGCCCGTCGCCTGGTCCCCTTCTTCGGAGTCGACGACGAGCGACGGGCAGGTCACCGCGGACGCCGCCGTCAACGTGTCTGCCCAGGGATCGTCGGTCCGGCTCGCCACGTTGGCGTGACCGTCGGTGACGATCACCATGACGGTGGCGTCGGTGACGTAGGTTGCGGCCAGTTCCAGCGCGTGCGCCAGCGGTGTCCGCCCACCGGTCGGCATGTACTCCAGCGCTCGCTGAGCATCGGCCAGCACCGGCGTCGGTTCCACGAGCACGCGGGCGGCGGCGCCGCGGCAGGCGATCACGACGATTTCATCGTGACGACCGTGCGCGGCGTCGAGCAGGCCGTTGACGGCGCCCTTGACCAGACGCATGCGCTCCTCTACCGCGTGCGAGCCGCTCGAGTCGACCACGAACAGGAAGCGTGTGCCCGCCTGGGGCGCGCGCCTGCGCTCATGCAGATCCTCAGAGGCGATTGCGGCGCCCCGCCCGCCGGCGACGGCATGGACCAACGTCGCTCGGGGATCGAGCTCGCCCGGCTCAGCGGTCCGACGTGCGCCGATCGCCGGACCGCGGCCGGCCGCCATCGAGCGGGACGAAGCGCCCGCCCGTTCCGAGCGCTGCTCACCCATCAGACGCGGCGCCCGCACGTCGAGAGGTGCGAAGACGCGCTCCGGTCTACCAGGGGAGAATCCAGGTGCCTCGTCTGCCGGTTCGGTCTGCTCGACCGGAGGCGGCGCCTCGGGATGCTGCTCACGCTCGCGTGGGCGTGCCCGATGCGCGAGCGCGAGCGGCAGCACGGTTTCCACGTGGGACTCCTCGACGGCCGCCGCGCCTTCGAGCGCCGCCAGCGCGCGGCTGGCCCGCAGGACGGCGAGATCGGCCCGGAGGGAGCGGACGCCCTGTGCGACGATTCGCTCGGCAATCAGGTCCAGGATCGCGTCGGAGATCGCCACGCGCGGCGCGAGCATCCGCGCCGCGGCAAGCCGCTGTGCGAGCCGCGTTCGCCCGTCGCGCCACGCCTCCGCAAACGCCATGGCGTCGGCGTCGAACGAGAGCCGTCTCGCCATCACTTCGCGGCGCATGAAGGGCTCCATCGGCGCCGTCACATCGACGACGAGGGCGAAGCGATCGAGGATCTGCGGCCGCAAGGCGCCTTCTTCGGGATTCATCGAGCCGACCATCACGAACCGCGCGGCCTGCGTCGCGCTGAAGCCTTCGCGCTCGACGAGGTGGACGCCGCCGGCCACCGCATCGAGCAGCGCGTCGGCCAGGTGATCCGGCAGCAGGTTCACTTCGTCGACGTACAGCACGCCGCCGTTGGCAACGGCGAGGAGCCCGGGTTTGAGGGCCGGTTCTCCCTTCAGCGCCTTCTCGAGGTCGAGGCCGCCGAGGAGCCGATCCTCGGTGGCGCCGATCGGCAGGTTGACGAACGGCGCGCCCGGCTCGAGCAGTTCGCGCAGACCGCGCGCCGCCGTGCTCTTCCCTGCGCCCTTGTCCCCGCGAATCAGCACGCTCAGACGGATGTCGATCGCCGCGAGCTGGAGCGCCAGCTTCAGCAGATCCAGCCCCACCAGTGCGGGAAACGGAAAGTCGACCGCACTCATGATCGCGCTTGCGCGCTCTCGCCGCGCGCCTCCACGAACGCTTCGGCTTTCAGACGCACATCCCGCAGCGCCGCGAGCGTCTCCGGCGCCGGGGTCTCCCACAAGCCGCGGTCGGCTGCTTCGAGCAGGCGGTCCGCGATCGCCTCCAGCGCCCACGGATTCGACTGCTCGAGGAACCGCTGCATCTCGCCGGACAACGCGTATTCAGCGGCGAGCCCCTGGTAGACCAGATCCGGCGCGACATGCGCGGTCGCGTCGAAGCCGAAGATGTAGTCGACGGTCGCGGTCAGCTCGAGCCCGCCCTTGTAGCCGTGCCGGCGGATGCTGTCGAGCCACTTCGGATTGACCACGCGCGACCGGTAGACGCGCAGCGCCTCCTCGCGGAGGTCGCGGATGCGGGCGGCGTCGGGACGCGAGCTGTCGCCGAAGTAGGCCTTGGGCTGCGTGCCGGTCAGCGATCGCACGGTCGCGATCATGCCGCCGTGAAACTGGTAGTAGTCGTCGGAGTCGAAGATGTCGTGCTCGCGATTATCCTGGTTGTGCACCGCGACCTCGATCGTCCTCAAGCGATCGGCGAACACATCCCGCGCATCGACGCCGTCGGCCGAGCGGCCGTAGGCATAGCCGCCCCACTCGACGAACACGGTGGCAAAATCCCGATCGGTCTGCCAGTGGCGCGTCTCGATCAACTGCTGGATGCCGGCGCCATAGGCGCCCGGCTTGGCGCCGAAGATCCGGTAGCGGGCGCGTGCCTCCACCTCGTCCAGCGCGGCGTCAGTCGGCTTCGCGATTTCGGCGAGATAGTGCTTGCGCGGATAGTTCTGCTCCGCCGGCTCGTCGAGCGACACCACCATCTCCACGGCACGATCGACCAGTTCGATGAGGTGCGGAAAGGCGTCGCGGAAGAAACCGCTGATGCGCAGCGTGACGTCGATGCGCGGACGGCCCAGGCGATCGAGCGGCACGACGGCGAGATCCTGGATGCGGCGTGATTGCGAGTCCCAGACCGGCTCGACACCCAGGAGCGCCAGCACCTCGGCGATGTCGTCGCCTTGCGTGCGAATCTGCGACGTGCCCCACACGCCGATGCCGATCATCTCCGGGTAGCGCCGCTCTTCGGCGAGATGCCGAGCGAGCAGTTCGCCCGCCAGCTGCCGGCCGACGCGCCACGCCGCCTGCGATGGCAGCGCGCGCGGATCGACCGCATAGAAATTCCGGCCGGTGGGCAGGATGTGGGCCATGCCGCGCGTCGGCGCTCCCGACGGGCCCGGCGGCACGTAGCGCCCCGCCAAAGCGTCGAGCACGTGATCGATTTCGTCGGTCACCTGTTCAATCGCCGGCACCAGGATCCGGCAGGCGAAGCGCAGGGCCTCGGCCACCGGCCCGTTCGCCTCTCCGAGACGGATCGCCACCACGTCCTGCACCGAGCGCTCCTGAAACCCGACCGTCTCGAGGTCGAGGAACAGGTCGCGCGCCAGCGCTTCCAAACGCTCAATCGCATCGGCGTGCGTCCGGCAGCTGATGCCGGCGACGTCGCGCTCCCGATCGAACCGCGCCCCCGGTGCCGCCAGGAGGCGCTCGAGATCGAGCGCAAAGGCGCCGGCCAGTGATGCCTGCAGCCCCGGCACGCGACCGTTTGGCAGCCGGGTCAGGGCGCGAAGTGTGTCCGGCAGCGCGGGCATCGCGCCCAGCACGTGGAGGCCGTCGCGGATCTGCGCCGTCCCGAGCTCGCACAGATAGCCGTCGATGTCCTCGATCAAATGCGCGACGTCGTTGCCGCTCATTTCCGCGAGGGTCACCGGCACGCCCTCCGGCGTCACCTCATCGTCCCACTCGTGGATGTGGTCGCCATGGTCGCGCGCGAGCATTGCGCGCAGGTCGAGGTCGGCCTGTAGCTGCGTCTGCTGAATCAGCTCCCAGATCTGCTGCTGGATGATCGGCAGCTTCGACGGATCGAGCTTCTCGACCGCGTAGTAGTCGTTCACGAGATCGTTCAACGACGCCAGCGGGCCGTAGGTGCCGGCGTTGGTCATCGCCGGCATCAGGTGATCGACGATCACCGCGTGCGCCCGCCGCTTCGCCTGGCTCCCCTCGCCGGGATCGTTGACGATGAAGGGATAGATCAGCGGAAGGTCGCCGAGGAGCGCGTCGGGGAAGCATTCACTCGACAGACCCACGCCCTTGCCCGGCAGCCATTCCAGCGTTCCATGCTTGCCGACGTGCACGACCGCATCCGCGCCCCATCCTCCGTCGGCCACGGGCGCGGCGAGCCAGCGGTAGAACGCCGCGTAGTGGTGCGTCGGCGGCAGATCCGGCGTGTGGTAAATCGCGTCCGGGTTCATGCCGTATCCACGCGGCGGCTGCAGCGCCACCAGCGTCTGCCCGATTTCCATCGCCGCGAACAGGTAATCCGCGTCGTCGCTCCACGGCTCCTTCGCCGGGATCTGCGCGCCGGCGGCGGCCTTCGAGGCGATCTTCTTGTCGATCCGGGCTGCCGAATCGCGCCGCGCGTCTCCATGGTCGGACGGCCGGCCCCACCAGTCCTCCATCTTCTTGCGGGACGCCGAAGGAATCCGCGCGAATTCCTCCGTGTATCGCCGGCGGGAGAAGCGGTACGCCTGCGCGGGATCGAGCGGATGCCGTTCGTCGTAGCTCCCGCGCGCGAGCAGGTCGAACATCAGCGCGTCGCTGGTCCCGGGCGCGCCGTCGACGGTATAGCCGTCGCGCCTCATGGCGCGCAGCAGCGCCAGGAGACTGGCCGGGGCATCGAGGCCGACGGCGTTGCCGACCTGCGACGCCTTCGCGCCGGAGTTGGTCAGCACGCACGCCACGCGCACCTCGCACCGCGGCGCCCGGCGAAGGTGAACGTAGCCGCGCGCAAGCCCCGCAATCCGCGCGACGCGGTCGGCCTGCGGCGCATAGAGCCCGGGCGCCGCGTCAGACCGATCTTTGAACGACAGCGGGACCGAGATGATGCGGCCGTCGAACTCGGGAATCGCGACGTTGATCGCCGTATCCAGCGCCGTCAGCCCGCGCCGCGACACCTCCCATGCCTCGCGGGGCATGCCGCTCGTGATCGCCTGGATGATCGGAATGTTCAGGCGCTCCAGCGCCGACGGTCCGCCGGCATCGGCCGCATCGCCGAGCGCGAACGAGAGCGTCGAGATCAAGACGTCCGCGCGGTCGCCGATGATCTGCAGCGCTGCCGGCCGGTCGTTCTCGCGCACCCGCAGGCTCGACGTGAACACGGCCAGCGCATTCATGCCGGCGTCTTCCAGGGCATCCACCAGGTCGTCGACGAAGGCGAGGTTGCCGCTGCTGAGATGGGCGCGGTAAAACAGGACCGCCGCCGTCGGGCGGCCCGCGTCAGCGCGTTGCTCCCAGTCTTGAATCGTCGCGTGCTCGACATCGCGCACGTAGACCCCGTGCTCGGGTAGGGCGACCGGCGGCTCGCTGCCGTAGCCGGTGAGCAACAGGCGATCGGCGAGGAATTTGATGCATTCGCCGACGTTCCGGTCGCCACCGGTCGTGAGGAACTGACGCGCGGCGTCCACGACGTCGAGGGGGACCGTACCGGCGCGCGCAAAATCAGGACGCGGCTCGCCGGTGCCGCTGACGACAACCAGATGCGCGCCATGCTGAAGGGCCCACTCGCGCAAGCGAGGAAAGCCGGAGAGGCTCTCGAGCTCGCCGTGGAGCCGCACGATCACGATGCGGGCTCGTCCGAGATCACCTTCGAGCAACAGCGACAGCTGCTCTTCGGTTTGCAGACGCATCAGCGAGATCCCGAGCGCCTCGACGTCCGGCGGCAGCGACGGCTGGGCGCGCCTCAGCGCCAGTACATCGGTGTCCGCGTGCGACAGCAACGCGATCACCACGCGGTCCGCACCATCAGGCATCGACGCCACAGACTGGTGCGGCGTCTTGGGCCTGGCGTCCCAGTCGTAGTAGTTGAAGACGTACTCGGTCAGCTCGCACGGCGGCGCGACATACCGATCGGCGCGCACCATCGTCTCGATGTAGTCGAAGATCAGCCGCACATGCCACGGCGTGTTGACCGAATGAAACCAGATCGCACGGCCGTCGAAGACCAGGCTCGCGACGTTGGCCAGGGCGCACGGTCCCAGGCATCCGGCCTTGGTGAGGTGGACAACGTTGCGCAGCTTCCGCTTCAGCCACTCGTCCTTGAAGGTCTCCGCCGGCACTGCCGCATATCCCCGCTCCGTCCGCCCACAGCAGCAGCCGCTGAAGCAGTACGAGAGGTGCGCCCGCCGCTGGATGACGTTGATCGCCCGGCCATCGGCCCGAATCACCCTCTGCCGCTGGAGCGTGCTCATGCGATCGACCGCTGGCGCAGCACCCACACCAGGTAGGGCCCGCCGAGAATCGCCATGACCGCGCCGGCCGGCACTTCCGACGGCGCCATCACGATCCGGCCGATCGCGTCACAGGCCGCGAGCAGGATGCCGCCGCCGAGAAACGCGCACGGCATGAGCACGCGGTGATCGGCGCCGATGCGGGTCCTCACCAGGTGGGGCACGATGAGGCCGACAAACCCGATCGGCCCGGTCAATGCCACCGTGACCGCCGTCAGCACCGAGCCGGCCGCATACCCGCTCACCGTGAGGCGCGTGACGCGGGCGCCGCGCGTCGCGGCCCACGCCGGATCGACCGCCATCAGGTTCCATGACCTGGCCTGCTGAATCACGATGCCGGCCGAGATCGCCACCACGACCGCGAAGGCGCCGAGCGTCGGGTAGTCGATCGCGTCGAGGCCGCCGATGAGCCACCGCGAGATCGAGAACGACTTGTTGGCGCTGACGACGCCGTAGATCACGATGATGAAGGCGGAGCAGACGCTGTTGGCCGCCAGGCCGGAGAGCAGCAGGCTGAACGACGACAGGCGGCGTTGCTGCAGCGCGGCGCCGACGACCAGCGCGAGCACGATCGTCGATCCCGCAAGGGCTGTCACCCATACCGCGGGAAGACCCGCAATCTGCTGCCAGCCGAGCCAGATGGACACGACGGCGCCGAGCGATGCGCCCGCGGAGATGCCGAGCGTATACGGCGTGGCCAGCGCATCGCGGAGCACCGCCTGAAACAGCGCGCCCGCCAGCGCCAGCGCTCCGCCCGCGAACAGTCCCAGCAATGTCCTGGAGAGCCGCAGCTGCACGAGAATCGACCAGTCGGGCTCCTGATGCGCGCGGATGCGGGCGAAGCTGAGCGCGAATGGACCGACGAAGGGCAGCGTCAGCGCCGCCGCGACGAACAGCACCGCAAAAGCGCCGACCCAGCGCACGGCGCGGCGCGACGTCGTCGCGCTCACGAGTAGGACACCCACGCGCGGCCCGACGCCGTGGTCGTCAGCGTCAGGCGCGGCGAAAAGAGCGACAGCCACTCCGTCGAGCGGATGGCGGTCTCGATCGGGGCATCGAGCGCGACGCGCCCTTCCGACAACACAATCAGGCGTGTGCCATAGGCCAGCGCCAGGTTGAGATCGTGCGTCACCGCGAGGCACGCGGCGCCACGCGCGCTTTCCTCCCGTAGCAGCGAGAAACAATGGAGCTGCTGATCGATGTCGAGGTGAGTCGACGGCTCGTCGAGCAGAAGGAGCTCCGGCTCCTGCGCGAAGCAAGCGGCGAGGAGCACACGCTGCCGTTCGCCGCCGCTCAGCGTCTGCAGCAGCCGATCGCGCAAATCCCAGCAGTCCGTCCGCCGCATCGCCCGCTCCACCGCCGCCCGATCCTCGCCCCCCTCGAACCAGCGATCGGTGTGCGGATAGCGGCCCATCAGGACGAGCTCGGCGGCGAAAAACGGGAGATCGGGCCGCACCGTCTGCGGCAAGTGCGCGACGACCCTGGCCCGCGCCCGCGGGTCCCACGCGGCCAGCGACCGATCGTCGAGCTGCACGTCTCCCCCCGTCGACGGCCGCAGACCGGCGACGATGTCGAGGAGCGTACTCTTCCCGGCGCCGTTGCGGCCCATCACGATCGCCACGTCGCCGCTGCGCACCTCGAACGTGACGCCGGCGAGGATGGCGCGCCCGCCGACCTCCCAGGCCACATCCGCGATCCGCAGCCGCACGCTCATCTGAGGGGCTCCGCCCGCAGCAGCGCGGCGACCCACTCGGCGGCTTCGACAACCCGCGGCCCCGGCACGACGAGCGCGTCGGTCGTCGCCGCGTGGACCTGACGCGTCCTGACCGCCGTCAGCATGCCGTAGCCGCTCCACAGACGCTCGTTGACCGGCTGGCGCGCACGGCGTTCCGCGTCGGTGTCGCCCATGTCGACGGTGTCGACGATCACGTCGGGGTTGAGCCGCAGGACGGTCTCCATCGAGATGCGCGGGTACTCGGGCTGGCCGGCAATCGCCATCACGTTGGTGCCGCCGGCGATGTCGATCAGCTCGTTGATGTACGAACCAGGGCCGATCGCGATGAGATCCGTCAGCTGGCCGGGGCGCCGGCCGATGATGAACAGGACACGGCGCTTCGGCGCGGTTGCCGCGGGACGGCGGATCGCGTCGAGCCGCCGTTGCACGTCGCCGATCAGAGTGTCGGCGCGCTCCGGCACACCGGCGGCCGCCGCGATCCGGCGCATCGACGAAAACGCGCTCGCCAATGAGCCGCGTTCGACGATGATGAACGGAATCCGCAGCGCACCGAGCCGGCGATCGAGCCCGTTTCCGACCTCGTGTACGACCACGAGATCGGGACGCAGCCCGGCGATCAGTTCCGGATCCGGCTTGAGAAAGCTGCCTACCTTCGGGAGCTTCTCCACCTCCGGCGGGAACCTGCAGTAGGTCGAGACGCCGACGACGCGATCGCCCAGTCCGAGCGCGAACAGCGTTTCGGTGATGCTCGGCGACGTGGATACGATTCGCGCAGGCCCGGCGGCGCGCAGCGCGGGTATCAGCGCGAGAGCGCAGAGGGCGACGCACGCGAGCCAGGCGCGGCGCGATGTCCAGATCACACCGTTACGCCATCACCGGAAAGGGCTGCTCGGCAACGGCCTTGAAGTCGGCCGGCATGGCTTCGCCGAGAAACCTGGCGCGCAGCCGATAGTACGCGTCCAGCCTGGACCAGTCCGGCTCACCAAGAAGCTGCTGGTCGTCGCTGATGAACGGGTTCGGCAGAAAGACGGTGGTCATCTGTTCGCCGTAGCCGTTCCACAGCTTCACACCCCAGGAACGGCCGCCGCCGCAGCCCTTGCCGCGCCGCTCGAACAATCCCACCCGGGCGACGGGACGATTGCTCCGCAGTTCGTCGGACGCGGTGCCCTTGTGCGGGCCGAGGCACAGATGAAAATGCCAGGGTCCGAGATCAACCGTCAGGTATCCGTCCGAATAGCGCAGCGCCGGCGCGCTCTGAAATGTAATCTCGAACACCGCGCCCTCGATGCACGGTCCGACCACCACCGATCGCCAGTAGGTGCCGAACAGCTCCTGCGCCAAATCACGCATGGTCTGTTCAGCCGGCTGGAAATAGCTGTAGGCGGTAATCGAGCCGTCAGGATGATGTTCGAGCTCGTGGAATCGCGGTGCGTCCGGCGTCTTCATGATGGGTTCCATCGCGTCACCAGGCACGCGAAAAACGGTTACCGGACTTGCCGGTGGCCTCGCGAAGCGATCCATTCACGCCGGCATCGCGTTCCAGCTTGCGGCCGAACAGCCAGAGCAGATCGGACAGCCGGTTGAGGTAGGCGAGCATCTCCGGTTGCACGGCGACGCCGGCCTCCTGCAAACGCACGAGCGCCCGTTCGGCCCGCCGGCAAATCGTCCGAGACATGTCGAAGGCCGCTGCGGCCGTGTGCTCGCCTGGAATCGACCAGTCGGCCAGCATCCCTTCGATCGCTTCGAGCCGGTGGACTTCCGCGGTCAGCCGATCCACCAGCGCCGGATCGATCACGATCTGCGGCTTCGGACTCTCCGCCGGCGTCGCCAGCGACGACCCGATCCGGAACAGGTCCTGCTGCACGCCCTTGGTCAACGCCGCGATCTCCGCGTCGTCACAGATCGAGCGGGCGAACCCCATGCTCGAATTCAGCTCGTCGATCGTGCCGTAGGTCTCGACGCGCGCCGACGCCTTGGAGACGCGCACGCCGCCCGCGAGACTCGTTTCACCGCCGTCGCCCCGCATCGTGCTGATGCTCATGACTGCATGCTCCTCCCGCGCAAGTAATCCGCCAGCGAGGCGAAGTCCGCCCCGCTGCATTCGCCCTGATCGGTCCACAGTCGCCATCCGGTTTCGTCGGCATGGACTGACACCGTTGGCGCGACCGCGCTCGCGGTCACGACCGTATATCCCTCGCGCTCGAGCACGGCGGCGGCCAGGGCCGCGCGGAGGCCCGAACCGTGCACCGCCGCGTCGCCGCCGCTCCCGGTCAGGAGCCGAAAGCTGCGCTCTTCCGGATGAAAACGGATCTGACGCCCTTCGAACGCCTGTCCGATGCCGCCGGACAGCACGACGTCTTCAGGAGCGCCGGTCACCAGCTCGCCGCCCGGCATCACCAGCCAGATCACATCGGCGGTGCGCAGCGCCAGTTCCAGATCGTGCGTCGAGACCACGACGGCAAGCGGACGTTCCCGCGTCAGCTGACGCAGCAGGCCCATCAACTCGACGCGCGACGGCACATCGAGAAACGCGGTCGGTTCGTCGAGCACGAGCAGGACCGGTTCCTGCGCCAGCGCGCGCGCGATCATCACGCGCTGGCGTTCGCCATCGGACAGCCGGCTGAAGTCCCGCTCC
>Ga0105242_10001222_pt1 | contig 20283 bp, 22 predicted proteins | sample KBSM24metaG_FD_81521 | JGI IMG/M metagenome (GOLD analysis project Ga0105242, IMG submission 81521) | Miscanthus rhizosphere microbial communities from Kellogg Biological Station, Michigan, USA - KBS M2-4 metaG | ecosystem: Host-associated > Plants > Roots > Rhizosphere > Soil | place... | reverse complement strand
CGGTGAAGCCCGGATCATTCCAGATCCAGCGAAGTTGCTTCGCGGCGAAGCTCGATCGCCTCCCGCCGAAGCTCCATCGCTACCGGCCGATGCTCGCGCGGATGGCGCGCAGCCTTTCGACGGCGTGCTCCATGTCCGCGTGAATGCAGAGCGTGTCGAAGCGCAGGGGGACGCGCGTGCCGTCGCGGGCGATGACCACTCCTTCGCGCGCGAGGAGGGCGGCTTGCGCGGCGGCTTCTTCGATCGTGAGCGTCGAGCGCGGCTCTTTGCGCGAGACCAGCGAGCCGTCGGGCTCGTAGCGGCGGTCGGCGAACGCCTCGGCGATCAGGCGCGTGCCGGCGGCGCGGGCGGCGGCGGCCATCTGCGAATGGTCGGGAGCGACGAGCGCGATCGCGGGATCGATGTTGCGCATCGCGTCGACGATCACGTCCGCGAGTGCACGGTCCTTGTGGGCGTCGTTGTAGAGCGCTCCGTGCGGCTTGACGTGGCGCACTTCGCCGAACGCGCGGAGCGCGGAGACCTGCGCGATGATCGACTCGCGCAACTCCGCGGGCGGCATCTCGAGCGAGCGGCGTCCGAAGTGCTCGCGGTCGGGATACGACGGATGCGCGCCGAGCTTCACTCCATGCTCGCGCGCGCGTTGCACGGCCTCGCGCATCGACGCGTCGTCGCCGACGTGGCCGCCGCAGGCGATGTTCGCGGAAGCGATCAGCGGCCAGATCTCGTCTTCGCCGGGCGAGCCTTCGCCGAGGTCGGCGCTGAGATCGATCACAGCTCGGCGCCCCTCGTTTCGGGAAGGAGCCAGATCAGGATCGCGCCGAGACCGAAGAGAAGTGCGACCGCGGAGATGGAGGCGCCGAGGCCGTAGCTCGTGGCGCCGATGCCGTAGGTCGTCGCGGCGGAGACGAAGCGTCCGCCGTTGTAGCAGAAGCCCTGTGCGCTCGCACGAATCCGCGTCGGGAAGAGCTCCGCGAGCATCGCCCCGAAGAGCGAGAAGTACCCATGCGCGAAGTAGCCGACGAGCGGGCCGATCGTGAGCAACGCCAGCGGCGTACGCGCGTGGAACGCAAAAATCGGCACGACGATCGTCGCGGCGATCATGAAGAGCGTGAACGCGGGGCGCCGTCCGATGCGGTCGGCGATCCAGCCGAAGCTGATGTATCCGAAAAACGCGCCGACTTGCAATCCGCTCAGCCAGGCCAGGGACTTCGTGACGCCGAGACCCGCGCCTCCCTGCTCGACCGGCGTGGCGAGGAACGCCGGCAGCCAGGAGATCACGCCCCAGTACGCGACCAGCACGCAGCTCGCGACCAGGGTGGCCACGACGGTGCGTCGCAAATACGCGGGCGCGAAGATGTCGATCCAGCGCGATTTGCTCTGCTCGCGCTCGCGCCAGAGCGGCGGCTCCTCGACGGTACGGCGGATGTAGAACGCGGCGACCGCCGGCAGAGCCCCGATCAGAAACAGCAACCGCCAGCCGAAGCGCTCGATCACCAGCGCCGAGAGCGCGTAGGCGATGAGCGCGCCGATCGCCCATCCCGACTGCATGATGCCCATTGCCTTCGCCCGATGCTTGGCCGGCCATGTCTCCGCGACGAGCACCGATCCGCACGACCACTCACCGCCCATGCCCAGTCCGACGATGACGCGCCAGGCGATGATGTGCCACAGCGCGGTCGACGTCGCGAGCCCCGCGGTGGCGAGCGAGTAGAGGAGGATGCTGATCGTCATCGCGCGCACGCGGCCGATGCGGTCGGCGAGATATCCGAGGAGCATTCCGCCGATCGCGCTGGCGAAAAGCGTCACGGCGAGCGGGACACCCATCTGCGCCCGCGTCAGTCCGAACTCCTTCTGAATCGGAACGAGCGCCGTGGTGAAGAGGAGCACGTCCATGGCGTCGAGCATCCACCCGAGCTGCGCCGCGAACAGCGCCCGCCAGGCTTTGCGATCGACGTCGGGAAACATGCGGCCGCAGTTTACGCGAAGCGTTTGGAGTGCGGCGATGCCAGTCGCCGCTTTCATACGCCGCAGCAAAGCTGCGGCGCGCGGCAGCTTGCGCTGCCGCGTATTAGAGCGGTGACTGCGTCACCGCACTCCTAGAGAGGCAGGCGGATCTCGATCATTCCGCCTCCATCCGCCGCGTTCATCGCGGCGATGGTTCCGTCGTGCTCGGCCACGATCTTCTGCGCGATCGCCAGTCCGAGGCCGTTGCCTCCGGGGCGGCGGGTGAAAAACGGCTCGAAGACGTGAGCGACGTCTTCGGGAGGAAAACCGGGGCCGCGGTCGGCGACCGTGAAGACGAGCGCCGGCGACGGCGCGCCGTTCCGTTCCTCGCGCGCACCGATGGTGACGAACGCGCCGGCCTCGGAGAACTCGATCGCGTTCTCGACGACGTTCTTGAACACCTGCAGCATGCGGTCGGCGTCGACCGCGGCGTCGGGAAGATCGCCGGCGATCTGCTGGCGGATCTCGATCCGCTTTTCTCTCGCCCGCGGCGTGCAGACGCGCACGGCCTCCGCGAGAACGGGACGGATCGACTGTTCATGGCGATCGATCTCGTGCGGACGCCCGTAGTCGAGCAGGTCCTGCATCAGCCGGTTCAGCCGCGACACGTCGTTGCGCAGCGCGTTCATATAGTCCGCGACTTCATCGCCGCCGCCGAACTCCGCTTCGAAGGCGTCCAGCGCCGCGGCAATCCCGAACAGCGGATTGCGGACTTCATGCGCGACGCCGGCGACGAGCGCGCCCATGGCCGACATCCGTTCGCTGCGCCGCAGCGCGTCTTCCATCTCCCTCCGCTCCGTGACGTCGCGCACGACGGAGACGACGCGCCGCACGCCGCCGATGATCGCCGAGCGCAAATTGATCTCGAGCCAGAGCAGGTGCCCGTCCCGGTGCCGGCCCTGCCAGTCGATGAGCTGATGGTCGCCCGGAGCGAGGCTCCGGATTCGCTCGACGGCGTTTTCAAGCGTGTACGGCGGCGTGCCGGAGCTGAGCGAGCCGAGGTCGGTTCGCGTCGCCTCTTCGCGCGTGTAGCCGAACATCTCGCACATGCGCGCGTTCACGTCGAGGATGGCGCCGGTGCCGGCGTCGAGGATGAAGATGGCGTCGTTGACCGATTCGAAGATCGAGCGGAAGCGCTCTTCGCGAAGCTCGAGCAGGCCCACCATCGTCTCGATCGACGAGCGGAGGCTCTCCAGCTCCGCGGCCGATCCGGCGGCCGCGGGCTCGGCTTTCTCTTTGCCCCCGGCGCTCACCGCGACGGCGTAACGCTCGATGTTCATCAGCGGGCGCAGGACGGTGCGCCAGAGAACGAGATAGACGAACAGGATGAGCAGGACGTCGATCGCCAGGATGAGGATGACGGTTCGGATCAACACGGTCCGCAGCTGCTGCTCGATGAGCTTCGGCGTCGCGTAGAGACGCACCGTTCCGATCTGCTCCCCGGCAAACGTGATCGGTTGCTCTTCCTTGAGCAGCCCGGCGGTGGGAAAGACTCCGTCCGACGCGACGAAGCGCCGCTGATCGTCGCGGACGCGCGCGTGCGTCTTGCCGGCCCCGGCGACGACCACGCCTTCGATGGGCCGCACCTGCGCCTGGCTGTCGAGGATCTTCTCGATCTGGGCGCGATCGATGTTCCACATCGGAAGGGCGAGGGCAACCGCGAGCTCGTTGGTCTGCGATCGCGTCACGAGCCGGAGGCGGGTCCACTCTTCCTTGCTGCGCGAGGCGTATTCGACGGCGCCGTAGGTGCCGAGAACGAGCGTCGTCACCGTCACCAGCGTGGCGGCAACGACGTTCGCGACGGAGAGCCTTCGCATCGGCATCTACTTGTACGTCTTCGGATCGAACCAGAGCCGCTTGTCGGCGAACGGCGTCTCCGGTCCGAGAAATGGGTTGTCGATCTTGAACATCCGCCGTGTGCGGAGGTGAAGCCGCTCGATCTTGGCGCGCTGGTATTGATCGAAGATGCGGTCGTACGTTCCGTCGGCGATCATCATGCGCATCCCCTCCTCGGCGCGAGCAGCGAGGCGGCGGCCTTTGTCGTTCTTTGGAAACCAGAAATACATCGGCAGCGGGTAATAGAAAACGATGTCGTTCTCGATGCGCAGGTCCTTGAGAGTGTCCTTGCGGCGATCGTATTCGTCGAGCACCTCCACGGCGGCGCGGAGGAAAACGTCGAAGCGCCTGTTGACGAGCATCTCGAACAAACCGTCGTAGCTCGAGCCGGTGACGACGTTGAAGCGGCTGGCCTTGAGGATGTCGACGTCGATCCATCCCAGTCCGAGGCCGTACGAAAACTTCCGGAGGTCGTCGAGCGACCGGACCGCGTCGAAGCGAGGCTGGTCGCCGTTTCGGATGAGAAAGACGCAATAGCCGCCGAGGTTGCGGTCGACGGGGATGCGCACCGGCACGAGGCTCTGCTCGAAGTCGGGCGTCGTGCTGAGATACATCACCGTCAGCTTCCCGCTCGCGCTCTTGAGCTCGAACGCCTGGCGGCGCTCGGTCATCAGCTCCGAGGCGACCATGCGGTACGGTCCCCACTTCGGCTTCGTCTTCTCCAGCGCGGTGCGCAGGATCTCCCAGTGATACAGATAGCGGACGTCGAGCGACGACTCCGGCGGGTGATAGATGTAGGTCATCGCGCCGGATGGTGTGGTGCGCGCCTCCGGCGCGCCCTCAGCAAAGCGCGCCGGAGGCGCGCACCACACCAACAGGAGCACGATTACCGCCGCTCCACTCCGATTTGGCACGATGCCATTACTATATGCCTTAATCCATGCTTAGGAATCGAGTGCTGCTCGTCGACGATGAGCCGGGGCCGCGTTTCGGCGTGCGACGGTTTCTGAAGTCGCACGGCTTCGACGTCGAGGAAGCGGGCGACTGCGCGTCGGCGCGCGTGAAGTTTCGCGCCTTCCGGCCGGACATCACCATCCTCGACTTCCGTCTGCCCGACGGCACGGCGCTCGACCTGATCCCCGACTTCCGCGCGATCGACGATTCGCCGGTCATCGTCCTCACCGCCTACGCATCGATCGACACGGCCGTCGAGGCGGTGAAGCTCGGCGCCGAGCAGTTCTTCACCAAGCCGGTGGAGCTCGAGGCGTTGCTGGTGGTCATTCGACGCACGATCGAGAATCAGCGAAACCGCCGGCAGGTCATCGCCGGAGCGCAATCCACCGAGGGCCGCCGGCGCATCGATCCGTTCCTGGGAACGAGCGGCACGATCAAGGAACTGCAGGAAAAAACGAACGCCGTGCTGCGCACCGACAGTCCGCTGCTCATTCACGGAGAAACGGGCACCGGCAAGACGGTGCTCGCGCGGTGGATTCACGATCGCGGGCGGCGGGCCGGGGAAGCGTTCGTCGATCTCAACTGCGCCGGCATCTCGCGCGAGTTCCTGGAGACCGAGCTTTTCGGACACGAGAAAGGCTCGTTCACGGGCGCAACGGCGACCAAACAGGGACTGCTCGAAGTCGCGCATCGGGGCACGGTGTTTCTCGACGAGATCGGAGACATGGACTCGCAGGTGCAGGCGAGCCTGCTGAAGGTCCTCGAAGAAAAGCGATTCCGCCGGCTCGGCGACGTCAAGGATCGAACGGTCGACGTGCGCCTGATCGCCGCCACTCATCGCGAGTTCCGCTCGCTGGTGGAGGAGAACAAGTTCCGCCAGGATCTTTACTATCGCATCAGCACCCTGGAGCTGTTCGTGCCGCCGCTGCGCGAGCGGCGCGAGGACATCCCGCTCCTGGCCGAGAACATTCTCGACTCGCTGGTGCGCGACCTGGGACAGAAGCGGGTCACGCTGAGCGACGACGCGGAGCGCGTTCTCTGCCGCTACGACTGGCCGGGAAACATCCGCGAACTGCGCAACGTCCTCGAGCGCGGCCTGCTGCGCAGTCACGACGACGTGCTCGACTCCGCGGCGCTGGTGATGCCGGCCGACGTCTCCGCACCCGCCGCGCCGGCGGCCGTCCGCAGCGGCACGCTCGACGAAGTCGAGCGCGATTACATCGAGCAGATTCTGCGCGAAGAGAACGGTCTCATCGACCGCGTCGCCGACCGCCTCGGCATCTCGCGCAGCGCCGTCTACTACAAGGCGCGCAAACACCACATCACGATTTCTAAGATTAGAAATTAGCGTGCTAGAACCAGCACATCCGCCGACGGCGAAAATCGCGCTGTCGATGTAACCGGTTTCTTTTCAATGAATTCGTGGTTTGGCATCCGTGGCGGCCCGCTTGCTCTATGGCTGCCGTGATGAAAAGACTACTCATCGTCGACAACGAAGAAACGATCCTTTTCGCGCTCCAGCGCTATTTCACGCGGGTCGGCTTCATCGTCGACTGCGCGAGGGAGCTGGAAGAAGCGGAAGCGCTGGCGACGCACACGCCGTATGACCTGGTGATCGCGGACCTCGCGCTCACCACGATCGGGAGCACCGAGGGGCTGGAGATCATTCGATATCTCCGCAACGCACGTTCCAGCGCGCGGGTGATCATGCTCACCGCCCACGGCTCGCCGGGCATCAAGCGCGAGGCCTACCGCCGCGGCGTCGACGTGTTCCTCGACAAACCGAGGCCGTTGGCGGAGATCGCCCGCGTGGCCGAGCGGCTCACCGGGGGATTCGCGTGAGCCCGATCCTGCACCGCCTCCGCCAGCCCGGCGCGATCCGCATCGAGTTTCAACCGATCGTGCGCGTGCACGCCGATCACCTCGAGATCTACGCGTTCGAAGCGCTCGCCCGCGGGCCGCGCGGCACGAGCATGGAGCGGCCGGCGGTGATGTTCGAGTACGCGCGCCGCAAGGGAACGGAGAGCGAGATCGACCTGATCTGCATCGCCCAGGCGCTCATTTCGTCGGCGGCGCTTCCCGGGCGGCCGCTGATCTCGATCAACGTCCACGGCGCGACGCTGACGAGCGTTCCGGACTTCGCCGAACGCTTTCTCAATTCGGCGGAAGCGTACGGCCATTCACCCAACCGGCTGATGCTCGAGATCGTCGAGTATCGCGCGCCGTGGGCCATCGAGACGTTCCGGGCGACGCTCGACGAGCTCCGCGACGCCGGCGTGCATATCGCCGTCGACGACCTCGGCGTCGGCGCTTCCAATTACCAGATGATCGTCGACGCCCATCCCGATCATCTGAAGATCGACCGCCACCTGGTCCACGGCTGCAGCCGCGATCCGTGGCGAAAAGCGGTGCTCCAATCCGTGGTGACGCTTGCGCATGCCTGCGCCGCGACGCCCATCGCGGAAGGCATCGAAGATCTCGCCGATCTCGAGGTCCTTCTCGAAACAGGCATCGATACCGTTCAGGGATGGCTGTACGCGCAGAGCATGCCCGCACTCGAGCTGGCGGCGAAGAGCGCTCAGATCCTTTCCCCTCCGATTCCCCAACGAATGAAAGGGAGCTGCACATGAGAAAGAAAGTCCTGCTGGTCGACGACTCCAACACCGTGCTGATGATGGAGAAGATGATCCTCTCCAAGGGACCGTACGACGTGGTCACGGCCCGCGACGGCGCGGAAGCGATCGTCAAAGCGAAGAGCGAGCAACCGGACGTGATCCTGCTCGACGTGGTGATGCCGAACCTCGATGGCCTCTCCGCGTGCGCCGCGATCCGCCGCGACCCATCGACCGCGCACATCCCCATCGTCATGGTCACGACGCGCGGCGAAGAACAGAACATCGAGACGGCTTTCCGCAACGGCTGCACGGATTACGTGACGAAGCCGATCAACGGCCTGGAGCTGCTGACGAAGCTCCACAACATCCTCGGCCAAGTGGAGCGGTGGGCTCTTAGCCCACCGGTGGGCTGAGCGCCGGTGAGAACCGGTGGGCTGAGAGCCGGTGGGCTGAGAGCCCACCGCTCCACTAAAAAAAAGGAGACGACGAGATGAAACGCAATGAAGGACAGCGGCCCTTCCTGGAGAAGGTCGCGAACGACAACCGCGAGTACGTGCAGTCGCTCATCGACGAGAACCACCGGCTGGGCAAGCTCGTGGCCGAGCTGGAGATCGAGCGCGAGCACCGCATGACGCGCGAAATGATCCTGCAGGAGCGCCTCGAGGCGATCGAGAACGAGAGCCGGCGCTTCGCCGAGCGCTACGTGGAGGTCGAGGAGCAGAACACGAACCTCGCCAACCTCTACGTCGCCAGCTATCAACTCAACGGGACCCTCGACCGCGAGCGCGTGATCGCCGCGGTGCAGGAGATCATCATCAATCTGATCGGCTCCGAAGAGCTGGCGATCTGGGAAGTCGAAGAAGAACTGAATGCGCTTTCGCTCATCGGCTCGTTCGGCATCGACGCCGATGCCTGGGCCGGCGTCCCGATCGGCAGCGGAGCGATCGGCACGGTGGCCTCCACCGGCGCGCGCTTCATCGCCGCCGAATCCGCGAGCGCGGCGCACGAGCGTGAAGAGACGCTGACCGCCTGCATTCCGCTCAAGCTCGACGACCGGGTCATCGGCGTGATCGGCATCTTCCGGCTCCTGCAGCAGAAGCAGGGACTCGAGGAAGCCGACTACGAGCTGTTCGATCTGCTCGGCTCCCACGCGGCATCGGCGCTCTTCTGCACGAATCTGTACGCGCGTTACGTGGAGCCGGCGCAGTGACCGCGTTCGCACTTCCGCTCGAAGAAGGAGGAACCATGCCGGAGCTCGTCCGCGAGCGGCGCAATCTCCATCCCGGTCAGCTGTTCGTGGCCCAGCGGCCGACGACGATCACGACGATCCTCGGCTCGTGCGTGGCGGTCTGCCTGTGGGATCCGCAGAAGAAGATCGGCGGGATGAATCACTTCATGCTGCCGATGCCGGCCGGCGCGAACGTGACCTCGGCGCGCTTCGGCAACGTGGCGATGGAGCAGCTCGTGGACGGACTCCGCGAGGCCGGCGCGCGCCTGCCGCTGCTGCGCGCGCGCGTGTTCGGTGGCGCGTGCATGTTCGTTCAAATGGCGTCGCCGGAGCATCTCGGACAGAAAAACACCGGCGTCGCTCTCGACTACCTCTGCCGGCGCGGCATCGAAGTCGTGCAGACCGATGTCGGCGGCAGCCGCGGACGGAAGCTCGCTTTTCACAGCGAGACGGGGGAAGCATGTCTGACCTTGATCTGAACTACGAAAAGCTGCTGTCGACGTTCGCGGTGGAAGCCGAGGAAGACATCGCGGCGCTCGAGGCCGGGCTGCTGGCGCTGGAAGAATCGCCGGACGACGCCGAGACGCGGCGGGAACTGCTGCGCCACGCGCATACGCTCAAGGGCAACGCGTCGTGCGTCGGGTTCGATGCCTTCGCCGCGTTCGCGCATGCGTACGAAGCGCAGCTGGAGAATTCCGGCGCGGCTGATATCCCCACCCTGCTCAGCGGCATCGATACATTCCGAAGGCTCCTCGATCACGACGTGCAGGAACCGGCGGCGCAATCCGCGAGCACGATGCGCGTCGCCGTCGAAAAGCTCGACCGCATGCTCGACCTCGCGGGAGAGATCGCGATTCTTCGCGGCCGCGTGCAAACGCATGTGGCGACCGCTGCCCTCAGCGGTCGCAGCGCAGCAGAGACCCACATCGACCTCGAGGCGCTCGTCGAAGTCGAACGCCAGATCGATCAGCTCCAGGGCGAGCTGCAGCAGTTGATCATGCGCGCGCGCATGGTGCCGGTCGGCCCGCTGTTCCGGCAGTACGCGCGGACAGTGCGCGATCTCGCCGTGGCGCACGGCAAGAGCGCGCAGCTGGCGACGCGCGGCGATGACGTGGAGCTCGACACGTCGGCCGTGGAGCTGCTCCGCGATCCGCTGACGCACATGATCCGCAATGCCATCGATCACGGGATCGAGCCGGCCGAGGAAAGGGTGGCGAAGGGCAAGCCGCCCGCCGGAACGATCACGCTCGACGCGCGCCACGAAGCGGGAATGATCACCATCCGCGTCTCCGACGACGGAGCCGGCCTCGATCGCCGCGCCATCGCCGCCCGCGCACACGTCCTCGGCCTCGACGTCGATCGCATGAACGACGCCGAAACGCTGCGGCTCATCTTCGAGCCGGGATTCACGACGTCCGACGAAGTGACCGATCTCTCCGGCCGCGGCGTGGGCATGGACGTCGTGCGCCGCGGCATCGAAGCGCTGCGCGGCACGATCTCGATCGAGACGATGGAAGGGCGCGGGACGACGTTCACGCTTCGCCTTCCTCTCACGCTCGCGGTGATCGACGGATTCGGCGTCGCCGCGGGCGAGGAGACGTGGATCGTGCCGATGGAGCACGTCGTCGAATGCGTGGAGCTGCCGGCGCGCGAGAGGCGCGACAACACGACCGGCGTTCTCCTGCTCCGCGACGAGATCGTGCCGTGGGTGCGCCTGCGCAAGCTGTTCGCGCGGCCTGATGCAGGTGCCGCTAGCGGCACCGCGACCGCTGAGGGCAGCGGTCGCCACATTGAGTCCGTGCTGGTGGTGCAGCACGGCAGCAAGCGCGCGGGACTCGTCGTCGACGAGCTTCACGGCGCGAGCCAGGCCGTGATCAAGCCGCTCGGCAACTATTTCGACGAGATCCCCGGCATCGCCGGCTCGTCGATCCTCGGCAGCGGACGCGTCGCGCTGATCCTCGACACGGCCGCGATCTTCAAAACGTTGGAAGCGCGAGGTGACGCATGATCCGCGCTCTCCTGCAGGCCCTCCTCCCCTGCCTGTTCAAAAAGTCCCGCACCAGAAAACGGCGGACGTTCCTGCTGCTCTGGTAGCGATCCGATCAACCATCAATCAACGGAGAAGTCATGGAAGTTCAGCGTGAGCAATATCTGACGTTCTTCATCCGCGGCGAGGAGTATGCCGCCGGCATCCTGCGCGTGAAGGAGATCATCGAGTACGAAACGGTGACGCGCGTGCCGACCACGCCGCCGCACGTACGCGGAGTGATCAACCTTCGCGGCGCGGTGCTGCCGGTGATCGACCTGGCCGCGAAGTTCGGCAACGGCGAGAGCGCGGCGACGCGCACGACCTGCATCGTGGTCGTGGAAACGCGCCTCGCCGGCGAAGTCCTCGTCGTGGGACTGATGGCCGACGCGGTCTCGGAAGTCGTCGACATCGCCTCGGAAGCCATCGAAGCGCCGCCTGCATTCGGCACCAACATCAGCACCGACTTCCTCATCGGGATGGGGAAGCTCGACAACCGGCTCGTTCTCGTCCTCGACATCGACCGCGTGCTCTCACCGGTCGAGCTCCAACAAACCATCGACGCCGTCGACGGTGGAGCGGCGGGCTCTCAGCCCGCCGAGATCACTCAGACGGCGGGCTAAGAGCCCGCCGCTCCACCCAAACACTTGATTGAGAGGAAAATAAAATGCTTCAGCAGATCAATATCGGCAAACGCCTGTTCGCGAGCTTCGCATTGGTGCTCGCCTTCGTTCTCGTCGTCGCCGGCGCCGGCCAGTGGGCGCTGACGACTTCCGTCGACACCGCCAATCAGGTGCTCACCACCGACTTCGGAGTGAACACCGCCTCCAACGACGCGCACATCGACGCGCTCGATCTCCGCCGGTTCGAGAAGGACCTCTTCATCAACGCCGGCGACAAGGCCAAGGAAACCGAATACCTCACGAAGTGGAACGACTCCCGGGAAAAGCTCGACAACCACCTCACGCAGATCGAGAAGCTCGGCGTGGAGGATCAGTCGCGCGACACGATCCGCATGGTCCGCTCCGATCTCTCCGAGTACACGAGCGCGTTCCAGTCCATCGCCACGCGCATCGGCGCCGGCGAGATCAAGTCGGCGGCCGAGGCCAACAAGGAGCTGACGCCGCTCAAGGAGCACATCCGGCGCATCGAGACGTCGGTGCAGACGCTCGACGACGACTCCGCGAAGCGGATGCAGGAGAAGACGAAGGTCATCACGGCGGTCGAGGAGCGCGCGCGCTTCGCCACGGTCGTCATCGCCGGCCTGGCGATGGTGGTCGTGTTTCTGCTCAGCATCGCCGTGACGCGCAGCATCACCGGTCCGATCGCGACGGTCGTCGAGATCGCGGAGAAACTCGCCGAGGGCGACTCCGATCAGCGCGTCGACGTGCGCGGGAAGGATGAGGCGGCGCAGCTGCTCGGGGCGATGAAGAAGATGATCGACTCGAATACGTCGATGGTCTCCGCGGCATCGAGCATCGCCGCCGGCGACCTCAGTGTGACGGTCGCGCCGCGCTCCGAGCGCGACACGCTCGGCCAGGCGCTGGCGCGCATGATCGGACGGCTCGTCGAGATCATCGGCGAGGTGCGCACCGCGGCCAGCTCGCTGGCCACCGCGGCGGGACAGGTGTCGTCGACCGCGCAGTCGGTGTCTTCCGGCAACAGCCAGCAGGCCGCGGCGGTGCAGGAAACGACGGCCAGCCTCGAGCAGATGAACGCCTCGATCGCGCAGAACGCCGACAACAGCCGGCAGACCGAGACCATGGCCCGGAAGGGATCGCGCGACGCGGAGGAAAGCGGCAGCGCGGTGCGCGAGACCGTCGACGCGATGAAGTCGATCGCCGAGAAGATCTCGATCATCGAGGAGATCGCCTACCAGACGAACCTCCTCGCGCTGAACGCGGCGATCGAAGCCGCGCGCGCGGGCGAGCACGGACGCGGATTCGCGGTCGTGGCCACCGAGGTCCGCAAGCTCGCGGAGCGCAGCCAGTCGTCGTCGCGCGAGATCAGCGGCCTGGCCTCGTCGAGCGTGCGCGTCGCCGACCGCTCCGGCACGCTCCTCGCCGATCTCGTGCCGTCGATCCGTCGCACGGCCGAGCTGGTGCAGGACGTGGCCGCGGCCTCGAACGAACAGGCCACGGGCGTGGCCCAGATCAACCAGTCGCTCGCGCAAGTCGATCAGGTGACGCAGCGCAACGCGTCGGCCGCCGAGGAGCTCGCGGCGACCGCGGAGGAGATGGCGGCGCAGGCGGAGGGGCTGCAGAACCTGGTCAGCTTCTTCCGCATCGGCGGCGAGCATCGCGCCGCGGCAACGCCGTATGCGACGCGCATCGCATCGATGCCGGCGCTCAACTTCGCCCCCGCCGCCAAGAGCGGGAGCGGGAACGGACGCCCACTGACCGACTTCCACGCGTTCTGATGATGTCCACACGATCATGAACACGACACTGCTATCGACGAAGGAGTTCCGGCTCTTTCAGAAGCTCGTGCATCACGAGGCGGGAATCTTTCTCTCCGACCAGAAGCGTGCGCTTCTGGTCGGACGTCTCGCCCCGCGCATGCGCGCGCTCGAGCTGCCGACGTTCGGGTCGTACTTCGAGCGCATCAGCAGCGACCGCGAAGAGCTGGTGCGCATGATCGATTCGATCTGCACGAACGAGACGCAGTTCTTCCGCGAGCCGAAACAGTTCGCGTTTCTCGAGCAGCACGTCGTTCCGGCATGGCGCGCGGAGGCCCATGCCGGCACGCGCGCGCGGCGCGTGCGTGTGTGGAGCGCGGGATGTTCGACGGGCGAGGAGCCGTACTCGATCGCCATGTCGTTGACGTGGCACCTTCCGGACTGGACGATCGAGATCCTGGCCTCCGATCTCTCGACGAAAGTGCTCGAGCGCGCCGAAGCGGCCATCTGGCCGATCGAGCGCGCGGAGCAGATCCCGCCGCACTACCGCCGGACGTTCATGCTGCGCGGACGCGGTACGCAGGAAGCGAGGATGGCCGCGCGGCCGGAGATCGCCTCGCTTATCCGCTTCGAGCGCATCAACCTGAATCTGGATTCATATTCTGCGGCGGGTACGTTCGACCTCATCTTCTGCCGCAACGTGTTGATCTACTTCGACACGCCGTCGAAGAAACGGGTGATCGATCGCCTGCTCGACCGGCTCGATCCCCACGGCTATCTCTTCCTCGGGCACTCCGAGAGTCTGCACGGCTTCGACCGCGTGCACGCCGCCGGACCGACGGTGTACGCGCTGAAGGAGCGGCCATGAGCGCGCGCGCACATGTGCTCGTGGTCGACGACTCGGCGGTCGTCCGCCAGGCGTTCTCGATGATTCTCGGGAAGCAGTTCTCGATCGACACGGCCGCCGACCCGGTGATCGCCGTGCGGCGCATCCAGAAACGGCGTCCGTCGGTGATCGTGCTCGACCTGCAGATGCCGCGCATGGACGGCCTCACGTTTCTGCGCAAGATCATGCGCAGCGATCCGATGCCGGTGGTGATCTGTTCCGCGACGGCGGCACAGGGAAGCGAGACGGCGATGCGCGCGCTGGAAGAAGGCGCGGTCGACGTGATCCTGAAGCCGTCGATCGGCGTGCGCGAGTTTCTCGCCGACTCGGCGCTGCTGCTCGCCGACACGCTGCGCGCGGCCGCGCAGGCGCGCGTGATGCGCCGCGCGCCGATGCCGGTGACCGGGCGCTTTTCCGCCGACGCGGTCCTGGCCGCGGCGAGCGTGTCGCGGCCGGGCGCGACGCAACCGATCGTCGCGGTCGGCGCGTCGACGGGCGGCACCGAGGCGCTGCGCTACATCATCGAGTCGCTGCCGGCGGACGCGCCGGGGATGCTCGTCGTGCAACACATGCCCGAAGGCTTCACCGCCGCGTTCGCGAAGCGGCTCGATGCGACCGCGCGCGTCGAGGTGAAGGAAGCGGAGTACGGCGACGCGGTCGTTCCCGGCCGCGTGCTCATCGCCCCCGGCAACAAACACTTGCTCCTCCGTCGCAGCGGCACACGACACTACGTGAACATCGTCGGCGGTCCGCTGGTCTCGCGCCACAGGCCCAGCGTCGACGTGCTGTTTCGCTCCGTGGCCCAGGAGGCGGGAGCGAACGCTCTCGGCGTGATCCTGACCGGAATGGGCGACGACGGCGCGGCCGGTCTGGCGGAGATGCGCCTCGCCGGCGCGCACACGATCGCGCAGGACGAAGCGACGTCCGTGATCTTCGGCATGCCGAAGGAAGCGATCGCCCGCGGAGCCGTCCAGGACGTTCTTTCACTCACCCAGATCCCGTCCGCAATTCTTCGACACACACAAAGGAGTCTCGAATGCGTTTCACTTCGTTTCTGATCTCTTGCCTCATCGCGACGGCCGCTCTCGCCGAGGATGGCGTGACGGTGAAGGTCGGCGGCACCGTCTTCGGCGACTACACGGTGAGCGAGCCGGAGACGCGCCCGGCCTCGTTTCAGATCACGCGCGCGTACATCAACATCACCGGCAACGTCACGCCGCAGATCTCGTTCCGCTTCACGCCCGACGTGGCGCGCGAGAGCGGCAGCGGCAGCTCGCTGAGCGGCTCGCAGACGTTCCGCCTCAAGTATGCGTACGCTCAGTACACGCGCGACCGCCTCTGGGTTCGCGCCGGCGTGCACCAGACGCCGTATCTCGATTTCATCGAGTCGATCTATCGCTACCGGTTTCAGGGCACGCAGTTCAGCGAGCGCGAAGGATTCCTGACGTCGTCCGATGCCGGCGTTTCGATGCATTACAACCTCCCGAACGATCGCGGCGACATCCACGCCGGTTACTACAACGGCGAGGGCTACTCGCGCTCGGAGACGAACGCCGAGAAGGCGCTGCAGGTCCGGGCCACGTACCGGCCGATCCGCGGCAAGGGTCTGCGTCTCACGGCGTTCGCCGACTTCGATCACGCCGCCGCCGATCGCCCGCGCTCGCGCTGGATCGCGACCGCGACCTACGAGCACGCGCGCGGCAACGCCGGCCTGGAGCTTCTCCGGACGCGCGATCAGGTCACATCGCGCGGATGGTCGGCGTGGGCGACCCCGCGGCTGACGAAGAATGTCGAGGCGCTCCTTCGCTTCGATTCATTGCAGTCCGCGAAGAAGCAGCGCGACATCGTCGGAGTGTCGTACTGGTTCCGCACGCCGAAAGGAACATCCGCGGCGGTTCTCTTCGATCGCGATCACGCCCGAACGCCGGAAGACACGCGGTACGGCGCGCATGTGCTGTTGACGTTCTGAAACGCGAAGCGTCTGGAGTGCGGCGACACCAGTCGCCGCTCTCCTTCCAGAGCGGCGACTGGCGTCGCCGCACTCCGAGACCGGCGTTGAACGCCGGTTGTTTTAGCCGCGGAGGCGTTGCAGCAGGAACGTCTCCAGCCCGACGTCGACGGGGATGCCGCCGGACTTGCGTTTGATGTCGAGGTCGGCGATCTCGGCGAGCGCGCGGAACAGGTCGGCCTCGCTGGTCACGCGCGCGGCTTCCCATTTCTTGTGCAGTGGAAACGGGTGGGGGCGCTGGCGCGCCAGGCCGTACGACTTCAGATAGTCGCCGAGCTTGTCGGCGATCGAGTCCTTGAAGCGGTTGTACTGCACCGGCGTTTTCAGATTGAGGTTGTGCGTGCGGGCGAAGGAGTGGATGCCGATCATCTGGCGGATCTCGTCGGCGAGCGGGAAGAGAAAGCGGCCGTAGTGAAACTCGATCGACGTCTTCGGATCCTCGCGCCGCGCCTGCGCGACGAGATCGCGCAGCTTCGCCACCGCTTCGATGATCTTCCCTTCGCTGAAGAGCGAGCCGAGCTCGTAGCGCGCGCCGCCTTCAACGGCGGACACTTCGCGCTCGACGAGATCGGCGCCGACGCGCCCTCCGCTTCCGGCGAGCGTGGCCAGACGTTCGGCTTCGGCGACGGCGGCGCGGAGCTCGGGAATGTCGCGCGAGAACTTATCGGAGAGAACGCGCTCGATGCCGAGGCGCTGTCGAAGGCGTGCGACGGCGGCGTTGTCGAAGCGGACGTTCGCCTCCGAAGCCACGGCGGCGATGGCCTGCTCGAGCGCGGCGTTGAATCCCTCGCGCGTAAGATCGGCGATGACGACCGCGCCATGTTTGTCGATGAGATCGATCGTCGCCGAGTCGCGCGGCACCTCGCCGGTGCGCATCAGCAGAATCGCGCCCGAGGCTCCGCCGCGCGCGATCGCCTCCATCAGCAGCGCGGCATCGTCCTCGCCGCGTCCCGCTTTCTTTCCGGTCGCGCGGCAGAAGGCGAGCATGTCGGTGAGCGTGGCGTCGAGCGTCACGCCGAGGGCGCTCGCGATCGCGCGATCGGTCATTTCCAGATCGGCGCCCGCGAGTCCGAGAACGTGCAGCAGTTTCGCCGCGGAGGAGCCGCGCTTGCGATCCGTCTTCGCGCCGCGCCAGTCGGCGAGCGCCTTGTCGTACAGCGAGGCGATCTCTTTCGCGGAAACGAACGCATTCATCTCCGGGACGATCAGCAGGCGCGCGCCGCCGAAGAGCGACATCGTCCGATAGGAGTCGAGGATCGCGGCGAGCTCCGCGCCGGGCTCGTAGGTCTCGACGGCGATCTGGGGATTCTTCGCGACGAATGCGTCGCGGATCTCGTGGAAGGCTTGTTCGGAGAGGAAGTCGGACGAGCCGCCGATCAGCAGAACGCGCGGCGGCTGTCCTTCCTGAATGTCGCTGAGAATCGTCTTGAGCGGTCGAGGCATGAACGCGGTTTCAGCGCGTTCAGACTACGACAAAAATCCCTTTTCCTGCAGCTCCTGGCAGTCGATGCAGAACGCCGTCCAGGGAACGGCCTGCAGACGCTTCTCGCCGATCACGTTGCCGCAGTTCGTACAGGTGCCATACGCTCCGTCGCGCATTCGGTTGAACGCTTCGTCGATGGCCATGAGCAGATTGCGCTCGCTGTCGGAGAGGGAGAAATTGAGCTCTTTCGAATAGGCGCTGGCGGCCTTGTCGGCGAGGTCCTGGATGCCGTCGTCGGGCGACGCGTTGCCGGCGGCCTTATCGCGCTCGTACGAGTCGAGCAGCTCACGCTGCTTGGCGCGAAGCGCGTCTTCGTACGGCTGGTACGGGTTCGTTTTGACTTTCGTTCTTGCCATTCAAGCCTCTTACTTGTGGTACGCGATGTTGCGCATCAACGTGCAGGCCCGATAGATCTGTTCCATGAGCAAGACTCGCGCTAACTGGTGCGGGAGGGTCATGGGCGACAGAGCGAGCAGCAGATCGGCGCGTTGTCGGACGGTGTCGTCGAAGCCGAGGTCGCCTCCCACGACGAACTGAACGCCGTGGGGCTGGTCGATGGTCAGCCTCTCGATCCGCTTCGTAAACTTCAAAGAATCAATCAGTTGCCCTCGTTCGTCGAGGACCACCGTGTACCCGCGATCGGGAATCGCGGCCAGCAGGCGCGCGGATTGAGCGCGCATGATAGCCACATCACTCTGACCTTGTCTACCGCGCTCTGGTGCCAGTTCCGTGACCTCGACCGGAAAGAAGTGCCTGACCCGATTGAGGTAACGCTCGAGCACCGCGGCAAGCTCGGCGTCGGCAGTGGAACGGGGCCAGATAAAGCGAAATTTCATGGTCGCGGTTGCGCGGTTGCGCAGTTGCGCGGTTCCAAGTGCCACTCGGAACCGCGTAACCGCGCAACCAGTTCATTCCAATCCGTACTTTTTCCGTTTCTCCAACAGCGTCTTCCGATTGATTCCCAGGATCTCCGCCGCCCGCGAGTAGTTCGACCGCGTCGTCCGCAGCACCTCGCGGATGTAGTGCGCTTCGAGATCCTCGAGCGTCCATTCGCCGCGTGCGGCGGTGGTGACGAGATCGTTCGCGCCGACTGGAAGCGACGCGGCGCCGATGCGCTCGCCCTCTTCCAGCAGCACGGCCCGCTCGAGCGCGTTGCGCAGCTCGCGGATGTTGCCGGGCCACGCGTAGCTCAACAGCAGCCGCTCTGCTTCTTCGTCGAGCCGTTTGCGCTTGAGAAACTTTCTCGCGAGCGGCAGGACGTCCTCTGGACGCTCGCGCAGCGAAGGGATCGCGAGCGTCACGACGTTGATGCGGTAGTAGAGATCGCGCCGGATCGCGCCGCTGGCCAGCAGCGCCGGCAGATCGGCATTCGACGACGAGATCACGCGCGCTTCGAACGGAACGGACGCGCTGCCGCCGAGGCGCGTGAAGCGGCGCTCCTGAATCGCGCGCAGGAGCTTGGCCTGCAGTTGGGGCGTGAGCGCGGAGATCTCGTCGAAGTACACCGTCCCGCGCCGCGCGAGCTCGAGCTTGCCGAGCTTGCGCGCGTGCGCGTCGGTGAACGTGCCGCGCTCGTGGCCGAACAGCTCCGACTCGAACAGGTCGGCGGGAATGCTCGCGCATTCGATGTGGACGAACGGCTCCGCGCGGCGATTGCCGCAGGCGTGAATGGCCTCGGCGAGATAGTCTTTGCCGGAGCCCGACTCGCCGAGGATGAGGATGCTGACGTCGTGATCGAGGACCTTCTCGACCGTCTCCAGAACGTTCCGCAACGCCGCGTTGCGCGTGCGGAACAGGTCGCGGAGACGAGGCTTAAGAAGTTTTTTTGAAGGCACGCGGTTTTGCTTCGACTTCGCCGGTGAAGTCGGACGTCACATTCGGCGCGTCGCCCCACAGCCGCTCCAGTCCATAGAAGCGCCGCACGTCCTCGGTGAAGATGTGGACGATGAAATCGCCGAAGTCGAGCAGCACCCACCGGCCGGGCGTGTGGCCTTCCACCAGCAGCGGCCGGACGTGCATCTCGGCCTTCAGTTTTTCGAGAATGCTGTCGGCGATCGCCTGCGCCTGACGCTCGTTGTTCGCGGACATCAGGACGAAGTAGTCGGCGATCGAGGTGAGAGCGCCGACCGCCAGCACATCGAGATTGAACGCTTTCTTGTCGAGCGCCGCCGCCACGGCGAGCCGTACGCGGCTTTCTATGGAGTCTTTCACGCCTGTTCCTTTCGATACAGTCCGTAATGTTGAATGTAACGTGCCACGCGCGGATCGACCAGACCGTCGATCGATTCTCCCGCGCCCACCCGCCTCCGCACCTCGGTCGCCGAGACGGGAACGGTCGGGTTCTCCGCGAACACGATCGCGCCGCTACGGGGGCGTTCGACAGCGGTGGAGCGGCGCGCTCTCAGCGCGCCGGGTTCGGCGGGCTGAGAGCCCGCCGCTCCACGGGTTAGGACGGTGAAGTTGGCCAGCTCGAAAATGCGATCGATCGACTTCCACTGCAGGAGTTGTTCGAGATTATCGTCACCGATGATCCAATCGAGCGTGTCGCCGGGATACGCCTTGCGCAGTTCTTCGAGCGTGTCGACGGTGTAAGAGATCGCGCCGCGCTCGAGCTCCATCTCCAGAACGAACATCTCTTCGCGCTCGAGCGTGCCCAGGACGGTCATCGCAAAGCGATGATGCCCCGACGCGTGCTCGCGATCGGTCTTGAACGGCTGGCGATACGCGGGGATGTAGAGAATGCGATCCCAGCGCATCGTGTCACACGCGAAGAGAATCGGGTCGATGTGACCGCGGTGAAAAGGGTCGAAGGTGCCGCCGCAGATGCCGATGTTCATGCGGTTTT
>Ga0105242_10001221_pt1 | contig 20284 bp, 20 predicted proteins | sample KBSM24metaG_FD_81521 | JGI IMG/M metagenome (GOLD analysis project Ga0105242, IMG submission 81521) | Miscanthus rhizosphere microbial communities from Kellogg Biological Station, Michigan, USA - KBS M2-4 metaG | ecosystem: Host-associated > Plants > Roots > Rhizosphere > Soil | place... | reverse complement strand
CAACCCCACTTCCTTAGCTTCATAGGTTGGCAATCCCTGCCCGTTAATGAAGACGCGGGTATGAAGACCATAGGGCTCGCCCTCAAACACAACCGCTCCATCACTTTTTTTGTAAACACCTTTGGCAAGCTGTTCGGATACAGCTTGGATACCCGGAGGTGTAATTTCACTTTCTGGTATGTAGCGATCAAATTGCTTCACTGCTAGCTGTTTATACAGTTCGGGGAAATAATCATAGCTCCATTGTCGGCATGTCCAGTAAATTTTGGCAAAGGGGCTATCGTGATCGCCCTCGGCATGCAGCTGATATACCCGCTTGTTCACGGCTACAATTTCGGCTTTGGCGGTCTCGTCGTCCTCGTAGGCATTGTTTCCTTCGACATAACGGGTCCCCATCCAGGCCGGGCGTTCGGTCTCGGCGACATCTTGGAGCTTTTCAGGCAGCTCACCGCCCAACTCTTGAATGATACCCCACATACTCTTGGCCACATGCAGCCCTACGTCACCGCCATAATTAATCCGGATTGTTTCAGCACCAGCATTCTCCACCAACCGAGAGATAGTGTCACCGACCAGCGACGTGTAAAGGTGTCCAGCATGCAGTGGTTTAAAGGGATTAGGGTCGGAATATTCTAACACCCACTTTTGGCCAGCCAACGGCTTTGGCAGCTCTGCCTTCAGCGTGGCAACAAGCGTAGGTTCACTAAGTGTCAGGTTCAAAAATCCAGGCCCCGCAACAGATACATCCGCCACCGTTTCAGTCAAGTTTTCACGAATTTTCACGGCTAGTTCTTCGGCAATTTCACGAGGGTTTTTACCCAAATCTTTGCTGAGTTTTAGCGCAACGTTGGTACTGTAATCACCAAATTGTTCATCGGGCCGGGTGAGCTCTACGTTGACACTAACACCGAACACATCGGTAACGATTTTGGTAAGGGCAGATTGGATGTCTTGCATAACAGCCTACAGTATAGCAAACAGGGGCCAAATTCGCCCCCCTCGCCAAATTACACTCTATTGGGTAGTTTGTACGGCGTGTCGTGAGTGGCCTCGCCCAGCTGCCAGCCCACCGCATACAAACTACCCAGCAGGACAAAGAAGCTACAGGTCATGCTGAACATGTCCAGGTGTTGCAGCGGATGAATAAAATGGTCCGACACATCAAACAAAATTCCGGCCGGATTTACCAACACATCCCAACTGTTCCAGCGCAGATCCCTGCCCAGGTAGATTGCAAAGCTACATAGCAGCAAAATTGTGCCAATGACCCCGCTAGAAACCTGCATGCTCATGCGTTTTCGCAGTTCGACGTGCACCAAGTACAAACTACAAAAGCCGACCAATGCGGCAGTAAAAATAAAGGCCGTAAACATCACCACGTCATACAGCAAATTGTGCCGGGGCACATCTTGGATGTGCACGAAATCGCTAATCATGTAAAAGCTGTTTGGTAGAAATATGAGCCAGAGTAATGTCAGACCAAGCGAGCGCCAACTAGACCATAGATGGGTTCGTAGACTTTTTAGTAGCAGCGCTGTAATACACAACGGCACCCAAGCCAAGAACAAGTTTTGCACTAGATAGCTAAACTGCAAGCTGTGGTTAGTAACCACGCCAAACACAAATAAACCGCAACTCATCGCAGTTAAACCACCCAGACTGGCCACTACCCGCTCGCGTGGGCTAAAATGCCACCGCATGTGCATATGCTTAGTATAGCGTACTGCCCAAGTTACTATCCAAGCCAGCCGCACCTTAAAACGGATAGCCGCCTTCTTACCCCTATGCATTACAGCAGTCATTGACAATTATGTTTGCACATAATAACTAAAGATGTTATAATCTATAAAATGACAACTAGTAACGGTCCAGAACACTTCAGCGGACCACCAACAGATGGCAGGTTCGAGGTAACTCTTCCGCCTGGAGACGACGAAAGATATTTGGCGCTAGCAGCTCTTGTAAGAGAGCTGGGTGGTGATATTCGGGCTGCTCGCTCGGCGGGTGGCGAGACAAACCCAGAACCAACTGGCGACTATCCAATAACCAGCCGAGCACTGACTAGGGCATCAAATGAACTGTGGGGTTCTCCTACCTACGGCGATGTGGCAGCACTCCTTTTGGAAACTAATCGCGATCAACATACAGATGGACTGGTAGATAGCGAAGGTAGGTACACTGCCAAAAAACAGCGGGGCCTCGGATTCACTATAGCAACCGGCCTTGATCCAACACATAACGTTGCAGCACAAATAAGGCCCCATTGGGATAGGCTTCACTTGCCATTTGACGTTAGAGTAGAGGAGTTTTCGGGCGGAGCACGAGTTAGTCCCAGTATAGTAACGGCCCATAGCTTGGCTAATTTCGTAAGATGGCGCGACAACGGACACCACGAGCTACATGGGACACTCGGCAAGGCTTTGGACGTCATGACCGTTGCCGCAGGCATCCGCAACTCAATAAGCCCGCATCTTGCTGAACCAGAAGCCGAGGTTAGAGGTGGCTTTGTACCAGCGGAGGAGCTTCTGACCGCGATGGATAGGACGCTGAACGGCGATCAAAGGAGAGCGCTTTTTGCCAAGCTCACAAGCGTGTTTGAAGACCAATACCAGACCGCAACTCCTGATAAAGCCGGGGAGCTAGTGCTTGAAGGTGCAATAACTTACAAGCGTGAAGGGTATGTGACAGGTAACACGATTCGTTTCGACAGCATTGCCGTGGAGTCTCTAAGGTCACTGATGACCTATTTTCGTCAAGGCGCCGTACGCAGCTTCCTGCAAGATCTTACGGAAGCAGCAAGGTAAACAACGCCCCACCCTCTGGGTGGTTCATCACCGCCAGCTCCGCCCCGTGTACGTCAGCAATTTGCTTGGCTAGGCTAAGCCCAATACCATGCCCACTCACCTGACTACTACGTGCCTTGTCGCCCCGATACATACGGTCGAATATATGTGGCATATCGTGTGCCGAAACGCCCGGACCATGGTCACGGACAGCAAATATGTAACCGCCATCTCGTTTTTCCCCGCCAATCACAATTTCACCATTTGGTGGCCCATATTTCACCGCGTTGTCCAGCAAAATGCTCATCAGTTCGACCAAGCTTTCCTTGTTAACCTGTAGTTTTGCGGGCGCAATTTTAACCGTAAATTTGGGCCGCGCCTCTTTGCTTAGCTGTCGCTTGGTACGGGCTAGCGCATCTTGCACGATTGCTTTAGCGGCTACCGAAGTTTTAGTAATATCGCCCTGTTCGTATTGGCTAAGCGCCAATAGATTGGTGGCCAAGCGCTCCAATCGCTCAACTTCCTCTAAATTGCTGGTGATGAGTTCACGCGCTTCAGTTTCTTCAAAATGTTTTTGCCGCAAAAAGACCTCGTTTTCTAGCCGCATACTGGCCAATGGCGTGCGCAACTCGTGGCTAGCATCAGACGTAAAGCGTTTTTGCTGTTCGTGCGCCTCTTCTATGGGCTTCAGCGTCCGGCCGGCGTACCAGTAGCTCAACACTACACCACCCAGCAGAAGAGCCATATCCGTGAGTAAGAAATCCCGGTTCAACCGCTGGCTGGTTACGGTCGCTTGTTGCTGCTGCGCGTTAGCAAAGTAGCGATCTTCCCCGGGTAGAGTCGTTGCGTCGGAAGAATCGTCCTGGCCATAGTAATAACGTTCAATCAGCCGGTGCACTGCTCCACGCTGCGCATCGTAACCTCGACCCAGCTCGTAGTTAGTAAAAACCCACACTCCAAGGGTCAACAGCAAACAGAACACCAACAGCACCAAAAAGTAGAAGGTGGTTAACTTGACGCGGGCCGAGTAAAAAATATCCATCGTCTATCGCTCTGCTACACCGCCATGTACCCAAAGCCACGCACCGTTTTTACAATGTTTTCGCCGCCGGGTTTATCGATCTTTTTGCGCAGGTTCGCCACAAACGTTTCCACAGTGTTGTGCTGTACTCGACTGTCATCTGCCCACACGTGGTCTAGTAGCTGGTCCTTAGACAGCACTTCTCCCCGTCGGGCTGCCAGATATTCTAGCAGCTGAAATTCTTTGGCCGTCAGGTGGATCTGCTTGCCGGCTTTGGTAACCGTTTTGCTGATGCTGTTGATGATAACTTCGCCCAGCGTGTAACTAGTACCCTCACCCGCCGCCGGTCGCCGCAGCAGTGCGCGGATTCGCGCCAGCAGCTCGTCGAAACTAAACGGTTTTGGTAGGTAGTCGTCTGCGCCGGTATCCAAGCCCTGCACGCGGTCACCGATGGTACCGCGGGCAGTTAGCATAAGGATAGGCATAAAATTCTTTTGCTCATGCCACAACTTAATAAGACCTGGGCCATCGTACTTTCCAGGGATCATCCAGTCTAGCAGCACTAGGTCGTATGCACCTGCGCCACTCAACGTTTGGGCCATGTCGCCGTTCTGAGCAACATCTACCACGTAGCCCTCGGCTCGCAAACCGCGCTGCAGACTATTTGCAATCTTTGCTTCGTCTTCCACTACCAATATTTTCATGTCAGCTTCCTTTCGAAATGTATCTACAGTCTGACAAACTAAGCTGGAGGTTAGCTGACCGTTAGACGTCCAAAGCTACCTTGAACTTCTCTACTAGATCCACCGGCGTAGGATCAACGCCATTTAGGAACGCCAGATACAAACTTACAAAATCACCCATATTTGCCGCCCACAGCAGCTGCTGTATAACCGTATCACCCTCAACATTCACCACGTGAGCTGCCGGGCGCAAACCAGAAAGCAAACGATTGGTTACCTCGAAACGCTTCTGCACCCTCGGGTGTTCCAGGTTTGAGCGCAGTTCCACAATGGCATACGGCTTGTCCACCGGGTGGCTACTCCAACCAATAAATTCATTGTGATTGAACTCTGGCAATTGGTTACCCCAGGCAACATTCTTAGCATTTTCGTTCAAGCAAATGCGCCACTTGTTGGCTGCCGGAAAGATTTTAGGTCCGCCGTACACCACTACACTTTTACCCATTAGCTCCAATGCTAATTGTTTCGCCGGGTTGTTCTTTGTGGGGGTCGTTACTAACCAGGGGTCAGTCTGCTGGCTTAGCCAATCGCCAGCAGTCCGTAGTTCTTGCACACTCCCCTCTGGTACCAGCCCCAGAGGCTCAAACAGCTGCATAAGTGCCGTGAGCATATAAAACGACGACATGCGCGGTTGAATACCGCCAGGCACATGGAACAACGGATGGCCAGCTTGTTTGGCTCGATCTACCAGCGCCCCGCCAGCCGCCACTACAGCAATCAGCGCACCCTTAGCTTCTGCCTCGGCCAACGCCGACTGCGCCTCTTCGGTATTGCCAGAATAGCTAGACGCGATGAATAAGGTATGTTCGTTAACATAGCGTGGTATGTTATAGTCCCGCACAATTTCGAATGGCAATGAAAGGCCCGGCCAAGATTGCACGAACATGGCATACCAGGCCGATCCGCCGACGCCGGCTAGCACCACATTATGTATTTCGGCGGCAGGCGCGAAAGATACACCATACTCGTGCTGCAGCTGTTTCCACTGGTGCCCAACCACACCCAGTGCATCACCCGGATCCTTTTGGTGGATTAGTTTTAAATCATCAAGCATATTCTTCCCTATTCTGCTATTGCTTATCCCCAAACTTTGATACTATACTTATTGTAATTGCTAACGGTGAAATGTGAAACGCTCGTAACAAGAGCAACAGGGGGTAGGGATGCTTTTCGGACACCAAAATGATGACACCACTCAGCCAGCCGCAGATCCGGCAAATGATGCTATACCCAATATGAACCCACTGGCGGTGGATCCCGTAACGGGCATTAGCCTACCCGTCGCCACCGAGCTAGACCAACCGACCGTATTAAACCAGCCTGCGGCTCCCACTCCGGTAGGATTAGATCTACCAGCCCCGCCGCCGCCCGTAGCCGAGCCCGCCTTCGTTGAACCTGCAACGACTGCACCCGAACCACCTCAGCCACCCACCCCCGAGCCCACCATGCCCCTAGACGAAACCCCTGCACCTGCAAATCCGGGGCCAATGCCCGGCAGCGACGACCTTATAGCCATCAAGCAGCAAGCCCTAGCGCAACTAAGCCCGCTGGTTGACCAGCTAGAACAAACCCCCGAAGAAGAATTCCGCACCACCATGATGATGATTCAGAGCACCGACAACCAGTCACTCATCAAAAAAGCCTACGATGCCGCCCAAAAGATCACCGACGAAAAAAACCGCGCCCAGGCATTACTCGACGTCATCAACGAGATCAACTACTTTACTATGCCGAAGACGGAGTAGCATCCGCCTTCCGCAAACAGCGCACCTAGCGAGGTGCGCTGTTTATTTTCGGCCAGGTGCCCTTAAGCACGGTATAATACTTAAACATATGCGGATTTCTTGGCGCCAGACAAATAATGTCCTTTTTGGGCTTATCATTGTTATAAACCTCTACATCATTGGCGCCCCCGCTTGGCCGCAGGTTACGTTTTGGTGGCAAGCCCACCACACCGATCGGCAAGCTCAGCTAACACAGGTCATCCACAGGTCCACCATTATCCAGTCCAGAGTCGTTCGGCCGAACAGTGTTGTTATCCCCGCCATGTTGCTCGATCAGCCAACGATCGAAGGCCCAGAAAAAGATTGGTTTAGCTTGCTCAAACAAGGCATCTGGCGCTGGCCGGCCTCATCCACTCCCGACAAAGGTGGCAATACCGTATTCTTGGCACACCGCTTTTCATACACCGGGCCACACGGTGCCTTTTACTACCTGAACAAACTAAAGATAAGCGATGAGATTGGCGTGATCTGGAACAATGTGACCTACACCTACAAAGTGGTAAGTAGCACAGAGGTGGCACCGACTGACACATCCATAGAAGACAGCACCGCCGATGCCAGAATCACCTTATTCACCTGCACACCCCTGTGGCACCCCGTCAACCGGTTAGTGGTGGTCGCTAAACTAGAGTCAAAATCATGACCGAAAAAACCAAGTTTTGGATCTTGCTAGGATTACTCGTTGCCAGCCTAGCGTTGCTCGCATACTTAAACTACAGCAGCGACAAATTATTTATTGGTTAGGCTGGTCGTCTTTAGGCTGTTTGCCCGGGCGTCTTACAATGCGCACCACAATGGCTGCCAGTAAAATCAGTGCTGCCAGGCCTACAATGAGACCTACCGCGACACCAGTATCACTGAGCCCGCCACCAAAGCTGCCCCCGGTTGAACTGGTAACATTCGTACCGTTATAATCGTTGCTATTATACAATCCCGAACCGTATGTTGAGGCCAAAATATATGAGTAGTAAGGGGTTGTCATTTTTATATTTCGATTGTTGACCTAATACGCTTATGATATCATGGTGAGAGTTAATAGCAATAATGAGAAACGAGGGAAATCGAGATGTTTACTAATTTTGCATTCCTGGATCTTTCAACTCCAGACTTGCTCATCATCTTGGCTATCGTACTGCTCTTGTTCGGCGCTAAAAAGCTGCCAGAACTAGCAGGCAGTTTAGGTAAGTCAGCACGTGAACTACGCAAAGGTTTGAGCAACGGAGATGAAGCGAAGAACAAAGAAGCCAACGACGCAAAGACCAGCCAAAGCTAGTTTACAGCGCGAAAAACTTCCTTTAATTGAGCATTTACACGAATTACGGCGGCGACTATTTTATGTCGCCGCTTGTGTTGCTGCGGGAAGTGCGGTTGCTTATGGGCTTGAACGAAAGCTCATAGAAGTTTTGTTGCGTCCTAGTCATGGGCAGCACTTTATATACACCTCACCCCTGGGTGGCATGAACTTTTTGTTTAGCGTTTGCCTAGACTTGGGTCTAGTGGTCGCCACACCCGTTATTATTTATCAACTACTAGCCTTCGTGCAGCCACTCATGAAAGAAACCACCCGCAAGTTCTTAGTACTTGCCTCGGCAGCCGCCGGTCTAGTCGCCATCGGCGGCTTACTCTTTGGCTATTTTGTGGGCCTCCCCAGTGCTCTGCACTTCTTGCTGCACCAGTTCACCACAATGCAAATCCGTCCGCTCATTACCATTCAGTCCTACATGCAATTTGTAGCGCTCTATTTGTTTGGCTCGGCTTTAATGTTCCAAATGCCACTAATTTTGCTGTTTATAAACCGCATTAAGCCACTTAAGCCCAGCCAGCTGTTTAAATACGAACGACACCTGATTGCCATATCATTCGTTATTGCCTTCATCATGAACCCCACGCCAAACCTAGTCGATCAGATGCTAGTGGTGCTACCCATCATCATCACGTACCAGATAGGTATTGGCATGATCTGGCTAGTCAATCGGAATAAGAAAAAGAGCTGGCTGGAAATACTACGCGAGCAAGACATGCAACGCCAGCAAGAGCGGGCCAGCAAGCAGCTGCTTCCCCTCGCACCGGCAGTTCTAGCGCCAGCCATACCAGATTTTGAACCAGAGCCCTTGCCCACGACCGCTTTCGCGGAAGAATATGCCACAGCCCCTGTAGCGGCCACGTCTTCCGTTGCCCAGAATACCGTGCCCGTTATCGTACACCGCGGGCCACGAACCCATACCACTGTTGTGGGCAAACCTACCCGCCGCAATTACCTGCCCCTTCGCGGCCAACTCGTGCAATAGCGATCACTTAAGGCCAGCCCACCCCTCTTGACACGCTATGCATAAGCGACTACAATCCGAAGCATAACGATCTAAAATAAAAATCGTCAAAAATAAAAAACAAAAAGGAACGAACAAATGACTCAGCATTTTTCTGAACTCATGGAAAAAGAGGTCTCTAGGAAAGAGTTTTTGGGCATGACGGGCCTAGCGGTCGCCTCCATATTTGGCTTCGGCACCGCCATAAAACTAATAACCGGCAGGTCGCTCGGCACTAGCCACCAAGCCAGCCACGGCTACGGCGCCTCCCCCTACGGCGGAAGCAGGGAGCAATAGCCATGTTCGGCACAAACTCCTGCCCTTGAGTCTCTTGAAGCTTCCATTAAATCAAAATATCCTCGGATTCACTCCGAGGATATTTTTACATTACAGGAAAGAGCAGCCCGACAAAATGTACGCATTTTGCCGGCGCGATGAGAGAACCTATCCCGGTTCTCTCATGTGTCTTACATCATCCCCATACCAGACATGTCAGGCGCTCCACCCCCAGCAGCCTTCGGTTCAGGCACCTCAACCACCAGTGCACCCATGGTCATAGCGGTTCCAGCAATGCTAACCGCATTCTGCACAGCCTGCTTAGTAACAGCCACTGGGTCAATTACCCCAACAGACTTCAGGTCGACCAGCTTGGTTGGGTCGTTCACGTTCACACCTTGCCCTGCCTTAGCCTTCTTAACCTGTGGTAGCCACTCATCGGCGTTCAGGCCACTGTTCGTGAGCAGAATACGGAACGGTTGCTCCAACGCCTTCACCAGCACGGTACGGCCCGCACTTACAGAGTCGTCCGCGTCATCGGTAGAAACACCAGCGCTCAAGTTTACTAGTGTTACACCACCGCCAGGCACAATACCCTCGGACAGCGCAGCCTTAACCGCAGCCACCGCGTCGTCCACCCGGTACTTCTTCTCTTCAATCTCAGTTTCGGTAGCACCACCAACCTTTATAACGGCAACTTTGCCTTCCAACGCCGCACGGCGCTTTTCCAGGTTTTCCTTGTCGTATTCGCTAGTAGCAGCATCTGCCTGAGTCACGATCTGCTTCACGCGAGCTTTTACATCAGCCACCGAACCAGCACCCTCTATGATGGTCGTTTCGTCCTTAGTAACGATCACCCTGCGTGCCGTACCAACCACGTCCAGCTCCACATTTTCGAACGTCATACCAAAGTCATCAGTAATGACTATTGCGCCTGTGAGAACCGCAATATCATTCAAAATGTCCTTGCGACGATCGCCAAAGCTCGGCGCCTTTATGGCAACCGTGTTAAACACACCCTTCAGGCGGTTCAAAATCAAGGTTCCCAGGGCTTCACCTTCCACGTCTTCAGCAATCAGCACTAGGTCCTTCTTACCAGCCTGAGCCAGTTTTTCTAGCAGTGGCAAAAACTCTTGCACACTAGAAATCTTCTTGTCGGTAATGACAATAGCCGGCTTGTTGTAGACTGCTTCCATGCGAGACGTGTCGGTCACCATGTACGGGCTAGCGAAACCACGGTCAAAGGTAAAACCTTCCACCACTTCACTCTCCAGCGTCAGGCCTTTGCCCTCTTCCACCGTCACTACACCTTCGCGGCCCACTTTTTCTATAACGTTAGCGATCAGATCGCCAATAGCCTTGTCACCAGCAGAGATGGTCGCCACTTCGGCCACGCGCTTCTTGTTGCCCTGGATGTCCTCGGCCAAACCGCTCAACTTCGCTTCGACTTCAGCAGCCGCAGCTTCCAGGCCTTTGCGCAGCGCCATAGGGTTGTGTCCAGCGGCGATCAGCTTGTTGGCTTCGTTCAAGATGTGATACGTCAGCACAGTCACCGTAGTGGTACCGTCACCCGCCACGTCGTTCATCTTGTTAGCGGCCTGCTTGATCAGTTCGGCGCCAACCTTGTAACCCAACGTTTCGTCGTCAACATCGGCAATCTCCACACCTTTAGCCACCGTAACACCATCGTGCGTTACACTCGGACCACCGTAGCTCTTACCAATCACCACATTGCGGCCCTTCGGTCCCATGGTAGTCTTTACCGCTTTGTATAAAATCTCGGCCCCGCCCAACACTCGGCGGCGCGCATCATCATCGTAAAAAACTTTCTTAGCCATAATTACTTCCTCTTTCCTTCAAGTTCTTTTACCCGCTGCTGCAAATCTATAACCGTTGTATTTAACAACTTCAGGTTTGCATAGAGCTTGGTTACCAAATAAATCCCCACCATCCACGGTCCAGCAACGATTATTAGCCACCACACAAACCCAACTAAACCATGCAAAGAGTCCATTGCCTAAGCCACCGTCGCCAGAACGTCTTCTTCTTTAACCAGCAGGTACTCTGCAGCACCAACTTTTACTTCGGTCTGGCTGTAGCTTTTGTAGATGATTTTGTCACCCACCTTTAGGCCCCGCACGGCCTTGCCCACGGCCACCACTTTAGCAATCTTAGGCTTTTCCTGCGCGCCACCCGGCAAATACAAGCCGCTCGCCGTTTTAGTAGCCGCTTCTTCTGTCTGTGCCACCACATAGTCTGCCAGTGGCTGGATAGGTACACTCATGTTTTATTCCTCCGTTACATCTAGTAAGCATTAGCATTCGATTGCTCCGAGTGCTAATACATCAGCACTCACTATAGCCGAGTGCCAACTCCCCCGTCAAGCGGTTCGCATACAAAAAACAGACCCTGGGGGCAGGGTCTGTTCAAATAGTAGTCGGGGGAAGAGATTGTGAGAACGGGGCGCGAGGGCGATGGGAGGGCGGAAGGTGGAGGGGTTGAGAGCGGACTGGGTCCGGTGGTGGCCAGAAGCCGTGTGCTGAAGCACCCACCGGACCCGTCCGAATTCCCTACACGCTCACAGCGCCCACTCGCGCTGCAGCATCCGCTGCAAACGCCATAGACGCCGCAGACGCGACACGCGACCAGCGGTGTCCTTGCCACGGGGCTTGTACTTCTCGGCCACTCGGATGACTACCTTCCGCTCGCGCGGCGTAGCCCCCGGGGCCACATACCTCCGGCTCACGATTGCCTCCCGGCATCGTGGGGTGTTGGACAGTCCACAAAAAGTGACCTCTCCTCAGTCTCTCTCGATAGAGACAAAAAACCGCCCCAAAAGGCGGGCAGCTTATTGTCTCTATCGAGTTGTTCTCACAATCTCAAGGTGCTTGTTTCCGAACCGCTGGGCTCAAGAAAACACTAGCGTAATTCCAGCAAAAATCATAAGTCTATAATTAAAACTGTGAATTATTTTACAATTATACACGTGCACAGCAAAAGCACAATGTAACTTTTATCACACTCCGTCAATGCTGACCCCTTATGACTTGGGGTGTAGCTTTTCCAAAAGCTTCCGCGCCACTTCCCGCTCGTCCCAAGGCAGCTTCTCGCCACCCATAGCTCGGTAATCTTGGTGTCCAATCCCCGCTAGCAACACCGTATCACCCAGCCCGGCGGCTTTAAATGCCGCTGTAATCGCCTCCAAACGGTCTGGAATAACGGTCACCTTATCCTGCCCACCACCGGCAATAACCCCCTTCAACACCGCCTCGCGGATAGCCAGCGGGTCTTCGGTGTACGTTTCATCATCGGTCAGATACACCCTGTCGGCCAGTCGTGCCGCCACTTCGCCCATCGGTTCGCGCTTGCTGGCATCACGGTCACCGGTTGCCCCAAACACCACTGCCAACTTGCCTTTGGTGGACCCCTGTAATGCTGTCAGCACATTCTCCAGCGCATCCGCTGTGTGCGCGTAATCCACAATCACTGCATACTTCTGCCCGGCATCTACCGGTTCCATCCGCCCAGCCACACCGTGCAAAGCGGCAATCCCCTGCTCTATTTCGGCCCGCGTTAACCCCACGGCGCGGCCCACACATACCGCCGCCAAACTGTTATACACATTGAAACTCCCTGGCAACTTACTGGTAATGTGATAGGTTTCATCCGAAGCCACCGCGTCGTAGCTAATGCCACCCACACCCATTTGTACCTTCTCTGCCCGCACATCCCCTGCCGTTAACCCGTACAACACCGAATGTTCCGTTTCGGCCGCAAAGCTCGCGCCATTGGCGTCATCGGCATTAGCAATCCCCATCTGCAACCCATGTCTATTGCGCTGCGCCAGGGTAAATAGCCGACGCTTAGCCGCCACATACCGCTCAAAGGTCTTGTGATAATCCAGGTGCTCGTGCGTGATGTTCGTCAGCACCGCCACGCTATATGGAATCCCCCAGGTACGATGTTGCACCAGTGCATGGCTGGTCGTTTCCAGCACCAACCATTCCACGCCTTCGGCCTTCATTTGCCGCAACCGCTTCATAAGCAGCGGAATTGGCACATTCGTCATGTGCTGCGTCTCGTTACGAATGTCCTCGCCTACACCCCACGCCACCGTCGTGATCAGCCCCGTCTTGTGCCCTGCCTCGCACAGCATGCGCTGAATCATGAAACTGGTAGTAGTCTTGCCATTTGTCCCCGTCACCCCTACCACTTTCATGCCTCGTGCCGGAAATCCATATAGACAGTTATAAATAACCCCTTCTACCAGATGTCCGTACGGCGCAATAACACTAAAGAGGCGCTTTGGCACCAACAGCTTCACAATCTTTCGTGGGTTCATCCTTCCAGTATACCTAGCACCAACCGTGCTCCAAAAGAAAATCGGCCACCTAAGTGGCCGATTCCCTATTGCCGTCTAGGCTACTATTTAGCCTTCCGCTGCTGACGTGCTTGCCACGCCTCTGCCATCTTATTAATTCTATGTATGACAGCATCTTTCCAACGGGTACTACCCGGACGGCTAATACCTAGATCGCCTTGTTTTCTGCGATACAGTGGATCGTTGGTAAATATGCCCTTAAACCGATGGGTAATGTCTTGGTAGATGCTCTCTTCGAGCTTCGTGTCTCGTGGTAAGCCCTTCTGGTGCAGTAAGTCACCGACAGCCTGTTCAACACCCTCGCCCTTAGCAATCTTGACGTTAGGATTAAAGCCATCTACTAGTTCTTTACCCTTCTTTGCCGGTTGCGTTACAACTTCAGGGCCTATAGGGATCTCTACACCCGAATGACGGGTTGCAATATAAACTGCGACACCGGCAGCCGCAGCTCCAAGCACGCCAGCTGCAGCCCCCATCAAACGATTGCGACGCTTCCTCTGCTCTTCAGGCGTTCGACCAGCGGCCGCAGCCCGACGATTAGCGAACTTGGCACCCACATAAGTAGGGGCATGAAGAACATTGTGTAAGGCCTGGCGCCCACGTCCCCGTCTGGCAGGAGGAGCAGCGTTCTCGCCTCTAGCAATTTTGATTCTCTCAGCCAGAGCAGCACGCTTTTCAGGAGATAAACTGTCCCACCTTCCACGGGGAACACTGGGAGGCGGCACACTACCATCTTTTGCTGGCGGCGCGGGTGCAAGGCGTGCAAGGGCAGCGGCGGCGGCCGCATCAGCAGCTCGTTTTCGACGGATTTCTTCCTTCATAGCCCTAATTCTCGCCAATCTATCGTCTTCCTGTTCGCTGTCGGTTGCGTGCACTGGGTTTAGATTTGCCCGCACCAAGTGCGTACCGGTAATGCTAGGATCTACTATGTGCAAGTCTGGATTGTCGATACTGGATTTGGCCGCAGCTTCCTCTCGGTCTTCCTGTAGCTTGCGTAGTGCAGCGTCGAGAGCGTCTATCCTTGCCCGCAAAGCTCTCTGTGCAGCTTCATATGCGCTCTCTGGTGCAGCGGCTGCTGCACCTTCTGCACGACGGTGCCTGCCTTCGTAAGGAGTCCGGTGGCGTCCACCTGCGGTTTCATCCGCAGAAGCTGGTGCAGCATGCCGTCCTTCACTAGTTCCACGCTCAGCGCTAGTAGCAAACCAGTTGAAGCCCGGTTCATCTCGATGGGCTAAACCTTCATTAATCTGCTTGTGATGAAGGCGAACTTGTTCAATTTCATGATCGGTCATGAAAGTCCCCGCGCGGCGGCGGTGACCAGGTCGATCTTCGCCAGGACGATTGCCGCTTTTTGCTGGGCGGTGCGCAAAACCTGCATCGTCTATTTTTACAACGTCGGCTATATCTTCGTTTTGGCGCCTAGCGGGGCGCGCTGCGGCAGCTTCAGCGGCGACTTGCTGGGCTAGAAAGTCAGCGCCTTCTTGGGGTGACATAAACACCGGGTCTAGATTCTCACCTGGGTTGGCAGGTACTATAGGGGTGTCTGACGCTTCTGGGTGACTGAAGTTTAGTTGGGGGGCTTCTCGGTTGCTCATGATTATTGATTCCTTTACTATGATTTTTCTGTGTTTGTTATTTGATAGGCATATTGTAGCAAAACATTAGCCGTTTGTCAACTATAAACATGCTTATTCGCTTACGTGTCAAATAGCATTTATGGAGTTATTTGGTACACTGTATCTGATGATAGTTTTAGGAATAGAGAGTAGCTGCGACGAAACCGCGGCGGCAATCGTAGAGGACGGACATATCTTACACAGTAATGTGGTGGCCAGCAGCATGAATTTGCATGCGGTGTATGGGGGTGTGGTGCCCGAGATTGCGGCACGGAGCCATCTGGAGGTAGTTACGACTGTTATAGAGCAGGCCCTGGAACAGGCGCACATGGGTTGGGATGGCATTGATGCAATTGCGGTCACCTATGGGGCCGGACTTGGCGGTTCTCTGCTGATTGGGGTTTTGAGCGCTCGGACATTGGCTATTACTAAGGGTAAACCGTTGTATGCCATTAACCACGTAGAGGGCCATGTGTACGCTAACTTTTTGACTAGCACTTCCCTACCCGGCTATGCATTGCCAGAAAAACAGCCGGAGTTTCCACTGTTGGCGCTTATTGTTAGTGGCGGACACAGTCAATTGGCGCTGTTTCGGGATCATTTTGACTATACGTTACTGGGACAGACGCAGGATGACGCGGTTGGTGAAGCATTCGACAAGGTGGCCAAGATCATTGGCCTCCCCTACCCTGGCGGCCCGAGCGTGAGTAAAAAGGCGCTGGAGGGTGACGCCTACGCCTTTACTTTCCCTAAGGCAAGAATGGTCAACAAGTACGACTTTAGCTTCAGCGGGCTTAAAACAGCCGTTTTGCGCACTGCCCAGGCGCAGATTGGTGAGGACTTCACTTTTCCCAGCAAAGGCCTGCCAGAGCGACTGAACGAAGCCCAGAAGGCCGACATTGCGGCCAGCTTCCAGCGTATTGCTATGGAAACAGTGGTAGATAAGACCGTTGAGGCTTTTGAAGAGTTTGCTCCGAAAACGGTAGTAATTGCCGGAGGTGTAGCTGCAAATGGAGAGCTGCGACGCCAGCTAACCGAGCGCTTGCCTATTCCCCTTACCTACACCGACTTTAAGTTGTGTACCGATAACGGAGCGATGATTGCTACGTTGGGGTGTTTTACGGCTATGCACGGGCGGCCACAGGCTGACCCTTACACCTTGGACATTGCTCCGAACTTGAGTATGTAATTCTGTTTGACTAGTCGTCGAGTAGCCTTGGATAGGGCTCTACGCTTGCTAGCAACTCGGCATCGCTGTATGTCGGACGTGGAGGAACGGCGACCCAGCCTCCACCATCCCAGCTTTTGTCTGGATCCCAGGGACAAACCCCTCGCACCCAGCTCAAATGATCTGCTATTTCACCCGTCGAGGGATCTTGGCGGGTGTAGTGCAATACCATAGCATTTTCAAGCCTGCGGGAAGGGTTGGCCCGATCAGCCAGCCAGCTTTCTGGGTTCATGTGCTCCAGATCGTACCGGACAACATCAATGCGTTCTGCGTGTGTTACAACTACAACTCGCCTGTCAGCAGACTTACGATGCAATGTGTTAAATATGCCCTTGGTGTCGGCATGAGCCATGCTTAATGATTGACCACCCGGCGGACACCAGTACCATGCGTGCTGTTCCCGAAGTTTGCACGAAGCCTCATACTTACGCTGCCGCTCTGCCTCTGTCAGGCCAGAAAATTCGCCCCAGTTACGCTCGCCCCACCGACCCTCGATCCGCCACGCTCCTCCCAGAGCGAGATAGCCAGCAGTTTCGCGGGCGCGAATATACGACGAAACCTGGTAGCTGTCGAAACCATCTGGGAATTGACCTAATAGCCAACGGCCCGTTATCCGCGCTTGCTCAGCGCCCCACTTTGTCAGACGCATATGAGCATTGTGGCGACTAGTAAAGCCAGCAGGAGGCACAGCGTCTGCGCTACGCCGAAGTCTACCCTGTACAACGTTAGCTTCTGATTCCCCGTGCCGGACCAAAAGCAAATCTCGTGGCATTGCCATACTGTCTTCTCCTTGTTACCTCTACTTGTACGCTGTTACGATGAAAAAGCAATATTTCACGTGAAATATACAGTCTTTTGCAGGAAAATAACAGAGGTGGTATACTTTGGCTATGTTTAAGATTCTGGTGGCAACTGGTTTGGTGTGCAACGCCGGTGGCGGAACAGTAAAAAACGGTGTCCCTCGGGGACGATAATTATCTCTTTTACACACATTTTTACTACTGTTACACGAGGAAACCTTTATGCAACTACCTAAAACTTACATACCTGCGAACTACGAAACCGACATCTACACGCTTTGGGAGAAGAGCGGGGCATTTATGGCCAATCCGACCTCTGATAAAGAGCGATTTTCCATTGCTATGCCACCGCCCAACGAAACCGGCACGCTATCCCTGGGACACGCGCTATTTTTGACACTACAGGACATTACCGCTCGCTATCAGCGTCTGCAAGGGAAGGACGTGCTGTGGCTACCGGGTACTGACCACGCGGCACTGGCCGTGAATGCCATCATCGAGAAAAAACTAGCCGACGAAGGGACTGACAAACACGCCGTTGGCCGTGATGCATTTTTGGAGCGTACCCGTGAATTTGTGGCGGCGAGCAGGGGAACTATGCTGGGGCAAATGCGCGCCATGGGTGCTAGCTGTGACTGGTCACGCCTGAAATACACCTTAGACCCATCTTTGAGTCGCAGCGTGAACGAAGTGTTTACTAAAATGTACGCTGATGGGCTTATTTACAGAGGTCACCGAATAGTAAACTGGGATCCGAACTTGGAAACCAACGTGTCCGACGACGAGGTAGAATATGCCGAAGAAACCACTAAGTTCTATACCTTTAAGTTTGGGCCGTTCCAGATTGGCACCTCCCGGCCAGAGACAAAATTTGCCGATAAATACGTGGTGATGCACCCGGATGACAAGCGCTACAAGAAGTACAAGCACGGCGACACCTTTAAGGCGGAGTGGATTAACGGGCCGGTTACGGGCACGATTATAAAAGACAAGTCGGTGGACCCGAGCTTTGGTACCGGTGTTATGACCATTACCCCTTGGCACAGCATGGTGGACTTTGAGATTGCCGAGCGCCACGAGTTGGACAAAGTGCAGGTGATAGATTTTCACGGGAAACTTTTGCCAGTGGCAGGTGAGTTTGCGGGCATGGCTATTGCGGACGCACGACCAAAGATTGTGGAGAAGTTGAAATCTAAAGGGTTGCTGCTGAAAACAGACGAGAACTACGTGCATAACATTGCCCGCAATGAGCGTGGGAAGGGGATTATTGAACCACAGATTCGCTTGCAGTGGTTTATAGACGTAAACAAACCGGCGGTAGAGTGGAAGGGGAAGCAACGCAGCCTAAAAGAGGTGCTGCAGAGCGTAATCCGCGAAAAGGATATAGAACTGATTCCGACGCGGTTTGAAAAGACCTATTTCCACTGGATCGATAACCTGCGGGACTGGTGCATTAGCCGCCAGATTTGGTGGGGGCACCGGATTCCGGCCTGGTACCGCACCGACACCGACGGCAAAGTAGAAACCTACGTAGGCCTTACGCCACCAACAGATGAGAGCGAAGGCTGGAACGAATGGGAGCAAGACCCAGACACTCTGGATACTTGGTTTAGTGCAGCGCTGTGGACCTGGAGTACGCTAATTGACCCAGCATTGGCAGAAGACTATTCGCTGAGCTTGGAAGATTTGCTGGCGCAGAGCCCGGATTATCAGACGTATCACCCAACATCACTGATGGAAACGGGTTGGGACATTTTGTTCTTCTGGGTAGCTCGGATGGTTCTTTCCACCACCTATGCCACCGGGCAGATTCCGTTCAAGACCGTATACCTACACGGTATGATCCGCGCCGAGGACGGCAAGAAGATGAGCAAAAGCCGACCAGAATCGATCATCGACCCCGTTACCGTTATCTCCCAATACGGCACTGATGCGCTACGCATGGCGCTAATAATGGGCGTCACACCCGGCAATGACCAGAACTGGGGTCAGAGCAAGATTGAGGCCAACCGGAACTTCTGTAACAAGCTTTGGAATGTGGCGCGCTACTGTGAGGCTGTTTTGGGCGAAAACTATACACCTGGCACGGTGGCCGAACCGCAAACTATTGCTGACCACTGGGTGTTGCGAAAGCTACAACAATCTACAGAGGTAATCGGCACGCATTTGGACAACTACCGCTTTAGCGAAGCGTACGAAGCGCTGTATCACTTTGTGTGGGACGATGTGGCCGACTGGTACATTGAAGCCAGCAAGAGCCAACAGAGCAGGGAAGTGCTGGGCTACGTGTTGGAGAACATCCTAAAGATTGCCCATCCGTTTGCACCGTTTGTAACGGAGACCGTTTGGCAGACCTTGTACGCCAACACCGATAGCTTGCTGATTAACGCTGAGTGGCCCACGCTTGCAAAGGCTAACGCAGCGCGAGCTAGAGAGTTTGAGCAGATTCAAACCATGGTAACCGAGGCGCGAGCGCTAATAAAGGCCTTGGGACTTACCAAACCCGGGCTGTATTACACCGACGTAGCGTTCTTGGCCGAAAACGACGCGTTGCTGGCACGTCTGGCGGGCCTTGGGGTAGTAAAAGAGGTGAGTAGCGGCACCGGATTGCAACTAACCAGCACGCCGTACACTTGTTGGCTAGAGGTGGAGAGTGAGGAGATCAAGGCCTACACCGATAAGCTGGCAACGCAGATGGCCGACACCGAACGGCTAGTGACACAGCTTAAGGGTCGTTTGAGCAACAAAGCTTACGTAGACAACGCACCAAAAGCGATCGTAGCAGAAACGCGGGAGCAACTGAAAGAAGCTGAGGCAGGGTTGGAACGACTACAGACAGAGCATGAGCGCTTTGCTACTAACTAGCTCGAGCAGCACGCGACTCCGTGATAGAGTATAGGCATGAAATACCCTCGTTTCCGATTTGCTGCCGCGGCATTGGTAGTTACGGATGTGACTTCCTTGGCGCTAGCCCAGCGAACGGCGTCAAGAATTGGGCAGCCGTTGCTGCGAGAAGATGCGATGACGCCCTATTTGATTGTTTGGGAGATTGCCTGGATAGCAGGTGGGTTAGCGGCCTTGACCTACGTTGTGTTGATTTTGTTGAAAAAATTGCGGTTCGACCCGTGGTTTTTTGCGTTTCTAGTTTTGGGTATCCTGACATGCCTGTGGCTTGGACATTTACCCTCTATCTCAAGCGGTGCTTAGTCGGCGGGCTGCAGGGCAGTGCTGACCGCTACGATGGATTCTTCGGGGTGGTAGGCATCGAAACTCATGGTGTGCCAGCCTAGGGCCGCTGCACCACCGAGGTTTACCTTATCGTCATCGATGAGCAGGAGCTCGTTTG
>Ga0105242_10001219_pt1 | contig 20289 bp, 14 predicted proteins | sample KBSM24metaG_FD_81521 | JGI IMG/M metagenome (GOLD analysis project Ga0105242, IMG submission 81521) | Miscanthus rhizosphere microbial communities from Kellogg Biological Station, Michigan, USA - KBS M2-4 metaG | ecosystem: Host-associated > Plants > Roots > Rhizosphere > Soil | place... | reverse complement strand
GTCCTCGCATTCGGCGTCCCGACGGCAACCATGATCGCGCAGCAGACGACGGCGACGGAAGACGCGAAGAAGGCTGGTAAGGAAACGAAGAAGGCGGGCAAGGAAGCCGGCGAGGCGACGAAGGACGCCGCGAAGGCCACCGGCAAAGGTGTGAAGAAGGGCGCGAAGGCGACGGCCAAGGGCACGGAGAAGGCCGGCGAGAAAGTGAAGGACGCCGTCACGCTGGATACGACGAGTGCGCTCTGTAAGGACGGCACGACCCAGACTGGGAAAACGAAAACCACTGCGTGCAACGGTCACGGCGGCGTCGCCGCCAAGTAGCGTCCGCGACTCTCTACGAAGGCGCGTCACGGCGATCGTATACTCGCCGTGATGCGCATCGTTCGACCCGTTTTATTCCTTTATCTCTTCCTTCTTTTATCGGCCACCGGCGGAAGCGCGCAATCGTCCACACCCGCTCGCGTCGACAGCGGCCTGCTCGGAAACCTCCGCTGGCGCAGCATTGGACCCGCCAACACCGGCGGCCGGATCGACGACTTCGCGGTCGCGCGCGTCCCCGGGCAACCCGACGCTATCTACGTGGCGACGGCCAGCGGCGGCGTGTTCAAGAGTACGAATCAGGGCACGTCGTGGACGCCGGTCTTCGATCGAGTCGACGCGATGATGTCGATCGGCGATATCGCCGTCGCGCCGTCGAACGCGAGCATCGTCTGGGTCGGCACCGGCGAAGCCAACAATCGACAGAGCTCGTCGTGGGGCGACGGCGTCTACAAGTCCGACGACGCCGGACGAACCTGGACGGCGGCCGGCCTTGCCGAGACGCGCCACATCGGGCGCATCGTCATACACCCGTCGAATCCGGATGTCGTGTACGTCGCGGCCGCCGGTCACCTGTGGGGACCCAACAAGGAGCGCGGCGTCTACAAGACGTCTGACGGAGGCCGCACCTGGAACAGGGTGCTCTTCGTCAACGACAACACTGGAGCCACCGATCTCGTGATGGATCCGAAGGATCCGCAGACGCTGTTCGCCGCGATGTACCAGCGGCAGCGCAAGGCCTGGGGATTCAACGGCGGCGGCGCGGGCAGCGGCATCTATCGCAGCCGCGACGGGGGAAATACGTGGACCCGGTTGTCGAGCGGCTTGCCGCAAGGCGACAAGGGACGGATCGGCCTCGACATTTTTCAGGCCGATTCGCGAGTGATCTTCGCTGTCGTGGAGGCCGACGGACGCGAGAGCGGCGTCTACCGCAGCGCGGACGGCGGCGATACCTGGCAGGCGTGGTCAACGCTCAATCCACGTCCGATGTACTTCAGTCAGATCCGCGCGGATCCGAAGGACGCCGCCCGCGTCTACCTGCTCGGATCGAATCGCGGGTTCTACATCTCGAACGATGGCGGCAAGACATTCGCCGATGTCTTCAGCACGATCCACTCCGAGGATCATGCGCTGTGGATCGATCCCGACGACACGAACCACCTGATGGTCGGCGGCGATGGCGGCGTGTCGATCTCGTGGGACCGCGGTCAGACGTGGCTGTTCCGCGACAACCTGCCCGTCGGCCAGTTCTACGAGATCAGCGCCGACATGCAGGATCCCTACGTCGTGTGCGGCGGGTTGCAGGACAACGGCCACTGGTGCGTGCCCAGCGCGACACGCGCGCGCACCGGCATCTCGAATCACGACGGCATCAACATCGGCAGCGGGGATGGCTTCTACGCGCGCCTGGATCCCGGCGATCCGCGCACCGCAATCATCGAATCACAGGACGGGCGCGCGAACCGCGTCAACCTGTCGACGCTCGAACGCCAGGCCATCTCGCCGGTCGTGCGGCGGGGGGCTGCCCGGGCGCCAGGTGACCCGGCTGCGCAATCGGCGGGCGATCGCTGGAACTGGAATACGCCGATCGTCATGTCGAGCTTCGATCCCAGAACCATCTACATCGGCGCGCAGAAGGTCTACAAGTCGCCGGATCGCGGCGCGACCTGGAAGGCGATCAGTCCCGATCTCACGGAGAACATCGACCGCGACGCGCTGCAAATGATGGACGCCCCGGTACCGGAGCGCGCGCTGTCGCGTCACGACGGCGTCGCCGCCTTCTCGACGCTGACCACCATCGGCGAGTCCCCGCTCGACGCACGACTGCTCTACGCGGGCAGCGACGATGGCCGATTGAGTGTGACCCGGGACGGCGGGCAAACGTGGACCGCAGTGAACGAGCGGATTGCCGGACTGCCTCGAGGCACGTACGTCAGCAGCGTCCTGCCGTCACGGCATGCGGCCGGCCGCGTGTACGCCACATTCGACGGCCACTACAACGACGACTACCGCGCCTACGCCTACGTCAGCGACGACTACGGACAGACCTGGCGATCGATCACGACGGGGCTTCCCGCGACGTCGATGCACAAAGTTCGCGAGCACCCGCGCAACGCCCGGCTGCTCTTCGCGGCGCATGAGCGGGGCATTCATTTCTCGATCGACGGCGGCGCGAGCTGGTCTCCCCTGAACCTCAACATGCCGACGGTTCCGGTCGACGACATCCTGATCCATCCGCGCGACAACGATCTCGTCGCCGGCACGCACGGCCGCAGCATCTGGATCCTCGACAACATCTCGTCTCTCGAAGCGCTGACGCCGGACGCGCTCAAGAGCGACGCGTTCCTCGTACCGCCCGCACGTGCCCGTCTGCTCAGCATCTACAACCCGCAGGCCTGGTACGGCGCCGGTCAGTACTTCGCGCCGAATCCCGACTTCAACGCGGCCATCGAGTACTACCTGCACGCAGCCACAAAGGAAGATGTCATCGTGACCGTGGCGGACGCGCACGGCGCGGCGCTCCGGACGTTCAAAGGTACGAGCCGTGCCGGGATGAACAGAGCCGCGTGGGATCTGCGGATGGAACCGCCGACCGCCGAGGGACAGCGCGAATCGCCGTCCGGCGGAGGACCCGGCGGTCCGCCGCTGGGTCCGCTGGTGCTCCCGGGGATCTATACGGTCACCGTGACGGCCGGCGGACGATTGCTCAAAGGGGAGCTGCACGTCGAAGGCGACCCGCGCGTGGTGTTCCCGGACGCCGATCGTCGAATCCGGCAGACGGCCCTGCTGAACCTGTACGCGCTGCAGAAGTCGCTGTCGGCGGCGCGCGTCGCGGGCGCAACCGCCGCGGGACAGCTCGACACGCCCGGCGGCAGAGGCCTCTACTCGAGCCGCGCCGACGCGGCGAGCCGGCTGACGCGTGTGCAGGCCGACCTCGTCGCGCAGTTCAACGCCGTCACCAGTCTGTCGCGCGCGATCGAGGGCTACTCCGGGCTGCCGACAGCGGATCAGCGCAAGCAGATTGACTGGGCCTTCGAGGACGCGGGACGGGCGATCGAGGCGATGAACCGCGTGCTGCAGACCGACACCGCGCCGTCGCGCCTGACGGTGCCGACCAAGCTCACCAAGGATCAATGACCCGGTTCACACTCGTCGTGACCTGCGCGCTGCTCGCGGGCGCCTGCGGGAGCACGACCGCCCCGACGCCGCCGCCGGTCGAGGATGCACCGACCATGGTCTGTCCCGCTCCGCAGACAATTCAACTGACCACCGGCACGTCGATCGCGGTCACGTTTCCGAATCCGACAACCTCGAACGGGAAGCCGCCGGTCACGACCAGCTGCACGCCTCAATCAGGATCGGTCTTCAACGTCGGCACGACGAACGTGTCGTGCACGGCGACGGACTCACTGCAACGGACGGCAACCTGTTCGTTCCCGATCGCGGTCACGGCCGCGCCGGTGCCGAAGCTCACCGTCACACGGTTCGTCAGCTTCGGAGACAGCATCACGGCGGGAGAAGACGGGGTCGACGGTGGACCGGACACCAGCGGATTGTGCGTGCCGAAGATCACGACGACCGGCGGCATCGGCCAGCGTGTGATCCTTCCGGCCGCGCAAACCTATCCAGGTCAGTTGCAGGCGAAGCTCTCGTCTCGCTACACGACGCAGTCGCCGACGGTGCTGAATCGCGGCTGCCCCGGAGAGTACGCGGTCAATACGAATACGCGCGCGCGCTTCGACGCGATCGTGTCCACCGGTCAGTATGACGTCGTCTTGATCATGGAAGGGTCGAACGATCTCTTCGAGCCTATCCGCTCGGATCCGGTCGGCTCAGCCGCCGCGGCGCTCCGATCCCTGGTCGGCGACGCGAAGGCCACCGGCGTGCGACCGCTGCTGGCGACGATTCCGCCGATGAATCCGGCCGGGCGTCGTGGCGCCGGCGCGCCGCTCGTCCCGTCGCTCAACGATCGCATCTACCAGGTCGGCGCCGCCGAGGGCCTGGCCATCGTCGACGTGTACGCGGCGTTCAACGGCAACCTCACGCTGCTTGGCGACGACGGCCTTCACCCAAACGCAGCAGGGTATCAGGTGATCGCACAGGCGTTCGCCGATGCGATCAGGAGCGCGCTCGAAGTGAAGTCTTCGTCTACGTCGGTGATCCGGCGGCGTTGAATGGATCCCGCAGTGCCTTCGATTCCGATGTCGTGCAGGCCTTCAGGCCTGCCCGTACACGGCGGACCTGAAGGTCCGCACTACTTCCAAAATCGAGAGAGCGCTAGTAAACAGTGTGCCCGGCGTCGCGCAGAGCGGCGATCGCGCGATCGAGGTCGGCGGCGCGCACGAACAGGTAGTCCGTGTCGAACGTGGACACGGCGAAGATGCTGACCGAAGCCTCGGCGAGCGGAGCGGTGAGCGCAGCGAGAATGCCGACGAGACTGAAGTCCAGCGGTCCTCGAACGGCCATGCCGCGATAGTCGCGCTGCGCGTGCACGTCCACGGGCACGCCATCCGACATACACACGATCGAGAGCTCGTTCGCCGTTCGCGTGATCGACGAGAACGTGCCGAGCGACGCCCAGGGCGGAACGGGCGCGTCGGCACTCAGCCGGCAGATGGTGTAGGAACCGGTGAGAAGGTCGAGCCTCACACGCTCAGCGTCGAGGGCGTTTCTTCCCGGCGGCTCGCGCTCGCTTTGACGTCGCCGGGCGCAGCGGCTTCCGGGCACTGCGCCTCGCCGGCGCTTTTGCGGTCTTCTTGCCGATGCCCATCGGCTCGGGCCGGGCGTGCCGCGGCTGATAGACGCCCAACGTTCCACCACTCGGCAGGGTCAAATGCGTGAGCGCTCCCCAGCGCTGGTTCTCGACGGGCCCGCACGTGATGTTGCGTCCGGCCATCGCCGCGACGAAGGCGTCGAGGTCGTCGCACATCAGATAAATCTCGTGCGCGCTGCTCGTCTCGGACGGGTGCACGGCAATCTCGGATGGCGGCAAGCCGAAAATCAGCCAGCCGTGGCCGACGTCGACGTGGGAAAGCTTCAGAACGTCGCGGAGAAAATCACGGTCTGCGTCGGGCTTCGTGGAATAGATGATCGCATGAGCGCCGATGAGCATGCGCTCACTCTACCTTATTCCTCACGAATCGCCGCCATCGGATCGAGCCGCGACGCCCTTCGGGCCGGGATCCACGAAGCGGTCGTCGCGATCAGCACGAAGAGCACGACGATGGCCGCAAAAGTGAGTGGGTCCGTGGCATTGACGCCAACCAGCATGCTGGACATCACCCGCGTGATGGCAAGCGCGCCGGCAAGGCCGATAGCAATGCCGGCGGCGCTGAGCTTCAGCCCTTCCCCGACGACGAGACTCAGGATGCTGCCGCGCGGCGCACCGAACACCATCCGCATGCCGATCTCCGCCGTCCGCTGGCGCACGATGGTGGAAAGCACGCCGAACAACCCCACGCCCGCGAGAATCACCGCGATCGCCGCGAAGATCGCGATGAGCGTCGCCGTGAATCGGATCGGCGCCATCGCCTTGTCGACAAACGCCGCCATGGGCTGCACTTCCGCAAGCGGCGCGCGCGGATCTACCTGCGCAATCGCGGCGCGGACGGCGGTCGCGATCTGATTCGGATCGCCGCCGGCGCGTACGGCCCAGCGGGTCGCGAACCCGTGGCCAAGATGACCATCCATCAAGAAGATCGCTTCCGGCCCCGGAGCGGCGAGTGACGAGTGGCGCTGGTGCTCCACGACGCCAATCACCTCGTACCACTCCGCTTCGGGGGTGGTGATCCGCAGCAGCAGGCGCTTGCCGATCGCCGGCTCATTCCGGAATGCCAGCGCCGCCACCTGGTCGTCGATGATGATCTGGCGCGGCATGTCCGTCTTCTGATCGATCACGTTGTCCGCATCGGTGAAGAGACGCCCCGCGATCAATCGCGTGCGCAGGGTCTCGAAATAACCGGGCAGCACGACGTGAAAGTTCGCCTGCCGGAACTTGCTGGGATCGGAAATGGCGGTCTCGGTTCCCCAGCGGCCGTTGATCAACAGGCCATCGAGCGGCATCGGCGTGACCGCGGTCGCGCCCTCGACACCCGGAATCGTGAGCAGCCGCTCCCGCACCTGACGGTTGAACACCGCGCGCTCTTCAGCCTGCCGCGATCGCGATTGCAGCACGAAGGTGAGCACGTTGTTCGGATCGAAGCCCGGGTCGACACGCGCCAGCGCCAGCACGCTCCGGAGCATCAGCCCTGCACCGACAAGGAGGATGAACGACAACGCCACTTCGGTGACCACCACGCCGCTGCGCAGCGCCCGTCCCCCGCGCAGTCCGCCCGAACGGCCGCCAACGGACCGGAGAACTTCCATCACGTCCGTGCGCGACGCCCGCAGTGCCGGAACGATCCCGCACAGCATCGCGGTCGCCACGCCGGCGACGATCGCAAACGTCAGCACCATCGGATCCATCGCGACCGCATCGAGGCGCGGAAGATCCTTGGGGCCCATCGCGATCAACAGCTGAACGCCGGCGCGTGCGAGGAACAGGCCGAGCGCGGTGCCGCCCGCAGCAATGACCAGGCTTTCCGCCAGCATCTGGCCCACCAGTTGTCCCCGGCTCGCGCCGATCGCCGCGCGGACCGCGAGCTCGCGGCTCCGGCCCGATGCACGGACGATCAGGAGATTCGCCACGTTCGCGCAGGCAATCAGCAGCACGAACGCGACGGCGCCCATGAGGGCCACGATCGTCGGCCGCACTTCGCCAACGAGGTCGTCGAACATCGGCACCACATGGAAGTACAGGCCGGAGGTCTGCTTGATCGGAAAATGCTGGCGCAGGTCGGTCGCGATCCGGTCGGCGACGAGTTGGGCCTGATCGCTGCTCACGCCCGGCTTGAGCCGGCCGATGACTCGAAACACCACGTTGTTGCGGTTGGCGGCGTCGAAATCTATTCGCGCAGCCGTCCACATCTCTGGTGCGCTCTCCACGCGAACGCGTGGAGGCAGCAGCAGCTCGAACCCTGGCGCGAGGACGCCGACGATGCGCGCGCGGCCGTTGCCAAGTTCGACGTCCTTGCCCACGATCGTCTGATCGCCGCCAAAGCGCCGCAGCCAGAATGCGTGGCTGACGATCGCGGACACCGGCGGGCCGGCGACCGGCGGTTGATTCGGCACCTGCGGAACAGGGGTCGCATCGTCGCTCGTGAAGTCACGCCCGACGAGAACATGCGCGCCGAGCACGCGGAACAGGTTCGGCGTCGCTCCGGCGACCCGAATCTGTTCGGGCTCGCCACCCGGCGCTCCGAGCGGCACGCGGCCGGCCGGAATCATCCCGGCGAGCTCGTCGAACACGTCGGTCGACTGCTGTTGAAGGTCCCGCAAATCCGGTGGAGAGAACGGCCAGTCGTTGACGTGGCGGGTGCGAAGCTCACCCCACACGAGGACGAGCCGGCGCGCGTTCGGATACGGCAGCGGCCGCAGCAGTACGGCATTGACGACGCTGAAAATGGCGGTGCACGCACCGATGCCGAGGGCAATCGTGATCGTCGCGACGGCGGCGAATCCGAGATTCTTCCGGAGACCGCGAGCGGCGTACGAGAGATCTTTCGCGAGTGTTGGCATGGGACTCTCCCGGTGAGCGCACGTTCCGTGCCTGATGCAGTCGCTGTAACTGTTTGACCGCAAAAGGCGACGGATGGTCGGCGACGCCAAAGCGCGCGCTCGTGGGACAACGAGCGTTCGGATCCGGACGGTGGTGTCGGAGAATTGGTTGTGGCGCGGGTCAGCGTCGGGTCGGATCCGGGGACACACGGACCATCAGCTTGCCGAAATTCTTGCCGGCGAGCAGACCGATCAACGCCTCAGGGGCGCTGTCCAGACCGTCGACGATATCTTCACGGAACTTGATGCGGCCCGCCATCACCAGGGGCGCGACTTCCTGAATGAACGCCGGAGCGCGATCGTTGTGATCGCTGACGATGAACCCTTTGATCATCGCGCGATTCACGAGGAGGGGGCGGAGGTTCGGCCCGGTCGGATGGCTGGTCGCGTTGTACTCCGAGATCATGCCGCAGAGCGGAATCCTCGCGCCGCGATTGATCACGCGAAGAACCGCCGCGAAAATCGCGCCGCCGACGTTCTCGAAGTACACATCGACGCCATTCGGGCACGCGGCTTTCAGCGCAGGAACCAGGTCGTCGGTCTTGTAGTTGATGCACGCGTCGAAGCCCAGCTCCTCGACGACGTATCGGCATTTTTCCGGCGAGCCGGCGATGCCGACCGCACGGCATCCCTTGATCTTCGCCATCTGACCGACGACGGCGCCAACGGCGCCTGACGCCGCTGATACGACAACCGTCTCCCCAGGCTTCGGTTGTCCGATGTCCACCAGTCCGACGAACGCCGTCATGCCCGGCATGCCGAGCACGCCGATAGCCGTCGAGATCGGCGCGGCCTTCGGATCGAGTTTCCGCAGTTCCCTGCCATTCGAAACGCCGTACGCCTGCCAGCCGTCGTAGCCGGTGACGAAGTCGCCGGCCGTGAAGGCGGGATTGCGAGACTCAACCACCTCGCTGACCGTGTGGCCGACCATCACGTCGCCGACGTTCACGGGCGTTGCGTACGACGCGGCGTCGCTCATACGGCCGCGCATGTACGGATCGAGCGACAGATAGATCGTCCGCCGCAGCACGTCGCCGTCCTTCACTTGAGGGACAGGCGCATCGACGAGGTCGAAATTGGCGGCGGTCGGCTCGCCGGACGGACGGGATTTGAGGCGAATCTGGCGGTTCATGGCGCTCATCCTATCAATACTTGACATGTCAACTATTGACGTGTAATCTAATTCGCGTGTCATCCGCCCTGCAGCGCGAGCTGAAGCAGCGCCGGCCGTTCCGATCGCCGGCGCACGAGGCGGCTTTGGGCCTGATGCGGACGGCCGACCTCATTCGCCGGCAGGCCGCCGCCCTCATCGAGCCGCACGGGATCACGCTTCAGCAGTTCAACGTCCTCCGCATCCTGCGCGGCGCGGGCGACGAGGGGCTGCCGACGCTCGAGGTCGCCGAGCGGATGATCGAACAAACGCCAGGCGTCACGCGGCTGCTCGATCGGCTCGAAGCCAAGGAACTCGTTCGCCGTCAGCGTTGTCCGAAGGACAGACGACAGCATTTGTGCTGGATCACCGACAAAGGCCTTTCGCTGCTCGCAAAGCTCGACATCGTGACCGACGGAGCGCACGAGGAAGCGCTGAAGGGATTGCGTCACAAAGATCGTGTGACGTTCATTCGAATGCTGGACGGGATTCGCGCGGCGCATCAGTAGACGTTTTTTTGTTGCCCAATCGTTCACCTATTGACTATCGAGGTATTAAATGACCACTCAGTCCATCGACAAGACCGCGACCACTTACTCCATCGACAAGGTCCACTCCGAAGTCACGTTCCAGGTTCGCCATCTGGTGACGAAGGTTCGCGGCCGATTCACGGATTTTGGAGGCACGCTGAAGTTCGACGAGGCGCATCCCGAGCAGTCGTCGCTCACCTTCACCATCGACACGGCGAGCGTGGACACCGGCACGCCGGATCGCGACGCGCACCTTCGAAGCGACGACTTCTTTTCCGTGGAGAAGCATCCGCAGATGACGTTCACCAGCTCGCGCGTGGTGAAGAAGGCCGATGACCTGTTCGACGTCGAAGGCACGCTCACGATCCGGGACATCGCGAAAGTCGTCACGCTGCCCGTGACCTATCTGGGCGCGGCCAAGGATCCCTGGGGCAACGCGCGCGTCGGCTTCGAGTCCGAGATCACGATCAACCGGAAGGACTTCGGCCTGAACTGGAACGCGGCGCTCGAGGCCGGTGGCTTCCTCGTCGGTGACGAAGTGAAGATCAGTGTGTCGGTGCAGGCGATCGCGCAATAAGTTGAGTCATCACGAAACACACGAAACTCACGAAAAAAGCAACACAGAGAAACGGGGAAACTGAGGACGAACGGAGCCGCATGCGAAGTTCGGCGGGGCGGCCTGCCCGGCAGGCCGCTGACTCCGCCGCTTCGCGGCGCCCGCCGAACAGGTGAAATTCCTCGTGCTCTCCTAATCTTCTGTAAGACCGTGGGCACGATCGCAGCGTGACGGAGCACTGCCGTTCTTTTCGTGTTTTCGTGTCTTTCGTGTCTTTCGTGGGTTTCGTGCGTTTCGTGTTTTCGTGCGTTTCGTGGGTTTCGTGGGTTTCGTGTTTTTCGTGTCATCGCGCCCAGATCGACAGACATCGCTCGCGCGCGTGAAACGACACGCGCGCGAAGTGATGCAACGGCAGCAGACCGTCGGCCTGCGTGCCCCCGCTCTCGCGGTCGTCGACAACTACCGCCGGCTCGTTGTGGAGCACGAGATCCCCCACCCGCAAATCTCGCACGACGGCGCGGTCCACGACCCGATCTCCGGACACACTGTTCATCCGCGCCCGTCCTTCCGCTGGAAAGAGCCGCAGCGCGCCTTTCGACACCTTTCGAGCGCGGTCGAAAATCACCAGCGCGGCCGATCCACTGTCCGGTACGAGCCGGACAACTCCCCGCCCGGCCCCTTGCGGCAGCGCAACCAGAAAGCGGCCGGCGTCCGGCGTCAACGAGAGACGCGCCGCGGGCGTCCCCGATCCGGCTTCCGCCTTCCACGTCAGCTCTCGACGCGTGTAGTCGAGGGTGTAATCAAATGTCGCCAGAAAATCCTGACCGAGCACACCCTGGACGTCGGCGCCAAGCGCGGCGAACGTGCTGGACGGCAGCACTGAGGCGAGCAGTCCGTCCCGCACCGCGCCGCCAACTGCCGTTGATTCGAGCCGCACGACGGGCTGCATCGACTGTCCGGATGCGGACACGACAGCGGCCTTCGCAACCGCCGGAAGGCCGAGACGCGTCATAAGCGCGTCAGCGATCGCCGTGTGACTCGATCCCGTATCAATCAGAAATGGAAACGGTCCGGCGCCGCCCACGCTAACAGGTACGACCACGGCGCCGTCCTGGTCGAGCTTGAACGGCGTGACGCCGGCGTCTTCCCCCGGCGGCGTTACCGCGGGGAACGCTGCGGCAAAGAGATGAAGGCACCACAACAGGTTGAACACGTACAGATTGGGCATGGCCCAGCGTGGCGGTCGGGGACGCCCGGCGTCGTGATGCGGGGATGATGAAAGCGTGAGGTCGGTGTGATGTTTCAGTTCGGCGATGTGTGCGTGGATCTACGGCGTCTGGTTGTGACTCGCGGGGGCGCGCAGGTCGAGCTCGAGCCGAAGGCGTTCGATGTGCTCCGCTACCTGCTCGAAAACGCGGATCGCCTCGTCACCAAGGACGAGTTGATGGAAACCATCTGGCGGGACACGTTCGTGACGCCAAACGTGCTGACCCGAGCCATCGCTCAACTGCGGCGGGCCCTGGGAGACGACGCACGGGAGGCGCGGTACATCGAAACGGTTGCCCGTCGCGGCTACCGGTTCATCGCGCACACCGTGTCCGACGCGCCTGTTTCGGCCGCTCCTCGTCCGATCACGTCTCTTCCCGCCGCACCTGTTCCCGTCACCGTGCGCATCGAAAACGATCCGCCGGCAACTGTCGCGCCACCCAGCGCATGGGGCATGGGCGCGCGACTGGCCGCCACCGTGCTGATCGCTGCAGCAACCGGCGGCGTGGTGCTTCTCGCCCGCCTGCCAGCACGCCACGCACCGGCCGCGTTGAACGCCGTCCCGACGCGCGTAACGATCGGCTCCGGCAACAACACGTCGCCGGCCATCTCTCCGGACGGACGCGCGGTCGCGTTCTCGTCCGATCGAACCGGCAGCCTCGAGATCTACGTTGTCGGTCTTGCGCCGGGGAGCGAGGAGGTCGCGCTCACACACGACGGCGGCCAGAACATGCAGCCGGACTGGTCGCCCGACGGGCGGTGGATTGCGTTTCACTCGCGGCGGCGAGGCGGAGTGTGGATTGTCCCGTCGACCGGAGGGACCCCGCAGCAGGTGATCGATCGAGGATCCAGTCCCGCATGGTCGCCGGACAGCGATCGCCTCGTGTACACGCCGGACGAAGGAGGACTGGCAGGCCAGCAGGTCCTGTGGACGGTGAAGCGCGATGGCTCCGACCGGCGTCAGTTAACTCACCTCGGCCAGCCGGCGGGCGGACACAATCATCCCGCCTGGTCGCACAGCGGGCGCTTCATCGCGTTTGCGGTGTCGTACGGCGTGCAGAACGACGCGATCTGGATCGTCGATGCCGCCGGCGGCGTCCCGCGGCTGCTCACCCCAGGGCACTCCGCCAGTCACCCGCGATTCACACCCGCGGACGATGCGGTTGTCTGGACCGGCAACGCGGCGGCGTTCAACGGACGCATCTTCAGGATTGGGTTCGACGCGGTGGCCGGCACGGCCATCGGCGAGGCGGCCATCGTGACGCCGTTCGAGAACGGATCGCTGCAGGGGCTCTCGATCGCCGACACGGGAGCCGCGGTCTTCGGAGTCGGAGCGACGGACACCAATCTCTGGACGATCGATCTGGATCGCGATGGCAGCGCGTCGGCTCCCGCGCGGCTCACCAGCGACGTCGTCCGCAACGGTCAACCTGATTACTCTCGCGACGGGCGCATTGCGTTCTCTCAGCTCGGCACCGGGCTGCCGATGACGGTATGGGCCATCGATCCCGATGGGTCGCACCGCGTTCGTCTCGCGCCGGACGGTCCCGCAGGAGACCCCAGTTGGAGCGGCGACGGGACTCGCGTGCTCGTGAAACGCTGGAACGCTCCACGAAGCGCCGGCCTGGTGTGGATCGACGCTGCGTCGCGCCGTGCGACGCCGACGGGCGTCAACGATCCGGGCGTTCGCAGCCCGCGTCCTTCTCCCGACTCGCGGTCGATTGCCTTCCACCTGATCGAGAGCGACGGCTCGATGAACGTCTGGACACAGTCGCTCGACGGCGGACCGCGCCGCCGCGTCACTCACGATCCAGAGGCCGCGTCCTTTCCGGTGTGGTCGCCCGACGGGAAATGGCTGGCCGTTGAAGTCAAGCGCGGCGAGCGAACGCAAATCGGCGTGGTCGACAAGGATGGTGGACCGATCGAACTGTTGACGAACGATCCTGGTCAGAACTGGCCGCACGCCTGGTCGCCGGACGGTGAGCGCATCGCCTACGCGGCAGAACGTGGTGCCGTGTGGAATATCTGGGAGGTCGCGCGGAGGACGCACGCCACACGCCAGCTCACGCACTTCACATCGTCGAGCGGCTACGTGCGCTACCCGTCATGGTCGCCCGATGGGCGCCGCATCGTCTTCGAACGGGAGACGCAGACCGCGACGATCTGGACGATTCAGCTCGAAACGCCCCGATCGGTCACAAATAACTAGCGGCCGCACGCACGGCTGAAGCCGTGCGCCACAATCGAAGGAGTACCCGTGGCGCAGGGCTTCAGCCCTGCGTGGCGTGCGCCACAATCGAGGCAATCAGTGGCGCAGGGCTTCAGCCCTGCGTCAAGCCTGGCACATCAACGACCGAGAATGGCGTCCCACTGGTCGGTGGCGCGCTGAAGAATGCGCGGTTCGTCGTCCACCAGTAAGTAGCCGGCCTTCACGAGCGCATCGGCGGCCTTCTCAATCTGCGCCAGGTAGTCTTCCTGTGAACGGTAGCGTTCCTCGATCGAGCGGCGCGGATCCTTTGCCGCCTCTCGGGACGCGCGGGTCGCGGGAAACGGGATCGACGCTCCGAGCAGTGAGACAAGTTCGTTGGTCGCTCCGATCTCGGGCTTGCGGAAATTCCATCCTGTATAGGTGGCGAGCGGCACGGCCACATCGGGAAGCCGAATCCCCGCGCGTTCGTTGCCGTCCTCGTCAACGTCGGGAACGAGCAACGGAAGCGCCGCGCCTGCGCCGCCGTTTCCTTTCAGATATGGGTTGGCGATTCGGACGCCTGCGGCCAGCATCCGCGGCGACATGACGGCGGGAATGGCTGGAAACCCGACGGATGCGGCCGGCACGAGGGTGTGATCCTGCAGCCTTGGATAGAGACTCGGGGGCGGCTCGCTCCCCGTCTTCACCCACTTGTGCATCGCCAGCAGCAGCGCACGCATGGTCCACCAGTAGTCGACCGGGTTGTCGATCTGTTGGCCGTTGGAGATCTCGGCGGGAAAGCGGCTGGGCGAATGCTGCGTGCCGGCGATGAAGTACACGCGCACGTTCGCGGGCAACGAGAGATCGGCTGCGCCGTCAGGGCTCGTGTGCACGAGCGCCGCCGCACGTCCAGTGCCCCAGTACTCGACCGACGTATTGGTGTAGAAGACTTTCGGCGCGTGACCGCGCATCCTGGCGTTGTCGAGGACTCCGTCCTGCGAGCCGCTCACCGGATCGCGAAGGCTCGCGTCGGCGAACGGAAACGCCGTCGCGCTGTACGCTCCAAGACCGGTGGGCTTTGCCCAGCGCTCGTTGAGGCTGAGCCGCGACGCGCCGGCGATGTGCGCCATCACGCCGTCGAACACCTGGCGATCGTGTTCGTCGGTGTTGAAGCCTTCGTAGAGAAATCCGCGGAGGAACCGTCCGCTCTGCGACGATCCATAACCGTATGCGAGGCGAACCGGTGCGAGCGCGTCCGGCTGATATTTGAGCCACGCTGTCGTGTCACGGATCGCCACGTAACCCAGTCCCGCCACGGGCGGGTTGGCGGCCTTATAGCTGACGGTGTACGTCTTTCCGGGCTCGAATCCCTCGTCGAGAGTGATCGTGTGTCCGGTGACGTGCCATCGCGTTCGCGGGATCACTTCACCGCGGCCTCCGAGCAGTTGCGAACGCACGGTCAGCGTGCTGTCGGACCCTGCCGGTTCAACGGCGTCGTATTTGGACAAATCGTTCAGCGTGAACTCGGTCGTTTTCGCGCTTGCGGTGAACGTCGCGCTGACGACGCCAGAAATGGGCTTGCCATGATCCGTGGCCACAGGCACGTGGATTTTCATCGTCATCGGCCGATCTTCGAGATCGAATTCCCACCCGACCCAAACAACCGTGAAGCCGAAGCGCATCAGAAACCGATCGCCCAGATCGTTTTCGGTGGCCGGATCCGGGGAGCCGCCGCGATTGAAGCCGTTCAGCACGACCTTGTTGCCGCGGTTCAGGATATCGACGAGCGCAGCTTCGTTGCCGCGCGGCGCCTTTGGCCGAAGGATGTACAGATCTGAGGAGAACTCCACGAGGCCGGACGCATTCGTCGGCGCGAAATCGATGTCGGCGATCGAACGGTTGCGCGGATTTTTCGGATCGACGGCGAAATGAATCGTGCCGGCAATCTTCTCGTAGCCCGAGGCGCCCAGATCTGTTCGGCGCGCGACGTCAACGCGCGTGACCTCGGCCCGAGCGACGCTACCGAACGTCAGACACAACAACGCGACGACGATGATCCGGCCACCGATGTTGTGACGAATGGCGCGCGCGCATGATCCCATGTCGTGGTCGCTTTCTGGGCGCATCCTAACATGCACGCGACCGCGGGCTGAGGCCGGGAGATCCCGCGGAAATACAAAGGGCGGGATCGGCCATCCGGCCGGTCCCGCCCCATCCGTACTCGTGAACTGAAACTGTCCGTGCGATCAGTGAATGATCATGCCCTCCTTGTCCGGCCAGACAGTATTGGCTTTCCAGTCCTCGTCCAGGATCGTCCAGAGCGCCTGATCGAGGTACTCACCGTTCTTCAGAAACGATTTTCGAAGCAGTCCCTCCTGTACAGCACCGATCTTTCTCAGCGCGCCATTGCCGCGTCCGTTGCGCACCGCGGCCCGGGCTTCCAGCCGATGCACGCCAACGGTCTCGAATGCGAACCTCACCAACAGTTCAGCTCCTTCCTGGAACACGCCGGTCCCCCAGTACGCCGAACCGATGGCGAACCCCCACTCGGCCGTGCCGAAGCCCGGCTCGAGCTGGCGCATCTGGAAGATCCCGATCGCGGTATCCGTCCTGTCGATCGTGACCGCAAAGCAGACAAATGCTCCCACCGCACGCTGACGCAGAGTCCACTCGATGAACCGCTCGAAGCCGTCCACCGAGCTCGGCGGCGGCGAAATGAACCGCGAGACCTCCTCCGTCGTCAGCAGCGCGAAGAGCGACGCGGCATCGGACAGGCGCAGTTCGCGGAGCTTGACGGTGGCGCCGGCAAGAACCGGCAAACCCTGCCGCCAATCGGTGCTGACCGTCTCCGACTTGGACGGCTCCATGACGTGCGAACGGAAGCGCACGTCGTGCTGATCCAGTTCCGGTCGATAGGGCATTTTCTCCATGGTTAGCCTCCGATCGAAACCGGCAGGAGGGATGAGAGGCCCGACGTGACCGCCGGCAGCGGCACGACGTCGCCGAATTCGAGATCCAGGCTTGGCAGCGGATCGCTGGCGTCATCGGGGAAGGTGACCGTGTCGTCGCCGGCATCGCTGCCCCACACGAGATCGCCGTCCGCCGACGTGCCCCACACGATGTTGTCACCATCGCTCGCGGTGCCCCACACGATGTTGTCGCCATCGCTCGCGGTGCCCCACACGATGTTGTCGCCGTCCGAGCTGCCCCAGATCACGCCGTCGCAGTCGTCGCCATCGCAGTCGGTGCCCCAGACGATGTTGTCGCCATCAGCCGTGCCCCACACGATGTTGTCGCCATCGCTTGCGGTGCCCCACACGATGTTGTCGCCATCGGCCGTGCCCCACACGATGTTGTCGCCGTCGCTCATCGTGCCCCACACGATGTTGTCACCGTCGGATGCGAGGGGCTTCGCCCCTCCCCAGAGGACGCCGTTCTTCCAGGCGTTGGCGGACGGCTTGATGATGCCGTGGCTCAGGCGGTGGCTGCCCCAGATGATTCGCCGGCTCCACACTCTCTGGATCGGCATCGGATCCCCCGGCTGCGGATTGGCGTAGTACTTGGCCAGACGGACCGCGCCCAGTGTGTTCAGGAATCCGGCGCCCTCGCGCAGCGGGCTGTAACCGGGATAGACCTGCGCGGTGTATTGCAGCAACGCCTTAATCAAGTTGGGCGTGAGGTTCGGGTTGGCCTGCAGCATGAGCGCAACCGTGCCGCTCACGACGGGCGCGGCCATGCTCGTGCCGCTCAGCGCGAGGTACGGCTTCGAACCGAGTCCGAGCGTGCCGCTGAGGAGCGAGGTCACCTTCTCGATATAGAAGGTGCTGCCCGGAACCGACAGCGACACGGTGCCGACACCCGGCGCAACCAGGTCGGGCTTCGCTTCGAAATCGACGGCAGTCGGCCCCGAAGAACTGAAGTCGGCCATCTGGTCGTCGCTGCGCGTGAGCGTACCCATCGTGCTCGAGGCACCGACCGTGAGCACCCACGGCGCGTTGCCCGGCGCGGTGATGCCGCCGTACTGCAGTTGGCCGGCGGCATTCTTCCCGATGTTGCCGGCGGCGGTGACGACCGTGATGCCCTGGTCGGTCAGCGCCTTGGTCGCCAGGGTGAGCGGGTCGGTCAAGTACGATTCGGAAATGCCCGCACCCACCGACATGTTGACGACGCGAATGTTGTACGTCTTCGCGTTCCGGGCCACCCAGCCAAGCGCCGCAATGATGTTGCTGATCGTGCCCTGGCCGTTCGCGTCAAGGACCTTCAACGACACGAGCGTCGCCTTGGGCGCGATGCCGGTCTTCTCGCCGGAGGAATCCTTGCCGTTGCCGGCGATAATCCCGGCGACGTGGCTGCCGTGGCCGTTGTCGTCATACGGCAGCGACCGGCCGTTGACGAAGTCCACGAACTTGGCGACGCGCTGATTCCCGTACGGGAACAGCTTTGATGTCGTGTTCGTGAGGTCGTCGTGCCAGTTCGTGATTCCCGAGTCGATAATCGCCACGCCAACGCCGGCGCCGGTGTAACCCATCGTGTCCTGGACGGTGCGGGCGCCGACCGTCACCGCCGTACGATAGTTGTGCGCCTTGATCGGGCGGTCGAAGTGGACAGTCAGGACGCCCGGCTGATCCGACAGCTTCTTCAGCAGGCCGTTCGGCAGTTCCAGGACCCGACCGTTGAGGAGGTCCAGGTTGCTCCCGCGCGAGAATCTCGCGAACTCCGGCTTGAGCTCCGTGCCGGGTTTAAGCGTGACGATCACGCGCGTGGTGTTGACCGAACCGTTGCGATCTTTGGATCGGTTCGTCAGTTCGTTGTCGAGCCCCTTGTAGAATCGGACGAACTTTCCAGGCTCACCGGGTCGCCGGCGGTGAGCATGGCGATAATGCGTCTTAGCGTCCGCGACACTGGGAGCCGTACACGCGATGGCTACCAGGAGCGCCGAAACGATCCGCTTCGGTCCCCAGACGGCTTTGCGCCTCCCCGAGGTAGAACTGTACGATGAAGTCATGGTGCCTATGGTTGAGCAAGAGCTCCGCCATATCCGCTGACTTCAACGATCCGATTGATAAGATGCTTTATATCAAGACGTTAGAGACTCAGCTCTCGGACGAAGTTGACGGCGTCGCGCAGGCCCTGCTGTTCCGTTTCGGCGCACGCACCAGGACGCGCTTTCGCAAGACTCTATGTAAGCACCTTTGAATCAATACGTTAGACTGAAAATCAGCCCGTTACTATATTCAACGTTAATTGAACACAGTGTCCTATTGAGTCATTTGAAAGTCATCAATGCTTCAGGGTAGCGTCGGAACATCCTCACGGCGGATAATCGCCTCACTTCGTACTTCTAACTTCTCGCTTCTAACTTCTCACTTTCGCTGAAGGTTCCCATGACCGTCTTGCGAACAGCTCTGACCGCCGCTCTGCTTGCGGCTCTCTCGTTTCCCGTCACTTCCCGCGTTGTCATCGGCCGCCAGGACGCGCCGGAGTACCAGGAACGGGATTTCCTCACCCGTATCCGGCGATTGACGGTCGAAGGCAAGCGCGCGGGGGAAGGCTACTGGTCGCCGGATGGCAAGCGGCTGGTCTTTCAGAGCGAACGCGAGCCGGAAAACCCCTTCTATCAGATCTACGTGCTCGATCTGTCCAGCGGCGAAACGAAGCGAATCTCCACCGGTGTCGGCAAGACCACGTGCGCCTTCTTCCGGCCGGGCACCGACGAGATCGAGTTTGCGTCCACCCACGCGGATCCCAAGTCCAAGCAATACCAGGACGAGGAGCTGGCGTGCCGGAAATCGGGCAAGGAGCGGCGCTACTCGTGGGACTACGACCCCGAGATGGACATCTACAGCTACAACGAGAAGACGGGAGCCATGAAGCGCCTGACGACCGCCAAGGGCTACGACGCGGAAGGCAGCTACTCGCCCGATGGCCAGTGGATCGTCTTCTCGTCGATGCGCAGCGGCTACGATCACGCGCTCACCGATAAAGAAAAGAAGTCGCTCGAGGAAAACCCGAGCAACTTCGCCGACATCTACATCATGAAAGCCGACGGCACGGAGCAGAAGCGGCTGACCAACGTCTTTGGTTATGACGGCGGGCCGTTCTTCACGCAGGACGGCAAGAAAATCGTCTGGCGGCGCTTCGACGAACAGGGACTGATTGCCGACGTCTGGATGATGAATATCGACGGCAGCGATCAGAAGCAGATCACGACGTTCGGTTCGATGAGCTGGGCGCCGTACATGCACCCCTCCGGCGAGTACATCATCTTCGCGTCGAACAAACTCGGGTTCGAGAACTTCGAACTGTTCATGGTCGACACGGCAGGAACGAAGGAACCGGTCCGCGTCACATACTCGCCCGGATTCGACGGCCTTCCCGTGCCCTCGCCCGACGGCAAGACACTCGCCTGGACGTCGAGCCGCGCGGGTGGTTCGGCCGGACAGTTGTTCCTCGCGCAGTGGAACTACGCCAACGCGATGGAAGCGCTGAAGAATGCCCCGCCGAGAAAGCCGGCGAAAAAATCATGACTACGAAAAAGATGAAACCGCAGAGACCCCTGAGCACGCAAAGAATATTTTTCTCTGCGGTCATTGCGATCTCCGCGGTTTCTTCTTGGATCGTCTCG
>Ga0105242_10001218_pt1 | contig 20294 bp, 14 predicted proteins | sample KBSM24metaG_FD_81521 | JGI IMG/M metagenome (GOLD analysis project Ga0105242, IMG submission 81521) | Miscanthus rhizosphere microbial communities from Kellogg Biological Station, Michigan, USA - KBS M2-4 metaG | ecosystem: Host-associated > Plants > Roots > Rhizosphere > Soil | place... | reverse complement strand
GAGGTTTTGTGATGGCCAACTTTCTCAGCACCGTCGAGCCGTTGTTCGATCGAAACGCCCATTTCAATGCCGAGTTTCTGCGCCACTGATTCAGCTTCACGCATGATCGCCGCAGCGAGTTCGCGCGTCTTGGGAAACTGCACAATTTCGATTAGCGTGGCGCGAGTGAGCGCGCTAATCGGGTTGTAGGCGACGTTTCCCATTAGCTTCACCCACATGTCGTGACGGATGTTGGTGCGGATTGGGCAACGCAAACCGGCTTTGATGAAAGTATCGGCAATCGCACGGCAGCGGTCGCTCTTCGTTCCGTCGGGCTCGCCAATAGCGAAGCGATTACCTTCAGTGTGCTCAATGACCCCAGGTTCGATGATTGACGTTGAAGGATAAACGATGCAGCCGATCACGCGCGCGGAATCGATGTGTTGCGTGATAACTCCGCCGGGATCGACTGATTCGAGCTGGGTGTTCTCCCACGGGCCGCCGTGACGATAGAAATACCACCAGGGAATACCATTCTGCGCGCTGACCACGGCCGTTTCCCGGCCGATTAAAGGAGCGAGACGCGGCGCCATCGCCGGTAAGCTGTGCGCTTTGAGCGTCAACAAGACGACATCGACCTCGCCAACGGTAGCCGGATCTTCAGTGACGGCGGGATGCGCCTCGAACTCTCCGATCTCGCCGCGGACACGCACGCCGTGCTCCTGCATCGCGCGCAAGTGTGGGCCACGCGCGATCAACGTGACATCTTCGCCTGACTTCGCGAGCATCGCGCCCACGAAAGCGCCGATTGCACCGGCGCCAACGATTGCAAATTTCATGAGATTGTTCGTGTCCGAAGCCCGATCGTAAGGAGGCCCGCCTTGCGATTGAGAAGCCAGAGAATGTCCGGCGCCCTCCCTTACGGTCGGGCTTCTGACATAATCGCCGCGGCCACATTACGTCTCTGAATCTTGCCCGTCGCGGTCCGCGGAATTGCATCCAGGATGTAGATCGTCGTTGGACACTTGAAATCCGACAATGATGAGCGGCAGTGTGCGATAAGGTCTTTCTCTGTCGCGGTAGCTTTGAGAACCACGGCAGCAGCGACGCCCTCGCCGTACACGCGATCCGGGATTCCGAAGCAACAAGCCTCTGCCACGGCTGGATGAGTCAGCAGAGCTTCATCGATTTCGCGCGGCGAAATCTTTTCGCCGCCGCGATTGATCAATTCCTTAATACGTCCAACCAACGTGAGATAACCTTCACTATCCAACTGCCCCTGGTCGCCGGTGCGAAACCAACCATTGGAAAATGACTCGGCATTGGCTTCGGCGTTGCCCTCGTAACCAAGGAAAACGTTCGGCCCTTTGATCGAGACTTCACCAACTGTTTTGGGCGGCAGTTCGTTTCCTGCTTCGTCCAGGATCGCGATCTCTACGTTAGTGCCGCACCCGACTGAACCAGGCTTACGTGATTCAGGTGGCAAAGGATTCGAGGCCATCTGATGCGCGGCCTCCGTCATGCCGTACGCCTCAAGCACCGGCGCGCCGAAAATAGCTTCCATGTCGGACATCAATTGAGGAGCAAGCGACGCGCTGCACGAACGAATGAACCGCAATTGCTCAGCGCCCGACGGACGAGTGCCTTTGGATCTGGAAACGAGAACCTGGTGAATCGTTGGTACGGCTGAATACCAGGTGACTTGGTGTTCGCGCACCGTGGACCAGAATGAAAGCGGATTGAATTTCAGCGGCACAACGACAGTTCCGCCCGTGGCGAGCGTCGCGAGCGTCGACGCTACCAAACCATGGACATGAAACAGCGGCATCACACAAAGCGACACATCTGCAGCGGTCAGTTGATATGTGTGCGCAACGTTACGGGCCGATGTGAGCAGGTTGTCGTGCGCCAGCGGAACGCGTTTGGGACGACTGGTTGTGCCACTCGTATGAAGGATCAGCGCAATGTCCTCGGGTCCTCTTGCCTCGTCACCGGAAGTTCCTTTCAAGGTTTCCTGACTGAACAATTGCAGCCGCCCATTTTCATCAATCGCGCAGTCGATGACGGTGACGTCGATTTCACTGGCGGCGGCCCGAGCTTCGGCAGCACCGTTGCGCGGCACGATCAGACCGCGTGCCGCCGTGTCTTCCAGATAAAACTTAAATTCGTCGCGCGTATATGCGGGATTGAGCGGCGCTGCCGTTCCCACTGTAGACGCGGCCAGGAACGAGACGATCATTTCCAGACCATTGGGAAACCCCAAACCGATCCGATCACTTTTGCGGAAACCGAGATTGATTAGTTGCTCTGCTGCGTGATCGACTTGTTCGTAAAGCTGCTGATAAGTTATTGCACGGTCGGCGAGAATTAATGCGGCGTGATTCGGCTCACCTATTTCGAGAAGGCTACGAATAAGCATGCGCGAACAGAGTACTCCTGTGGAATCGGAAAAAGCGGTGCGCAGCCTATCACAAAACAGTGGGCAGTAGTCAGTGGCCTTTGCTCAGTTGCGTAGAGCAATCTTAGACGTTCCAACACTAGCGTCCCGTTATTGTCTGCGGTTGAGCTACGCCATTTGTCAGCGGACGACCGAAGCTGGGACCTTTCCAAACACATATAACGATCAAAAGGCCAAACAAGACTACGGACAATACACCTACGAGAGTTAGGATTCTTGTGACACGTCGATATGGCTCGGCGCGATAGAGTCGGAGCGTGTCCAGAAAGTCCGTGCGCACTGAGAAACTGCTCTCATGTTTTTTGAAGATGTGGAACGGTTTTGCAGACTGGACATTTTCCATGGCTTCTTCGAGTTCCAGAATGGTTTCTAGCCATGCCCGAGTCGTTGCTCGAATGCTGATGGCTACAAGGACCCAGAATATGCTCAATACAAACGCCAGCGTCGCGGGAATAACTAATGGAACATAAGTGCTGACCTGACCCCACAACACAAACACTGAAATAATCGATCCGAAAAAGAATAGAGCCCACTGATTCCAGCGGTCGTGCTGATGCTTATACATCTCTACTGCGGTTTCCAAACTCGTCATAAACAAAGGCTACAACTTATGATTTCACGTTACGGATCGTTGGAATAAGGACTGACATCTGACCTCTGACATTGTACTATTTCTGCGGGCTCCCGTAGCTCAGTTGCATAGAGCGTCCGCCTCCTAAGCGGAAGGTCGCGCGTTGGAATCGCGCCGGGGGCACCATAAATCAGTAAGCAGTGAGCAGTGAGCAGTGAGCAGAAGGCAGTAGGAATCTTCACCCTGTGATAAAGGCTATTCGCACTGTTCTCCTTTTTGAGTACATCACAGCGACGAGAAAGGGAACCAACATGAAACGAATCTATTTTCTGATCCTGATACTGTCGGTAGTTGGATTTGTGCGTGGCGACTCTCGCGTTAGCCAGGACCCACTCGTGGTGAATTCAAAAACCATCGCGCTCAAATTTGAGAATTCGAAAGTCAGGGTTCTCGAAGCTACGCTGAAGCCTGGCGACAAAGAGAAAACGCATTCTCATCCGGCGTATGTGATTTACGTGATTCAAGGCGGCAAGACACGCAGTCACGCGGCTGACGGGACGGTCACTGAAGCCGAGTTCAAAACCGGCGATGTCATCTATCGCGACCCGCTCACTCACTGGGCTGAGAACATTGGCGACACGACGATTAGACTCATCCTTGTTGAGCTAAAGAATTAGACGACTTGGAGGTGGCACGCGCATCTTGCGCGTGGATTCACGGGCGGGACGCCCGTGCTACTTTTGAAACTAGCTCGCCACCAGAATAAGTGATTCTGACAGTGCGTTAGCGCGTCTCGTTTGCGGATAGATCCAATTTCACAATAGTCGCGCCCCAGTGACCCGCGTCAGGTGGTGCGTCGGTCCAGTCGATAACAAACGGGGTTCGACCTAATATCGTTCGCACAATCTCGCGCTGCACCCCGATGCCTTTGCCGTGGATGATGCGAACGACGGAGAAGCCTTTCGCGTGAGCTTCGCGAAGGTATTCTTCGACGACGGCTTTGACTTGCTTGGGCGGAATGGTGTGGAGATCGAAAACGTCTGTGATTTCGATCACGACCGGTTCAGGAAAGGGGTTGTAGTCTTCTTCGGACATTGCTGTGCTTTGTACTTTGTGCTTTGTACTTTGATGTCGATCCCAGTAAGCACAAAAGGCCCGGGTCCGAAGATCAAAGTACAAAGTTCAAAGCCCAAAGTACAACCGCGCGCGGTTTGCATTTGCGCGTCGCCGCTCTATAATTTCCTTTGTTATTACACAATTTCAAATTCCCGCTGAGTCTGCTGGCCTTGTTTGAGCAATTCCGGAAAGGAGATTCCCTTTGGCGATTCGTCTGAGCAGGACTTTCGTCTTGCGAAAGCTCCATCAACTAACCGGCATCATGCCGCTCGGCTTTTTCCTGCTGGAGCATTTTTATACGAACTCCAAAGCATTGACCGGCCCGGCCGACTTTAATAGCGCAGTCAAAGATCTCCAATCAATTCCGTACATTCTCTTTTTAGAGATCGGCGGCATCTTCATTCCGTTGATTTACCACGCGGTGTACGGATTAGTGATTACCGCTGAAGCGCGCCCGAACAATCTTGCTTACCCGTACCCGCGCAATTGGTTTTACACGATCCAGAGGGTCACGGGAATCATTCTGTTTTTCTTTATCACGTTCCATGTGCTGAATTTCCGATTTGGGATGATCCCGGGATTGAATACGCTTTCGGTTGCGCATCATCCGGAGCAATCGTTCGATATCGTCGCGCGCGAGTTTCGCATGATTCCGATATTCATCGTTTACGTCATCGGAATTACCGCAACGGTTTGGCACCTGGCGAACGGCATCTGGCTATTCATGGTTGACTGGGGAATCACCATCGGCGAGCGCGCGCAGCGCCTGACCGGTTACGCGTGCATCGCAATCGGTTTGCTGTTGCTGGCCGTGGGCATCAACGCTGCGGTTGCTTTTATACATCCCGGTGGATTGATTCCAGGAATTCTCTAGCGGAAGAATTAAGCCACAGAGACACAGAGACTCAGAGAACATGAAAGGTAAAGCAGCGAATAGCCAGTCATCTGTTCTGGTCTTCTCTGTGCCTTTGTGTCTCAGTGGCTGATTGGACTTATGGCTACTCCGATCAAAATCGCAATTGTTGGTGGCGGTCTCGCAGGACTCGCGGCGGCGATGAAGATCGCCGAAGCGGGTCACGAAGTCGATCTGTTCTCAGTCGTGCCCGTGAAGCGTTCGCACTCAGTCTGTGCGCAAGGCGGCATCAACGGCGCCGTGAACACGAAGGGCGAAGGCGACTCTACCTGGGAGCATTTTGACGACACGGTTTATGGCGGCGACTTCTTAGCAAATCAGCCGCCGGCAAAAGCCATGTGCGAGATGGCCCCATCAATCATCTACCTGTTCGATCGGATGGGCGTGCCGTTCTCGCGCACCAACGAAGGGCTGCTGGATTTTCGGCGTTTCGGAGGCACCAAGCATCACCGAACTGCATTCGCGGGCGCATCGACCGGACAGCAACTTCTTTACGCGCTCGACGAACAGGTGCGTCGTCACGAAGTCGGCGGCAAAGTTAAGAAATACGAAGGCTGGGAAATGATGTCTCTCGTCCTCGACGATCATCAGGTTTGTCGCGGACTGGTCGCGATGAATCTGCGCTCGCTCGAACTGAAAGCCTTTCCCGCCGACGCCGTCATCATCGCTACGGGCGGGCCAGGTCTTATCTTCGGCAAGTCGACGAACTCGATGGTTTGCACTGGCAGTGCGGTTTCGGCTTGTTATCAACAAGGCGCGAAGTACGCGAATGGTGAATTCATTCAGGTGCATCCCACTTCGATTCCGGGCGAAGACAAACTGCGCTTGATGAGTGAGTCGGCGCGCGGCGAAGGCGGACGGGTGTGGGTCCCACGGGCCAAGAAAGATAATCGTTCGCCGTCATCGATTCCGGAAAAAGAGCGTCTGTACTTTCTCGAAGAGAAGTATCCGGCTTACGGAAACCTCGTTCCACGCGACATTGCGACGCGTGAAATATTTCAGGTATGTCTCGACGGCCTGGGCGTGAATGGCGAGAACCAGGTCTATCTCGATCTCACTCATATTCCGGCTGAAACTCTCGACAGAAAGCTCGGCGCGATTTTGGAAATCTACGAGATGTTCGTTGGCGACGATCCGAAGCATGTGCCGATGCGCATCTTCCCGGGCGTGCACTATTCGATGGGCGGCCTTTGGGTCGATTTCGAACAACGCACGAACATCCCGGGATTGCTGGCGGCCGGCGAGTGCGACTACTCGATTCACGGCGCGAACCGGCTCGGCGCGAATTCGCTAGTTAGCTGCGTGTATGGCGGCTTCATCGCGGCGCCCGCGGCAATCGAATGGGCGAAGAACGTACAGCGTAACGGCACGAACGGCTCGCGCATTTACGAAGGCGAAACGAAGCGCCAGCAGGAAATCAACGACACGCTGATCAAGCAAAACGGCAACGAGAACCAGTACAAGCTTCACGAAGAGATGGGCAAGTGGATGACGGACAATGTCACGGTTGTCCGCTACAACGATCGTCTCAAAGCGACTGATGAGAAGTTGCTCGAGTTGATGGATCGTTATCGCCGCATCTCGATCAACGATTCGAATCTTTGGGCGACGATGGCTTTGCCGCACGCGCGCCACCTCGACAACATGCTCGAACTTGCGCGGGTAATCACGATGGGCGCGCTCAATCGAAATGAATCGCGCGGCGCGCACTATAAACCTGAGTTTCCAAATCGCGATGACGCGAACTGGCTGAAGACCACGATTGCCGAATACTCGGGTGAAGGCCCCGTATTCTCGTATGAAGGTGTGGACATCTCTTTGATTGAGCCACGCAAGCGAGACTATTCGCACGAAAAGAAAGAGACGGCCGCCGCATCGGGCTCTTCGCAAAAAGGCGGTGGTCCGCAAATTCCGTCGAGCGAGATGCAACAGAAGCCCGCGAACCTCAGTGGACCAGCAGGTGACGTGAAAGTGAGTTAGCGATTGCTTCATTGACTCATTGATCCATTGAATCAATGAAGCAATGAAGCAATGATCAAATGAATCAATGAAAACTGTCGAAATTCACATCAAGCGCCGCGACAACCCCGACGCGCCTCAGCGTTGGGAAGAATTCGAAATTCCTTATCGTCCGAACCTCAATGTCATTTCGTGCTTGATGGAAATTCGCAAGAACCCGGTCACCAGGCAGGGAAAACAAACCACTCCGCCGTCGTGGGACATGAATTGTCTCGAGCAGGTCTGCGGCATATGCACGATGGTCATCAACGGACGCGTGCGCCAATCGTGCTCCGCGTTGATCGATAATCTCGATCAGCCCGTTAAACTCGAACCGATGTCGAAGTTTCCGAACGTGCGCGATCTGCAAGTCGATCGCTCGCAGATGTTCAATCATCTTAAGCGTGTGCACGCGTGGATTGAACTCGACGGCAGTCACGACCTTGGGCCGGGGCCGCGCATGGATCAGGAAGACGTGATGGAGCGCTATGCTTACTCGCGCTGTATGACGTGCGGCTGTTGCCTCGAAGCTTGTCCGCAGTACGACGAAGACCACTACATCGGGCCGCAAGCGATCGCGCAGGTTCGTCTCTTCAACATGCATCCCAGCGGCGTGATGGATCGAGACGAACGTCTGCAAGCTCTGATGGAAGAAGACGGCATCACCAACTGCGGCAACGCGCAAAACTGCGTCAAAGCTTGTCCGATGAATATTCCACTCACCAAAGCGATCTACGAAGAAAACCGCGAGACCGTGCTCCACGGTTTGCTCGGCTGGTTGAAGAAGTAGTTCGCTGCTTCGAAATTTTTCACTAGGCGGTATCTAATTTCGATTTCCTCTGCGGTGCTCTGCGAAATCCTCCGCGCCCTCTGCGGTTATTCCGAACGTTTGGGCATAAACCGCAGAGGATAAGACGGAGCGCCACGCAGAGAAACGCAGAGCGAACTGAAATTAGGCGACGACCTTCACACTGCAATCGTGGCAAATCATTTCAGCGGGTGATAGACTGCGCGGCCAAGCGATGGCGAATCAATGGCCATACCACCGGGAACACGCTTTGGCCAATATGAAATCGGCACGCAGTTGGGTGTCGGAGGCATGGGCGAGGTTTATCTCGCCATTGACACTCGCCTCGATCGCCGGGTCGCGCTAAAAATCCTTCCCGAAAAACTCGCTGACAATGAAGATCGTATGCGTCGCTTTGTACAGGAAGCTAAAGCGACGGCCGCCCTCAACCATCCAAACATCGCGCAGATTTACGAGATTGGGAAAGAGCGCGGACTGAACTACATCGCGCTCGAGTATATCGATGGAAAGACGCTCCGGCATTGTCTCGCCGATGTCCCGCCTGAGCTTCGGAAAGTTCTTCGCTGGTTCCAGTATGTCGCCGAGGGATTAGCGAAGGCGCACGCCGCAGGAATAGTCCATCGCGATCTAAAGCCGGAAAACATCATGATTGCGCGCGATGGCCAGGTGAAGATTCTCGACTTTGGGCTGGCGAAACTGATGGAGCCGTCGCGCGGTTCATTGTTAAGCAGTGCTGAACGTGAATACGACACGATGGACCTGTCCGGCTCGCATTCGACGGTCGGTGTTGTGCTCGGCACTGCCGGCTATATGTCGCCGGAGCAGGCGCAGGGTCGCACCTCCGCGATCGATCAACGATCAGACATCTTTACCTTCGGTTGCATTCTGTTTGAAGCAGTCACGGGACGAAAAGCATTTGAAGGTAAGGATCGCATCGAGCGACTTAACAAGATAATTCGCGAAACGGTCCCTCCCGTGACAGACCTCAACGCCGAAGCGCCGCCCGAATTACAAAAGATCGTGCGGCGATGTCTCGAGAAAGATCCTGACGATCGCTATCAATCGATTAAAGACGTCGCGCTTGAATTGAAAGAGTTGCGCCGCGAGCTGGCCGAGGGCGCAACGTTTCAAACGACTGGTGTTGCTTCGACGTTCAGCGAGATCGGTCGTTACCCTTCCGAAAACCCGGTGTTGTCTTCGACCGGCACGATTTCCGGCGCCGTTCCCACGCGAGGATTTACCGCGAGTTACCTTCGTGTCGAGTTGCGCCGGCATCGACTGGCCGCGATCGGTGTCGGTGTCGCGGTGATTGCGCTGGCGATTGCCGTTGGCTACCTCGCCTTTTTCAAAAAGGCGCCACCGCTCACGGATAAAGATACAATTCTGATTGCTGATTTTGTGAACGACACCGGGGACGCTGTTTTCGATGGCACATTGAAGCAGGCGTTAGCCGCGCAACTCGGGCAGTCGCCATTTCTTAACATCTTCGGCGACCAGCGCGTTCGTGACGCACTGCGATTCCTTGATCGCTCACCCTCGGAGAGAATCACCCGCGATCTCGCTCGCGATATTTGTGTTCGACAAGGGTTGAAAGCTTTTCTCAGTGGCTCAATTTCCAGCGTCGGCAGTCATTACTTGATTACGATTGAAGCAGTGAACGCGCAAAACGGCGATGCGATTGCGCGCGAGCAAGTCGAAGCAGAAAGCAAGGAGTTAGTGATCAAACGTTTGGGCGAGGTCGCCACGCGGCTGCGTGAAAAGCTGGGCGAGTCCTTATCTTCGATTAAAAAATTCGACGCGCCGATCGAGCAGGCGACGACACCATCACTTGAAGCTTTCAATGCGTACTCGATTGGCCTCGATAACCATTTGAAAGGCAGTTACTCAGAGGCGATTCCGTTTTTCAAGCGCGCGATTGAACTCGATCAGAACTTCGCGATTGCTTACGCGCGCCTGGCGACTGCATATGCGAACACCGGGCAACGTGATCTCGCCACGGCTGCGGCGCAGAAAGCTTTTGAGTTGCGCGACCGGGTTAGCGAACGGGAAAAGTTTTACATCACGGCTGTCAGCTATTACGGGCTCGTGACGCGCGAGCGCGAAAAATACATCGAGACTTTGGAGCTCTGGAAGCGCACTTATCCCAACGATCCGATTCCGCACATCCAGTTGTCGAATCTCTACATCGCGGATGCGGGGGCATTGGATAAAGCGATGGAGGAAGCGCGCGAGGCGATCCGGCTGAATCCGAACACCGCGCCACCCCGCGATAATCTTGCGACCGCGTTGATGGAGTTGAATCGTTTCGATGAAGCGAAGCAAGTCTATCAACAAGCACTTGCGCAGAAGCTCGATTCAATTTTCTTTCGTAACAACCTCTACGCGATCGCTTTTGTGCAGAACGACGCCGCCGGCATGAAACAGCAACTCGATTGGTGGAGTGGAAAGCCTGGCGAGTACAACGCACTAGCGTGGCAGGCCGAGGTCGCAGCATTCTCAGGCCAGTTGAAAAAGGCGCGCGAGTTGAATGATCGAGCGGTGGAATCGGCGCTCGGGCATCAACAAAACGATGGGGCGGCCACGATCTTGGCGACGCAAATGCAGCTTGAGAGTCTTTTCGGTACTTGCGACCGGTTGAAGCCATTGGCCGCAAGAGCATTTCAGACTTCGCGGGTCACGGCCGCAGTTCAAGCCGCCTCTGGCGCATTCGCGGTGTGCGGGGATACCACCCAGACACAGGTCTTGATGGACGAACTCGCTAAGAAATTCCCCAATGACACGCTCTTAAATGTGGTGTACTGGCCATTGAATCATGCCTTGCTCGCGATGCAACAGGGTGACCCTGCGCGCGCCGTGCAGTTGCTCGAAGGGGCAAATCGCTACCAGATTGTTGGCAGTTACTGGCCACAATATTTTCGCGGTCAGGCTCTGTTGAAGTTGAACAGGGGGGCTGAAGCAGCGACAGAATTCCAGGCTATTACCAACCATCGAGGTTGGGCGCCTCGATCTCCGCTCTACGTCACGGCCTATCTTGGGCTCGCGCGCGCGCAAACTCTAAAAGGTGACACCGCTGCCGCGCGTAACGCTTATCAGAATTTCTTTGCGCTTTGGAAAGACGCCGACGTGGATATTCCCTTGCTCGTGAACGCTCACAACGAGTATGAGAAGTTGAAGTAGCCAGCGTTCGACTTGGATCAACCTGCGGCAAAAATGCCAAAGCCAAAAGCCAAGCGTCGGAATATATTTGTTGCGCTTCTCCGCGGCGTAAACGTTGGGGGAAAGAATAATCTCAGCATGAGTGCGCTGAAGGCTAATCTTATCAGTGCCGGCTTTCAGAATGTCACGACATATATCAACAGCGGCAACGTCATCTTTACAAGCTCAGAAACCGATCCGCGAAAGCTCGAAACAAAAATCGAGCAACTGCTAGCTAGGGGACACAAACTGGAATGCAAAGTGGTGGTGCGCGATCTGTCTGAAATGAAGAAGTTGGTTGAGAGTCTCCCGGCGAGCTGGCAAGGTGACGAAGAGTGGGCGCACAACGTGATGTTTCTGCGCCACTCAATCGATTCAAGAGAGGTGCTGAAAGAGTTGCCGCCGAAACCAGACATAGAAAGAGTCGTCTACCGATCCGGCGCAGTGTTGTGGTCCGCGCGACGCAGTGACATAAAGCGAAGCACGATGAACAAACTCTCGAGCCGTAAAGTTTTTCAGGACATGACGGTGCGAAATCCAAACACAACGCGAAAGCTCTACGAGTTGATGAAGGAAATGGCTGAGGCTGGGTCCGATTCCTGAAGCCTTCCTGAATCGGGTTACGCCGGGTAAGAGACGCGCTCTTACATGCACTTGTGGATTCGGGCTGTTCTGCCGCGTTCGAGGGTGAAAGGCCCGACATCGTCAGTCCCGTCAGCGAACGTCACCTTTAACGTCATCTTGTCGCCGGTAATTTCGCCCTTGTAGGTTGCCGTGCGCGCATCACTATTTTCATCAGTCCTCATTGGGCCGCCGTGTTCTCTCACGTAGGCTCCTTTGACGGAAAAGTTTCCCGCCGAGTCGGGGACGATTGATCTGTCGATGTGTCCGTGCGCGCAATCAAAGTTGATGTCGATGCCGTCTGATGTGACTTCAAGCTCAATGCCTGCGCCGCCCCATTGGCCTTTCAATTCTCGCGGTTGATTTGTGCCACCGCCGTTCACAGTTTTCAGTGTCCCATTCGTGTTGGTACGGCCGCAAGAGGAGTTCTGTCCCACGAAGACAAGGAGCGGCAACAACACAAGGGCAGCCGTGTGAAAATATGTAGTTGTGTTCATGAAGGATAATCTCCGACCTCCTTATCGCTGTCTCAACTGTCCGCCGCCGTTATGATTTACCCAGATTAGCCTATTCGAGATTCATTTGACATTACCCGCTTGCCGGAATATTGTGTGCGGCGATTCAACAAGCTTTCCGGGCAAATACGGCCACGCACGTAGCGCCTAATTCCTAAGTGATCGTCCTCGGTGTGCGGGACCGCGGCGGTCTCCATATACTTACAGATCCGGTAACCAACATCGCTGGATCTTCGTTCGAACCAGATGCTGTGCAGTATCAATTCAAGCCCTGACCTTGGAGGACCCGACCATGAAAAAACTGCTGTTTGGATCTCTTTGTGCGTTAATCGCTGTGCTTATAGTCTTGCCGATAACTGCAGCCCGTCGAGGAGGTCAAAACCCCAACGGACCCAGGCGCGAAGTAGCGCCATCCTCGGCTCGAAGCAAGAATAAAACTACTGCGAAAGACAATAAAGCAACGTCGAGATCGGCTGTGCCGCAGGATGCATCACTTCAACCAGCATCCATCACCGCCAGCAGTTTTGGCGAGTCAGCGCCATTAACTCAGATTGCCGCCGAGCCGTCCGCCGTTGAATCCGATGTTGAGTCAAATGAGGAGCATGAGACAGCGGAGAACCGCGTGGTTCGATTTGTGACGGAAGCGGCGCAGCTTAAAGCTCAGAGAATGAGTAAGGCTGAACTCAATCGCACCGACGAAGCGCTTCAAGCCAGCGCCCCGACCGTCAATATCCCAAGTCCGTCGGGGAGTTTCGAAGGCAATGGTCGAACGGAAAACATCGCCGCGGGATTTGGCAATCTGTCGCCGCCGGACACAAACGGAGATGTCGGCCCGAACCATTATGTCCAGCAGACTAACCTGCTAGTGCGCGTTTGGAACAAGGCCGGCGTGCCGCTAACAGCGCCTTTTCGCTTAAGCAGCCTTTGGGCAATCTCAAATGGTGGCCCGGGTGGACAGTGCGCGGCTCCTGATGCCGGCGATCCAATTGTGCTCTATGATCCAATGGCTGACCGCTGGCTACTCAGCCAATTTGCCTTCGCTAGTCAAACCGCGGCGCCCTATCATCAGTGCATCGCCATTTCAAAGACGCCCAATCCGACGGGCGCGTACTACTTGTACGACTTCGTCACCGGCGGCACCACGGGCGGGAACGAGTTTCCTGATTATCCGCATATCGGAGTCTGGCCGGATGGTTATTACATGATGGTCCACCAGTTTACGCTCGGAGGCCCTTTCAACGGCACGGGCGCCTATTCTTTCAATCGTGCCAAGATGTTGGCCGGCGATCCGACGGCGAACTACATTTATTTCAACTTGAATCTGGCGAGTCACCCCGAAGGAATCGGCGGCGGCTTATTTGCAGATCTTGATGGTTTGAACCCACCGCCCGCCGGCGCGCCTAACATTTTCGGGTACCTCACCGCCACGGATTTCGGTGATCCTGCTAATGGCATCCGGCTGTTTAATTTTCACGCGGATTTTAACGTGCCGGCGAACTCAACTTTCATTGAGAGGCCCGAGAGCTCTTATCCGGTTCCGGTTCCCGTAGCGGCGTTCAGTCTGGTGACGCCCTCGGGCAGGCGTGATGTGCCACAACCGGCGCCGGCCTCGGCTGTCACAGCCGCGTTGGATTCGATATCCGACCGCTTCATGCATCGGATGCAGTATCGAAATCACGGCGGCTACGAGACTCTCGTCCTTAGTCACACAGTCGGCGCGCCGGGTTCGACGGTGTTCGGCACGTTCCGTGCGGCGCCGCGTTACTACGAGTTGCGCAATAACGGGGCAGGATACTCAGTCGACGAGCAGGCGACCTTTGCCCCCGGCGGCAGTCCCGGAGACAGCATCAGCCGATGGGTGCCCAGCGCGGCTGAGGACAATCAGGGAAATCTGGCGGTAGGATACAGCGCCACTAGTGGCGCGGCCGGAGGAAATGTCTTTCCGGGTATTCGTTATGCGGGCCGGCTCGCAACCGATCCACCGAACGGTTTGTTCCAGGGCGAGGCGACTTTAATTGCCGGCACCGGCGTACAGACCAGCACGGGTAATCGTTGGGGCGATTACAGCGCCCTGACCGTTGACCCAAGCGATGATTGCACCTTCTGGTACACGCAGGAGTACTACAGTGCGGCGGGCCAGGCGGCCAGTACGGTCGGCTGGCAGACGAGGATCGGTTCCTTTAAATTCGCGCAGTGTAATGCGCCCCAAATGGGGACGCTTTCAGGCACGATTACTTTCTGCGATTCAGGTACGCCGGTTCCAGGCGCGTTGATTACGGTCGATGGAAATCTTTATGCAGCTACATTGGCCAACGGCACCTATTCGATCAAGTTGCCGCCAGGCGGGCACTCTGTGCAAGTGAGCGCGCCGGGCCAAAGTTGCAACGCAGGCTCGCTGACTAATGTGTCGATCACCAATGCTGGAACAACCAACTACGATACCTGCCTAAGCGGATCTGCCAATGCGCAAATTCAGTCGCAGGCCTTATCCGGGGGTAACGGCAACGGCGTAATCGATCGAAATGAGTGCAATAATTTGAACCTCACGATCGCAGACACGGGTTGTTTGGAATTAACCAATGTGTTTGGGATTCTTTCGACGACGACACCCGGTGTCACGGTCACGCAACCAAACTCGCCGTATCCAGACATTCCGGGTGCCGGAGTGGCCGCAAATTCGGCCCCGTTCAACATCAGCACGGCGCCAGGCTTTGTATGCGGAACGGTCATCAACTTCTCACTGAAGATCAAGTCCGATCAGGGAACCTTTATTCGTAACTTCCAGGTACCAACCTGCACCGCAGCCACAACGACGCTCACCGGAAGTATTGCTGCCGGCGACACGACCCAAACGGGGCGACTCGTTCGCAATGGCATCGCAAGCACCTGCGCTGCACCCAAAACGAACCCAGGCCTACAAGACTCAACCGTGCGGCGGTACGACGCATACACCTTTACCAATGGTCCAACCGCTACCTGCGTTACGGTAAACGTAACATCGGGTTGTGGCACCAACCTGTACTATGTGGCGTATTCGGGCAGCTACAATCCGGCTAATGTCCAGCAGAACTTCCTGGCTGATGCGGGAGCGAGTTTTGCCGGGACCGCAACCTTCTCATTCAACGTAGCTGCTGGAGCAACTTTCGTCCTGGTCCTCCACGAAGTCGCGACCACCGGCTGTGCGAGTTACACGGCGACGGTGTCGGGATTAATCTCGAATACCGACGGTGGCGGCGAGTGCACGCCGAACTACTGCGACATCACTTGTCCGAGTGACATCACTAAGTCCAACGATCCAGGACAGTGCGGCGCGATCGTGAACTACACCAATCCGACTAGCGGTGTTTGTGGCACGGTGACTTGTGATCATCCTTCGGGTTCGTTCTTCCCAGTGGGAACGACGCTGGTCAAGTGCACCAGCCAGGCTGAAGACAGTTGCGAGTTCAACGTCACAGTCAACGACACCGGCGTTCCACAGGTCGGCACGGTTTCAGTTGACAAGCCCTCCTTGTGGCCACCAGAACACCAAATGGTGCCGATTGCGGTCAGTTACAGTACGGCCGATAACTGCAATGCGCTTACCTGCACTCTGTCGGTGACAAGTAACGAGCCGATCAACGGGCTGGGGGATGGCGACACCGCGCCGGATTGGTCGATCACTGACGCTCACAACCTGCTGTTACGTTCAGAACGTTCAGGCAAAGGCAGTGGTCGCGTTTACACGATCAGAATTGATTGTGTGGATGCCGCAGGCAATCACACCATCAAGACGGTTACCGTCAACGTGCCGAAGAGCCAGGCGCGCTCAAGTACAGGTCTCGCCCCGTCCCGTTCGGCTGGCTCGGCAGGATCGGCGCCAACTACATCGAACGTGACGGCCCCGATAACTGCTACGCCTGCTGCAAACCGCGGCTCCGTTTACATTCCTTATCTGAATGTTTCGGGGAGCCGGACTAGTGCTGGCAATAACAAGGCGCGTTCTTCATCAGCGCGCAAAAAGAAGCGCACGCGCAACACTTCCGTGCGCTAAACGCAAAAAAGCAGGGGCACGGTTACGCCGTGTCCCTGCTCTATTTTTTTAAGCCGATTGAGTTTAAATTCCGAGCACGTCAACTAACTCCTGCACAGCCGCGGCGCTTTTCTGCAAAGCAATTCGCTCCTCAGATGTAAGAGTGATTTCGATCACTTGCTCGAGGCCCTTCGCGCCGAGCTTGCACGGGACGCCGACGTACAACCCATTCACACCGTACTCACCTTCGAGGTACGCCGCGCACGGTAGAATCTTTTTCTTATCCTTCAGAATCGATTCGGTCATCTCGACAGCTGCGGCGGATGGGGCGTAGTACGCGGAACCGGTCTTCAGCAAGGCAACGATCTCCGCACCGCCGCCCGCCGTGCGTTTCACAATCGCCCCGATTTGTTCTTTCGAGAGTAACTCGGTCACCGGAATTCCGGCGCAAGTCGAATAGCGCGGCAGCGGAACCATTGTGTCGCCGTGTCCGCCGAGAACGAAGGCGGTGACATTCTCGACTGAGACATCCAACGCTTCAGCCAGGAAACATCTCATACGCGCTGAATCGAGAACTCCCGCCATGCCGATGACGCGATGTTTCGGAAAGCCCGAGCGTCGCAGCGCCACTTGGCACATGGCGTCTAGTGGATTCGAAACGATGATGAGAATCGTGTTCGGAGATCGTTTGACTATCTCATCAACAACTTTGCCCACGATATCGGCATTGGTCTTCAATAGATCGTCGCGGCTCATTCCCGGTTTCCGTGCCAGGCCGGCAGTAATGATTACGACGTCTGAATCGTTCGTATCGTCGTAGTTGTTCGCGCCGGTGAGTCGCACGTCGAAACCCTCGACTGGCGCCGCTTCGGCCAAATCGAGGGCCTTACCTTGCGGCACGCCTTCAACGATGTCGACCAGAACTACGTCGCCAAGTTCTTTCGAGGCAATCCAATGTGCGGCAGTCGCGCCGACGTTGCCCGCGCCGACAACCGTAATCTTTTTTCGTGTTCCCATGAATACGATCCTTTCACGTGGCCGGAGACTTAGTCGGTGACCGTAATCACGAAGACGGCCAACCACGACCCAGCAAACTCTGCTTTATTAGTGATTTTGAGCGCCGTAGGCGCTCAATCTTTATAGTTCATCAAATCCCAAATTCCAAGCCGCAGATGCGGAGTGCATGCATTCCGCTTCTGCGCGATAGGGATTTACAATGCGTTGGCCTTAAACATTTTGCTCCTACGGAGCAGGCCGAGCAGGTGGCCGCAACTGTCGGAAGAACTCACAACAAAATCCGCAATTAAACTCGTCGCAATGATTCGACGGCGCGAGGTTTCACCCATCGAAATTGTCGAGGCGCATCTTCGCGCGATCGAACGAACTAATCCCGCGATCAATGCGATTGTCACGATCGCCGATGATCTTCGGGAGCGCGCCGTTGAAGCAGAAAATGCAATCATGCGCGGTTCCGCGCTCGGGTCGCTTCATGGATTGCCAATCACCGTCAAAGACACTATCGATACGGCGGGACTGCGCACAACCAGTGGTTCACGCGTTCGGGCGCGACATATTCCTCAGCAGGATGCCGCTTCAGTCGCGCGTTTGAAAGCCGCAGGTGCGATTGTCCTGGGCAAGACCAATGTGCCTGAGATGGCAATCCCCTACGAGTGTGACAATCGGATCTTTGGCAGAACTAACAATCCTTACAATCTGGAATGTACTGCAGGCGGGTCAAGCGGCGGCGAGGCGGCGGCGATCGCTGCATGTCTTTCGCCGGCGGGAATCGGTAGCGACCTTTCCGGATCGATTCGTGTGCCAGCGCATTTCTGTGGCGTCGCCGGATTGAAGCCGACAGTTGGACGCGTGCCGATGGATGGCCACATGCCGCCGGCGTCAGGCATCGTGGGACTTGGCGCGTGTATCGGTCCGTTGGCGCGACACGTCAAGGATCTCGCATTGCTTTTTCGGGTGCTTGCTGATCCCGCTGATGTGGAAACGATGACAGCAGATGAAATCCTGGACGCGACAAGACTCCGCGGTACGCGCGTAGCCTGGTATGGGGAGGACGGAACCATGCCGGTCGCTGATGAAATCAAGCAGGCCATCGCATCAGCGGCTCGTGCGCTCGCCGCCGCTGGACTTGAAACTTTCGAAGCGTTGCCGCCGGGAGTCTCGAAGGCGCCGCAGTTGTGGATCGAACTCTTTTCACGCGCGGCCAACAGCGAAATTGCGTCTCTGTATCGAGGACACGAAGATGAAGCCGGACCGCAGGTCTCCCGTTTTCTTCTTAACGAGGATCAAGCAGCCGAGTTCGAAGATCGTATCGATAACGCGGAAAAACTGGCGAGTGCCGTCGTTGAGCGCGAACGCCTCCGCGAAGATTTGTTGCGGTGGCTGAAAAAGACTCCGTTGATACTCGCGCCGGTCGGTGCGACTGTTGCTTTCGAACACGGTCGCCAGCGCGTGGACGTGAACGGCACGTACGTAAATGTATTTCGGGCGTTCAGCTATTCGCAGACATTTAATGTTTTCGGACTTCCGAGCGTAGCCGTTCCGGCGGGAAAGACCTCGAGCGGATTACCGATCGGCGTGCAAGTGATCGGTCGCCCGAATGAAGAGTCCACGGTGCTGGCCGCTGCGTCGGTGATTGAAGAAGCGCTTGGCGGCTGGGAAAAACCGGCGCTGCTCGGCGGAAGTTAGACTGACTTTTGCACTGCAGAAGCCGCGGCGGCTTTTGTTTCTCGTCCCCCTCCGCGAATAACCTCTGCGAAGAACACCCGAGAGTATCCCCACATCGAATAGATCGCAGACAACACGACCACCCAAAGCAGCGCCCGTCCCATCGTGTAGAGAAGCACCTGCCAGTCAGCCCAGGTCGTTGTGCCCGCGCCGGTCAAATGCGCCCACGCAGTTTGCAACTCAGGCACCGTCCAAAACTTGATCGCGGGAAAAGGTTTGCCGAAATTTGAAACGGGCGCGCCGCCACCGTTGGGCGGCAGCGACAGGATCAGGAGACCGACGGTGATTACCTGCGCCACCATCTTGAACTTGCCCATGCCTGAGGCCGAGATGATCACGCCTTCGGTTGCCGCGACCGATCGCAACCCGGTGACGGCAAATTCGCGGCCGACAATGATCACGACGGCCCAGGCAGGCGCGAGATGATTTTCGACCAGCGCAATCAGCGCGGCTGAAATCAAGAGCTTGTCGGCAATCGGATCGAGAAGCTTGCCGAGTTTCGAAACCTGTTTGCGGCTGCGCGCGATCCGTCCGTCAAAAAAGTCGGTGAGCGCTGCTGCCGCGAAAATCGCAACTCCTAAAATGTGAGGCGGCACACCCAAACTTTGTGACAGAGGCGTGAGCAACACCACCACCAGGATCGGCACGATGAAAATTCGCGAAAGGGTTAGCGCGTTCGGAAGATTCACTTCAGCTCCGTGTTCGCAGTCTAGGTTGCCGGTCTGGTGGCGTCAAGCGATGCCTGGCTGCGGTAGTGGTTCAGTTTGAGGTCGCACGCGCAGCTTGCGCGTGATTCATGGGCGGGACGCCCGTGCCCCTTTTCAAAATGAACCGGCAGTGTCCTGAATTGAACTTTGCGGAACTTTGCGTCTTTGCGCCTCTGCGTGAAACGCCACATTGAGTGGTCACAAGTTCACGCCAAGACGCTAAGTTCGCAAAGAAAAATCGCAAATTAGACACTACGAAATGCACCACCAGCCTTGCTGGCGGTTCTTACGTCCGCTACAATGTCCGGTTCTGCGCCACGCAAAATTCTTGTCTGTGGCGCTCGACTTTCTTTTTACGGCTATGGCAATCGATCGAATCAGTGTCCGCGGAGCCCGCCAGCACAACCTCAAGAACATCGATGTCGACATCCCCCGCGACAAATTGACCGTAATAACGGGACTTTCCGGTTCAGGCAAGTCTTCTTTGGCGTTTGACACGATTTATGCGGAGGGCCAACGGCGATACGTCGAGTCGCTGTCGGCATATGCGCGCCAGTTCCTGGAGCGCATGGAGAAGCCGGACGTCGATGGCATCGAGGGCTTATCGCCGGCAGTCGCCATCGAGCAGAAGAATCCAACCAAGACGGCGATAAGCCCTCGAT
>Ga0105242_10001217_pt1 | contig 20313 bp, 19 predicted proteins | sample KBSM24metaG_FD_81521 | JGI IMG/M metagenome (GOLD analysis project Ga0105242, IMG submission 81521) | Miscanthus rhizosphere microbial communities from Kellogg Biological Station, Michigan, USA - KBS M2-4 metaG | ecosystem: Host-associated > Plants > Roots > Rhizosphere > Soil | place... | reverse complement strand
CCGCTCAGCGCCATGAACTTGCGGCGCGGTGCGGGGTCCGGGACACGCTGAGCGACCGTGCCGCGTCCCGTCCCCTGCGACCTCTCGCGTTCGGTACTGCCGGACATGTTTGCCTCCTCGATGGGTTTGGCGTTCTGCCGGTTCCCTACGCGACCGCTGCGAAAGGCGGATCAAAATCCGCGCCGAATTGTCTTTCCTGATCCGCGCCGGGCGTGCCTGCGTAGGGGTAGGTATGCGACGCATCCAGCTCCTAGGAGCATTCGCCGCGATTTCGCTGACAGTGATACTCGCGATCGCCGGCTGCGGCAGCGACGGCGGCAGCTCGACGACCAGCTCATCGAGCAAGCCGCGGGTGGTGAACATCTCCAACTACTCCTATGCGCCGGAAACCATCACCGTGCCCGCAGGAACCAAGGTCACCTTCGTCAACCACGACTCGACCGCGCACACTGCGACCTCGAAAGAACAGGGCGCATTCGATACCCAGCCGATCCAACCGGGCAAGCGCGCAGCCGTCACCTTCAGCTTACCTGGGAAGTTCGTCTACTACTGCGTCTTCCACCCGTTCATGAAGGGGACCGTAGAAGTCGAATGACGACTTCGGCGCCTCTCTAAATCTTTGCGCCGCAGTGATCCGATGTCCGGGCGATCCCGCAGGTCACCCTGAAAGCGAACCCCGGTGGACGGGGTGCAACCAAGAGGAGACCGCCATGATGCCCAACGTCGGACCGATGGAGATCCTCGTCGTCCTGATCATCGCCCTTGTCGTCTTCGGGCCCAAAAAGCTTCCCGAGCTCGGCAACTCGCTCGGCAAGGGAATCCGCGAGTTCAAAGGCTCGATCAGCGGCAATGACGACGAGAAGCCGCGAGTCGAGGAGCACCCGGTGCCCTCTGAGAAGACGCCCGTCTGAGGTCGACCCGAACCCGAGCCGAGGCAACTCCGATGCGCCGAATCAAGCCGGTTGACCACGAGGACAAACTCAGCCTCGTCCAGCATCTCGACGAGCTGCGCACGCGCCTGCTCGTCTCCCTGGTCTGCTTCGGGGTCGCGCTCGCCCTCTGCTTCTGGCAGAGCCACTTACTGCTGGAAGTGGCGAGCGTGCCGCTCCCCTCGGCGCACCGCAAGCTGATCACCTTCGGCGTCACCGAGCCCTTCACCACCACCTTGACGATCGCCGGCTACGCCGCGATCGTGATCTCGCTCCCGATCCTGCTCTACGAGCTATACGCCTTTCTGCTGCCTGCCTTCAGTCGTCGCGAGCGGCGCGCGATCGTCCCCCTGCTGGCCCTGATCCCGGCCCTCTTCATCGCCGGCGTCGCCTTCGGCTACTTCGTCGTCCTGCCGGCAGCCGCCAGCTTCCTGCTCAACTTCAACGACACCCAGTTCAACGTCCAGCTCCGCGCCAGCGAGTACTACGGCTTCTTCGCTACCACCCTGCTCGCCTGCGGCGTCGTCTTCCAAGTTCCCGTCGGCGTCCTAGCCGTGACCCGCCTCGGCATTGTCAGCGTCGAACAACTGCAGAAGAACCGCCGCTACGCGTACCTCGTCTGCGCGATCGTCGCCGCCGCCCTCCCCGGCGTCGACCCCGTCTCGATGCTCCTCGAGACCGCCCCCCTGATCGCCCTCTACGAGCTCAGCATCGTCCTCGCCCGCGCCTTCGGGCGCCCGGCGCAAAGCGTGGCCGGACTTCAGCCTTAGATCTCGCCCTTGACTGCCTCGGACCCTTGGTCTTGACTCGTAGGCGGGCCAAGAGGACTCGAGCAAAGGAGGAGCGATGGCACTAGCACGCGTAGTTTCGTTCGACGGGGTCGGCCAGGACCGCGTTGAAGAAATGAAACAGCAGATGAACGAGGGGCGTCCCGACGACATCCCTGCGACGGAGATCGTGATGCTCTACAACGCCGGAGCGGAAAAGGCGGTCGTAGTCGTCTTCTTCGACAACGAGGACGACTACAACCGCGCCGATCAGACCCTTAGCGCGATGCCGGCCGACGAGACCCCCGGCCAGCGCACGTCGGTCGGGAAGTACGAGGTCGCGGTGCGAGCGACCGACTGACGATCTCGATCAAGCAAGGAGGGGGCCCATCGGAGGGCCTCCTCCTCTCTCGCAGCGGAGTCCTCAGGCAGACTGAGCTGTCACGGCTTCACCCCGGAAGAATCGGCGCGTCACAGGAAGCACCAGCAGCACGATCTCGATCAGACCAAGAAGATAGCCGTGCCAGCTGCCGACCCCGGTCACCAGATCGACCACCCCGCCAAGAAGCCCGCAAATCAGGGTGACGAGCCAGAGCCAGCGGACACCGCGGAGAAGGAAGAAGTTCCACACGAGGCTAGCCAGGATGAAGTACACCTGAAGGGTCGGCTTGATCGAGCTCGTCAGGGCGACCACAACCGGCGTGAGCGTCGACGACACCACATAGACCCAAAGGGTCCACGGCACCTCCCCCCACTCGATCATCGAACGGGCGGAGGGCCTCCGCCAGCCGGGCCTATCCACCCCGTGACTGCCTTTCTGGCGTTCCGGCCACTCTCGCCTCGCCCACATCTGGCCGATGAAGTTAGTTCGTGGTAGGCCCACGATGCTCGTCCACTAGCAGCCTGCCAAACGAGACCCTCCAACTACATGGCCATGGCGGTCCCAGCTTCTGATTGCCGTGAAGCAGTCTGACGCCGGAGTCCTTGCCACTAAGAAGTTAACGTGGTTGACCGCGAGCTTCGACCGGTCGGCACTGGTGAGGCGCCGCGTCTTGAACGCAACCGCACGTCCAGAAGCGCGCATCAGTTCCACTCGCCAGACTCTTTTTCCAAAGACGAATGCCAATATCTCAATAGGCGGGCGCCCAACTTGGAGCGCGGTCGAGATTCGGTTGCCATCGGTGTCCCCTCGTGCCTCACAGCTCGCTGGCCCCTGCAAGACCGAAGATCCACCGCTGAGGCGGTCCCGGACAATGACTCCGGCGAGACAAAGCGGATCCTTGTCCCCAGTTCCCGTTCCTGCCGCGTAAAGGAGCACCTTCCACCTGCCATTTTGAAGATGGCCACCCTGGAGCTTCACGGACCGCTGACCGGGAACCGAGCCGTCCAGTCCATTGATCCATCTGTTGTCACGACTATGCACGGAGGCATTGCCATCTCCGATGGCCTCGCCGGTCCAAACAAGCGCCTGCAAGGTCGCGCACAACGCAAGCACTACACAAAGTCGAAATGGCGCCACGGCGATCTTCTTCATGGTCATTGGCCTCACCCTATTTCGGCCACGCTGCCCACGGGCATTCTTCACTCATTTGTACCTAATGGTAAATGGGTTCAAGAATCTTCTTGTGGGGTGGAGAGGACATTAGGTGCCCGTACATAGTCTCGCATTCGGGACCCGCGGGATAAAGAACGCTCCTCGGCCACCGCCAGTCAGCGCGAAACGTAATCGCGGTCGACGATGCCTTCGGTTGTACACCGCAGTTCACCTTTGCAGGCTGATGATGACCGTCGCGCCATTTGAAGCAAAACGCTGGCTCGGAGTCCTTGACCCAGACACCGCTTCCATTTTCATAACTCCTGCCGCGAGGACCATTGCCACCGCTGCGCAGCAACCGCGCCGCTGCAAACTGAATCCGCTCCTCACCATTCCCTACCCCCGCCTGTGTTATCGCCGCACCCAACCTGAACGGCGGCATCCTCCCCATTGGATGCTTGTAAATCAATAGGGAGAATTAGGTGCACTAGCACTGACCTGGTCTATCAACTGGTGTTCAATGTGGCACGAGCCGATCTTGGCTGCCGCGAGTTGGCTGAACCGAGATCGACCCCCTCCATGGTTTGGCCGCCTTTGGATCCTTGCCTGAGCTAATCCGCCTCTCGTCTGAATCGCGAGTGATGCCGTGGTGACGAACAGACCCACCGAGAGGGAGGTACGGGCTGGGCCCGACTGAGAAGGAGTAGGAAGCGCCGGGCCCTATGACCCGCAATCCCTGCCTAGAAGCCGAGTGCGAACTTGGCGTCCTCGGACATCATCTCCGGGGAATCAAAACAAAGGTGCTGAAAACTCCCTACTTCTGAATTCCGTGGGGATGCGCATGGGGATGCCGCGCCATGCTCAGCTCGCGGTGAACGATCCTTCCCGCGTCTCTCAAGCATCGTGTTCAAGAGTCGCTGCTCAGGAGCTGGCCAGCGCCGCGAATCAGAATTGCCATCCGAAGCGTGACTTCGCGCCGGCTCCGCATCGGAGGGCTCCTCCCTTCCGCCGCCTTCGCCTCCCTCGGCATCTGGGCACTCGCCGAGGCCCGATACGGCACCGGCGCGCTCTGGCTCGCAATATGCGTTGCGTGGATGCTGCACGCACTATTCCCGAAAACCACTTTGCGAGTGCAAGAGCGTCGGCGACAGCGGCTGGAGGCGAAATACGGGGCTCGACCGACCCCGGCGCAACCGGACATCCTTCCCGCTGGTCCAGCCCGAATCAACCGCCTGGCTGGTACTTGAATTCGAGCACCGACGAGCCTGCCTACTGGTCTGAGATCGGCTGGCGGACAGAGGAACGGCGCCCGACTTAGACTGGGATCGTCCACGAAGGGACGAAGTCGCCAAGCCACTTGGCCAGGCGGCTGCCGTCCGACAGGCAGACTTACGGGTCCCGTGACGCCCCAATCGACCACGGCCTCAATGATCACATTCCTCGCGTGCCACTCTCCGCGTCAGCTGCAGAGCCTCCTTCTGGTAGAACGCCACCGCCCTAACGTTCCTCGTCGTATCGGCCGCTGCTGACCAATACTTCGCAACCGACACTAACCAGCAGACCGCCGAACCGCGATGAATGCAGCCCGTAGCCCGAAGACGAATATTAGACTGGAGCAGGCGATAGCGACAGGGCTTCCGGCGACTATAGAGAGGATCAGAGCTACGACACTATTGATACATATGCCATGCGTATCAATCGTAACCGCGGCGGTTGAGGCTTCTGGCCTCCTTGACGGTCTCGGTCATCCATCTGGATCTCCTATCAGCATGCGCCCTTCTCATGCATTACATCAAGGCTCACCCCTGCAAGATCCACCCCCGCGCCAGCAAGAAGCGCCACCTCCCCCACGCCGGGCACAAATGCCACCGCGGCGAGACCGCCAGCGCTGGTAATGACCCCCGCCCCATCAAGAGCTAGGCCGACCTGACCACAGTTCAGGGAAGTCGCCGCTCCGCCATGTAGCGATCGCTCAAGCGATTCAGCTTTTGCCTTGCTCCACGATTGTCCTGCTTTGTCGTACCATTGCTGATTCGCCAGCAGCAGCCTGGCGCTGCTCTGCTGGTGTACGGCACCCTCTCTTCTGTGCGCTTGATCCTCCGTTCAACCCCCTGAGGGACGGCAGTCTCCAACTCTGTGAAAGACCTGTCTAGAGTCCATTTCGGCGATCACGCTTAGAATCGCGCCAACCTAAGCCGCTACCCCAGAAAAAGACGAGCAGTCCTGATATGAAAAGCAAGGCTATGCCGCCTATAAGTTCAAAGGCGCTCATCCCCGAGAATATCGCAAGCGTATATATCATGCCCATATTATACCTCTGGGCTATTTTCCGCGCAAGTTATGGACCTCCTGGAACATGAACATATGCCAAAGCATTCTTGACACAACTGCGGGAGGCGAGGGTGACAGAAAACAGCATTGAATAGGGACTGGTCCCACCGTAACCATTAGCCGCCATACACCACGCTGCTCCCATTACCCTTGCGGCTGCCATCGCGGTTTCAAGATTCGTCTCAGTGATGGTTACGTTGAGCTTTACCTTTGGTACGCATGCACCAACAACGCGCAGCTTAGCTCCCAGTGCGCTACCTGCCACGCAATTGTCCCATGCGATCCGATTACCCAACGGCAAAGCTGGCAAATGAAAGCGCCTTCTGGGTGAAAGTCGATCCCAAGACGGTCGCGGCGAACGGCCCCCTCGTTGCCTACGCCTACACGCAGTTCTACCTCGACACTCACGACACCTGGGTTCGGGTGCGTAACCTGAGGACCGGCGCGGTCACCCGCAGCTGCGTCGTCGGCGGCGGCAGGGCGCCGCACAGCACCCCCCACGTCACCGATATCGCCTTGAGCCCGAACGGCGAAGTCCGATGGAGTGTCGAAGGGGATAGCCCGGAAACCGGCGAAAGCCCTCAGCCAGGCTGTAACGCCTCCGGCTGAGTCGCGCGAAAGAGCTGACCTGACGATCCGGGGATTGGGCGCCCTCCGAGGCGGCCCGATACAAGCGTTTCTAGCGCTCGTTCTCGTGCTAACGGCGCCAACTGTCGCGCTCGCCTCACCGAAAAGGGCGCCGCAAGCACCCGATGAACTGGCGGTCTTCGAACTGGCTGCGCAGCACGGGTATCACGCCATGCTCATCGACTACCCGCGTGACGGAGTGGCCCTCCTCACGGTCGAAAAGGGCGAGCCAGAGGGTAGACTTGGGCGCTGGAGCGGCGCGGCCTTTGCCGTGCGTTCCGCGGTCGGCACCGCGGAAGACGGGATCCACGCGTCGTTTGGTCCCATCGGCAGCGCCAACGGCAGCATCGAACTCTTAGGCCGCGGTCCCGAGGAACACGAAGGGGGCTCGCCAAGGCATTGCCAAAGGAAGCCCCGCTACCTCGACGTGCGCTTCAGCGGTGTGATCGCGCTTCATGTCAAGGGTGGCTTACTCCGAGTCAATACGGCCGAGACCAAAGGCTACGTGTATCGACGCAATGAACTTGGGTGCGAAAGGCAGAAGAGCCGACGCACTCCTAGCGCCTCATCGGAGGACCTTTTCAGCCACCTGCCGCATCCGGCTCAGGGCTTTTTCAGCCGCGAAAATCCGATTCTTTTCTCCTCGCTTCACCATCGCCACCGCTGGATCGAAATGGCGGCGTCAATCGAAGCGACCACCGCGGGGCTCGCGAGCTTTCGCGCAGAAGCAATGGAATGGCTGCCCGAAGACATCGCCGCCGTCCGATGGGTCGAAGCGTCCCGCGTCTCTCCGGCGTTCCTTGTGTTTGGCACCGGAGATCCGCCTAGCTCCGCGACCCTCGAACCGCCAGGGCCGTTCATCGGCAGCGCGCGGTTCAACCGTCAGTCCCACTCACTTCGAGGCAGCCTCGCGGTTCGGCTCCCCGGTGGGCTGCGCGTGCGGCTCGGGTCGCGATCTTCGCGCGCCTCTGTCTGCGATCAGAATCTCCATCGCAACGCCTGCCGGTAGCTCGCGCAGGTCAGGACAGCCGCTGTCCTGACCGCTCTGTCGCGAGCCTCCCGTGGGCATGGCACGGGCGAAATGGACCCCAGTGACCCCTATGACCCCCGAAGGCCTAGAAGCCGAGTGCGAACTTGGCGTCCTCGGACATCATCTCCGGGGACCAGGCGGGGTCGAAGACCATCTTCGGGTGGACGGCGGTGACGCCGGCGAGGTCGCCGACGAACTCTTTCATCTGCTCGGTGACCTGGGGGCCGATTGGGCAGGCGGGGGTCGTCAGGGTGAAGGTGACGTAGACCTCGGAGCCCTCGATCTCGACGTCGTAGACGAGGCCGAGGGAGACGAAGTCGAGGCCGAGCTCGGGGTCGATGACCTCCTCGAGGGCCTCGAGGACGTCGTCGTCGGTCAGGATCGTGCTGGTCTGGTCGTCGCTCATTGCCCCATGGTAGCCAGCCGCAACTGCCACCAGCCGACGTCGCGCCAGGCGCCGGCCTTCCAGCCGATCTCGCGGTAGACCCCAACTGGCTCGAAACCGAAGGACTCGTGGAGGCCAACACTCGCCTCATTGGGCAGGGTGATCCCGGCGCAGGCGACGTGGAAGCCCTGGGCGCGGAGGCGGCCGAGCAGCTCCGTGTAGAGGGCGCGGCCGACGCCGGCGCGGCGGCAGTCGGCGCCGACGTAGACGGAGACATCGGCCGACCAGCGATAGGCGGCACGGGCGCGGTGCGGACAGGAGTAGGCAAAACCGGCAACCTCTCCCCCGCTCTCCGCGACCAGCCAGGCGTAGGTGGCCTGCGTGGCGGCGATCCGAGCGCTCACCTCGGCCGCGTCCGGCGCCACCTCCTCGAAGGAGACGGCGCTCTCCTCGACGAACGGCGCGTAGATCGCCGCGCAGGCACCGGCGTCGCGGCGGGGATCGGCGTCCCTGATCTCCATCGAGTCAATCTAGCCGCCCAAGCCACGTCTTCCGCCCGCCCACTAGGCTGCCGAGCCGATGAGCGAGTCGGGGCAGATCTTGCGGCGGTCGATCGGGATCGTCTTCAGCGACGGTGGCCTGCTGGCGCTGACCTCGAGCCTGCCCCGCCGGCGCGGTGAGGCAGGCGAGGAGAAGGTTGCCGCGGTGCTCTGCGACCCCGACGCGGGCCCGGTCCAGTTCGACGAGGCGCTGCTCTCGACCGAATACGGCGAGGACGGTGTGCAGCGGCGGGTGACGCTGGAGCTGTGGCCCACGGAGGACTCCGACCGACCGCTGCGCGGCGCCGGCACCCTGATCAGCTCCAGCCACGTCCAGCGCGAGGGACTCGACGCCGAGATCGCCTTCTTCCGCTGGTCGGTCGAGGGCCGTGAGGGGCTCGGCACCTACGAGGTCGCACGCGCCGATGGCTGACATCCAGGCGATCGTCTCCGACTTCGGCGGCGTCCTCACCACGCCGCTGATGCGGTCCTTCATGGCCTTCCAGGACCACACCGGGATCGAGGCTGGGGACCTCGGCAAGGCGCTCGGGGCGATCGCCGAGCGCGACGGCGACAACCCGCTCTTCCGGCTCGAGCGCGGCGAGGTCAGCGAGGCCGAGTTCTTGGAGATGCTGCGCGACGGGCTCGAGCCGCTGCTCGGACACCGCCCAGAGATGCACGGCTTCCGCGAGATCTACTTCGACGCCCTCGACCCCAACGAGCCGATGATCGAGCTGATGCGAGAGCTGAAGGCGAGCGGCTACCGGATGGCGCTGCTGACCAACAACGTTCGCGAGTGGGAGCCGCTCTGGCGCCCGATGCTGCCGGTCGACGAGATCTTCGAGTTCGTCGTCGACTCCGGCTTCGTCGGTGTCCGCAAGCCAGAAGGGCGGATCTACGAGATGGTGCTCGAGCGCCTCGGCCTCCCCGCCGAGGCCTGCCTCTTCATCGACGACGTCGAGGTCAACATCTCCGGCGCCGAGCGGGCCGGCATGCAGGGCGTGCACTTCCGCGACAACGAGCAGGCGATCCCGGAGATCCGCTCCGCGATCGCCTGAACGTCGCCGCAGCCTCTACGGCCCGGTGAACCCCACCGAGTAGCAGGGCCCACCGCCGCAGTTGTCGCTCTGCTGGATCGCTCCGTCGAAGAAGTCGGAGACCAGCTGCTGCTCGGCCGGCGTCGCCCGGGGCAGGCCGTGCGGGTCGGCTCCAGTGCGGTTCGGCAGGTTTTCGTACGGGGGCGGTTCGGTGCCGAGGATCGTCCCCGAGCCGGCCGGTTCTTCCCGGACCGGGCCACCGTCCCAGTAGTAGATCGCCGAGCCGGTGTATGGGTAGCGCTTGATCGTCGGGACGTTCCAGAGCACGTCGGTGTTGGGCCAGCGACCCGGGAAAAGCACCGGCTGATGCGCCGCCGCCCCAATCGTCCTCGCCTCGACATCGGCTTGGTAGTCGGTGACCTGGTGGTCGCCAAAGGCGACGTCGAGCAGCACCTGGTGCGCCGGCGTGTTCGGCAGCGGGTTGCTCGTCATCCGCGAGGCGTAGCCATCCGGCTCACCGCGGTCCCAGAGCATCTGCATCAGGTCGAGGACCAGCGGCCGCGCCGTTTCGTTGGGATAGAACCCGTAGAGGACTTTGGCGAATTCGTCGAAGTCCACCGAGCGCGGCAACAGCACCGAGTAGTTCATCGCCGGCACCCCGAGCGAGGCTCGGGTGAAGTCCGGCGAAACCGCGGTCAGGGCACCGCCCATGATCCCGCCCTGGCTGTTGCCGTTGTAGTAGAGGTGGCTGGTGTCGAGCACCGAGCCGCTGGCGAGCGTGCCGTCCTGATGGAAGGCCGGGTCGGTGGTGAACCCAGTCGGGCTGATCAGCGCCCGACCGAGGTAGAGCTCGTCGAGCAGGCCCTGCTGCAGCCGGTCCGGGATCGCTGGGAAGCCGGAGATGTTCTGCAGCGCCCCAACCACGACGGGGATGTCCGATTCCGCCATGCCGATCTCGTCGGTGGCGCACTGGACGATGTCGTGCCCCTGGGAGAGTTCCCGCTGAGGGCTGGAGCCGACCTCACTGGCGCTGCCGAAGAGCCCGTGCCCGTAGAGCGAGGGACGGGCCGAACCGGCCGGTCCGCTCACCGCGGCTTCGGGGACGATGCAGTCGAAGTTGGCCGTCCAGGTTCCGTTCTGGATCGGCGCTCCGCCGGAGTCGAGCTGCATCCTGCCGCCCGGCCCGCAGTTCGGGAATAGGTAGCAGGGCACGTCGAGCGTGCCTTTAACCCGGCGGGCGATTTGCCCGGGGTTGGGATTTGCTTCGACGCTCGTCACCTGGAAGGCAGGCGAGCTGCCCTGCGGGACCCCGTCGGCGAGGTTGGTGTCGCCGAGCTGGGCGAAAGCGGCGTCGCGCATCGAGAGCTCGCGGCCGCTGTTGTTCTGGTCGCTGGCGACCGTGAAGTCCCAGGCCAGGTAGAGGTCCTTGCGGTTGATGCCGGACTTCTGCAGTCGCGAGAAGATCGCTTCGAAGCGACCACGCTGGGCGTTGATCTCGGGCTGTTTCGAGGGCACCTTGTCCCGGTAGTAGCGGAAGGCCGCCGGCGCTTCAATCGCTTCCCCGGCGGCGTTGCGGAGGTCGCGGAGGGCGACGATGTAGCGGTGGCCGGGGGCGAAGTTGACCGCCGGGTGGATCTCCAGAACCGCTTTCGAGGGATCCGCAGCGGTCGAGTCGATCTCGACCCAGATTGGCCAGCGCTTGCCGGTCTGCGCGTCGATCACCACGACCGGCGCGTTGCCGCGCTTGTACTGGCCGATGTGGTTGATCGGCGTCGCCCCGGTGGCAGCAACGTCAGCCGTGGTCTCGATGCCCGGGACCTTGAGCATGATCACCGAGCCAGGACTGAAGCCGTCGGAGGCGTTGTAGGGGGCGGCTTCGATGTGCTGGCCGAGCGCGTTGGCCGGCATCCCCGCGTCCTTGAAGTTGATCCGCCGCCCGGTAGCGCTGCTCGAGTCGGCGACCGTGTAGTAATCGTCGGGAAAGGGCAGCATGCAGAGTTCATTGCCCGGGTTGGCGATGAAGTCGCAGTTTTCCGCTTCGCTGACGTCGATCGGCGGCAGCATCTCGTGCGGGGGCTTGTGGGGTGGCTTATGCGGCGGGTGGCCGTGGTGCGGCGGCCGGTGATGGCCGTGCCCGTGACCGCGGTGGGCCGTCGCGTGCCCGTGGTGGCCCTTGGCGTCGTGGTCACCCTTGCCGTGCGGCGAATTCGCAGCGGCGATCGCGGGGCCGGCGATCAACATCGTCGCTAGCGCGAGGGCCGCGATCATCGCGACCGGCGTAAAGCGCTTCCTCATTGGCATCCCTCCTGTTGGGAGGCCAGCCCCTGCGCGCCGGCGAATCAACGGCCAGCGCCCGACCTGCAGTCTCTCCTTCGGCGAACGATACCCACCGGCGCAAGCCGGCAAACGAAGCTACTTCACCCCAGCTTCGCCGCTCCTCTCCCGGGGGCTCTGAAGTGGAGGATCAAAACCTTGGCGAGAAGCATCTCGACATCTACGCCAGCGGTCCTTTCGTCGACGCGCTCTTGGACCTTGATCACCTCATCCATGGTGCGAGCAAGTAGGTCGACCAGTTCTCGCCAGCCCTCCCAATCGACAACCATTACGTTGCGGCTGAGATGATTGTCATCGGGCTCGTGGATCGTCCCGGCCACGATGGCCTCGTTGACGTCCTCGGAGGCGAGCCGCAGGAGCGTCGTCGTAACCCCCCGCTTCTGCCGCTCGTCTAACCCTTCCCAGCTGTCGGCGTCGAAGTAGGAGCGTTTCGTGGCGCGATAGACGTGTTCAATCACCCTGCCGCCCCCGGCCTGTTTCGTCTGCGCCAGTTCCACGCATCCCAGCTCCTCCAGCCGTTTGACGTGGTAGGCGACATGCCTCGTCGGCATCTCCAGTTCCTCCGCCAGTTCCCGCGGGCTTGCAGGGCGCTGGTATAGGACCGCCAATGCGTGAGCCCGGGTCGGATGGGCGAGGGCCGCGGCGAGCTGAGGATTCACCAGGGGCGGGAGTGCCGCCCGGTCTCGCTGGGGAGCCGGCATCAGAGCTTTGTCGGGTCGAGGGTTGGGCATAAAAACGTTAGTTTACTCGGAGAGGTCTGTGCTTATTCGTTTTCGTCCGAATATCCCCCTGCAAATTCGGAGATGAAAGCGGGCCGGCACCCCTTGGAGCCTCTGGTTCCGAAGGCTGACCGATCGCGTGGGCGCCGACCCAAACAACCTTCTGCGGCCTAGGCCAACTTGCGGATTCGAGCCGTGGGGAGCCCAACGACGAGCTTGATCGTCAACCGTCTCACCTCCCATCTGGTCAATCGGCGATGATTATTACTTAGTGAAGCTTAAGTATTTAGGAGCGTTTAGGCCTGGCCCTGGACGAATCTCAATAGGCTTCGCTTAAGCACCCCTGAGCGTTAATCGCACGCGATTTGGCTCCGCCGATGCCTTCCTCACACACCCCGCACGTCGAGCCCACGCCACTGGACCCGGCTCGCCCCGCCATTGCAATCAGCGAGCGCCTCGCCAGAGCGCTCGCCCACCCTCTGCGCGTTCAGGTCCTCTCCGTGCTGAACGAAAGAGAGGCGATAAGCCCCAAAGAGTTCAAGGACACGACCGATGCCCCCGCTCCGATCTCCACTGTCGCCAAGCAGTTTCGGGTTCTGGAGGAGCTCCGTTGCATCGAGATGACCGGGACGCGAAAGTCTGGCCGAAACATCGAACGCCTCTTCCAGGCGACACAGCGCCCCGCCTTCGACCGGCAGGCCTGGGAACTGCTGCCGCTGCCGACGAAGCGAGGACTATCTGCCCGGATCTTCGCGACCTACATGGACCGGATCGCACAGGCCGTCGAGGCAGAAACCTTCGATGCGCGGAACGGCCGGCGATTCAGCTGGCTACACCGCACCTACGACGAGATCGCCTGGGCGAAGATGATTGACGCCACCGAAGCCGTTCTTTGGTGGTCACTCGATGCGCAGTTGGAATCCCGGCGCCGCCTCTCTCGCACTGGTGAGACGCCCATCCCTCTGGTCTCCAGTCTCAGCACCATCGAGGCCGCACCAGCAACCGATGGGTCGGAATCTCTCGCCCAACTCCAATGCGCACCATTCTTCCTGGAAAAAGGGGGCGAGATGTTTTTTAACCCAAACCTTGCCGCAGGATTTACCCATGATCTGCGGATCCGGATTTTCGCCGCCCTGAGTCGGTGGCCCCTGAGCCCGCGCGACTTCCACGAGCGCTTCGGGCGAAGACTCGGCGTCACGCTTTCAAATGTGGCACAACACTTTCGCCGCCTAGAGATGCTCGGTTGTATCGAGCTGCTCGACATCCGCAAGGGCAGGCACAAAAGCAGAGAACGGGTCTTTCGTGCGATTCCACACTCACTTTTCGACGGATCCGCGTGGATAAGAATGCCCACTTCAATAAGAGCCGAGGTCACCTCACTGACCGCGACCACGTTTGTTAGGGCCTATGCGGATGCTTTTGCCGCAAACACTTTCGACAAAAGAGCGGAGAGCCACTTCTCCTGGGTGGGAATGAAGGTAGACGAGCAGGGATGGAACGAGCTAACCACTGCCCAAGCAGTCTTGCTCCGATACTCGCGGGTCCTAGCCGAAGAATCACGCGAGCGATTGGATCGCTCACCTGGTCAGGGAATTCCTGTCCTGATCGGCGTCGGGTGTTTCGAAGCTCCGCCCGAGATGGAAGTCACCCCTGACACCACGCTCCGCAAGCTCGCCGAGGATTACCGCCCTGACCGCCGCGCTCTGCGACAAGTGTTAGCGAAGATCGAGAAAGCCTGCGATGACGGCCGCGATGAGCGGATGGGCTACGAACTGTGGGTTAACTAAGTAGAGGTGCTTCAGCGAGCCGCGAATACCGATTTCTTCCTTCAAGTCTAGGGCGCCCGCCTTCGACAGTAAGCGAAAGTGGTAGCTCACATTAGGAAGAGTGATCCGCCTGTCCTGCCCTTTGAGGGCCGTGACCACATCAGTTGGACTGACAGGCCCATCTTGATCAGCCATAAATCTGATGATCGAACGCCTCATGTGGTGGGCCATCAGAGCCCACACAGGGTCATCCGCCCCTGTAGATGAGGCGGTGTACCTCGACGGACATCCTCGAAAGGAGCAAGAGGATCCATTTGCTCCTTGGGCGTCAGCGTCTCTCTTGTCTCCCGAATTTTCTGGACGCGCTCTCGCCACTCATGGCTCCCGACACGGTGTTCCTCCTTAAGCCCGAGCAGCCTATAGCCGAACCCACGTTGTACGAGTGTTTTGTTTGGAACCAGTAGCCGCTGACGATTTCACTCGGTAACAGCGTCGGCAATTCGTATGGACAGCCAGATAACCGGAGTACTCGGACGATGGACGATCGCGAAACGAGCTTGTTGCAGTAACTGCTTCGATTTTCAGCAGTCGTTGAGCAGCGGGGAACCAGCCGTCTCCATGCCGACGATTGATCAGCTTTTACCCTGCAGTCCATTGATTGTCTCGCTGCTCAGCTAGCTGGTGCGTAAGGATCCGCCGATGAGCGTGCCGAAGAGGAACGACCGCAACGTCCCGGCTCCCCTGCTCCATGCCCTCAACCACAGCATCCGGCGGCGAATTCTGCGTCAGCTCGACGCGCGTGGCGAGGGCGGGAAACTCAGCCCAGTCGAGGCGGCCGACTCGCTGCAACTCTCGCTGACCACGGTCGCCTACCACTTCCGCGTGCTGGTCGCCAATAACGCAATCGAAGAGGTCGACCGGCGCCAGGTACGCGGCACGATCCAACACTTCTTCCAGCCCGCCCCGGCGCTGGAAGAAGCAGATTGGGTACGCGGCGTCCTCGCCGACACCGCCGGCGCTGATTGATACTCGCCGGGTGAACGCGTTCGCGATCGCCGGAGGCGGGTTCCTGCTCGCGGTGCTCTGGTTTGACTTGATGTTCGACGCGCAAGCGCTGCGCAGTCGCGAGGACGAGCTGCCGGAGGAGGTGCTCGCCTCGATCGCTGGCTACTACCGGCGAGTGACGACGACGGCTCGGCCGATGGACCGGTTGATCGCGCTGGTGATGCTGGTCACCCTGGCGGCAATCGTCGCCGAGATCGCTCGGGAAGACGTGGCGGCGGTGGTGGGCTGGATCTCCCTCGCCCTCGCCGCCGCCCCGATCACGCTCGCCGCCACCCACACCCTGCCGAATGCCGTGCGGCTCGGCACCCGCGAGGACACCGTCGAGCACCAAAGCGAGTTGGCACGGTCCGTCGGCCGGGACCACCTGCTCTGCCTGGCCTCGATCGCCGCCCTGCTGGTGCTGCAGGTGGCCTCGGCCTAGTTGTCGGAGCCGGCGCGGTCCCAGATGTACAGCTCGACCGCCTCGACGGCGAGCTGCATCAGGCGCGGCGGTGCGAGCAGACCGAGGACCAGCTCCAAGGCGTCTTCCTCGGTGACACCAGCGTCGACTGCCTCCTCGCCGCGGAAGCCGGCGGCGAGCTTGAGCGCCTCGCGGCGGTTTTCGCCAAGTGAGCCGAAGGCACCCATCAGGAAGTCGCGGTTGGGCACCGGGTGGCCGACCTCGAGCGAGCCGTGCCAGGCGGCGAGCATCGAGAGATCGTGCTCGTCGAGCTCGGCGATCGCCTTCGCGTAGTGGACCTCGAGCTCGGAGTCGGGGATCTCGTCGACCCAGGCACGGACGGCCTCGCCGAGCAGCTGGCGGCGCGCCTCGCGGCCGATCGAGTCGGCGATCGCGCGGACAGCGTCGGCTGGGTCTACGAAGCAGAGGGACATTGGCTGCGTCGGAATCTAGAGGGGTCGGTAGACGGTAAAACGGGGGCTTGTGGCCGCAGTTTGCGGGGGAGTACGCCGGGTCTCTGCATAAGGTGGGAGGGGTGCCGCTGAACCTGATTCACGGGCCGCCAAACTCGGGCCGAGCCGGGCTTGTCCGCCATCGCTTCCTCGCCGCCGCCGACCGGGACCCGGTCCTTGTGCTCCCCACGCTCGATGACGTCTTCGCCTTCCAGCGCGAGCTCTGTGAGGGCGGCGCGGTGCTGGGCGGTGAGGCGATGGCGTTCGGCGCCCTGTTCCGAGTCGCCGCCGGCGCCGGCGGCGCGCCCGCCCGTCCCGAGCTCTCGCCGGCGCAGCGGCTGCGGGCGATCTCGCTCGCGGTCGAGGCGCGGCTGCCGCGGCTGGGGCCACTGCGCCGCTCTGCCACGCGTCCCGGTTTCCCCCGCTCCTTCTCCCGACTACTCGACGAGCTGCAGAGCGCCGGCATTGAGCCGGCGGCAGTCGAGGCGAGCGCGGCAACCCTGGAGGGCTCCGCCTACCTCGGCGACATCGCCTCTCTGTATACCGGCTACACCGAAGCCCGCGACTCTCTCGGCCGCGTCGACTCGCACGGGATCGCCCGCGAGGCGATCGAGTTACTGCGGGCTGACCCCACCTCCTGGGGCGAGCGGCCGGTCCTCCTATATGGCTTCGATGACCTCACCCCCAACCAGCTCGACCTGGTCGAGGCGCTGGCCACGGCAGCCGAGGTGACGGTGGCGCTGATCTTCGAGCCCGGCAACACCGCCCTCCTCGCCCGCAGTCGCCTCCTGGAGACGCTGGGGGAGCGGGTCGGCTTCGCCAGCGAGACCCGGACCGAAGCCGATCCCGCCAACACCGACAGCGCCCTGCTCTTCCACCTCGCGAGAGGCTTCGGGGCCACCACGCCGGACCCTCAGCAGCCCGACCGTAGCCTCACCCTGCTACGTGCTGCCGGGGTGCGGGGCGAGGCCGAGATGGTCGCCGAGCGCGTCGCTCGCCTGCTCGCCGAGGGTGTCGAGCCGCCCGAGATCGCGATCGCCCTGCGCGACCCGGCCCGCCGCGGCGCCGAGATCGCGGCGGCGCTGGAGGCAAACGGGATCGCCACCGCCCTGGAGGCGGAGCTACCGGTCGCCAGCACCGCTGCCGGCGGCGCCCTGGTCGCCCTGCTCGAGGCGGAGTTCGGCGACGGCAGCGCCAGCCAACTGCTGCGCTACATGCGCGCCGGCTCGGGGTTGCGGCCGGACCTGGTCGACTGGTTCGAGCGCGACCTCCGGCGCGGCCGCATCGCCGATGTCACCCCCGCCCTGCAACGCTGGGCCGGACTCGGCCGCGAGCCATTGCGTGACCTCGAGCAGCTGCGCGAGGCCGCGCAGCGCTCACCGGCGGCGCTGGCAGCAAGGGCCGGGCGGCTGGCGGCGACGATGGCGGCGCGGCCTCTGCGCGGCGGCGACGCGCCGATGCCGGGGCGCGGCGATGGCCTTGAGCTGCGCGCCGCGGCGGAGATTGGTCGGACGCTGGCCGAGCTGGCTGAGCTTGGCCGAGATGCCCCCCGACCCGAGGAGCTCGCAGCCACCGTCGCCGCGCTCGGCTTCCGTGCCTGGAGCGGCCCGGTTCAGGGCCGAGTGCGGATCGCCGACCCCTATCGCCTGCGCGCCGCCCGCTTTGACCACGTCTTCGTCGCCTCCCTGCAGGACGGCGAGTTCCCGCGCCGCGACCGCGGCGGCGACCCGTTCCTCTCCGAAGCCCAGCGCCAGACTCTGGGACTGGAGGGGCGCCGCGACACCGAGGCCGAGGAGCGCTACCTCTTCCAGGCCTGCCTCTCGCTGCCCCGGCGCCGGCTCTTCCTCTCCTATCGGGACAGCAACGAGGACGGCGGCGCCGAATCGCGCTCGCCGCTGCTCGACGAGGTGCGGGCCCTGCTCGCCCCGGCCTCCGAAGGCGAGGAGGCAGACCCGGTTGAAGCGGCAATCACGGAAGCGCGCGACCTCGCCGAGGTGGTGCGGCCGCTCGCCGAGGCCCCCTCGGAGGATGCGCTGGCGCGAGCACTCGCCGCCCACGGCCCGGGTGCCGATGCGCCCGCACTACTTAGCACCGCCGGCGTCGCGGCACCCCTTGCCGAGCGGCTCGGCACCCGGCTGGCGGCGGCGCGGCGGGCCGAGGCGGCGGCGCGGGCACCCGGCCCGCTATCCAACCCGGCGGTGCTGGCGGCGCTGGCCTCCGTGCCCGCCTACGGCGGCACCACCCTGGAGCAGTTCGAGGTCTGCTCCTACCGCTGGTTCGCTGGCCACGAGCTCGACCCGCAGCCGCTCGACCCGCTCCCCGACGGCCTCGTCCAAGGCGGCCTCATGCACGCCGCCCTCGATCGCCTCTACAAGGAGCAACCGGCCGGCGACCCGCTCCCCCGCCCCGCCTCCCTCGGCGCCTGGATCGGACGCGGCCGCGAGCTGCTCGCCGAGCTGACGGCGGAGCGCGAACTCGGCGTCCACCCGAGCGGGCGGGCGATGGCCCGGCGCGTCGAGCGCCTGCTCGAGCGCTTCCTCGCCGAGGAGGCCGCCCGCGAGCCCGGTGGCTTCGAGCCCTGGCTGCTCGAGGCCGGCTTCGGCGAACAGGAGGACAGCGAGCGCCCGGTCCTTGACCTCGGCGGCTGGGGCCTGCACGGCGCGATCGACCGTGTCGACCGCGACCGCGACGGCCGCGCCGTGGTCATCGACTACAAGCTTTCCGGCCGGGTGACGCCGCTGGAGAAGTTCGAGGAGCAGGCGAAGTTGCAGCTGCCGCTCTACCTGCTGGCAGTAGAGCGGCACTGGGGGGCGGTTCCTATCGGCGGCCTCTACCACCCGCTGCGCGGAACCTCAACGAGGCGACCGCGTGGCGCCGTCCTCGACGAAGCGGCCGGCCAGCTCGGCTCCTACGGCCTCTACGACCGCGACATCCTCGACGCCACCGGGCTGGAGGAGCTGCTCGCCGACTCGCAACGGCGGGCTGGAGAGATCGTCGCCCGGATGCGGGCCGGCGAGATCCGCCGCGATCCCGGCCCGCGCCACGGCCTGCGCGGTCACGACGCCTGCCCGCCCTTCTGCACCTTCGCGCCGATCTGCCGCCGCGACCGCGCCTTCCAGCGCGATGAGGACGAGAACGTCGAGGAGCGATGAAGCCGACCCCCGAGCAGAAGGCGGCGATCGCCGCTCGCGGCCGCGACGTCCTCCTCGAGGCCGGTGCCGGCACCGGCAAGACCGGGGTGATGGTCGAGCGCTACTGCCGGCTGGTCTGCGACGAGGGGGTGGCGCTGGAGGCGATCCTCGCCTTCACCTTCACCGACAAGGCGGCCGCCGAGCTGCGCCAGCGGATCCGCGCCGAGCTGGCCCGCCGCGCCGAGGCCGGCTCCGAGCGGGCGCGCGAGCTGCTGGGGACGATCAGCAGCGCCTGGATCACGACCATCCACGGCTTCTGCAACCGGCTCCTCTCCGGGCACCCGGTCGCCGCCGGGATCGACCCCGACTTCCGCGTCCTCGACGCTCCCGAGGCCTCCCGCGCCGCCCGCGAAGCCTTCGACCAGACGCTCGCCGAGTTCCTCGCCGACGGCGATCCCGAGCGGGAGGAGACGGTCGCCACCTTCGACGTCGAGGGTCTGCGGGCGATCGTGGCCGGCGTCCACGACGAGCTGCGCAGCCGCGGTGCCGCCGAGCCGCGCCTGCCCGAGCCGCCGCCGCCCGACCTCGCCGCCGCCCTCGACGCCTGCCGGGTAGCCGCCACCGCGACCCTGGCGGAGCTGCGGGAGGGCGACCCCAAGCGCGAGCTGATCGAGCGCGCTCTGGCCCGCCTCAACGCACCTGGCGAGCCGCCCGCCCTCGAGGAGCTGCAGAGCTTGCAGACGGACAGCCGCGCCCAGGCGGTCGCCGAGTATCGGCAGGCGGTCGAGGCGGCGATCGCCCGCTGCGCCGAGGCGGGCCCCGGCGGCGGCGCCTACCGCCACCTCGCCGAGCTGCTGGAGCTCTTCGCGGCGCACTTCGAGGCGGCCAAGCAGCGCCGCGCCGGGATCGACTTCGAGGACCTGCAGATCCTCGCCGCACGGCTGCTGGAGCGGGCCGAGATCGGCGAGGCTTACCGCAGCCGCTTCCGCCACCTGCTGGTCGACGAGTTCCAGGACACCAACCGGCTGCAGCTGCGGCTGATCGAAGCGCTGAGGGGCCCCGCGACGCAGCTGATGGTCGTCGGCGACGAGCTGCAGTCGATCTACGGCTTTCGCCACGCCGACCTCGACGTCTTCCGAGAGCATCGCGAGCGGATACAGGGTCTGGGATCCGAGGGTGAGGTCCTGCCGCTGAGCGGCAATTTCCGCTCGCGCCCGGAGGTGATCGG
>Ga0105242_10001216_pt1 | contig 20315 bp, 22 predicted proteins | sample KBSM24metaG_FD_81521 | JGI IMG/M metagenome (GOLD analysis project Ga0105242, IMG submission 81521) | Miscanthus rhizosphere microbial communities from Kellogg Biological Station, Michigan, USA - KBS M2-4 metaG | ecosystem: Host-associated > Plants > Roots > Rhizosphere > Soil | place... | reverse complement strand
GAAGAGCTCTTCAACACAACGCGGTGCGACGTGAACGCGCGCATGAATGAGCTGGGCGTAGACCTTTCGTCCGTTTGGCGCCGCGCGTTCCGCTACCGCGCCGAGCGCGAGGCCACGATGAACGCGCTGCGCGTGCGCGAGGGGAAACCGATCGAGACCGCCTCGCGCTGTACCGGCGGCGGATGGACGTCCGACGGAACGACGCTGCGCTTCAGCCGCGAGATCGCGACCGTCGCGCCGGACAAGCCGATGCCGCTGGTGCTGCGGGTCAAGCAGTAGCGAACGAAGCGGTGACGTCTTTTCACACGACGTCCTTCGCTCTTACTGGGCTACGAAAGAGCAATATCGCGAAAGCCACGGCGAATATGGCGTATAGGCAAGCAAGCATCACTACAGGAGTTGCGCGATCGCCTGATATTACGGCTTTCGTGAGAGTAAGCGCTCCGATTCCAAAGTGCGTCAGGTTGCCCATAGCTACGGGACGATTATAGATGCCCCCGATGAGACTACCGCGTGCCATCCAATTGACCATGGCGAAGGCAAACAACAGTGCCGCAAGCAACTGAACCAGGACGGGAAGGATTCCTACCGGAGCGATGCCGATCGTTCCGAGCATTTCATGGGGTAAGAAGAGCGCCACGATACCGCACGAGCCCATGAAGATTGCACTTGCCCCGAGAACCAGTTTCGTATTCACTCTCACAGTTTAGCGTTTGCGACTGCGACGCGCTAATTGTCAGGCTCCGGCTCTTCCCTTCCCCTCCTGCGCAAGAAAAACACTGAGAACAATGATGCCCGCCACGGGAACGAGTCCGAACAGCTGGAACCAGCCACTGCGCCCCGCGTCGTGCAGCCTGCGAGCGCCCGCGGCGAGCAACGGGAGAAGTGTGACGAGGAAAAATATCGTGCTATAGCTGTGAGCAAGCACGGATGCCACCGCTCCTCCGAGAACGAGGAATAGGACGAACCACCAGTATTCGGACCTCGACGCAGTCCCATTGAAGTCTGCGTACTTGGTAAAGCAGACTCGAATTGACTCCTGGAATGTCACGCGCTTGCTCCTGCTGTTGCTGTTTGATCGCTTTCTCGATCGCCCATGAAGGTCCTCATACGTACGGCTAACCGCGGATGAGGTTTCAGCGAACGTACTCAGTGCTGGGCCGCGCTTCAGCGCCGGGCTGAAACCAGGCCGCGTCGGCTTCCGGCAGTTCAAGCGCCGCCGATTATGAGACGCGCCGCTTCGTCTCGATGGGAGCTCGCGGCTCCAGCCGCACCACACGGTCCTTCATCTCGGCTTCGATTGCACGGAACTCTCGAAGAAGATTCTCCATACCGCCGTACTCTTCAAGAAGGCGTTCGCGCGTTTCGTGAATCTCGGCGACGATCGGGTCCTCGGTCATAGCTATCCTTCCATGAGCTCAAACGGCGTACAAACAAATGGCGGTTCATAGCCAGCGCTCCGGCAAATTGCGTATACCTTTGGAAGTGTTACGGCATTCGCAATGTGCTTGCAGTTCCAGCTCAACAAATAGTCCAATCCATGCACCGTTGCTACGGCAATGTGAAGAGCGTCCAGTTCGGCCTTCCTCGGTAGCGCCGCGTGGCGCAACAGCTCGGATTTGAGTTGATCTGCTGCGTCGGTGACTTCGAGCAGGTTCACCTCACTCAAGAACGCGAGTCGAGCCGCGGCAAGTTCCGAACTTCCGCCACGAGCTTCTTTGACGACGACGGCCGAAGCGAACAGTTCGAACCCTTCGCGTTTGGTCGTCCACCACTCACGCGTAAATTCTTGCTGAGCAGCCACATACAAGTCATGCTGGCTCAACCAACCGACGAGATAGCTGATGACCGTGGTCTCGAGATAGACGCGTGGTTTCACCTCCGTAGCGTATCTCGCAGCTTCACCGCTGTCCAATCGCTGAGCCCTGAGGACGGCATTTGACCTCGTCGTTCCTTCGCATGTCGGTCTTCGGAACTGATCTTTGCGTCTGCCCAACGTTTGTCGCCTAAGGTGCGCGGCCCGGGCCCACGTGCCGAAGTTCGCGCGGCACGACGCCTGCGACGCGTGCGCCGCGAACAGCGGCGCACGAAAGGATGTCGGCCGGCGTGCCGCCGGCCCAATCTTGTGAGTTGACCAGGCGCTTCAGCGCCGGGCCGCAGCCGGGCCGCGTTGACTTCTGGCAGGAGTTGCGCTGCCTGTCGCTCGGTACCAGATGCCGTACAATCACGGTAATGGCCCCGCGCGCGCCTACCGGAGTGTTCGCCGAAGCTTGGACGGCTTGGCTTCGAACGTTCCGATATCCGACGGAAGTGATTTACCATTACACCTCTGCTGAAGCGTTGCTGTCTATTATCGCAAATAAGCGAATGTGGGCGACAGATCTTCAATATACCAACGACCCGACCGATCTGGCGCATGGCGAGAAAATCATCGGTGGCGCTCTTGATGATGTAATCGCTGATTGCTCGGATGACTTGACATGCAAGTGGCTCGATGGCTTTAAGCACACAACGACAATGCAGGTTCAACGTAACGATTGGTATTCGGTGTCCTTTTGCACGAACGGAGACCTCCTGAGCCAATGGCGAGGGTATGGTGCAATGGGTGGTGGTGTCGCGATGGGCTGGGCCGCCGTTTCGGACTTCCCTGGACTGCCAATGCGCGTCGGGATAACGTACGACGAGGCTCTGCAGAGCGATGTCGTGCGTGAGATCATCAGGGTTCACGTGAAAGAGATGGCAGGTATTGGCTGGACGCCCAGTGATGCGGATCTTGAACGACTTAAGTTCGCCACCGGATCGCTCGGCGTGTTTTTCTCTCTTTGCCTTTACTCTTTCAAGCATCCGGCGTTCGCATCAGAAGACGAGTTTCGCTGGGTGTACGCAGCGCTGGACCACAAACTTCCAGAAGGTCTTCGGCTTTTATTCCGCCGCTTCGGAAGTATCGTAAAACCGTACATAGAGGTCGATTTTTCGCGCGCTAAACTTGTCGAGGTTATCTACGGACCAACGACTGATCAACTGACGCCGAAGTGGTTGCGCTCGGCTCTGGACTCATTTGGTTTCATAGGCACGATCGTGAAGCCGTCCTCGGTGCCGATGCGTTTGCTATGAACAACTGCTCTTCAGCCCAACTTCCATTTCTGCTACGCGCGATCTCTCTATTCGCTGCGTAGAGCGGCGCGGCCGTTGCAAAATTCAAACGCGATCGCAGCGCCGGAGCAATCACTGCTTCAGCGCGAGCCCGTCCAGCATTGCAGGGCACCGCACGTCGGCCGCGAAGCAAGCCGCGCGCGAACGAAGGCACCTCAATGACGCGCCGAGCGGCGGCGCGGGGAAGTGGGTGTGCCGAACGCGGTCGTGATGGTGCCGCGGTTTCCTGTGGCTTTCGCGAAGTCTCGTTCCATGACGGACGCGTAGTGGCGGACCTCATTGACGTCCTCCGTGGGGAGGGGGCGGTCCGGGTCGTAGACGAGAACGAACAGGACTTTGAACAGGCGTTGAGTGTCGGGATAGGCGGGAGAGCGGCGGCCCATTCGATTCAGCACGTGATCGATGGTCAGGTCCTTGCGCGTTGCGCGGTACGTATTCGTCTCGACGAACGGCTCCTCTTCGACCGGCGGATCGCTGTCGGCGATGTAGAAGAAGCCCGGCACCTCTTCCGGCGCCGCGAGTCCATCAGGTACAGCTCAAGCCAGGAATAGCTCCAGCCGCAGGTATCCGACGCGGCGGTGAACGTGCCGTCGTGGTTGTCCGTCCAGGTCATACCGCCCATCGCCGAACAGTCATCCGGCCCCAGCACCGGAAACGCGGCGCGCGTGTCGACATAGATTGCCGGATGAGCGTTATTGCCGAGGGGACTCAGGACGCGCGGGTCATCGCTTCGACTTCCGGCCAATAGAGCCAGTGATGCCCCCACTCGTGAAGCAGGACCTGCGACGCGAAATCGTCCCTGGCGTTCCACAACTCCCGAATCGCGTGCATGTTCATGATGTTCAGCTCGCGCAGTTTCGACGAGGAGCCGCCAGGTGCGACGTTGTCCTTTCCCGCATTCCCGACGATCGAAGAAGGAACGCCGAGGGAGAGGAAATTCGAGTAGACCGCGAGGCCGTCGATCACCGTCGAATCGAGATTGAATGCCTCCCGGATGCGATCCCAGACCCTGTAGGCATCCAGGACGGGGATCAGGAACGCATCCGAGATCGGCCCGGGAAATGAGCTGACGTTCGTCACCGTCGCGAAATCGGTTCGGGCCAGGTTCGGCGGCGCGCCGACTTTGCCGGAGAGTGAAGCGCTGTCGCCGCCGAATTGATTGGCGACGCTCACCAGGATCGGGTCATTCGAAGGCGCGTTCAGAAGGACGTGCTCCTGAGCGAACGTGAGCGTCACCGTGTCGCCGCTCACGCGCATCGTCTGCGCCCGTTCGCTCGAGCTCCAGAACGGCAGGACCATAGATCGCTCGCCTCAATCCCCCCGATGACCGCGCTGACACTTCCAAAGTCGCCGAAGTGGATCGCGATTCCGATCCCCGAGCCGATCTTCGTGCGGTCGATCGCGCTGCGTACCTTGATGACCGCCTGCAGCACATTCGTGTTCCCGATGCGGCTGACCGTCGCGCTGGTAATGTCGAGCATTGCCGCGACGTCGCGGAGGCCGCCCACAGAAGAACTGCGGCCGCGATTCTGCGCATGGCTCGAGGAGCGAGTGTAGCGCCGTGGCCTATGTGAACGCGAACAGCAGGGCCGCGCCCGTTCCGACGACGAGCAGTGCGGCCGCTGAGAACGCCGGATAACGCCGGGTCGAGCGCCACAGCACCAACGCCGCGGCGGCAATGGCGGACGCGGAGTAAAGGCCGATGAACGCGGAAACCGCCGCGTCGTCGTGCTGCTGCACGGCCGCGATGAAGAGCGGGATGACCACGATCGCCAGAGCGACAAATGCGACCAGCGCCGCGGCCGTGACCCGGCTGTTGCGCCGCGCCACGCCTCCGCCGAGCAGCAGCAGCGAACCGATCACTCCCACCAGTGCGATGTTCACGTTCCCGGCACGTTACGGAGCGTGCACACCGATGTATGTGATGACTGACACCGATCGCAGAACGCGCTCGATCGCGACGTAGAGCAACATTCCGTTGCGTCCGCTACCGCGCGTCCGCCGCGGGACAGATATCGGTCGCGCCGGCTCTCGAAGAGAGTATGCTGGCCTTACATCAGCGATTCCTCACCGATGCGTTCGATGCTCGAGCTAAGTCGAGCACTCTGACCCTTTCCTCTTAGTCCATTCGTGATCTCGCTTCGTGCGCCTTCGGCGTCGGAACGACGATCTGAGGAGTAGTCCTCATGCTTTTATGGCTCGTTGGTGGAGTAATCATCGTGACCGTTCTGGGAGTGCTCGTGCTTCGCGACGCCATTGCCGATGACCGGCGCAGGAAACTGGTCAGGGCGAAGAATTACGCCGGCTATTAACGGCTGACGTGCGCCGGAGCGCGCCGCTACAGCCCGCGGACTTGAACCGCGGCAAGTAGCAGGCCGAAGCCGATGATCCATGCCCAATCAGCGAGGTTGCCGGTGATTCGGACCATTCCGAAATGTGCGAGAAGGGCGACGACATAAAGAACGAGACAGATGATCCAAGTGATTTGTTTTGGAGCTTTCCCTGCGCCTCTTGCCATGTAGAACCTCCTGATATTCAAACGATACTCCGTTTCAGGACATCGGGGGCACGGCGGTTGCTTTGGCCGAGTGGCATGAGCATTCTGATATGGATCATCGTGGGACTCGTGGCGGGCGTCCTCGCGTCCATGGTCATGGGCGGCACAGGCTACGGCATCATCGGCGACATCATCATCGGAATCGTCGGCGCCTTCGTCGGAGGCTGGTTGTTCGCAAAGTTGGGCGTGTCGACGCCGTTCGGGGGGTTGCCCGGGACGATCTTCGTTGCGTTCATCGGAGCGGTCGTGCTGCTTTTCGTACTCCGCCTGCTGCGCGGCGGTACTGCCCGCGCGCGTTGACACTCAGTGGAGCGGCGGGCTCTCAGCCCGCCGAAAGCCATGCGCCGGGCCGAGAGCCCACCGCTCCACTTGCGTCACTCGTGCGTGAGCGAGCTCGGGGCGTCGAGGTTCGCGTTGTCATGGACGCCCACGCCGAGGCGGTCGATGAGCTCACCGCCCAGCCAGCCGGTCATGCCGGCGAGGGAGAAGCCGAGAGCGGAGAGAACCACGGCGAAGATGCTGGGATCGCCCGGCTGATCGCGGCGGAGGAACCAGCTCGTACCGAACAGCAGCAGGACCACGACGTTGCCGAGGCCGTGCAGCCGTCCGATGCGCTTCGCGCGCGTGCCGCCCGGAATCGCCAGAAAGTCGATCAGGCCGAAAATCGCGGCAATGAGTCCGCTGATGACGCCCGCGGCGATCATGTACCACGACGCCTGCAGCAGTCCGCTGTGGTCCGTCGCGAGCGCGATGATGTCGAAAAACAGCGAGGTCGCAAGGAGTCCCAGCGGAAAGATGATCAGCATCTGATGAATCGGATGCCCGAAGAGCTTGGCTCTGCTTTCCATGTCTACCTCCGCTGCACAAGAAGTGCAACTGGAGCGCCATTCGGACGCGTTTCAGAGCACAGCGGCGAGCTCGGTCGCACGCCTGCGCGTTTCCTCGATCCGCTCGAGCGCGCCGCCGATTTTCGAGTCGAGCTCGGGATTGTCTCCCATCGTGTCGGGGATGCCGTCCGGCAGCGGCTCGAGGAAAGCGACCACCGCACGGAGCTCCGCTTCGATCGCATTCACGTCCGCATGTTGCGTCTGCAACGCCGCCAGCCTGCGGCATGCGGATGAAACGGCCCAGTCAGCCTCCCGGATCCCGTTTCGCTTCCGCCGGTTGTCGCTGCTGTCATCGGACTTCGACCAGAGACCGATGCTGCCGACTTCCTCCAGGAGGCGGCTCGCCTGTTCGAGATCCTCGCACGCGCGCATGAGCGTCTTGGCGATCTCGCTCGATTCGTCCGCCATCGTCATCCCTTGATCACGGCGACCGGCCGGAAGCGCGCAACCTTCTTCGCAATGCCGGCGTTTGCGACGACGTCGATGACCTGGTCGATGTCCTTATATGCCTCGGGTGCTTCTTCGACGAGACCCTTCGACGATCCGGCTTCGGCGATGATGCCTTGTGCGCGCAGCCGGGCCCGCAACTCGCCGGCGTCGATCTCGTGCCGCGCCTTCGTGCGCGACATCATCCGTCCCGCACCGTGGCAGCTCGATCCGAAGCTCTGCTGCATCGCCGCCTCCGAGCCGGTGAGGAGATACGACGCCGTGCCCATGCTTCCGGGGATGAGCACCGGCTGCCCGGGAAACGCGCGCGTCGCGCCTTTGCGATGCACGACCACTTCGCCGACGTCGGGGTAGCGCTCGACCTTCGCCACGTTGTGCGCGACGTCGTAGACGATGGCGAGGGGATCGTCGGGAAACTCGTGCAACCACGCGCGGCGGATGTGGGCGGTGATGAGCTGCCGGTTCGCGAACGCGAAATTCGCGGCCGCCGACATGGCGTGCAGGTAGTCGCGGCCCTCGGGCGACCGCAGCGGCGCGCAGGCGAGCTCGCGATCGGGAACGGTGATGTGATGCGCGGCCATCGTCTTGGTCATCACGCGCAGCGAGTCGGTGGCGACCTGGTGGCCGAGGCCGCGCGAGCCGGTGTGGATCTGCACGACGATGCCGTCGTGCACGATCCCGAGTCGCGCCGCCTCCTCCTCGTCGAAGATCATGTCGACGCGATCGATCTCGATGAAGTGATTGCCGGAGCCGAGCGTCCCCAGCTGATCGTGGCCGCGCTCGCGCGCGCTCGGCGAGATCAGGTCCGGATCGGCGCCGTCGAGACGTCCGCCCGACTCGATGTGGCGAAGGTCCTCCTCTTCGCCGAATCCCATCTCCACCGCGCGCTTCGCGCCGTCGCGCAGTATGAGATCGAGTTCCTTTCCCTTCAGTTTCACGCTCCCGCCGCGGCCGACCCCGGACGGCACTTCGCGCGCGATCGAGTGCGCGAGCCTGGCAGCAACGGCCGTCTCGACGTCCGCGAACGATTTCCGCGAGCGAAGCAGACGCACGCCGCAGTTGATGTCGTAGCCGATGCCGCCGGGCGAGATCACGCCGTCGCGCGCGTCGATGGCGGCGACGCCGCCGATCGGAAAGCCGTAGCCCTCGTGCACGTCGGGCATGGCGATGGCGTACTTGCGGATGCCCGGCAGCGTGGCGACGTTGACCAGCTGCTCGAGCGAGCGGTCGCGCAGGATCGAGTCGAGCATGGCCTCGCTTGCATACACGCGCGCGGGCACGCGCATCGCGCCAGTGCGCGGGATCTCCCAGAGATAGTCGTGAATCTTCTCGAGCATCTAGGAGTGCGGTGGCGGCAGCCACCGCTCTGGATCCAGAGCGGTGGCTTTGCCACCGCACTCCTAGATGTCGAACACCAGCATCGTAGTCCACCCCTCCCCTTCCCTCCGCACCTCGGCCTCGTGATACGTCACGGCCTTGATCTCCTCGTCGAACGATGCAGGAGCGGCGCCGGTGAGCCGCGCGTCGAGCGAGGTGGCGTCGAAGCGCGTGAACACCGCGTCCGTGAACATCTCCCGCGCGACGTGGGCGCGCCCGAGCACTTCGTTCAGAAAGTCGACGAGGAGCGAAGTCGTGTCGGCGGAGTCGTGCACCGCGATGTCGCGCTCCACGCGCTCATGGCCGGGATGCGCGCGCATGACCGCGTACATGCCGCGCATCGCGTCGCGGAAAAGCTCTTCCAACGCCGGAGCGCTGACGCGCAAACGGACGTCGGCGGTGTGGGGAACGATCTCGTACATTCGCTTGCCCGCCGCTCCACTGTTAGGCTTCCACCCAGACCGGTTCGGCATCGTCGAAGCCTTCGAGGTGCAGGTCGGCGCCGCGTTTGAAGCGCGCGCGCAGCGAGGGCGGGAGGCGGTTGGCGGCGTGGTCGCTCACGATCATCCCGCCGCCGGCCGTGGCGCTCGCGGACTCGATGCGGAAGAGGCGGTGGACCTCGCGTCCGAGGGGATCGCCGCCGGGGCCGACCTTCACGCGGCCGCTGTGGATCACGAAGCGAACGGAGATCGCGGAGCTCGCGATCTTCTCGCGGATGCGATCGGCGGCGTTCACCGCCGACTGCAGATCGCTGTAGACGACGAGAAATCCGTCGCCCGTGCCCTTGAGAAAACGGACCGGGTCTTCGTTGACGAGCGAGTGCAAACGGCGCACGTGCGTGACGAAGCCGGTGTCGCCGCCATCCATCAGCATCTTCGTCGACCTAACGATGTCGACGAGCAGCAGCGCGACGTCTTCATCGGCGGCCGGCTGCAGCAGCGTCTTGAGCACGGCACCCGACACGACTTCGTCATCCTCGGTCGAGCGCACGCGGATGCGCGGACCGTCGGCATCGACCGTGACCGCGCTGCCGTCGCGCCAGCGTCCGGCCACGATTCCCTGCGCCAGCGGCTGCACGACTTCGCGCTCGACGACGCGCTCGAGCTCCCGCGCGCCGAACTGCGGATGAAATCCGGCCGTGACCAGCGCCTCGTAGCCGGCGTCGGTGACGCGCAGCTCGATGCGACGGTCGCCGAGGCGCTGGCGGACGTTGCCCAGAGCCTTGTCGACGATCGCGCGGGCGTGATCGATGGAAAGCGCATTGAACGGCACAATCGCGCTGAGACGATTGAGCAGCTCCGGACGGAACTTGCCCACCAGCGCCGATCGCAGATCGACGGGAGCTTCCTTCGGCTCGTCCGCGCCGCGATTGAATCCGACGCGCACCGCTTTCTGCGGCGCGGCGGTGGAGACGTTGCTTGTGAGAATGATGATCGTGTTGCGAAAGTCGGCGGTGCGTCCGTGCGAGTCGGTCAGGCGGCCGTCGTCGAAGATCTGCAGGAAGAGGTCCGACACTTTCGGATGCGCTTTCTCGATCTCGTCGAAGAGCACGACCGAGTAGGGGTTGTGGCGCACGGCTTCGGTGAGCCGTCCGCCTTCTTCGTGTCCGATGTATCCCGGCGGTGAGCCGATCAACTTGCTGCTGCTGTGCTCCTCCATGAACTCCGACATGTCGAAGCGGATCATCTTGCGGTCGTCGTCGAACAGGAACTGCGCGAGCGCCTTGGCCAGCTCGGTCTTGCCGACGCCGGTCGGTCCGGTGAAGAGGAAGACGCCGTACGGACGATTCGACGGCGCGAGGCCGGACAGCGCGGTCCGCACCACGCGCGCCACCGCGTCGATGGCGTGGTCCTGTCCGATCACGCGGCGGCGCAGCACTTCTTCCATCTTCGCGAGGCGCTGGCGCTCGGAGGCGGCGAGCTTCTCGACCGGGATGCCGGTCCACTCCGCGACGACCGCGGCGACGTCTTCGCGGGTGATGTCCGCCGCCGGCTCGTCGTCCACGAGCGGCGAGAGCGTGCGCACGCGCCGGCTGACCGCGGCCTGATCGAGCAGGTCGCGCGCTTTGTCCGGCAGTCTGCGATCGGGGATGTACTTGACCGACAACTCCACCGCGGCGTCGAGCGCTTCGTCGGAGATCTTCACCTGGTGATACTTCTCGTACGACGCGCGCAATCCCGCCAGGATCTCCCGCGCCTCGGCGGGCGACGGCTCTTCGACGCGGATCGGCTGGAAGCGCCGCTCGAGCGCCGCGTCTTTCTCGATGTAGCGCGCGTACTCGGCGGGCGTGGTGGCGCCGATGCAGCGCATCGCGCCGCGCGCGAGCGCGGGCTTGAGGATGTTGGCCGCGTCCATCGCGTCGCCGCCCGCGCCCGCGCCGACGATCGTGTGGATCTCGTCGAGGAAGATGACGATGTTCGGATCGGCTTCCGCGGCGGCGACGATCTTCTGCAGCCGCTCTTCCATGTCGCCGCGATACTTCGCGCCGGCGACGAGCCCGGCGATCGGCACTTCGATGATCTGCATCTGCCGCACTTCCGGAGGGGCGTGATCGGAGACCGCGTACAAGGCCAGCCCTTCGACGATGCTGGTCTTCCCCACTCCGGCCTCGCCGACGAGCACGGGATTGTTCTTCTGCTTGCGCAGCAGCACGCGGATGACCTGCTTCAACTCCTCGCGGCGGCCGATCACCGGCTCGAGCTTGCCGTCGCGCGCGAGCTGCGTGTAGTCCTTGCCGAACTTCTCCAGCGTTCCGCCGCCGGCCGACGCGCGCGCTTCCCCTTTCGCAGCGTCGGGTTTGCCTGATTCCTTGCTGAGCAGGTCGCGCAGCTTGTCGACCGGGAGCAGCTCGCCCTCGAGGACCGCTTTCAGATCCTTGTCGGCCTCGGCGAGGAGCTTGATCATGACGTCGGTGACGAGCGCCGCGCCTTCGATGACGCGCGCGACACGCCCGGAGACGCGCCGCGTCTCGACGTTCTGTTTCGCGCCGAGGGCGCGCGCGAATCCGCGCACGCGGCGGCGCAGCTTCACCGGATCGAGACCGATCTCTTCGAACGCACGCGCGATCGGCGGGAGGTTCTGCTTGCACAACGCGATGAACAGATGCACCGGCTCGACCGCCTCCGCGCGGGCCTGCTTCGCCTCCGCCCACGCCAGCGACATGAGCTCTTCGATCGGTTTGGGAAGTTGGTTGGACATCGGTTCCTCGTTCCTCGGTTGCCCGGTTGCCTGGTTGCCCGGTTGCCCGGTTGCCGGGGCTACCGGGCAACCGGGGTACCGGGCAACCACACTCGATTCAGTCGCTCAGACCAATCATCACGATGAGGCTCGCGAACAAAACCCCGATCAACACCAGCGTGTAAATCCACCATGCGGTGCCGAGAATCATCAGGGCCAGGCAGATCAGCACCGCGTACATCACGGCGGCGAAGAAGGCGCGCAAGAGGATGGCGCGGTTCGAGGTCGCGGCGCGTTTCAGCGCGTACGCGACGTCCGACGTCGGCGAGTTGTAGCGGCCCTCCTTGAACGACGCGCGCGCGACGAGCAGCGTCGGGGCGATCACCAGCACGACGGCGAAGAAATACCCGCGGAACGAGAACCCGGTACTCCCGCCCTCGGCGAACAGCGTCGGACCCATCGCCACGATCGGGGCGATGACGATGAACGTGAGGACGAGCATCCGCCCGACCGCGGACATCGAGTAGTCCATCCACGCGGTCATCTGGGCCATGCGGTACTCGATCTCGCTCACGCCGCGAGACTCCTGCTCGCCCGAGGTCGCGACCAGACGCATTTTCAAGGTGAAGTACATCAGAAGCAGCGCGAGAAACCCTCCCACCCCGGCGGTAATCAAATTGGCCTGGCTCATGGAGTCCTCCTTTCGCTGATGTGCAGCACGACAGTCCGGTTGTTCTCTTTCTCGGGATGAGGTGCGTTGATGTCGCCCGAGGAGCTGGAGGTCCAGGTCACGTTCTCGCCGCCCGCGGCGCGCATCACTTCGACCGCGATGTGGGCGCGGCTGAATGCGAGCGCCCAGTTGTCGCTCCAGCGCTCGGGCGGCGGCGGATTCGGGTCGGTGAAGCCTTCGACGTTCACGTGCACGGACGAGAGCTCGCGCGCGATCGATGCGAGCTTCGCGCGTCCCTGCGGCGTCGGAGCGTCGGAGCCGGAGGGGAACAGGCCGTCGTTGAAGGTGACGCGGAGTGTGTTGTGGTCGCGGTGCGTGCGGATGTCATCGCGTTTTGAGAGACGCGATTCTAACGACGCGAGCGGAACCGCAGGAGCGACAGTGGGGATGATGTTGGCTTGGACAGGCAAGTGGAGCGGGGGGCTCTCAGCCCGCCGGGGGAGCCGTTCGGCGGGCTGAGAGCCCCCCGCTCCACTCGGGGACTTGAGGGACATCACGAGGGCGCCGAGGGCGACCAGGGCGAGGATGATGATGGCGGCGAGGGCGACAACGCGGCTGTCGCGGCGCGGTTCCGGAGCGGCGGCCACTTTCGCGAGCAGCGCGCGGATCGGCTCGGATTGCGCATCCAGCTCCGCGGCGGCGGAGAGTTTGGCAACGGCGCGATCGTTCTCGCCTTTGTGCAGGAGCGCGAGCGCTTCGTTGTACAGACGCGCCGGAAGTTCCTGCAGGCGGCGGATCGGCGTGATGTCGGTGCCGCAGTTCGCGCACGCCGTCTGATCGGGCGGAATGGTCGGATTCGGACAGACAGGGCAGTGCATGATCACCCCAGCCACGCCAGCAGCGATTCGACGAACGCGGTCATGTCGCGTTGCGAGAGATCGTGGAAACGCGCGAGCGTCTCGCGATCGCCCGCGAGCGCGGCGCCGATCTTTCCGCTCTCGAACGCCTTGCGGCCGCGCGTCATCCAGATGGCCTCCGCCAATCCGGGGTAGCGGGCCTCGAGGCGCATGAAGTCGGTGTGCGCGTCCCGATGCGCGGGAAGTTTCGTGGGCGTGTCGCCCAGAAGAATGCAGGTGTAGCTCTCATCGAGAGCCCAGGCCAGCACCGCCTCCGTCGACTCGAGTTGGTTGAATTCGGAGTCGTTCTTGCCGTGCGTCGTCTGCAGCATGTAAATCAGCAGCTCGTCGGTGACGCTCTGGAAGGCGCTCGGCCTCCATCGCTGTTCGACCAGCGCGTCGTGCGCCGCGTTGCCGATCTCCTCCGCCTTCGGCACGTCCTCCCACAGCTCGACGATGCGGCTCATGGTGGCGAACCGCTGGCCCCATTTCTTGTTCAGCCGGATGCACACGTGGAGCGGCGTTTCCACACCGGCGAAGCTCACGACGGCGGGCGTCCACTTCGGCGCGCCCAGGAACATCTTGCTGAGCGCGCTGCGCGGTTTGGTGTGGTTCTGTTCCGTCCGCGCGCGCCGCTCGAGGATCATCGGCGACGCCGGGACGGCTCCGAGGGCGCGGTCGTAGCACGAAAGCGCGTCGTTGAAGCGCAGCAGATCGTTGGCGAGGTCGCCGCGCGCGATCCAGACGAACGGCGAGTCGGGCTCCTGCTCGCGCGCCGCCTCGTAACACCACCACGCCTGATGGAAGTGGCGTTCGGCGTGATACTGCATTCCTCGCTGAATCAAGTCCGCGGTCGCAGTCATGGTCAGCTCCTCGTCGCCAGCACGCCGATGGTCACGAAGTGGACGACCGCCGTGAACAGCGAAAGCACGGTCCAGAAGATCATCAGGTACGCGGGCCAGCTCCAGTACCACGCCGCGCCGGCGATGATGCCGAGGACGGCCAGCGACGCGCACGCGAGCTGCGCGGTCTGTCCCTGCTCGATCTGCGGCGTGAGGAAGAGCATCAGCAGCCCGGCCAGCATCCACATCACCAGCACGCCGATGTCGCGCTCGGTCACGCTCGAGACCCAGAGGAACTTCGCGCCGTCGAGCGTGAGCTGCGGCGCGTAGTTGCGCAGCGTGAGCATCACCCAGACCACGAAGCCGATGTCAATGATGATCTTCGCGCAGCCGGCCGAGGGATTGATGCCGTGGCGTTTGTAGAGCTGCGTGACCGCGCTGCTGAATCCGAGCGCGTCGCCGGCGTGGCGCGTCTTCAGGCGCTGGTACTCGCCGCGAAGGCGCGGGATCGCCAGCGACACTTTCGCGCCGTGCACGAGGAACGGCAGCGACAGCAGTTTGATGGCCAGGGCCAGCGCGAGCAGGATGAAGAGATAGGCGTACGGCGGCGGGAAGAACGATTTCGAACGGAGATAGTTGAAGAGGCGGATCGATTTCTTCTGCGCGCGCAGATCCATGAGGCCTTGCAGCGCCGCGCGTTTCGTGTCCGTGGCGGTCCATGCGCCGCCGACGTAGAAGAGACCGTCGGCGGGCTTCTGTCCGGCCAGCGAATGGAACTTCGCTTCCTGCAGCTTCGCGTCGGAAACGTCGAGCGCGGCGAGACGGAACTCGGCGGAACGCTTGAACGCGGCCGTGTCGGCGGCGACGACGCGCTGGTACGCGGCGCGCGCCTGCGGCAGATTGCCCGCGCGCTCGTGCGCGGCGCCGGCGCAGAAGAGCGCGGCCGCGGAGGGTGTGTTCGCGGAGAGAGACGCCGCGAGTTGCTTCGCCTGTTCGGGAGAGCCGATGGATTGCAGGGTCTTGAGGACGCCGGCGGTGGACCCGTCGTTCGCGAGTGGCGGAGTGTTCACTTGCACAACGGGCCGCCCCTCACCCTGGCCCTCTCCCCGCGGGCGGGGAGAGGGGACTGGGAGTGGGGGTTTCGCGGCGACTGCGGCGGGCTTCGATATCGGTGCCGGTTTCGGCTTCGACATGTGGATCACCGTTCCGGTGATGAACGTGATCGCGAAGACGTAGACCGTGACTTCGAGCAGTTTCGCGAAGGGATCTTTCTTCCACCATCGCATTCCGCAGACGACGCCGTAGAGGTAGCCGCCGGGGATGGCGAGCCAGGTGCCGAAGAACATGATCATCGTCGCGAACCAGGCCGGCCATCCGATGACTTTGGCGATGATGTACGACGCGTGGCCGATCGGGCTCGCGTCGCGGATCGCGGAGATGGTCTTGTTCGTCCAGATCGACGCTTTGGTCTCGTAGAGGCCCTTCTGGTTCGCGAGCGCGACCAGCATCGCCAGCACTACCAGCGCTCCGACGAAGATCGCATGCGCGGTGCGCCGCTCCTCCGGTTTCAAGCTCGAGGTGACATTCGCGATCCATGGATCCTCGGCGGCCCGCCCGACCGCGGCGAGCGGCCCAAGGCTGTCGAACATCTCTTCGACTTCGCGCAGGTTGTCGCGCGCGTAGTCGCTGGACGGATCGAGCTGCGTGGCCTCGCGCATATCCTTGCGCGCCGTTTCGAGCACGGTGACGAACAGCTGCAGGTCGGCGGGAGTCTTCTTGGCCTGATCCTGCATCATGGTCATGACCATGTTCACCGCTCCGACGGAGCGGTTCACGAGCATCGTGCAGAGATGCTTCTTGATGGCCTTGGCCGCCTCGCTGTTGTAGCCCGTCTGGTCGAGCGCGCGGCGCAGGAGGTCGATGGCCGTGGTCCACTCTTTCTTCTCCGCGGCGGCCGCGGCCTGCGAGATGAGCGACTGCACGGGCGAGGACATGTCGGCGGCGACGATGCCGCCCTTGAGCGTCGCGAGGATGTTCTTCGCCACCGCGGCCTGTTCTTCGGCGCGTTTCGATCCGAGTTTCGCGGCACGCTCGAGATCGGCCAGGCCCCGCTCGATCGACTTGACGATGCCGGGGCCGGTGTCTTTGTCCTTCTCGACCTTCTTCTGCGCCTCGAGGATGGTGGCGATGCCGCGGTTGGTGAGGATCTCGGCGAGCGTGAGCTCGAGCTTCTGCGAGCGGACGACTTTCAACGCGCGGTCGAGGAGCTTGATGGCGTCGTCCGGCTGATGCGACTGCAGCGCGGCGGCTTTGGCCTGGATCGTGGCGACCAGCTCATCGTGAATCTCGCGTTTCGTTTCTTCGCTCGTCGCCTTCGTCAGCGCCTTCGCCCAGAGCCCGAGCGCGGCTTCGATGTTGCCGAGGCTCGCCTGCTGTTTGCCGCGCTCGAGGAGCGCGTGCGTCTCGAGCTTCCAGACGTCCTTCGAGTCGCGCGCGCGCTCGGGCAGGCGCTCGATCTCGTCGATCGCCTGCTGGTATTGCTTGCTCTCGATCAGCGCGGCGATGGCGGAGAACGGCGAGAGCGCGTCGCGCAGCGAGAGCAGCGCGGCGTTGCCGGGATTGATCTGCAGCGCGTTCTCGATCTGGCCGCGGATCTTCTCGATCAGTCCCATGCGCTCGAGCATCAGCGCGCCGCAGGTGAGGCGCCCGCGGTTCGCGCGGATGTCCGCCGCGGCGAGCGCCTTGGCGATGCGAATCTCGTTCTTGAACGTCAGCTCCAGTTTTCCGAAGGCGTCGCCGAGCTGCGCGAAGCGATGAATGTCGGCGGCGATGCGGTTGTGCAGCGCATCGGCGTGTTTGTACTCATCGCTGGCGATCAGCGCGGCCCAGAATCCGATCGCGGTGCGCCAGGTGTCGGCGGCGTTTTTCGAGCCGAGCTCCGATTCGTTGAACGCGTCCCAGTACCAGAGCACCGCCAGCGCGTGAATGATCCCGTTGTCGGGAAACGCGCGGCGCAACTGCGACTCCCACGCCGCCGCCGTCTCCCCGCGCCGCGACGGATCGAGCGCGCCGGCATCGGTCAGCGGATTCGGCGTGAGCCGCCCGAGCACGGCGTCGTCGTAGTGCAGCGCGTCGAGCACCGCCCGCTCCGCCGGCCGCTCCAGCGCGACTTTCGCCGCCGTGAGCTTCTGCACCGGGATGCGCTTCACGAGCCCGAGCTTGAATGCCTTGTCGATGTCGGCCGCCGATGCCTCGCGGCCGACCCCGAGGATCTCGTACGGCGTCTGCTGTTTCTGAAGCGGGTCTTTCATTCGTGATCTCCTGGAGCGGCGCGCTCTCAGCGCGCCGGAATGCTTCGGCGGGCTGAGAGCCCGCCGCTCCACAGGCTATTTGCTCGTGAATGAACCGCTGCTCGAGATCTTCCCTCCCAGAATCCAGAGATCGGAGTTGCACTTCGGGCAGAAGCGTTCCTGCGTGCTGAAGCCGCAGTTCCAGCACTTGAAGCCTTCGGGCGGCTTCGGAATCGAGCGCTGGATCTTGTCGGTGAGCGATTTCAACTTCGCCTGGATCGCCGGGTCGTTGCGCTTGACCGCCTCTTCGAGCGAGTCGACCTCCTGCATCAGCGCCGCGGCGGTGGCCGGATCGTACGGATGAATACGCGAGAGGATCACGCCTTTCAGCGTGAGGAAGACGATCACCGTCTCGGGCAGCCTCTCCATCGCCGCCTCGAGCGCGGCGAGGCGCTTCTTCAGCGTCGCCTCATCGGCTCTCCCGAGATCGTCGCGGACGTCTTCGATCAGTTTGTTGAGGCTGTAGATGAGATTCGGATCGGAGATCACCCACGAGTACTGATGAATGATGAACTCCAGGTACGAGGCCCCGTTCTCGACAGCCTGGCGGATGCCGCCCCGCTGCTGTTCGGTGGCGGCGTTGCTGGCATCCTTCTCCAGCGCCTCGACCTGCTTGACCGCCGCGTCGAAGTCGCGGTCCTTCATCTTGCGGAAGACTTTGTCGCGCCCTTCTTCCAGACGTTCCATCGCATCGGGCGCGATGGCCTCGGCATTTTTCGCGATCGCCTGATCGATGCGTTGGATGCCTTCGATCGCGCGAGCGTCGCCTTCACCGGTGACGATCCACGGATCGAGGTCGACGCCGTTCTCGAGATACACCGACAGGCCGAACACGCCGTCGCCGTCGAGCCACAGCTTCACGCGCACCGGCGTGTCCTGCGGCAGTCCGCGCGGCAGAATCGCGAATGCCTGTCCCTGCCGCTCGTTGCGGCTGGCCTTGTCGAGATGGGCGCCGCCGTAGATCGGAATGCTGACCATGCGCTGATTGGGGATGCGCGTGTAGAAGATGGACGTCTTCGGCTCGTCGGTGGGATAGGGATCGCCTTTGTGGACGAAGATGTTGAACGTGTCGCCGGCGGACTGCGTGCCGTAGTTCATGGCCGCGATGCCGCCGACTTCGCCGCCCGCCGCGCGCCGCGGCCGTTCGTCGCCGCGCGCCGCTCCGCCGATCTCGATCTGGATCGACTCGGTGCCGCCCGGCGCGTCGTCGGCGGCTTCGTCGAGCCCCAGCTTCGCGCCGCAGTTCGCGCACTTGGCGGCGCTCGGCTCGTTGACGTGACCGCACTCGCGTGAGGCATCGGCCGCATCGGCGGCATGACAGACGATGTGATCGCCGATCCACGCTGCCTGAATCGCCGCGCCGAGGGCGACGCTGTGTTTCGGATGGATCTTGCGGACGACTTTGTCTTTCCCGAACATCTCCTCGATCGACTTCTGCACCAGCGGCACGGCCGTGGAGTTCCCGGCCATGAGCACGTGGTCGATCATGTCGACGGTCTGGTTCTTCTCTTCCAACGTGCGCTTGACGATCTGGATGGTCTTGCCGTCCTTGACCGCTCCGCTCAGCCCCTTGTTGCACTTCGCGCATCGGTCATCCTCGGGATAGTTCGCCTGCCCGCACGAGCATTCTCTGTAGCGCGCGACGAGCGGAAGGATCATCCGCTCGTACTGATCGCGTTTGATCTCGATGTCGACGTCGAGCAGGTTGCCGTCGTCGTCCTTCAGCATCGAGGAGAGCACGAGGTACGCGGAGCCGGACGCGCTGAGCCGCTCCTTCACCGCCATCGCGGCCTTGCGCAGCTCGGCCATGAAGCGATGGTCGGTCGTGCCGTCGATGCCGTATTCGTCCTGCACGTATTTCAGCGCGTGATCGACGAGCACCTGATCGAGGTTGTCGCCGCCGAGCCACATGTCGCCTTCGAGATTGAGCGGCGCGAAGATGCTGCCGGCGACCATGAGCAGCGAGACGTCGAACGTTCCGCCGCCGAGGTCGAAGACCAGGACGGTCTTCGGCGTGCCGTCGCCGCTGTCGGTGCCGAACGCGATCGCCGCGGCGGTCGGCTCGTCGAGCACTTTGATGACGTTGAGCCCCGCCTTCAGCCCCGCCTTGCGCGTGGCGTCGCGCTGGATCTGGCTGAAGTACGCCGGCACGGTGATGACCGCGTGCGTGACCGGCTCGCCGAGGCGGAACTCGGCGTCTTCCTTCGCCTTCTTCAGGATCATCGCCGAGACTTCGATCGGCGAGTACTCCTTCGAGCCGATGAGCACGCGCACGCTGTCGCGCGTTCCGTTCGACGGGGGCACGACCTTGAACTGCGCCCACTGGCTGACGCGCTGCACTTCCTCGTCGTTCACGCCGCGGCCCATGAGCCGCTTGATGGAGACGATCGTGTCGCGCGGGGCGAAGCCCCAGTTGTCGACCGCGGCATCGCCGACGAGCACCTCTTCCACCGCCGCCTCGTCTTTCTTTCCGCGTTTGCGTTTGAGCCCGACCACGGACCGGATCTGCGGCTTCCCTTCACGCGAGTCGAGCACGCGCGGCCGCGGTCCGTCCATGACCGCGACGACGGTGTTGGTGGTGCCGAGATCGATGCCGACCATTTTGGCCATGAGTCCTCCGTTACTGCGGGTCCGGATTGCGCTCGAGGAGCGCGAACATTTCGCTGCGGTTCTTCAGGAGCTGGTCCGCCTGGTGATAGATGCCGGCGGCGATCAAGAGGAGCGTGGTGCTGGCGATGCTGATGTTCACGCCGTTGTCGGCGATGGCTTTCTGCCGGAGAAGATGCATCCGCGCGGATTCGAGATCACGCGAGAGGGCGATGACGTCGGCGAGTCCGCCGAGGACGGCGATCGATGCCGCCTCCGCGATGAAGAGCAGCTGGTTCTTCGAACGCTCGCAGGTCACGACCAGATCGAGATCCTTCTGAATGCGCGTGACGAGCTTCTCCTCGGTCCTGAG